>Ga0247738_10000024_pt1 | contig 172599 bp, 152 predicted proteins | sample UWRJL013104B2_FD_180936 | JGI IMG/M metagenome (GOLD analysis project Ga0247738, IMG submission 180936) | Plant litter microbial communities from Arlington Agricultural Research Station in Wisconsin, United States - UWRJ-L013-104B-2 | ecosystem: Environmental > Terrestrial > Plant litter >...
GCAACAACTTCTTCGGGTCGTTCACCGAGAAGGCGTTCCTGCGCGGCATCGCCGCCGACACCGATGCCAACGGCCTGCCCGAGTTCCTGTTCGTGGTGTTCCAGTCCACGTTCGCGGGCATCACCACCGCGCTGATCGTCGGTTCGTTCGCCGAGCGCATCAAGTTCACCGCGGTGCTGCTGTTCTCGCTGATCTGGGTCACTTTTTCCTACCTGCCGATGGTGCACATGGTGTGGAGCGGTGGCTTCCTGGCGCACAAGGGCGTGATCGACTTCGCCGGCGGCACCGTGGTGCACATCAACGCGGGCATCGCCGGCCTGGTGGGCGCGTACTTTCTCGGCAAGCGCCTGGGCTATGGCAAGGAAGCGCTGAAGCCGCATAACGTGCCCTACACCTTCATCGGCGCCTCGCTGCTGTGGGTGGGCTGGTTCGGCTTCAACGCGGGTTCGGCGCTGGCGGCGAACGAAGCGGCGGCGCTGGCGATGATCAACACCATGGTGGCCACGGCTGCCGGCGTGGTCGCCTGGAGCCTGGTGGAGGCGTTGAGCAAGGGCCGTCCGTCGGCGCTGGGTGCGGCATCAGGCGCGATTGCCGGCCTGGTCGGCATCACTCCGGCCGCGGGCACCGTCGGCCCGATGGGTGCGCTGGTGATCGGTCTGGCCGCCGGCGCGATCTGCGTCTGGGGCGTGAACGGCCTCAAGCGGCTGCTGCGCGTGGACGACACGGCCGACGTGTTCGGTGTGCATGCGGTCGGTGGCATCGTCGGCGCGGTGCTCACTGGCGTGTTCAGCGATGCCTCGCTCGGTGGCACCGGCATCGAGGGGTCGATCGGCTCGCAGGTCTGGGCACAGACCTTCAGCGTGCTGTTCACGATCCTGTGGTGCGCAGTCGTCACCGCGGTGGCGATGCTGATCACCAAGGCCGTTGTCGGCCTGCGCGTCAGCGACGAAGACCAGCGCCAGGGCCTGGACATCGTCTCGCACGGCGAGTCGGCCTACGAGAACTGATCGAGCGGTATCCACCTCCCCCACGAGGTGCAGGCGGGCAGCGCGAGCTGCCCGCTTTTTTTGCGGCTGGTGCCATGCTGTCGCGGGCAGCAGGATTGGTTGATGGTGGCCAGTAGGCCACATGCCGCATGTATCTTGCTTGCGGCATCAACGTCGAGCGATCAGCCGCGCGCGAGTGCGGGATCCGGGGTCTCGCGCGCCATCTCCTGCTGCCGGCGCTCCTGCGCTGCCAGCGCCTCCTGTCCCTGCGCGAGAAAGACGTGCATGGCCGGCGATCGCGCGAAGTCGGTCCATGTGCGGGAGATCACGGCATCGTCGCCGCCCTCCAGCGCAGCCACCAGCGCGGCCAGCTGCGGGTCGGCAAAGCCTGTTGCCTGCGTCCGCCGCTGGTTGAGCGGCTGCTCCTGCAGGCCCGGGCGATGGTCCGGATGGTCAGGATGCCCGGGCGCGGTGGGCGGCTCCCGGTCGAGCGCAGGAAAGGCACCCGCGCCGGTGTGGTCGAGCCGGTCCACCGCGCGCCGACGGGCAGGTGGCGCGAACTGAAGCGTCGCAGGATCGACATCTCCGGTCTGCGCGAGTCCGTGATCGCGCTGGAAGTCGAGCAATGCGCCCTGCATGCGCGGGCGATAGACCCCGTCCTGGTCCAGACGCTGGCCGCCCGGCGCGCGATACCCCTCCGCATCCATGGCGCGCTGCAGGTCGCGGATGCGATCGTCCGTTTCGCCAAGCCGGTAAGTACCGTCGTCGACGACGGGGCGCGGCTGGATGCCCCGCCGGAACTCGGCCTCCATCGGCAGCCGGCCGCTGGCCAGGTCGTCGACATAGCCGCGGAACTGCTGGTAGTAGCGGGTGTCCATCTCGATGTGGACGTGGATAGGATTCGTTCCAACGTTGTCCTGGCGTCCCAGCGACTGTCCATAAACAACAAAATCTCCGGGTTCGACTTCAATCCGGCTCATGTGACGAAGGCGGGCAACCACGTCGCCTCCGGCCCGGTCCAGGATGTCCACCAACCCTTCCCTGTCGCGTCGGGCGCCAACGACGCCCGACGTCGGGGAAGGGACATCGACGGCACGTGCTTCGTTCGACATGGGGTCCACCCCTGGCCGCGACAGAATGAAATCCTTCTTCAAAAGGACCTGATCTGGTTTAAGTCCGTAGGTTCTGAACTCTCCGGCGACGCTGTGTCTCTGGATCTCGATGTCCTGCAGCTCGCCACCGATATAACCCAAGGCGCGGCCCGCTTTGCCTCCCACTACCACGCCGTTCTCCATACGGGCCGCCCGGTTGTCACCGGGATGATGCAGGACAAGGCTGTGGAATCCGGTCACGGCCTCATTCGACTGTGTTCCGAAGCCATGTTCGACGAGGACATCGCCATCGCGAGTACGCGGTGGACCGAGCTGTTGTATGCGATAAGTGGTTGGGCCGGTTGCTGGATCTGGCACGGTCATGACGTCCTCCATGGATAGACCGGGCTTGATGGCTGGCGACGCGTGCAGAGCTCTCAGTCGCCTTCGTAGTACGGGGCCTCATACTCGCGTTGACTGCGGCACTGGTCGGGCCAGTCGCAGCCTTCGAAGGGGTCCAGCGACCAGTCCTTGGTGAGATACCAACAATCCGCTCGACGTTCGAACGTGATGACCTGGTTTGGCAGCAGGACCTGTGCCACGCCCGCTGACACATCCCGGATGCGGAGGTCTACAACAGGACGCGCGACATGACGTCCTTCGGAATCGACTCCTGTCCATATCTGGCCTGGTACGAGCCAGGAACTGTCGTAGATATACGTTCCGAGCTTCGAGTCGTATCGGAAACGGTCATCGGCTGGCTTGTTCCGTTCGACGGTCTCCCATCGCGGATGCGCGGGATCACCTGGTTCTGTGTTGTGAGCGTCGTGGTAGGGAACCGTATAGACGACAGGCCTGGCGGTATAGCGGAGTTGCATATCCCCGCTGTTGGCGAAGGCGCGCAGGAACGTCTCGAACTCCATCGAGGGGCAACTCACCTCACCGGTGCCGGGGGCATAGATTCTGCCGGGCATCATGGGTCTGGAGTCGGGAGCGGGAGCAGGCTGTCGTTCGATGACGACTGCAGGCGGCGCGGCGTCCTGCGGGGAGGGCGCTGCCGTGACGGCGGAGGCCACGCCGCTGCCGTGGCATCCCGTCAGCCCGGACAGCGCGACTGCGGCCATGAGGCGGACGACTGCCCGTGCCCTCTTTGCGGAGTGTTCCGGACGATCCATCGACGCGGTTTCCATGGCCATGCCTGCCTCCGTGCAGAATCCAAGCCTACTACGGATCCGATCGCCCGTTCGGGAATGAACGGATTTCGGACGGATGGCGAATCCGTCATGTTCACGCCCGGGTGTCGTGCATCCAGCAGGCCGCGGGCGGCGGCGATTCGTCCGGTGCGTGCCACGGCGTCGGATCCGTGCGCCGGGCGTCATCTCGAGCCGGCAGGTTCGGGACAGGCGATATCGATCGTCGCCGCGCAGCACATCAAGGCCAACGCCTACCTCCACCCGCTGGACTCGCCACGCTGGCGGGCAGGGCTGGACAATGGCGCCGGTGCTGGTCGCGGCAGTGTAGGAAGACGCATCGTAGTCGCGGTTTTCTAACGCCCTTATGCGGTCTCGGCCTGATGGGCAGGACGCGTTGAGAGAGCACGGGCTTGCATTCGGCGGGCGCTGCGGCTGCAATGCGGACATGGACCGTTGCCTGCGACTGTGTGCCCTCATCGCCTGCGTGCTCGCGCTTGCCGCCTGCCAGCACGGGGCGCCACGCAATCCGATGGCGGCCTGGGTGCCGTCGCCGAACTTCGACGAGCGTCGTGCACAGGTGATCGTGCTGCACTACACCGAGCAGGATTCGGTGGAGCGCAGCCTGCAGACGCTGCGGACCGCCAACAGCGGGGGTCGGGTGAGTGCGCACTACCTGGTTGGCGATGATGGGCGCATCTACCAGCTCGTCGCCGACGCGCATCGCGCCTGGCACGCGGGCGCGGGCAGCTGGGGCGCCATCCACGAACTCAACTCGGCTTCGATCGGCATCGAGATCGACAACGACGGCGTCGAGCCCTTCAGCGAGCCGCAGGTGGCCGCGGTGGTGCGCCTGCTCGAAGACCTGACCACGCGCCATCGCATCCCGAAGACCGCGGTGATCGGCCACTCGGACCTGGCGCCGGGGCGCAAGATCGACCCGGGCCCGCTGTTTCCCTGGCGGCGGCTGCACGAGGCCGGCTTCGGCATCTGGCCCGATCCCGATGCGCCAGCGCCGCCGCCCGGATTCGATCCGATCGATGCGCTGCGCCTGGTCGGCTACGCGGTCGACAGGCCCGAGGCGGCGATCCATTCCTATCGCATGCGGTTCCGTGGCGACAACGGCAGGGCGCTGGACGAGGAAGACCTGCGCATCCTGCATGCGCTGACGTGGCGACGCTCGCCGGTCTCGGCGCCCGTGGAGGCAGGGGCGCCTTAGCGGGCTGTGTCGACGGTTCACAGGTGGGTTCGGGATCGGCCGTTCCGGACGTTGTGGGGAATGCGGAGACCGGATCTCCCGCTGCGCTCGAGATGCTACGGGGCGACAGGACAGCTGGCGATTCTTGGGACACCACACCTGCGTTGTGGCCGGTCAGGCTCGGTGATTCGCCGCCATGATCATTGACCCGTCATTCCCGCGAACGCGGGAGGCGCCGTGCAACTGCGCGAAGCGCTGGCCATCCAGAGACCGTGTTCCCAAGGGCCGGGTCCGGTGGATTCCCGTTTGCGCGGGAATGACGACAGAAAGTGCTTCGTAAGGCGCGGCCTGGCGGCACCCGGCTGGATGCGTGCGGCGGAGGCTGGCCGCTGTTGCAGCGGCCGCGGCCAGGTTATGGCAGCGGTCGCCGGTGTGTCGGCGCTCAGCCGGCCTTGCGGGCGCGGGTGCCCGACCTGGTCGCCTTCTTCGCCGGCTTCTTCTTGCTTGCCACCTTCTTCGTCGCCTTCTTCGTCGCCGCCTTCTTCGCCGGCGTGCGCGTGTTGTCGCCCAGGCTCTTCTGCAGCAGGGCCACGAAGTCGACCACGTTGGTGGTCGCGTCCTCGCTGGTGGTCGGCTCTTCCAGCACCTGGGTGGTCGCACCCTTGTCCTTGATCCGCTTGCGGATGATCTCGGACAGGCGCTCGCGAAACTCGTTGCGATACGCGTCGGGCTTCCATTCCGTGGCCATGGAGTCGACCAGCTGGGTGGCCATCTCCAGTTCCTTCGCACTGATCCGGTAGTCGCCGGTGTTGCCCTCGGGCAGCTTGTACTCGGCCGGGTCCACCAGCTCCTGCGGGTAGCGCATCATCATCAGCACCAGCGCGTCGCCCAGCGGCATCACCGCCGACAGGTACTCGCGGGTGCGGATCACCACCCGCGCCACGCCGATCTTGCCGGCCTTGCGCAGGGTCTCGCGCAGCAGCACGTAGCCCTTCTCGGCCTTCTTGCCGGGCACCAGCACGTAGGGCTTCTCGAAGTAGCGGATGTCGATCGCATCGGCATCGACGAAGGTCTCGATCTCGACCGACTCATGCGTCTCCGGCGAGGCCGCCGCGATGTCGGACTTGTCGATCACCACATAGCTGCCCTTGTCGTACTCGAAGGCCTTGACGATCTCCTTCCACGGCACTTCCTCGCCGGTATCGGCGTTGACCCGCTCGAAGCGGATCGGCTTGCGGTCGCGCGCATCGAGCATGCGGAAGGACAGGTCGTTGCTGCGGGCGCCCGACATCAACGACACGGGCACGTTGAGCAGTCCGAAGCTGAGGTTGCCGGTCCAGATCGGTCTGGCCATGCCGTCGCTCGCAGATGGAGTGGATCGACAGCCTGCCCCGGCCGGTGTGGTGGCCTTGTGCAAGCGTGCCCGCCCCGTCTGCGCAGGCGGCGGGCGTGGTGCCGCGGCGTGAGGCCCCAGGGTGGCGGGCGTGATCGCACGCCGCGCCGCAGTGGCGGTCTCAGTCTTCGGTGGCGGTTTCGGCCAGGGCACGCCAGCGCGGCAGGCGGTCGAGCTGGCCGACCGAGGCCAGGTAGGCCTGGTCCGGCTCGCGGCCGTTGACCAGGGCCGCGGCCACGTGCACCGCGCCGGTCACCCAGAAGCTGCCGCGCACGCGCGCGGGACGGTCGTGGAACGCGACGGCTTCGACGATGGGACCGGGCAGGCCCCACAGGCCCAGCAGGTAGGCGCCGGTGGTGCTGTAGGGCGTGGTGGCGGTGTCGATGCCCGCCGAGCGCGGCAGCAGCAGGCCCACTTCGGCCAGCAGGCCGGCGGTGGAGGCGAGGTCGGCGCTGGGCCCGGCCAGCAGCTTGCCCGCGAGCTGGGAGATGCGCAGCGAGCGGTCGCGCAACTCGTCGGCTTCGGCACCGGCGGAGAATACTTCGCTGGCGAGCACCAGCTGGCGCAGCGTGTTGTGGCCCAGGCGGGTGACCGCCGAACGCAGGTCGGTGATCTCTCGGCCGCCGGAGTAGTAGGCGGAGTTGGACAGGCGCAACACGCGCGCCGCGACGGTGGGATCCTGCGCGACCACCTCGGCGATCTTCGCCGCGGTACTGTCGGGGTCGCGCAGCAGCGCCGTCAGCGCCAGGTACTGGCGCGGCGCCGCGGGCAGGGTGCCGACGCGCTCGATCGCATGCTTCAGCGATGGATCGTCGAGCAGCTCGCGCAGCTCGACCACGCTTTCGATGGCATCGATGAGGGCCAGCGAGTCCAGCGGCTCGCTAAGGATCCGGTGGCTGCTGCTGAACGCATCGAGCAGGTCGTGCTCGGCATCGGGTTCGAGCAGCAGGATGCGCACCGCGCCGGGATGACGCGGTCGCAGGCCGGCGAGCACCGCCAGGCCACTGCTGCTGCCCACCCGCGATGCGCAGACCAGGACGTCGGGTGCGCTGTCGCTGTCGCCCGCAGGCACGTCCGCCGCCGTCGCCACGTGCGACAGCTGCCAGTCCGGGTCGTGATCCCGCAGCTCGCGCCCGACGCCTGCGACATGACCGGCGTCGCCCCCTACAACCACGATCTGCACGACAGCTTCCCCTTTTATTGCACTGGATGCGGAAGATACCCCGCCACGGCGGGCGGTCGTAGCCTGCGCTGCACGTTCTTCCACCTTGCGCACAGTTCCCGGGCGCGCAGCGCGCGCGCCTTGCGGCTAACCATCCATCGACATCGGCAGGATCGCGCGCACCACCGTTCCGCCGCCCGGCCGTGGCGAGATCGTGACGCAGCCGCCGAGCTGGGTGGCGCGCTCGCGCATGGTCACCAGCCCCAGCCCGCCTGGCCGGTCGGGATCGAAACCCTGGCCGTCATCGGACACGCGCAGCAGCAATCGCGCGCCCTCCCCCTCGTCATCGAGTTCGACCTCGACCTCCGCCGCCGTGGCCCTGGCGTGGCGTGCGACATTGGTCAGCGCCTCCTGCGCGATGCGGAAGCACGCCAGTTCGACAGGGGCGGGCAGGCGTTCGTCGATCGGCGCGACCTCCAGGCGGACATCGAGCGCGGTACTGCGCGTGAGCAGGGCCACCTGCCCGCGCAAGGCGGCCTCCAGGCCCAGCGAATCGAGCTGTGGCGGCCGCAGCAGCAGCGACAGGTTGCGCAGCTTGAGCACGGTCTGGTCGGCGATGGCGATCACCTCGTCGAGGATCTCGCGACGCACCAGTGGATCGGCCGCGAGGGCCTCGTCGGTGAGCGAGGTTGCGGCAAGCTTGATCGCAGTGATCGACTGGCCGATGTCGTCGTGGAGTTCGCGCGACAGCGTGCGGCGCTCGTCCTCCTGCACCGTGAGCAGGCGCTGCGCGACCGACTGCAGCTCCTCGCGCAGGCGGCTCTGCTCCTGCAGGCTCAGGTTGACCTCGTGGAACGAGGCTTGCGCACGCGCCGCCAGCCCGTTCATGGCGTCGGCCAGCGGCAGCAGTTCGTGCGGCAGGTTGTCCGGCGCCAGCGGCGCGGCATCGCTGTCCAGCGCGAACTGGCGCATGCGCGTGAGCAGCCCGCGGACACTGCGGCCGAGGCGTCGCATCTTGATCACCACGACGCCGAGCACGCCGGCCAGGACCAGCACCAGCAGTGCCAGCACGGCCAGCGCGGTGCGCCGCAGTTCGGCCTCGACCGCGTCGCGCGGCTGCAGCAGCAGCAGGCGCCAGCCGTTCTCGAGCGGCACCGCAATCGCGAACGCGTCGCCGCCGCCGCCCAGCGCGCCATCCAGTTCGCGCACGCCCGAGAGCGTGCGCGCCAGCCGCTCGAGGCCGCGCTCGGCGGGCGAGTGGCCGAGGGTGTCGAGCGGGCGCTGGCCGAGGCCTTCGCTCGCCTGCACGACGGTCAGCGAACGATCCAGGAGCAGTTGCTCGAACCCGTGTTCATCCACGCCGCGCCTGGGCAGCAGCGACTCGACCAGGATCGATCCTTCGACCACGCCGGCAAAGCGCCCTTCGACCAGCAGCGGCACCGACACGGCGACCAGGGTCGAGTCGCCCAGGCCGCGACCCAGGAATGCGTTGGAAATATGGCCCTGGCCGGTCTGGCGCGGGACCTGGAAGTACTCGCGGTCGGCGACCGACACCAGCGCGCCGTGGCCCGGCATGGCCGGCACGCTGGTCGACACCCGGCCCTCGGCATCGGTGACCAGCAGGCTGGCAAAGGCGGGGTAGTGACGGTTGACGCGATCCAGGTCGCTCTTCCAGCGCTCGATATCCTCGATGTCGCCGTCGCTGTTGCGCCGGTCCGCGAGCACCTGCATCGCGGCCAGGTGGGTCTGCAGGAAGCCCTCGAGTTCGCGGGCGCTGGACGTGGCGGTAGCGGCCAGGCGGGTGGCGCTTTGCGCGTGCACCGACATGGTCGCCTGCCAGAGCAGCACCCCGGCCAGGACCAGCACGGGCAGGAACACCGCCAGCAGCACCAGTCCGGTGAACTCGCCCAGCAGGGTCCGGCCTGTCCGCTGGGGTGACCCTGTTGCGTCGGTCGACATGTCGACCACGCTACCGGGCCGGGCGGCGCGGCTGCAAGCGCCAGCCGTGCCGGGGTAGGTCAGAACAGCTCGACGCTGCCGGCATCCATCGACTGCTGGGTCACCGGCTTGTGCGGCGGCCGCTCCCACTCACCGCGCATCTGCGCGATGCGCTGGCCGATGTGGGTGAGCGCGCGATGCAGTTCGGCATCGGCGTGCCCGCCGCTGCGATGCAGGAGGTCCTGCAGCACGGTGGCTTCGCGGTTGATCGCGCCCAGGCGGTCGAGGTGCACGTTGGCGGCGCCCAGCGCCTGGGTGGCGATGTCCTCGAACTGCAGCGAGCGCACCGCCTCGGCGACCGAGCCGTCGATGGACTTGCTGCATTCGGCGATCTCGCGCATGCCGTTGCCGAGGTTGCGGTTGATGCCGTCGACGCGCTCGAGCATGGCGGCCGCTTCGATCCGCGCCAGGCGGCTGCGGTCGAGGTCGCGCGATGCCATCGTGCTGACCGTGTCGCGGACCCGTGCGATCGAATCCTTGGAGCTGTGCGCGAGCTTGCGGATCTGTTCGTTGAACGCGGTCGAGCGCTCGGACAGGTTGCGCACCTCGTCGGCGACCACCGCGAAGCCGCGGCCGGCCTCGCCGGCGCGCGCGGCCTCGATCGCGGCGTTGAGCGCCAGCAGGTTGGTCTGGTCGGCGATCGACTTGACGTCCTCGAGCAGCGAGAAGATCCCGTCCAGGTGTTCAGCCATCGCGTCGATGTGGGTGACGGTGGCGCCGCTCTGGCCGCTGACCGCCTCCAGCGCCTCGACCAGTTGCTCCATCTGCTGGCTGGCCTGCAGCGCGAAGCGGTGCACGTCCGAGCCGTTGCCATCGCCGTCGTTGCGACGGTCGATGATGCGCGATGCGACTTCGCTCTGCTGGCGCGAGCGGCGGTTGACCGCGTCAAAGCTGCCGCCAAGCTTGGCGACCGATTCGCGGATCAGCTCGCGGGTGCGCTCGATCTCGCCGCGCGATCCTTCCACCTCGGCGCCGATGAAGTTGCGCAGGTCTTCCAGCAGCCGGCCCTGTTCGCCGAGCATGGCGGCGTTGCCGGCCGACGGGCGCAGCACCGTCCAGGCAAACACGAGCCAGGCCAGAGTCATGGCGGCCAGCGCGCCCCAGCGCACCGGTGGAGGCAGGTCGAGCGCCTGGGACACGATCAGGACCAGGGTGAGCACCAGGGGAGGTGCCAGGCGGAGCAGTACGCGCGAATCCATCATCTGTCCCGTGGTTGTTCGAAACGGTCTGCCTTAGGTAACGGCAGTGGCAGGCCTTGCTTTAGCTGTCGCGCGAGGCCGCGAGCAGACGCTGCGCGACCTGCTGCAGCGGCACGACTTCCTCGGCCGCGCCATTGGCGACCGCAGCGCCCGGCATGCCCCAGATCACGCTGCTGGCCTCGTCCTGCGCGAGCGTGCGTGCGCCGGCGCTGCGCAGGGCCAGCAGGCCGGCGGCGCCGTCGTCGCCCATCCCGGTGAGCAGCGCCGCGCTGGCGTTGCGTCCCGCGTGCGCGGCCACCGACTGGAACAGCACGTCGACGCTGGGCCGGTGGCGGCGCACCGGGTCGTCCTCGCCGAGGCGGCACACCCAGCGTGCGCCGCTGCGCACCACGCGCAGGTGGCGGCCGCCGGGCGCGACATAGGCGTGTCCGGCCAGCAGCGGCTGGTTGTCGGCCGCCTCCATTACCGTCATGCGGCTGTGGCGGTCGAGCCTTTCGGCAAAGGGGCCGCTGAATGCGGCCGGGATGTGCTGCACGATGACCGTGGCCGGTGCGTCGGCCGGCATCTGCGACAGCACTTCGCGGATGGCCTCGGTGCCTCCGGTCGATGCGCCGATCGCCAGCAGGCGCTCGGTGGTGCGATAGCCGATGGGTCCCTCGCAGCGTGAGGCAGGCGCCGGCGACATGCGCGAGACGCGCGCCAGGGCGGCCTGCTTGACCTTGTCCACCAGCACGGCGCCGTACTCGGCCAGGCCGCGCGCGATGTCGATCCGGGGCTTGGCGATGAAGTCCACCGCGCCCAGCGCCAGCGCATCGAGCGTCACCGAGGCGCCGGCCTCGGTCAGCGACGACACCATCAGCACCGGCATCGGCCGCAGCCGCATCAGGTTGCGCAGGAACGTCAGCCCGTCCATGCGCGGCATCTCGACGTCCAGGGTCAGCACGTCCGGCGCAAGCTGCTTGATCTTGTCGCGGGCGATGTAGGGATCCGACGCGGTGCCGACCACCTCGATGCCCGGGTCTGCGCCGAGCAGCTCCGACATCAGGGCGCGCACCAGCGCCGAATCGTCCACGATGAGCACCCGGACCGGACGCCTGGCCATGTCAGAACAGCTCCACGCTGCCCGCGGCCGGGGCGCGGGCCAGGCGCCCGTACAGCGCGCGCTCGGCGTCGACCACGCCGTCGCGGGTCGCCGGCAGGCGCCGCACCAGGCTGCGCCCGGACTGCACGAAGAACGCGACCTTGCGCGCCTGGTTGTCGCCCAGGTCCTTGGCGATCACCGGGATCTTTTCCGCATCCAGGTAGTCGAGCACGAAGTCGGCGTTGCGCGTGCCGATGGGATGGCTGTGGAAGCCGCTCAGCACGTTGCCGCCGCCGAACACCTTGGCCTGCAGGCGCTGGCGCCGGGCGCCGCGCTTGAGCAGGTCGTTGATCAGCAGCTCCATGGCGTTGACACCATAGCGCGCCGAGCTGGCGTCGTTGACGTCGCCGCCCGGCAGCATGAAATGGTTCATGCCGCCCAGGCCGAGCAGGGGGTCGTACAGGCAGGCGGCCACGCACGATCCCAGCAGCGTCACCAGCGCCACGGGCTGGTCGGTCGCCAGGTAGTCCGCCGGCAGCAGGCGGATCGCCTGGGTCTGCAGTGCGGCGTCGAAATAGCCGCCAGCGGGCGGCGTGGCCAGCGCGCTGCTCATCCGCCGCCCGCCCTGGTCGCGGCCCGGTAGACGGTGCGTCCGCAGGGCGACACCAGGTCGGCCGCGTGGTTGAAGCTTTCCGAATGGCCGGTGTACAGCCGGCCGTCGGCGGTCAGCAGCGGGGCGATGCGATGCAGTACCCCGTACTGGGTCGGCTTGTCGAAATAGATCATCACGTTGCGGCAGAACACCGCGCTCCAGGCGCCGGGCTTGAGGCCATAGTCGCCATCGAGCAGGTTCAGTGCGCGGAACTCGACCAGCGCGCGCAGTTCGGGACGCACCCGGCACATGCCGGCGTTGGCCCCGGCGCCGCGCTGGAAGAAGCGTCGCTTGCGCGGCGTCTCGATCGCGTCGATGCGTTCGAGCGGATACACGCCGCGCGCGGCCGCCTGCAGCACGTTGGTGTCGATGTCGGTCGCCAGGATCCGCACCGGCGGGGTCAGTGTGTCGAACGCCTCGCAGGCGGTGATCGCGATCGACCAGGGCTCCTCGCCGGTCGAGGCGGCGCAGCACCAGACCTGCAGCGGCGGGCCGCCTCGATACGCCGCCTGCAGCTGGCTGGCCAGCAGCGGGAAGTGGTGCGCCTCGCGGAAGAACGAGGTCAGGTTGGTGGTCAGCGCGTTGACGAAGTTCTGCTCCTCGTCGCCGTCATCCGCCTCGACCAGGTCCAGGTAGTCGCTGAAGCGCTCCACGTCGCATGCGCGCAGGCGTCGGACCAGGCGGCTGTAGACCATGTCGCGCTTGTGCGCGCCCAGGTTGATGCCGGCGCGATCGTGGATCATGCGGCACACGCGGCGGAAGTCGCGGTCCTCGAAGACGAAGCTGCGGTCCTCGACGGTCTGTGCGTGGCTGTCGCGGATCTGCTCAGCCACGGTCGAACTCCAGCTGTGCCACTGCCGACACCGGCAACGCCACCTGCGGCGTCGCCAGCCGGAGGCCGAGCCAGCGCTCGAACACCGCTTGCTCAAGCGCCTGCGAATACAGGAATCCCTGGACCTCCTGGCAGCCGAACTCGCGCAGCAGCGCCACCTGGCCCACGGTTTCCACGCCCTCCGCGATCACCTCCATGTCGAAGTTCCTTGCGATCAGCGTGATCGAGCGCACGATGGCCTTGTCGCCGCGGCTGCCGACCAGGTCGCGGACGAAGGAGCGGTCGATCTTGACCCGGTCGACCGGCAGCCGGTGCAGCATCGACAGCGAGGCGTGGCCGGTGCCGAAATCGTCGTAGGACACGCGGATGCCGCGGCTGCGCAGCTGCTGCAGCGTGCGCTCGGCGACACCGTCGTCGCGCAGCGCGATGGTCTCGGTGAGTTCGATCTCCAGCTGCGCCGGCGGCAGCCCGCTGGCAGCGAGTGCCGCGTCGATCTTGTCGGCCAGGGCGTCGTCGTTGAACTGCGCCGGGAACAGGTTGACCCCGACCTTCAGCGCGCGGCCCTGCACCAGCGGCCAGTGGACGGCATCGCGGCAGGCCTGCTGCAGGATCCAGCTGCCCACGTGCGGGGCGATGGCGCTGCGCGCCAGCGCGTCGATGAAGGCTCCCGGCATCAGCAGGCCGCGCTCGGGGTGGCGCCAGCGCAGCAGCGCTTCGGCGCCGGAAGGCAGGCCGGTGGCCAGATCGATCTGCGGCTGGTAGTGCAGCTCGAACTCGCCGTCGCGGAACGCGCGGCGCAGCTCGAGGTCGAGCTGCCGGCGGTCGACCGCCTCCTCGCGCATCGAGGGCGAGAACCGGCGCAGCTGCATGCTGCCGGCGCGCTTGGCATGGCGCAGGGCCAGCGCCGCCAGCGCCAGCAGGCCGCTGCTGCCGCAGTCGTCGTAGGCGGCCGCATCGGTGTTGCCGGCGTCGTCGAACACCAGGCCGACGCAGGCCTCGACGTGGACGCGCTGGTGTTCGATCTCGCAGGGGCGCGCGATCTCGCGCAGCAGGGCCTGGAGACGCGGCTCCAGGTCCTGGGCGTCGTCCGGCGTCGGGAACAACATCACGAACTCGTCGCTGCCGAAGCGGGCCAGGTGCGCGTCGGCAGGCAGCCAGGCCATCAGCCGCGACGCCACGACCTGCAGCACGGTGTCGCCGATGACGTGGCCCAGGGCCTCGTTGACGGCGCGGAAATTGTCCAGTCCCAGCAGTGCCACGCCGAGCCCGGGGCCGCGGCCGCGCAGCGCGTCGACGGTGGCGAACAGGGCTTCGCGGTTGGGCAGGCCGGTGAGCGCGTCGCGGCGACCCGATCGCGGCTCGCGCCGCGGGCAGCCGATGTCGGCGGCATCGCGCAGCACCAGCACCACGCCCCGTGCGTTGCCGTCGTGCCAGTCGCAGCGGGCCGCCTGCATGGTGCGCAGTTCGCCGAAGGCATCGCGGATGCGCAGTTCGCGCACGGCCCGTCCGCTGCCGCCACGCGACCCGGGTGCGGCCTGCAGCCAGTGGCCCACCGCATCCGGGTCGAGCTGGAGCGAGGCGGGCACCAGCTGGTCGAGCGCCTGGCCGGTGGTGGCTGCGGGGCCGAGCAGGTCGCGCGCCGCGGCATTGGCGAAGATCGTGGTGCCACGATGGTCGGCCATGATCACGGCGCTGAACGCGGCTTCGGCGAGCTGCCTGCAGCGCGCCAGGACATTGCCGCCGAACACGCGCGTGGCCAGCGTCGCCAGTGGACCGATCCGGTCGATGCCGGTGTCCGCAGTTCCATCGCGCCGGTGATGGTCGCCGGCGCCCAGCACGCCAAGCAGTTCGCCACCGGGGCCGAACAGCACGGTGGCGATGAAGAAGCGGATGCCGGGCGGCCCGGCGACCAGGGCATCGTCGCGCAGGCGCGGATCGTCGCTGGCGTCCGCGATCACCACGACCGGCGTCGTGGCATCCACCACCGTGGCGAGCCCGCTGCCGGCGGCGTCGGCGGACAGCGTCAGGCCGCGGGTGGCCACCAGGCGCAGCGCGCCATCCTCGGCCACCCACAGCATCGTGCAGGGGCAGTCGAGCAGGTCGGCGGCCACGGCCAGGACCGCGGCGAATCCGGGGTCGCGTTCGGCGTCATGCGGGTCCAGCACTGACGGTGCCGCCCCCGGCATCGTCGGGGCAGTGGGAGCCCACGCGCCTGCCAGGGCAAGGTCTGCGAAGTGGGAGAGCATGGGCATTCGTTCCTGACGGGGCGTTGGATGCGGGCTCGGCCGTCAGGCCGTCACTTCGCTCGGCACGGCAGGCACGTGCAGGGTGGGGTGGCGCGCGTGCACTGCAGGGCCTGCGGCGGCATGACGCCGCGCGGCTGCCGCATGCGCGGCATCCGGTGCCGAGAACACCGCCACCGTCTGCACCAGCTGGCCAGCCTGTTGTTCCATGCTGCGCGCGGCGGCAGTCGCTTCTTCAACCAGGGCCGCGTTCTGCTGCGTGCCCTCGTCCATCTGGGTGATCGCCTGGTTGACCTGCTCGATGCCCGCGCTCTGTTCCTGCGAGGCGGCCGAGATGTCGGCGATGATGTCGGTGACCCGCTTCACGCTGGTCACGATCTCGCCCATCGTGCGCCCGGCCTGGTCGACCAGTTCGTTGCCATGGCGGACCTTGTCGGCCGAGTCGGTGATCAGGGTCTTGATCTCCTTGGCCGCGCCGGCCGAACGCTGCGCCAGCGAGCGCACCTCGGCCGCCACCACCGCGAAGCCGCGGCCCTGTTCGCCCGCGCGCGCGGCTTCGACCGCGGCGTTGAGCGCCAGGATGTTGGTCTGGAAGGCGATGCCGTCGATCACGCCGATGATGTCGGCGATGCGGTTGGACGAGTCGGAGATGGCCGACATGGTCTCGACCACCTTGCCGACCACCTCGCCCCCCTGCGAGGCGACATCGACCGCGCCATTGGCCAACTGGTTGGCCTGGCGCGCGCTGTCGGCATTCTGGCGCACGGTGGAGGTGAGTTCCTCCATCGACGAGGCGGTCTCCTCCAGTGCGGCGGCCTGCTGCTCGGTGCGGCGGGAGAGGTCGTCGTTGCCGGAGGCGATCTCCGAGGCCGAGGCATTGATCGCGTCGCTGCCCTGGCGGATCTGGCCGACGATCTCGGTCAGGCGCTCGACGGTGCGGTTGGCGTCTGCGGCCACCGCGCCAAAGCGGCCGGCGAGCCCGGCCTCGATGCGCCGCGACAGGTTGCCCTCGGCGACCGCCGAGAGCAGGTTGCCGATCTCGTCGAGGCCGGCATCGGTAGCCGCCATCAGCCGGTTGAGCTCTTCGATCAGCTCGCGGTAGGCGAACTCGAAGCGGGCGCTGTCGCCGCGCAGCGAGAAGTCGCCGGCCACCGCCGCCTCGACCAGGCGCCTGACCTCGCCATTGCTGTCGAGCATCGAGCGCTTCACCGCATCGATGGCGTCGGTGATCCTGGCCTTTTCGCCGGGCAGGCGTTCGATGTCGAGCGACAGGTCGCCGCGCGCATAGCGCGCGACCGTGTCGACCACCTGCGCGTTCATCGCGATGTGCGACGCCACCAGCTCATTGAGGCCGGTGGCCATGGTGCCGTAGGCGCCCGGGAACTCCGCCGCCTGCATCACGTGGCTCATGGCGCCGGCGTCGTGCGCGACCTTCATCTCGCGCTGCGCGCCCACGTAGGCCTTGAGCGTGGTGACCATCTCGCGCATCGAGGAGGCGAGTGCACCCAGTTCGCTGCGTTCGGTCACGGCGATCGGGCGATCCAGGTCGCCACGCGCGACGGCGTTGGCCGTGGCCATGACCTCGGCCAGCGGCCGGATGATCGAGCGGCTGATCAGCACGGCCGCGGCGACCGCGATCAGCAGGGCGACGAGCAGCAGGACGCCGATCGCCCACAGGTTGGAGACGTAGCCGGCTTCCTGCCGCGCGACCATCGCATCCAGGTTGTCCAGGTTCTGCTGCATCAGCGCGGCCACGGTGTCTGCGGTCGCCTGGCGCAGGTCGCCGGCGGCGGCCGCGGGCGCCAGATCGCCGGCCTCCAGCGCGACCACCAGCTGGGCGCTGTTGTCGAAATAGGCGGCGGCCTTGGCCAGCACGTCCTCGTACGCGGCCTGTTCGCTGGCGCCGTTGACCCGGGTCGCGAAGGCGCTGCTCATCTCCTCGAATGCCTTGCGGCCGACGACGAGTTCGCCGCTGTATTCCTGCATCTTGGCCTCGTCACCGACGCTGCTGACCAGGCCGCGTTCGCTGACCCGGTATTCGGCCAGTGCGGTGGCCATCGCCCCCAGTTCGCGGATGGCGGGCACCGCCTCATGGGTCAGGTCGAGCACCACGTCCTGCGCGGTGCCCATGCGGTTGGCGGCAAAGCCGCCCATGACGACGATCAGGAGCGCCAGGGCGGAGAAACCGATCCCGAGACGCTTGCCGATACTGAGTGATCTGAACATCCTGGGATCCTGGTTCATGTTGGCGGTTGCTCCCCCATAACGGCGCTGTGTGGGCAGCCTTGAGGCGCCCGCACGTCGCCAGGCGGCGCAGGGGCACGCCGCGCGCACGGCTGGCGGCGTGATCGTTCTGGCTGGGAGCAGGTGATTCCCGGATCGGGCCGCGACTGGCGCCGGCGAACAGGGCCGGCGCCCGGGGCCGCGATGCTCAGAAGTGGAACTGGGCGCGCAGTCCGAAGGCCTCGGGATCGCGCAGCACCCCGTCGCGGCGGGCGTGGGCGAAGACGTAATTGGCCTGCAGCTTGAAGTTGCGGCCCAGGTACCAGTTGGCGCCGACGGTCCAGTTCGACTGGCGGCCACCGAGGGTCTGGCCATCGTCCAGGTCGAGCTGGCTGTAGCGCAGCAGCAGTTCCAGCGCCGAGGTCGACGCCGGGACGACGTTGCCCGCATAGCCGTTGTAGCTGCGCGATTCGCCGCTCACCACCCAGCTGCCGAACAGGTAGGCGCCGCGCCCTGCGACACCGTCCAGGCCATCTGAACGCTGCGCACGCACGTCCAGCACCTCGCCCTGCAGCGACCAGGGGCCATGGATCCACAGGCCTTCCAGCCCGATGCGGTGGATCGCATCGACGCCCGCCAGCGTGCCGGTATCGACCAGGCGCACGTCGGTCAGGCCGACCTCGGGGCGTGCGCGCATCCGGAACGCATGGCTGTCGGGACGCTCGCGGCTGCCGGCGATGCCCAGGTGCAGGACGTCGCCGGGACCCTTGCGCGGCACCCAGGCGGTGCGCGCGGCGAAGGTGCTGCCCTCGTTGGCGCCCTCCAGGTCGCCGCCGTCGAACCAGGCCACGCTGGCCAGCCAGGACGGGCGCTGCAGGGACCATTCGGCGCCGATCCGGCGGCCTGCGTACGCCACCTGCACCGGCAGCGCCGACTCCAGGAACGGCGAGTTGCGCGAAGAGCCGACGCCGTCGAAGCCGACCGGGGTCTTGAACTGGCCCATGCGCAGCGACCCGGCATCGCGCCCCAGCAGGCCCTTCGAATCGAGCTTCAGTGCGACGTCCATCCAGGTGTCCGACGCCAGGTCGCGCTGCACGCTCAGCTCGTAGTGGTCCTTGCGGCGCAGCGAGACGCCCAGCTCGCGCCGGCGGAAGTCGCTGTCATCGGCGAACGCAGCCGCGTCGATGCCTTGTCCGAGATGGCCGAAGCCGTTGTGGTCGAAGGCCCAGTTGCCGGTCAGCGCGAGTTCGTCGCGATCGCCCAGCGGCGTCTTGAGCGAGATGTTGCGCCAATCAGAGGCCTGCGCGGCGGTGGCCAGGGCAAGCGAGGAGGCGAAGAGGAAAATCTGGATACGCACGTGGACTCCTGGCCGGGCCGTGGACGCCCGGCGGTCATGAATGGTGGCGGCAGCACGCGCGAAGGCAGGTGACGACCCGGGGCGATCGTGGCTTCCGACGATGGCGTGGTGCCGGCCTGCTCCGTTGTCGGCGGCGACGGGCCACGCTTGAGCGGAGCGGACGCAGACGCTGCGCCAGCCGGCCCGCGATCGACAGCCGGGCAGACGCAGACCGGGTGCCCACCGGGCTGGTCCGCCGCACACGCGGCTGCCCGACGCCTCAGGCGATGACGGCAGCCGGCACGGGAGCCTGCCGCGTTCGTGACATGGCGGGGGCATCGGCGTTGGAAGGCAGCGCGGTCCCGTCCCCGCCGAGGCGGAAGGCGTCCGCAGCGGACGCCAGGCCGGTGGCCTGCTCCTGCAGGCTGCGCGCCGCGGCCGAGGCTTCCTCGACCAGCGCCGCGTTCTGCTGGGTGGCATCGTCGAGCTGCATGACGGCGCGGTTGACCTGGTCGATGCCCGCCGACTGCTCGCTGGAGGCACGCATGATCCCGCCCATGATCGCGGGATCCGACTTCGATGGACGGGAACCCGCGGCGGTCTTCGCCGCAGTCGTGCGGGTGTTGCGCGCTCAGGCGGCTTCGGCGGCGACCAGGCCCATGATCTCGTGGCCCATCAGGCGCTCGATGTCGAGCAGGATCAGCATGCGCTCGTCGAGCGTGCCGATGCCGGTCAGGAACTGGCGGTCGATGGTGGCGCCGATCTCCGGCACCGCGCGCACCTGCTCGCCCGACAGGCGCACCACGTCGGACACGCTGTCGACCACCATGCCGACCACGCGGCCACCGACGCTGAGCACGATCATCACCGTGAGCGCGTTGTAGTCGGCCTTGGCCAGGCGGAACTTCAGGCGCATGTCGACCACCGGCACGATGATGCCGCGCAGGTTGATCACGCCCTTGATGTAGTCGGGCGCGTCGGGCAGGCGGGTGACCGCGTCGTAGCTGCGGATCTCCTGCACGCGCAGGATGTCGACGCCGTATTCCTCCTCGCCGAGCACGAAGGTGAGGAACTCGCCGGTATCGGCATCGCCGCTGGCGGAGGCGGATGGATCGTGGCGGCCCTGGGCGGGATGGGACATGGCGCGGTCCTTCGGAAAGTCGGTCACGGATGGGAGTAGCGGTGCGTCAGGCAGCGGCTGCCAGCGGCATGGCCTGGGCGAGGCCGCCGGCGTCGACGATCAGGGCGACACGGCCGTCGCCGAGGATGGTCGCGCCCGACACGCCGGCGATGCGGCGGTAGTTGCTTTCGAGATTCTTGACCACGACCTGCTGCTGGCCGAGCAGTTCGTCGACCTCCAGCGCAAGCCGGCGGCCGTCGGCCTCGACCACCACGGCGATGCGCGGCGGCGCGTCTTCGCCCTGGCTGCGCGCGGACGGCGGCAGGCCGTACTGGCTGGCGAGGTCGATCAATGGCAGGTAGTCCTCGCGCACGCGCAGCACGCGCGCCTCGCCGGCGATGGTGCGCACGTCGGCAGGCAGGGGCAGCAGCGACTCGACCACCATGCTCAGCGGCACGATGAACACTTCATCTCCCACCGCCACCGACATGCCGTCGACGATGGCCATGGTCAGCGGCAGGCGGATCACGACCGTGGTGCCGTTGCCGGGCCGGCTGCGGATTTCGACCTGGCCACCCAGCGCGGCGATGTTCTTCTTGACCACGTCCATGCCCACGCCGCGGCCCGACAGGTCGGTGAGCGTGTCGGCGGTGGAGAAGCCCGGCGCGAACACCAGGTCCCAGACCTGCGCGTCGGTCGGGTTTTCGGGCATGGGGATGCCGCGTTCGGCGGCCTTGCGCAGGATGCGCTCGCGGTCCAGGCCGCGGCCGTCGTCCTCGATCTCGATGACGATGTTCGCGCCCTGGTGGGCGGCGCTCAGGCTCAGCGTGCCGGTTTCGTCCTTGCCGGCGGCGCGGCGCGCGTCGGGCAGTTCCAGACCGTGGTCGATGGCGTTGCGCACCAGGTGCACCAGCGGATCGACGATCTTCTCGATCACGCCCTTGTCCAGCTCGGTGGCCTCGCCATGGGTGCGCAGCTGCACCTTCTTGCCCAGGCGCGTGGCGATGTCGCGGACCATGCGCGGGAAGCGGCTGAAGGCGAAATCGACCGGCAGCATGCGCACGCCCATGACCGATTCCTGCAGGTCGCGGGTGTTGCGCTCCAGCTGCACCAGCCCCGACATCAGGGCCTCGTTGAGCACCGGGTCGAGGTGCTCGGAACGCTGGCGCAGCATCGCCTGGGTGATCACCAGCTCGCCGACGAGGTTGATCAGCGCGTCGACCTTGGCGACCGCCACGCGGATCGAATTGTCCGCGTCGGCGCCGCGACGGCTGCCTGGCGAGGCGATGTCGGCGACGGGCGCGGCGGGTGTCGCTGCGGCAGGCACGACTTCCATCGCGTCGCCGACAGGCGCCGGCGCTGCGAGCGCGGCATTGTCGATGCCCAGCTCGCACTCGTCCGCGACCCAGGCGAAGGCCTCGTCGATCGCAGTGCGCGGCACGCTGCCGGGCAGGGTCAGGTTCCAGGCCAGGTAGGCCTCGAATGGATCCATCTCGGTGAACGCCGGCAGCCGCGCGTCGATGCATTCCACGCCCAGCTCGCCATGGCTGGCGAGCTCGCGCAGGATCCGCAGCGGATCGTTGCCGGTCATGAACAGCGACGGGCCGGGGCTGAAGGCGATGCGCCAGTCGCCGCTGGCGGGCGCGGGGCCTGCCGCGTCGGCGGCGCCGCCGGTGGCCGGCGCAGCGGCGGTTTCGCCGGCGAGCAGCGCATCCAGCCCGGAGCGCGCCTCGGCCAGCGCGGCCGCATCGATGGCGCTGCCGTGTTCGCAGGCCGCAAGCAGGCTGCGCAGCACGTCCACCGACACCAGCAGCACGCCGATGGCGACCGGGTCCAGGCTGCGGCGGCCGGCGCGGGCCTCGTCGAGCAGGGTTTCGAGCAGGTGGGTCAGGTCGGTGACGCTGGAGAAGCCGAAGGTGGCCGCGCCGCCCTTGATCGAGTGCGCGGCGCGGAAGATGACGTTGATGGTCTCGGAGTCGCCGCCGCCGGACTCGAGCGACAGCAGGCCGCCCTCCATCGCGTCGAGGCCTTCGCGGCTTTCTTCGAAGAACGCGGCATGGAAGCGGGTGATGTCCATGGCGTCAGCTCAGGACCTTGCGCACGGTGGCGAGCAGCTGCTCGGGATCGAACGGCTTGACCAGCCAGCCGGTCGCGCCGGCGGCCTTGCCTTCCATCTTCTTGTCGCCACCGGATTCGGTGGTGAGCATCAGCAGCGGGGTGAAGCGGTAGTCGGGCAGCTGGCGCAGCTCGCGGATCAGCGAGATGCCGTCCATGCGCGGCATGTTGACGTCGGTGACCACGGCGTGGAACGAACGCGTGCGCGCGATCTCCAGCGCGGCCTGGCCGTCCTCGGCCTCGCTGACCTCGAAGCCGCCCGAGGTCAGGGCGAAGGCGACCATCTGGCGCATCGAGGTCGAGTCGTCGACGACGAGCAGTTGCTTGGCGCTCATGCAGTGGCTCCGGTGTTGATGTGGGCGTCGGTGGGCTGCACGGCGGACTCCGCGGCGGCATCGTCGACGCCGAGGCTGACGGCAAGCGCAAGCTGGCGCGCGGCGGCGGCCAGCGTCGGCGAGGCGTGGGTGATGGTGGTGCGCTGGCCGCGTGCGGCACGGTCGCGGACGAAGGCGTGCAGCAGCTGCAGCCCGGCGGCGTGCACGCGCTCGACGCGATCGCCGGCGAGCTCCAGCGGCACTTCGGCCTCCAGGTGGGGCTGCAGCGCCGCCTGCAGGTCGGCGACGCGCTCGATCCCGAGGTCGGTTTGGAGCGTCAGATGGTTCATGGGCTGGGCACGTGGATGCAGTCCTGAGGATTAACGGCGCCCGCGCCCACGACTTGAGCCTCGTGGCTCAACCGTAGAGCGCGTAGGCGTCGAACAGTACGGTCGGGCAGGCGCCGACGCGCGCGACGCCGAGGATCACGCCCGGCGCGCTGCCCTGCAGCGGTGGCTCGATGCGGTCGCGGCCCAGGGTCACCACGTCCTCGACGGCGCTGACCAGCACGCCGATCAGCTCGTCGTCGCGTTCGACCACGACGATCCGGCTGTGCTCGTCGGGTGTGACCTGGCCGGCGCGCAGCCAGCGGCCCAGGTCGTACACCGGCACGATGCGGCCGCGCAGGTTCATCACGCCCAGCACGGCCGGCGCCGCGCCGCGCATCGGCACGATCGGGACCACGCGCACGACTTCCTGCACGCGCAGCAGTTCCAGCGCGTAGCTGTCGCCGCCCACCATCACCCGCAGCCAGCGTGCGGCCTGCGCGATCGCGATCGTCGGCGGCTGCACGGCGGCGAGCGGCGGGGCCGGCGGCGGATACGGGGCCATGTCCTGCGGGAGATAGGTGGGTGCGGACAGCACTGCAGGCGCAGGTGCGGGCGCAGGTGCAGGTGCAGGTGCGGGTGCGGGCGCAGCCCGCAGCGTCGGCGTGGCCGCCGCCACGTCCGCGGCCACGGGCGGGGAATCGTCGAGCAGGGCGTCGAGGTAGTCGATCACGTCGTTGGCGCCGCCGTCGGGGTTCATGCCGCCTGTCTCTGCGCGGCTTCTCCCTGCGCCAGCAGCCAGGCCAGAGCGCGTGCGTAGGCCTCGGCGCCGCGGCCGCTGCAGCCGGCTTCGCTGGTCAGGCCCTGCGCGTCGCGCAGGCGGGTGTCCATTGGCACCGCATCCGGCCAGACCGAGCCCTCGTACTGCGCGTGCAACTGCTCCAGGCTCTGCACGCCCGAGCGCGTGCGCTTGTCGTACAGGGTCGGCAGCACGTGCTGCGGCAGCGGGCGGCGACGCGAACGCTCCACCATGGCGGCGGTGCGCAGCATGTCGGCCAGGCCGTGCAGCGCCAGCGGATCGGTCTGGGTCGGGACCACCAGCCGGTCGGCCGCGGCCAGCGCGTTGACCATCAGCAGGCCCAGGGTGGGCGGGCAATCGAGCAGCACGTGGTCGTAGCTGGCGTGCACGGCGTGCAGCGCGCGGCCCAGCGCCAGGCCCAGGCCGGGCTGGCCGGAACTGCGACGTTCCAGGGTGGCGAGCGCAGGCTGCGCGGCGACCAGCTGCAGGCCGGGCACGTCGGTGCGTCGGGCCAGCGTCGCCAGCGAAGCGCCGCTGCCGACGAACAGGTCATGGGTGCCGGCCGGCGGCGGGTCGGTCGGTACGGCGAACGCGCGCGTCAGCGAGGCATGCGGGTCGAGGTCGATCAGCAGCACGCGGCCGCCGTCCTGCGCCAGTCCGCGCGCAAGGCACAGGCTGGTGGTGGTCTTGCCCACTCCACCTTTCTGGTTGGCGATGGCCCAGACCTGCATGTCAGCGTGCTCCCGGTTGGGTGGTGGACGGGATGAACGCTGCTGCGGCGGCACCCTGGACCAATGCCCCGGCACCGCTGGCCGGGGCCGCGTCCATGGCGATCTCCGGGCCCGACTCGGGCACCGCATCGACGCCATCGGGCGCCGCCAGGATCACCAGCAGCACGCGGCGGTTGGCATTGCGGCCATCGGCGGTGGCGTTGTCGGCCACAGGCTGGTGCTCGCCATAGCCGACCACTGCGAGGCGGCCGGGATCGACGCCTTCGTCCGCCAGCACGTGCACCACGCTGGCCGCGCGTGCGGTCGACAGTTCCCAGTTGGAGGGGAACGCCGCGGTGCGGATCGGCATGTCGTCGGTATAGCCCTCGACGCGTACCGCGTTGGGTTCGTCGCGCAGCACCTCGCCGAGCTTGCGCACGGTCGAGGTCGCCACCTCGCTGGGAGCGGCCACGCCGCTGGCGAACAGGATGTCGCTCTGGATCTCCACTTCCAGGAAGGTGCGCGCGCGGCGCACGGTGACCAGTTCCTGGCGCACCAGTTCCGACAGCGCGTGCTGGATGCGGCGGCCGAGCGTGCTGAGCTGCGAATCGCCGCGCAGGCTGGCGTCCATCGCCGCGGCCTCGGCCGCCTGCCGCGCGGCCAGTGCGTTCTGCCCGCCCAGCGGCGCGTCCAGCATCTGCCGCACGCGCACGTTGCTGACCGGGCTGGTGGCGGTGGGGCCGGCCTTGGCGCCCGGGGTGAGCAGCGAGGGTCGGTCGAACGAGGATCCGCGCAGCTGGGTCTGGCCCAGCTGGATCGGGGTGATCGAGCGCGGCGGCCCGCCGAAGGCCGACGACAGCGCATCGGACACCGCGCGGTATTTGCCCTCGTTGATCGAGGAGATCGCGTACATGACCACGAAGAAGGCCAGCAGCAGGGTCATGAGGTCACCGTAGGGCACGGCCCAGGCCTCGTGGTTCTGGTGCTCTTCGTGGTGGCGACGACGTGCCATGGCGGTCAGTGCACATAGCCGTTGAGGCGTGCTTCGATGTTGCGCGGATTCTCGCCCTGGGCGATCGCGATCAGGCCCTCGACGATCATCTCCCGCTCCAGCGCCTGCGCGTTGACCAGGGTCTTGAGCTTGTTGCCGATCGGCAGCAGCGCGAGGTTGGCCGCACCGATGCCGTAGATGGTCGCGGTAAACGCCGCGGCGATGCCGTGGCCGAGCTTGCTCGGGTCGGCGAGGTTCTTCATCACCGCCATCAGGCCGAGCACGGCGCCGACGATGCCGAGCGTCGGCGCGTAGATGCCCATGCCCTCGAACACCTTGGCCGCGGCCAGGTCGCGCGCGCTCTGCCCGTGCAGGTCGATCTCCAGCATCTGCCGGATCGACTCGGGTTCCACGCCGTCGACCACCATCTGCAGGCCTTTGCCCAGGAACGGGTCGGACTGCTGCGCCACCTGCGCCTCCAGGCCGAGCAGGCCCTGCTTGCGCGCGGTGGTGGACCAGTCGACGATCTGCGCGATCACGGCGGCGTGGTCGTGCGCCGGCGGCTTGTAGATCCAGGCCACCATCTTCATCGCCCGCAGGAAGGTGGGCAGCGAGGTCTGGATCAGGATCGAGGCGAAAGTGCCGACGATCACGATCAGGAACGCGGCCGGCGACCATAGCCCCGACAGGCCCGAGCCCTTGAGGATGCTGCCGCCGATCAGGGCGACAAGCGCGAGCACGGTGCCGATGACACTGAGTCTGTCCATTGCCTGTTTAACGGTCCGTGGCCGGGTTACTTGAACGCACGCCGGGCGCGCGCAGCCCGCTGCCGAGCAGCGCATCGACGTCCAGGATCAGGGCCATGCGGCCGTCGCCGATCAGGCTGGCGCCGGCATAGCCGGGCAGGCCGCGCAGGGTCGGCGGCAGCGCCTTGATCACCACTTCCTCGCGGCCACGCACCTGGTCCACCGCCAGGCAGTAGCGCTGCTCGCCCGACTGCAGCACCACGCAGGTCGAGTCCGGCAGCGGCGCTGGCGCCATGCCCAGCCATTCGCGCAGGCCCAGCAGCGGCAGCGGCTGCTGGCGCAGGTCGAGCACGCGCTGCCCGTCGATCCACAGGGCCTTGCCCGGATCGTGCGAGAGCACTTCGACCACGCGCACCAGCGGCAGGGCGTAGACATCGCCGGCCACTTCCACCAGCAGCGTCGGCAGGATCGCCAGGGTCAGCGGCACGCGGATCGCGAACCGCGAGCCTGCGCCGAGTTCGGAATGGATCTGCACCGTGCCCGACAGCTCGCGGATGCGCGACTGCACCACGTCCATGCCGACGCCGCGGCCGGACAGGTCGCTGACCGCGTCGCGGGTGGAAAACCCGGGCAGGAACAGCAGCTGCAGGCATTCGTCGCTGGACAGGCGTGCGCCGGCATCGTCGTCGATCAGGCCCTTTTCCACCGCCTTGCGGCGGATGCGGTCAGGGTCGATGCCGGCACCGTCGTCGCGCACCTCGATGGCGACGTGGTCGCCCTCCTGCTGCGCGCTGATCCGCACCTGGCCCTGTTCGGCCTTGCCGGCGCGGCGCCGCGCCTCGGGCATTTCGATGCCGTGGTCGATGGCGTTGCGCACCAAGTGCACCAGCGGATCGGCCAGCGCCTCGACCAGGTTGCGGTCGAGTTCGGTATCGGCGCCGGAGACCTCCAGCTGCACCTGCTTGTCGAGCTGGCGGGCGACGTCGCGAGCCAGCTTGGGAAAGCGTGCGAACACGCGGCCCACCGGCTGCATGCGTGCGGTCATCACCGCGCCCTGCAGGCGCGCGGTGGCCACGTCGAGCGAGGCCACCGCACGGTCGAGGTCGTCGTCGCGCAGGCGTGGGCGGATCGTCTTGAGGCGGTTGCGCGCCAGCACCAGTTCGCCGACCAGGTTGACCATGGCATCGAGCCGGCGCACGTCCACGCGCACGGTGATGTCGGCGGGCTCCTGCACCGATGCGGCGGCCGCGCGTGCGGGTGGCGCGGGACGGGGCGGCGGCGCAGGCGGTGCGGCTGCGGGTGCGGGCACGGGCACGGGCACTGCCGGCGCTGCGGGCGCCTCGCCGGGCACGCCGCCCGCGCCGTGCAGGCTGTCGAGCAGGGCTTCGAAATCGAGGTCGTCGAGCGAGTCGCCGGCGGGTGGTGCCGCGACCGCCACCGGCGCGGCAGGCTGCGGCGCGGCGCAGGCGCCCTCGCGCAGCGCGGCCAGCACCGACTCGGGCGCTGGCACCGGTTCGACGCCGCCGGAAATGCAGTGGAGCATGTCCACCAGCAGGTCGATGCCCTGCTGCACGCCGTCGAAGGCGGCTGGATCGAGCGGCGCGCTGCCGTCGCGGGCGGCGTTGAGGCGGTCCTCGACCGCATGGCAGACCGACACCATCGTGGTGAAGTCGAGGAAGCCGGCGCCGCCCTTGATGGTGTGGAAGCCGCGGAACACCGCGTTGAGGCATTCGCGATCGGCGGGCGCGCGCTCGAGCGCGACCATCTGCTCGCCCAGCTGGTCGAGGATCTCGCCGACTTCGACCAGGAAGTCGGCGCAGATGTCGGAGGCGGCAGACGACATCGCGCTACAGCCCCAGCGACGAAAGCAGGTTGTTGGCGTCGTCCTGGCTGGCCGAGGGCGCGTCCAGGCCCAGCACGGAGGGGCCGTGGCCGTGGCTGGACAACTGCAGCGGGCGATCGTTGCCCGGCGCGTATGCGCCCAGGCCGGCATCGACAGTGCGCACCAGATCCACCACGCGGCGGATGATCTGGCCGGTGAGGTCCTGGTAGCCCTGCGCCGCGGTCATTTCCGACAGCCGCGAACGGATCGCCGTCACCGCCGTCGCCTGCGCATCGGCCGTGGCGCCGGCGAGGCTGCCCAGCAGGGTGCTGCATTCCTGGATCAGGTCCAGGGTGTGGTGGCTGGCGTCCTCGCTGACCTTGACCACGTGTTCCAGGCGCAGGCAGGCCTCGGTCAGCGAGCCGCCGCCGGTGCCGGTACCCAGGGTCTGTTCCAGTTCGCGCGCAAGCCGCACCAGGCCCTGCACCAGCGGCTGGCTGCGCCACTGGATCAGCTCGTCGACATTGCTGCGCCAGGCGTGGTCGTCGGCGTTCTCGAGCGCGGCCAGGGCCGCGTGCAGGCACTCGATCAGCGCTGCGCGCTCGGCGCCCGGCGCGGGTGCGGCGGGCGCGGCACTCACGCCGTCGCCCCGAGGCGTTCGAACACCTTGCCCAGCTTGTCGCCCAGCGTGGCCGCGGTGAACGGCTTGATCACGTAGCCGTTCACGCCGGCCTGCGCGGCCTCGATGATCTGCTCGCGCTTGGCTTCCGCGGTCACCATCAGCACCGGCGTCTTGGCCAGGGTGGCGTCGGCGCGGATCGCCTTGAGCAGGTCGATGCCGGGCATGCCCGGCATGTTCCAGTCGGTGATCACCAGGTCGAACGGACCCTTGCGCAGTTCGACCAGCGCGGTGGTGCCGTCGTCGGCCTCGGTGGTGTTGAAGAAGCCCAGGTCGTTGAGCAGGTTCTTGACGATGCGGCGCATCGTCGAGAAATCGTCGACGATCAGGATGCGGATGTTCTTGTCCATGCGGACCTCGTGCGTGGCGTGTTGGGGGACTGCGCGGGCGATGCTCAGGGCAGGTAATCGTCTTCGTCGTCGCCGCCGTCGCGGCGCCAGTCGGCCAGCCGCGCGCGCAGGCGTACCGCGGCCTGGCCGTGGATCTGGCAGGCGCGCGATTCGCTCACGCCCAGCACCGCGCCGATCTCGCGCAGGTTCAGTTCCTGCTCGTAGTACAGCGACAGCACCAGCCGTTCGCGCTCGGGCAGGCCGTCGATGGCCTCGGCCAGCGCCTCGCGGAACGCGCCCTGTTCGAATTCGCGCGCCGGGTTGGCGCTGCCGTCGCCGGCCAGGCGCGGCTCGCCGTCGTGCTCGTCCATGTGCGCGTCCAGGCTGACCAGCTGCCCGCGCGCGGCGTTCTCGACCATGGCGTGGTACTCGTCCAGCGGCACGTTCATCGCCGCGGCCACCTGCTGCGCGGTGGCGGCGTGGCCGGTGCGCTGTTCGATCTCGCGGGTGGCGGCCACGATGTCGCGGTAGCGCCGGTGCACCGAGCGCGGCACCCAGTCGCCGCGGCGGATCTCGTCGATCATCGCGCCGCGGATGCGGATCGAGGCATAGGTCTCGAAGGCCGCGCCCTGGTCGGACTGGAAATTGCGCGCCGCGTCGATCAGGCCGAGCATGCCGGCCTGGATCAGGTCGTCGATCTCGACGCTGGCCGGCAGGCGGGCGGCGAGGTGGTGGGCGATTCGACGCACCAGTTCGCCGTGCTTCTCGACGACCTCGGCGGCGGATCCCTGCTGGTTGGCACGGTAGCGCGCGGTCGCGGTGGCGTTCATGCGGCGGCCCCCCGCGCGGCGGATCCGGGCGTCGAGACCAGGCGTTCGAGGAAGAATTCGACGTGGCCGCGCGCGCCGGGCGGCGACTGCCACTGCCGCGAGCGGCGGGCGATGTCGCGGAAGGCGACCGCCGAGGGCGCCGACGGGAAGGCGTCGACCACCGCGGCCTGGCGCTGTACCGCACGCCGCAGCCATTCATCGCGCGGGATCGCACCGAGGTAGTTGAGGGTCACGTCGAGGAAACGCGCGCTGACCCGCTGCAGCTTCTCGAACAGCTGCCGGCCCTCGGCCGGATCCTGCACCTGGTTGGCCAGCACCTGCACCCGGCTCACGCCGCGGTCGCGGCTGAGCACCTTGATCAGGGCGTAGGCATCGGTGACCGACGCCGGCTCGTCGCAGACCACGACAATCACGTCCTGCGCGGCCTGGCAGAAGGTGAGCACGCCATCGGCGATGCCGGCGGCGTTGTCGACCACCATCACGTCCAGGTCCAGGTCGAGCTGCGAGAACGCGTGCACCAGGCCCACGTGCTGGCGCGGCGAGAGTTCGGTCATGTGGCGCTTGCCGGAGGCGGCCGGCACCACCATCAGGCCGTTGCCGGCATCCATGATGGTGTCGCGCAGCTCGCAGCGGTCGGCGAACACGTCGGCCAGGGTGTAGCGCGGCGACAGGCCGAGCATCACGTCGACGTTGGCCAGGCCCAGGTCGGTGTCCAGCAGCAGGGTGCGCTGGCCCGAATTGGCCAGGGCGGTGGCCAGGTTGACCGATACCGAGGTCTTGCCGACGCCGCCCTTGCCGCTGGCGACGGCGATCACCCGCACCGGGCCGGGGACACTGTCGGTGGCGGAAAGGGGCAGGGTGGGGTCAGGCAACTGCATGGCGATCCTCGGTAGCGAGGGGGTTATCGGCAGCACGGCGGGATTTCTCCAGTGACTGGACGAGGCGGGTGGCATCGGCGGCGTCGAGATCCGACGGCACCTGCTGCCCCTGGGCGGTATAGGCAAGTCCCAGGCCATGGCGGGTCAGGACCGAAAGTGCGGAGCCGAGCTGCCCGGTTTCGTCGAGCTTGGTCAGCACCACGCCCTCGGGCCTGGCCGGGCGATAGCGGCGGATCACTTCGCCCAGGTCGTGCGGATGGGCGTTGGCGGGCAGGACCAGCAGGCTGCGCACCCGCTGCGCCGCGCGCAGCCACAGGATCTGGCTGAACACCGCGCGGTCGCGCACGGCGTGGCCGGCGGTATCGACCAGCACCAGCGGGTAGTCGACCAGCTGGTCCAGGGTTTCCTGCAGGCGCTCCGGGCCCTCGGCCTCGCACACGGTGATGCCCAGGCGCCGGCCATGGGCCTGCAGTTGCTCGCGCGCGCCGGGGCGCTGGCAGTCGGTGGTGACCAGGGCGACGTCGCGGGCGCGGTGGCGGGCGGCGAAGCGGGCGGCCAGCTTGGCCGCCGTGGTCGTCTTGCCGGCGCCGGTCGGGCCGACCAGGGCGATCACGCCGCCGTCTTCCAGCGGCTCGTTGCGCACCACGGCGAGCATGCGCGCCAGCTCGGCCAGCATCGGTGCCTGCACCTCGCCCGGCGGCAGGCGCGGGTCGATGCGCTCGGCCACGGCCTGGGCCAGCGACTCCTCGCAGCCGTAGCCGAGCAGCGCGTCCAGCACCGCCGCGCGCGCCGGCGAACCGCGCAGGCGCTCCAGCGACAGCTGTTCCATCTGGTTTTCCATCATCTGCCGCATCCGCGCCATCTCCTCGCGCATGGCGACGATGGCGGGGTCGGTTTCGGGCGTGGCGACCACCTGCAGCGCGCGTGGCGCCGGGGCGGGCTCGCCCAGCCCGATGGCCGCGGCGATGGCGGCCGGCAGGACGGAGGCGGGCATCTCCGGCGCGGCGTCCGTGGCCGCCGCGGGTGCGGTGTCCGCCAACGCATCGTCATCGGCGCCGGGCCTGCGCGGCATCGGGATGTCGGGCAGCAGGGGAACGAAGTCCTCGGCGTCGCCGGTCGCGGCCACACGCGTGTCGCGGAGCTCGCGGGTGTCGCTGGCGGCGGACGCACGGCGCGGGTGGGCGTCGAGCGCCGCCATCATCGCGTCGAAGCGGTTGGGTGTCGGGCTCTCCGGTCCGGGAGCCGCGGGCAGCGGAGCGGCCGGCGCAACGGATTCGGCCCAGGCCTGGGCCGGCGCTGGAATTGGAGCAGGAGCAGCAGTTGGGGCAGAAGCAGCTTGGGCAGCAGCGCGGGGCGGTGCCGCTGCCTGCGCGGGATCGACAGCACGGGCGGGCACCGAAGCCGGAGCGGGAACCAAGCGCTGCACGGGCATCTGCATCGCCTCGGCAAACGCCATGGCAGGGTTGGGCATGGCGGACGGCATCGGGGCGTCGGCCGGTGCCTGCGCGGTCAGTTCCGCCAGGGTCGGGCCCTCGCCGATCCGGAACACGGCGCGTGCACGTGACATCAAGGTCTCGCGAGATGCCGGCGGCGTGCCGGCGACGGTTGCCGCTGCGGCATTCGTCGCGCCGCGGGCCTGGACCGGCACATTCCCCGTCTGCGGGCGTGCTGCCGCGTCATCGACGGTCGGCGTCGCGGCGCGCAGCGCCTGCGCCACCAGGGCCTCGTCGTAATCGGTGGCCGCGACCACCTCGATGCCCGCGCCGTTGGCGCTGGTGCGGGTGGACAGGATGACGGCATCAGGGCCCTGTTCGTCGCGGACCATGCGCAGTGCGGTACGCATGTCGGGAGCGGTGAAGCGCTTGATTCGCATATCGGAAAGCCCGGTCGGATGGCGTTGGAGTGGCTTGCGCCCTCTCCCTGCAAGACCCGGGCCTGAATCGTGCGACCCCCGCGTCGGAACCTTGGCGCCGGACCTGACGCCGCCGCGTCGGCGCGCCGACACGACCCTTCCGGGCCGCGTCTCCAGGCGGATACCTGGTCGACCGCGAGTCCCGAAGCCAGGTTCTCTGTAGGAGCGGCTTCAGCCGCGAACAGGGGTGCCCCCGACATTCGTTGCTCCAGCGATCGCGGCTGAAGCCGCTCCTACAGCGGGCGCGGACATCTGCCGCCTGCGCGGGACAGACCCGTTCAGGGCACGCGCCCGGAGCAAGGCTCCCAGTCTTTCCAGCCGCCCCTGTCTGTCATTTCGACCGCAGGGAGAAATCCTGCCAACGCGGCTGCGACCAGATTTCTCCCTGCGATCGAAATGACGGGCTGGACTGTCAAAGGATCCACAGGTGTCCGAAGCACCACCCTCCAAGCAGCGAGGCCGCAGCGCCGCGGGGGGAGGTCGCGCAAGCGGCACATGGATGTGCCGCGGCCGCGAGTGCGGACACGGACATGCGCCCGAGCGGCGGGCTACCTCCCCCCGCGGCGCTGTGGCCCATCCGGAGCCCGCACTTCACCGGGCGAGCATGACCCGCAGCCGGGCGCCACCCGATGCCGAAGCTGGACAGTCGATAGCCGGAAGACCGGAAGGCAGAGAGCTGGAAGCGCAGAAGTACACAAGCAGAAGCGCAGAAGCGCAGAACCGCAGAACCTGGAACCCACGGAAGCCCGGAGCCTCAGCCCACCGCACCCACCAGCCGCAGGCGCTTGTCTTCCGGCACTTCGGCGTAGGCCAGCACGGCCAGCGAAGGCACGCTGTGGCGGACCAGGCGCGCGACCGCGGCGCGGACGCCGCCGGGCACCAGCAGCACCGCCGGCTCGCCGCGGCTTTCCTGGCGATTCACGCAGTCGCCCAGGTTCTGGTGCAGGCGCTCGGCCAGGCCCGGCTCCAGCGCCGCGCCCTGCCCGCTCACCGAATCCTGCAGCACCCGCTCCAGCGCCGGTGCCAGCGTGTAGACCGGCAGCTCCGGCGCCATGCCGTTGAGTTCCTGCACGATGAAACGGCCCAGCGCGACCCGCACCGCCGCGGTCAGCGCGGCCGGATCCTGGGTCTGCGCCCCGTGCTCGAGCAGGGTCTCGACGATCTGCCGCATCTGCCGCACCGGCACGCGGTCGGCCAGCAGCGACTGCAGGACCTTCACCACCACCGACAGCGGCAGCAGCTTGGGCACCAGGTCCTCGACCAGCTTGGGCACGCTGCGGCCGAGCGCCGAGAGCAGGTTCTGCACTTCGTCGTGACCCAGCAGCTCGGAGGCGCGCTCGCGCACCACGTGCGACAGGTGCGTGGCCGCGACCGTGGATGAATCGACCACCGTGTAGCCCAGCGATTCGGCGTGGGCGCGCTGGCCCGGCACGATCCACACCGCGTCCAGGCCGAACGCCGGATCCTTGCCCGGAATACCTTCCAGCGGCCCGAACACGCGGCCCGGATCCAGCGCCAGCTCGCGGTCGGGCACCAGCTCGCCGGTTGCCACGGGCACCCCGTGCACCAGCAGCCGGTACTGGCCCGGCGCCAGTTCCAGATTGTCGCGCACGTGCACGGCCGGGATCAGGAAACCCAGGTCCTGGGTGAGCTTGCGACGCACCCCCTTCAGCCGCGCCAGCAGCTGCCCGCCCTGGGTCTGGTCCACCAGCGTGATCAGCTTGTAGCCGACCTCCAGCGCCAGCGGCTCGACCGGGCGGATCTCGTCCCAGCTCAGCTCGGCCATCGCCGCGGGCGCGACGTCGGCGCGGCCGGTGTCGCTGGCGTCTGCGGCATCGGGGGTACTCGTACGCAGCTTCCACGCCACGCCGCCGAGGATCGCGGCCAGCAGCAGGAACGGCACGTTCGGCATGCCCGGCACGATGCCGATCAGGCCCATCAGCACCGCAGCGACGGTCAGCGCGCGCTGGTGGCCGAAGACCTGCTTCGACATCGTCTCGCCCATCTCCTGCTCGCCGGTGGAGCGGGTGACGAGCATGGCGGTGGCGACCGCGATCAGCAGCGCCGGCAGCTGCGCCACCAGGCCGTCGCCGATCGCCAGCGTCGTGTAGGTTTCGGCGGCGGCGGCGAAGGACATGCCGTGCGACAGCAGCCCGATCAGGATGCCGCCGACCAGGTTGATCACCAGGATCAGGATGCCGGCGATGGCGTCGCCGCGCACGAACTTGCTGGCGCCGTCCATCGAACCGTAGAAGTCGGCCTCCTCGCGCACTTCCTGGCGCCGCAGCTTGGCGTCCTCGCGGGTCAACAGGCCGGCGTTGAGGTCGGCGTCGATCGCCATCTGCTTGCCGGGCAGGGCGTCGAGGATGAAGCGCGCCGACACTTCGGAGATGCGCCCGGCGCCCTTGGTGACGACGATGAAGTTGACGATGGTGAGGATCGCGAACACCACGATGCCCACCGCGTAGCTGCCGCCGATCACGAACTGGGCGAAGGATTCGATCACGTGGCCGGCGGCGGCCCCGCCCTCGTGCCCGTGCATCAGCACCACGCGGGTGGAGGCGACGTTGAGCGCCAGCCGCAGCAGGGTGACCATCAGCAGCACGCTGGGGAAGATCGAGAACTCCAGCGGCCGGCGCACGTAGACCACCGCCAGCAGCACCACCAGCGACAGCGCGATGTTGATGGTGAACAGCGCGTCCAGCACGATCGGCGCCAGCGGCACGATCACCATCGCCAGGATCGCGAGCACGACCACCGGCGCCGCGGCGCCGTTGCGCAGGCTGGACATGATCAGGGCGCCGCGGCCGGGCACGGTGCTCATCGTGCCGGGCTTCCGTCGCCGCCGGCCGACGTGCCGTCGACGGGATCAGGCGCGCCGTCGGCGCCGACATCGACCTCGGCCATCGCCGGCATCGGCCCGCGGCCGGGCACCCAGGCCCGCAGCTGGTAGACGTAGGACAGCACTTGCGCGACGGCGGCGTACAGTTTCACCGGGATTTCCTGGTCGACCTGCGACTGCCTATACAAGGCGCGTGCCAGCGGCGGCGCCTCGATGATCGCGACCCGGTGTTTCTCGGCCAGCGCGCGGATCGCCAGGGCCATTTCGTCGACGCCCTTGGCGACCACGGTGGGCGCGCGCATGCCCGGCTTGTACTTCATGGCGACGGCGTAGTGGGTGGGGTTCATCACCACCACGTCGGCCTCGGGCACCGCCTCCATCATCCGCCGCTGCGACATCTGCCGCGCGATCTGGCGTACGCGCGCCTTGACCTCGGGGTTGCCCTCGGCCTCCTTGGCTTCATCGCGCACTTCCTGCTTGGTCATCTTCAGCTTGCTGCGATGCTGGTGGTGCTGCCAGGGCACGTCGATCGCGGCCAGCAGCGCCAGCGCGCCGACCATCGCCATCAGCGCGCCCAGCGCCAGGTCCACGCCGCCGGCAACCGAGGCCTCCAGCGAGGCCTGCGGCATGGTCAGCAGGGTCGAGAACGCGCGCCACACCACCCAGCCGCCGATGCCGCCGATCAGGGCCACGCGCAGCAGCGAGCGCAACAGTTCGGCCAGGCTCTCGCTGCTGTACAGGCGGGCGATGCCCTTGAGCGGGTTGAGCCGGTTGAAGTCCGGCGCCAGCGCCTTGCTGGCGAAGCGCAGCCCGCCCATCGCCGCCGGTGCGATCGCGCAGGCGACCAGTGCGGTCAGCAGCAGCGGCAGCAGCGGCAATGCCAGGTCGACGATCAATCCGATGGCGTGTGGCAGCAGCCGGTCGGGCGATTCGAGCAGGGCGCGGTCGAAATTCAGCGCACCCCGCATCCAGTCGCGCGAGGCCGCCCCGACGTCGCCGCCGGTCGCTTTCAGCGCCAGCACCGCGCAGCCGAGCACGGCCACGTTGCCGAGCTCGCGCGAGCGCGGCACCTGGCCCTTCTCGCGCGCGTCGCGCAGCCGTTTTTCGCTGGGTTGTTCGGTGCGGTCTTCCTTCTGCGCGTCTTCGCTCATGGCCGTGTCATCCGGTCAGCGCACGCGCGGCGGTGAAGGCGTCTTCGAACAGCTGCCCGACCGGCGAGGCCAGCTCGCGCATCAGCAGCATCAGCAGGGTCAGGCCGACCAGCAGCGACATCGGCAGGCCGATCGCCATCGGGTTGAGCTGGGCGGCGGCACGGGCCAGCACGCCGAAGGCGATGTTCACCGACAGCAGCGCCATCATCACCGGCAGCGCCAGCAGCGCGCCCGCGCGCAGGCAGGCGGCGAAGAACACCGGCACCGCCGACAGCAGCGCCTGCACGTCCGGCAGCGCGGCGCCAATCGGCAGTCCGCCGTAGCTGTCGGCCAGCAGGCTGATCAGCGCAAGATGGCCGTCGGTGATGAAGAACAGCAGCGCAAAGGCGAGATAGAACCACTGCGACAGCACCGCCGAGGAGGCACCACTGAGCGGGTCGGCCATGGTCGCGAACGACAGGCCCATGCCCTGGCTGACCAGTTCGCCGGCCAGGCGGCCGGCCTCGAACGCCATCCGCAGCATCATGCCGATGGCGATGCCGACGCTGAACTCGCGCAGCACGCCCAGTGCGGTGGCTGCGTCCACGGCCATCGGCGGCGGCGTCGGCAGTACCGTCGACAGCGATGCCGACAGGGCCAGCGTCACGATCAGCCGCGCCCGCGCCGGGATGCCGCGCCCGCCGATCACCGGCAGCACCTGCAGCGCCGCGCCGATCCGCAGCGCGTACCAGAGCACGGCGGCCAGCATGCCGAACAGGTCGACGCCGGTCATCGATACGAGCGAGACGGTGTCCACGCGTCAGCGGGCTCTCAGCCGATCAGGTGCGGGATGCGGTGGAACAGCTCGATGGTGTAGGCGACCATGCGCCCGAGCAGGAAATGCCCGGTGGCCGCCATCACCGCCACCAGGCCGACCACCTTGACCACGAACGGGATGGTCGGTTCGTTGATCTGGGTGGCGGCCTGCAGCACGCCGACCGCGACGCCGACCACCAGTACCGCGACCAGGGCCGGCCCACCGAGGGTGAGCGCCATCTGCAGGCCGCGGGAGATTTCGCCAAGGGCGGTTTCAGGAGTCATGGCGGCTCAGACCGGATTGAAGCTGGCGGCGAGCGAGCCGACGATCAGGATCCAGCCGTCCACCAGCACGAACAGCAGGATCTTGAACGGCGCCGAGATCAGCATCGGCGAGAGCATCATCATGCCCATCGACATCAGCACGCTGGCGACCACCAGGTCGATGATCACGAACGGGATGTAGACCAGGAACGCGATCTCGAACGCGGTCTTGAGCTCGCTGGTCAGGAACGACGCGGCCAGCACGCTGAACGGCACGTCCTGCGGCGTGGCGTAGGGGCCGGTCTGCGAGAGCCCGGCGAAGGTCATCAGGTCGGTTTCGCGCACCTGCGCAAGCATGAAGCCGCGGAACGGCTCGGATGCCGCCGCCCAGGCGCCGCGGAAATCCAGCGAACCGTCGAGATAGGGCGCGATGCCGTTGGCCCAGGCCTGGTCGAACACCGGCATCATCACCATCGCGGTGAGGAACAGCGCCAGCGCCAGCAGCACCTGGTTGCTCGGCGTCTGGCCGGTGCCCAGCGCCTGCCGCAGCAGCGCCAGCACGATGATGATGCGGGTGAAGGCGGTCAGGCCCAGCAGCGCTGCCGGCAGCAGGGTGATGCCGGTCATCAGCGCCAGCACCTGCAGCGGCATGCTCACCGGCTGGCCGCCGATGTTGCCGACCTCGACCGAGGGTAGCGGCTGCGCCGGCGTGGCGGGTGCGCTCACCGGCGCAGCTGCGGGTGCAGCCTGTGCGAAGGCGTCGGACGGGGTCAGCGCGAACGCGAGGCAGGCGCCCAGCAGCCAGGCCGGCAGGGTGGCGCGGCAGGCGCCGGCGGCGCGAAGCAGCGCGCGCAGGAAGGTCATGGCTTCTTTCCGAAATGCTGGGCCAGCAGCTGCGCGAAGGCGGGCGTGGATTTCGCCGCGGCCGTCGGCAGCGGCTGCTCGAGGGTGTGCAGGGTGCGGGTGCCGCCGGCGCCGACGCCGAGCAGCAGTTGGGTCTCGCCTACCTCGACCACCACCAGGCGGTCGCGCGGGCCCAGTGCCAGCGAGCCGACGATGCGCAGCGCCGGATTGGCGACGCCGCCGCCGCCCAGGCCGGGCACGCGCTTGGCGATCCACGACAGCAGCAGGATCAGGCCGACCACCAGCACCAGCGCGAACACCGCGCCGCCGAGGCTGCCGGCGGTGGAGGCAGGCGCCGGTGCCGGCGTGGCGACGCCGGCCTGGGCGGTGGTGGTGGCGATGGGTGCGGGCGAGGCAGCGGTCGTTGCCTGGCCCCGCGCGGCGAATGCCTCGGCGGCGGTCACGGGCGCGGCATCGGCAACCGTGCCGGCCACGCTCGCGGTTTCTGTGGATTGTGCAGTCGTCGCAGCGTTGTCGGGATCGATGGCACTGGCGGGCAAGTCCGCACCGGCGCCGTCGATCGCGGGCGCAGGCGGGGCCACGGCCGCGCCTTCCGGCACGGGAGCGTCGGCCAGCACCGGCGGCGCCGGCGCGGCCGTGGTGGCAGCGGCGACGCCGGCCACCGACAGCGGCAGCGACACCGAGCTCATCGCAGCCTCTTGATCCGCTCGGCCGGGCTGACGACGTCGGTCAGGCGCACGCCGAAGCGGTCGTTGACCACCACCACCTCGCCCTGCGCGATCAGGGTGCCGTTGACGTACACGTCCAGCGGTTCGCCGGCGCCGCGCTCCAGCTCGACCACCGAGCCCTGGTTGAGCTGCAGCAGGTTGCGGATCGGGATGCGCGCGCGCCCGACTTCGAGCGACAGCGACACCGGCACGTCCAGGATCACGTCCAGGTTGAGGTCGGCCCCGAGGCCGGCGCCGGCCTCGGCGGTGAGCGGGTCGAAGGCGGCCAGGGCCGCGGCGTCGTTGGTGGTCATGGCGTGTCCGTCAGGGAATCGAGTGTGGGAACGGCCCGCGCGGCGTGGACCTGCGTGACCTTGATGGCGTTCTTGCCGTTGTGGATGCCGAACTCGCCGGTGAACAGCGGCATCTGCTCTACCTGCAGCTGCACGTGGCGTGCCAGCTCGATCGGGATCACGTCGCCCACGCGCAGCCGCGAGAGTTCGCGCAGGCTGATCTGGCGGTGGGCGATGGTGGAACTGAGTTCGACCTCGGCGTCCTGCAGCTGGCTGCGCATGGCGCGGGTCCAGCCTTCGTCCTTCTCGATGCGGTCGCTCTGCACGCCGGCGTCGAGCTGCTCGCGGATCGGCTCGAGCATCGCGTAGGGGATGGCCACGTGCAGCTCGCCGCCGCCGCCTTCCAGCTCCACGTTGAAGCGGCTGACCACGATGTACTCGCGCGGGCTGATGATGTTGGCGAAGTGCGGGTTGACCTCGGAGTTGAGGTACTCGAACTCCACCGGCATCACCGGCGCCCAGGCATCGACCAGGTCGGCGAAGGTCTGCTTGAGCAGCAGCTGGATCACGCGCATCTCGGTGGGCGTGAACTCGCGGCCCTCGATGCGGGTGTGGTACTTGCCGTTGCCGCCGAAGAAGTTGTCGACCACGGTGAACACCAGCCGCGGCTCGAAGGTCACGATGGCGGTGCCGCGCAGCGGCTTCATCTTCACCAGGTTGAGGTTGGTCGGCACCTGCAGCGAGTGCATGTACTCGCCGAAGCGGACCAGGTCGATGCCGCGCACCGACAGGTCGGCCGAGCGCCGCAGCAGGTTGAACAGGCCGATGCGCAGGGTGCGTGCGAAACGCTCGTTGATCATCTCCAGGGTCGGCAGCTTGCCGCGGACGATGCGGTCCTGGCTGGCGAAGTCGTAGGTGCGCGCCTCGCCCGGCGCGGGCGGCGGCTCGGTCTCGACCGCGCCGCTGTCGACGCCGTGCAGCAGGGCGTCGATCTCGTCCTGTGACAGCAGGTCGGCGCTCATTACTGGGTCACCAGGCTGGTGAAGATCACGGCTTCGACCTTGTCGGCCGCGCCTTCGGCCTTGAGCAGGGCGCGCACTTCATCGCGCGCCGCGGCCTGCAGGCGTTCCTTGCCGGCGCGCTGCGCGAGCTGGCGTGCCTCCTGCTGGCCGAACAGCAGCAGCAGGCGGTTGCGGATCGAGGGCAGGTGGGCGTCCAGCGCGGCGAGCGTGGCGGTGTCGCGGGTCACCACCTGCACGTCGGCCTGCAGGTAGCGGACCGCGTCGACGTCGGCGAGGTTGACCACGAACGAGGGTTCGAGCGCGATGTACTGGGCCGGCTGGCGCGCGGGTTTGGCGGGCTTTGCGGCAGCTGCCGAGGCCGCCTTCTGCTGACCCTGCCACCACCACCAGCCGCCACCGCCGGCACCGGCCACCACGACGAGGATCAGGAGCCACAGCCACAGGCGCCGGGACTTGGCGGGCGTGGCGGGCTGGAGAGCTGGGGCGGGGGCTGGCACGAACGTCGACTCCGGCGGTGGATGCCGAAGGGATGCAATCGCCGTGCCGGAGCGATGACGGGGTTTTGACGGCTTGCCGCGCGCGTCGGCGCCAGCGCCTTGACGCGGGTCCGATTGCCGCGTCGATGATTCTTCTGACTCTTCTCCCAACCGGGTGCAGTCGGCCGGCTAACAAGCGGTCGGATCGAGCCTTCGGCCGGGATCGTCCCGGGTCGGGAGTTGCTACCCGGCTCGGTCAGCCCGCTTCGCGGTCCGGCCCGGCGCAGCGCGCCGGGCGTTCGCACGGACGCGCGACAATGCCGCGCAAGCGTCCGCACTCACCCATGGCTGGCTCGCCGCCGCAGCGCATCCATGCGCTGCTTTCCGCAACCCCCGACCCGGAACGACCATCGCCCAGTCACTGCCGTGGCGCCGGTCCGAAGACCGGACTCGGCTTTCTCCCTGTTGCATCCTGCTTCCTTCAAACGGGAGAAGAACCAGCCCTCTTACGGCTTCGCCGTTGAAAAGCGCTCCTCCCTGCGGTCGCCGGACAGGCGGGGCAGCTTGAGATCTCTCCCTTCGGTCGAAATGACAGGTTCGCGTCGGAATGAGTGGGGGTGTCGCCGACTCTCAGGCGTACTCGTCCAGCAGCCCGCGTGCGTGCACGACCGATGCAGGCGTGGTTGCCCGACCGCCGTCGTCGGCCTGCGTGCCATCGCCGCGATGGGACATGGCGCCCGGGCGGGTGTCGCCGCCGTCGCGTCCGGCCTGGCCCTGGCCGACGTCGGCCTGGCCGAGCTGCAGGCCGTGCTGGCCCAGCAGCTCGCGCAGGCGCGGCAGGCTGGCTTCGATCGCCTGCCGGACTTCAGCATGGGTGCTGTGGAACTCGGCGCGCACCTGCTCGCCGTCGAGCTGCACGCGCACGTTGATCGGACCCACGTGTTCGGGATTGAGGCGGATCTCGGCGTGGCCGACGCGCTGTTCGGCCATCCACACCAGGCGGGTGCCGAAGCCTTCGTCGAAACCGGCGTCCGGATCGGCCGGCATCGGCAGCGGCGGCAGGGCGGGGGCGGCGACCGGCGGGCGCGCAGCAGCCAGCGGCGCGCTGCCGGCGAGGCCTGCGGCCGGGGCTTCGATGCTGATGCCGGTCTGCGCCGCGGCGCTGGCGTCGCGCGCGGTCGCGGCGGCTTCCAGCGCGGGCGACGCAGCCAGGGTGGACGACAGCGCGGCACCTTCGACGTCCGCCTGCGACGGCGCGGAACTGGCGCCCTGCAACGGCAGGTTGGGGTTGATGCTGGCCTGGGCGGGCGCGCCCGCGAGGGTTGGCTGCGCGGCCGCCGTGGTCGTGGACGCGGGCAGGCCCGCGCCCTGCACGCTCACCGCTGCGGTGGACGCATTGGCGGCTGCACGCGTGCCGGACCAGGCGCCATCGAGCAGGGCAAGCAGGTGTCCGGGCGAGGTGGCGTCGGTCGCGGTGGCGGTGTCGCCGGCGTCGGTGGCCGGCGCGGGCGGCGGGGGCGCCGGGGGCGGAACAGGCGGGGCCTGGGCAAGAAGCTGGGCGAAGGACTGGGTCGGCGCCGAGGTGGCATCTTCGCCGTGTTCGCCGGGCCGGGCCACGCGCTCGGTGGCGGCATGGTCGACGGCGGTCCTGCCGTCGGCGTGCGCCGGGGCACCTGCGGCAGCTTCGTTGGCGGGATTCGTGGCGCCTTCGCTGCGCGCGGCAGTCCGGGCCGGTGGTGTCGGGGTGGGGGCTGCCATGGCCAGCGACGCCGCACCGCCGGTCATGACGCCTGGTCCTCGTCCGCGGCCAGCGCGGCGACGCGGGCGCGGCGGCCGCCGAGCTCGTCCATCTCGCGCTGCACGCGCTGTTCGGCGACCTTGGATTCCTGTGCCCGGTAGCTGTCGGCCAGCTGCTCGAGCACCTTGGTCTCGCGGCTGGCGAGCATCAGCCTGGCGCGTTCGACATCGGTGATCTGGCGGCTCTGGTCGACGATGCCCGCCTGCTGCACCACCGCCGCATTCAGGCGCTCGCGGAACGCAAGCCGGTTGACCAGCAGCGCCGGCGAGATCGAGCTTTCGGCCGGCGCGGCGGCGTATTCCTCGGCGTAGCGGCGCAGCGCTTCCAGGCGCTGCTCCTGTTCGCCGAGCGCACGGTCGCGGTCGGCGACATCGCGCGCGGCGGCGTCCTGGCGCTGTTGCATGATCTTGAGCAGCGGATCGAGCCGTTGCGAGCGCATCTGGATCAGTCCTGGAAGGAAGTGGGGGCGGCGGCCGGCGCGGCGCCGTCGTCGAGCAGGGCGGCAAGCGCGGCGCGGCTGGCCGGGACGTCGGCGGCTTCGGCCACGTCCTGGCCGAGGAAGGCCTGGATCGCGGGCCAGCGCGCCACCGCCTCGTCGACGGTGGGATCGCTGCCGCGCTGGTAGGCGCCGATCGCGATCAGGTCGCGCTGCGCCGAATGCGCGGCCATCAGCCGCTTGAGCTTGCGGATGCGCTCGCGCCAAGGCGCGTCGGTGATGTCCTGCATCACGCGGCTGACCGACACCTCCACGTCGATCGCCGGGTATTGGCCGGCATCGGCGATGCGGCGGGTGAGCACGATGTGGCCGTCGAGGATCGCGCGCGCGGCGTCGGCGATCGGCTCCTGCTGGTCGTCGCCTTCGGTGAGCACGGTGTAGAAGGCGGTGATCGAGCCGCGCCCGTCGGCGCCGTTGCCGGCGCGCTCGACCAGCTGCGGCAGCTTGGCGAACACCGATGGCGGATAGCCGCGGGTGGTCGGCGGCTCGCCCACCGACAGGCCGATCTCGCGCTGCGCATGCGCGAAGCGGGTCAGCGAATCCATCAGCAGCAGCACGTGCAGGCCCTGGTCGCGGTAGTACTCGGCGATCGCGGTGGCGCGCAGCGCGCCGTGCAGTCGTGCCAGCGGCGGCCGGTCGGCGGGCGTGGCGACCACGACCGAGCGGCGCAGGCCTTCCTCGCCCAGGGTGGACTCGACGAAGTCGCGCACTTCGCGGCCACGTTCGCCGATCAGCCCCACCACGATGATGTCGGCGGCGGTGAAGCGGGTCATCATCCCCAGCAGGGTCGACTTGCCGACGCCGGAGCCGGCGAACAGGCCGATGCGCTGGCCGCGCCCGATCGGCAGCAGGGCATTGATCGCGCGCACGCCGACATCCAGCGACTGGGTGATCGGTTCGCGCATCAGCGGGTTGATCGCCGCGCCGGCCAGGCCGACCCATTGTTCGGCGCGGATCGGGCCGCGTCCGTCGAGCGGCACGCCGTCGCTGTCGATCACGCGGCCAAGCAGGCCTTCGCCGACCGCGACTTCGCCGCGCCGCCGCAGCGGCACCACGCGCGCGTTGGGCAGCAGGCCTTCGAGGTCGGCGGTGGGCATCAGATAGGTGCGGTCGCCGGCGAAGCCGACCACCTCGGCATCGACCCAGCGCCCGCCCGCAGTCTCGACCCGGCAGCGCGAGCCCAGCGGCGCACTGCAGCCGGAGGCTTCCAGGGTCAACCCGACCGCACGCCGCAGCACGCCTTCGCGCGCAAGTCCCAGCGAGGGCGGATGCGGATCGGCAGCCTGCAGGCGCGCGGCCAGGCGCAGGTTGCGCGCTTCCAGCCAGTGGGCGGCGGCGACGTTGCTCATGCGCCGGCCTCGCTGGCGGCCAGGGTGGCGGCGAGCACCGACTGCAGGCGCGAGGCGATGGTGCCGTCGATGCGCACGCTCTCGCTGTGCAGGCGCAGCTCGCCGCGGCCGAGCGCGCTGTCGATGGTCAGGCGCACGCCGTCGAGGCCGGCCAGGTGGGGGGCGAGGACCCCGAAATCGTCGCTGTGCAGGCGCAGTTCCAGCTCGCGGCTGTCGCTGCCGACCGCCTCCAGTGCCTCACGCACCAGGTCGGCCAGGAGGGTCGGGTCGATCTGGTAGGCACGGCCCAGCAGGCTGCCGGCGATGCGCACGGCGAGGTCGGCCAGCGCCTCGGCCACTTCCCCGTCGAGACGGGCGAGCGGGCGGGTGAAGCCGTCGAGCACGCCTTCGATCTGCGCCACCATGCGGCGCACGTCGGCCTGGCCGGCGGCCAGCCCTTCGGCGTGGCCGCGCGCGTAGCCTTCCTCGTGGGCCGCACGCTCCAGCGCCTGCAGGTCCTCGACGCTGGGCAGCGCGGGGACCGGGGGTTCCGGTGCCGCTCCCGGCGCGACCGTGTCCAGCCCCGGCGCATACCAGCGCACCACGCCACCGGCCAGGCGCGGATCGTCGGCCGACAGCGCGGCCATGCCGTTCAAATCAGCACCTCGGCCTTGACCGCGATCTGGATGTCACCGTTGTCGGCCATGCGCCGCACCACGGCCAGGATTTCCTTCTGCGCCGCCTCGACCTCGGCCAGGCGCACCGGGCCGCGTGCCTCCATGTCCTCGACCAGGATCTCGGCCGCGCGCTGCGACATGTTGCCGGTGATCTTCTCGCGCACCTTGTTGTCGGCGCCCCGCAGGGCCAGCGCCAGCTGTTCGCTGGAGATCTCGCGCAGCACCGCCTGCATCGCGCGGTCGTCGAGTTCGGCGAGGTTGTCGAACACGAACATCAGGTCGCGGATGCGCGTGCCGAGTTCGCCGTCGACCTCGCCGATGGCGCCCAGCAGCGCCTCGTCCTGGCCCGAGTCCATGAAGTTGAGGATGTTGGCCGCCACCTTGACCCCGCCCACCGACGAGGACTTGATGTTCTGGCTGCCGGCGAACTGCCGCGCCATCACGTCGTTGAGTTCGTTGAGCGCATGCGGCGGGATGCCGTCGAGCGTGGCCAGGCGCAGCAATACGTCCACGCGCACGCGCTCGGGCAGGCACTTGAGCACCTCGGCGGCCTGGTCGCCGTCCAGGTGCGCCAGCACGATGGCGATGATCTGCGGATGTTCGTTGCGCACCAGTTCGGCGATCGCGCGCGGGTCCATCCACTTCAGGGTGTCCAGGCCGGTGGTGTTGCGGCCCAGCAGGATGCGGTCGATCAGGCCGCTGGCGCGGTCCTCGCCCAGCGCCTGGGTCAGCACCGCACGTACGTAGTCGTCGGCGCCGCTGCCGATGCCGCCGGGGCGGGCCAGCACGTCGATGAACTCGTCGAACACGCGCGCCACCGACTCGCGGCCGACCTCGCCGAGCGAGGTCATCGCCACGCCCAGCTTCTGCACTTCCTTGGCGCCCATGTGCTTGAGCACTTCGGCCGCCTGCGCCTCGCCCAGCGAGAGCAGCACGATGGCGGCGCGCTGCACGCCGGTCAGCGCAATCCCGGGGTCAGCCATCGGAGGCCACCATGTCGCGGACGACCTGCGCCACGCGCTTGGGGTCGGTGTTGACCGCCGTGCGCGCGACTTCGAGCTTGTCGTCGAGGTTCATCGCGGCAGCCGGTGCCGGGCCCGTGGCCGCCTCCACCCGCGCCTGCGCGGGGCCCGACAGGCTCACCGGCAGTTCGTCGTCGACGCCGGCGGGCGGCAGCACGGTGGCCGTCACGGTCCTGGGCGCGAGCAGCTGGCGCGTGGCCGGGCGCAGCACGGTGAAGATCAGCAGCAGCACCGCCAGCCCGCCGAGCACCAGGCGCAGCAGCTCGCGCGCACGCGGGTGCTGCCAGAGGGGCGGGCCGTCCATCGGCGTTTCCAGCGCGCCGCGGGCGAAAGGTGCGTTGACCACCGACACCACGTCGCCACGCGTGCCGTCGAAGCCGATCGCCTGCTGCACCAGGGTCTCGATGCGCGTCAGTTCCTCGGCGCTCAGCGGCCGGCCCTGGCTGGGCGCGGCGGTACCGGCGGTCGCGGCCGGCGCGGCGTTGTCGACCAGCACCGCGGCGGTGACGCGGCGGATCCGGCCCGGTGCCTGCCGGGTGTGGGTGAGGGTGCGGTCGATCTCGTAGTTGCGCACCGCGCTGCGGCTGCTGCCGCTTGCGTTCGCGTCGGCCGTCGATGCCGCTGCCATCGTTGTCGGCGCTGCCGCCGCGTCGGGCGTGTTGCTGGCGCTGCCCGGCACGCCCTGGGCCGCCATCGCGCCGCCGCCGCCGCCACTGCTGCTGCTGCCGAGCGTGCCGGATTCGGAAATCTGCTCGCTGCGCACGATCGCCGGCTGCGGGCCGTAGCGCTCGCTGGCCTCCTCGGTCTGGGCGAAGTCCATGTCCACGCTGACCTTGGCGCTGATCCGGCCGGGGCCGGTCATCGGCTCCAGCAGTTCCTCGATGCGCTGCACGTACACCGACTCCTGCCGGCGCTGCTGCTCGAACTGCTTGGCGCCGATGGCGTCGTCGCTCTGCGGATCGGCGTTGGACAGCATGCGGCCGAACTGGTCGACAACGGTCACGCCTTCGGGCGGCAGGCCCGGGATGCTGGACGCCACCAGGTGCACGATCGCGTTGACCTGGCCCTGCTCGAGCGCGCTGCCGGCGCGCAGCTGCAGCACCACCGAGGCGCTGGCCGGGTCGCGCTGGCGGGTGAAGGCGCTGGGCTTGGGCAGTGCCAGGTGCACGCGTGCCTCGCGCACCGGGCGCAGGTTGGCGATGGTGCGGGCCAGCTCGATCTCCTGCGCGTGCTGGTAGCGCGCGCTTTCGATGAACTGGCTGGTGCCGAAGCCCTGGTCGCCCTGGATCGTCTCGAAACCATTGCCCTGCGAGGCCGGCAGCCCGGCCGCGGCCAGCGCCATGCGCGCCTCGGCCACCTGGTCCAGCGGCACCGCCAGTGCGCCGGTGGCCGGGTCGAGCTTGTACGGGATGCGCGCGCTGCGCAGCAGCTCGGAGGCCTCGGCGGTGGACTTCGGGTCCAGCCCCGCCTGCACCGGCACGAAGTCGGGCTTCTGGCTCCAGAAGAACAGCCACAGCCCCAGCGCGATGGCCAGCGCCAGCAGTCCCAGCAGGCCGAGCTGGCGCACCGCGGGGATGCGGCCCAGGTCGCGCAGGTTGGCCGTGGCCTTGGGAAGTGCGATCACGCTCATGGTCGGTGCCGGAAGGTGGGTCGTGGGGCGGGGCGGTGGATCGGGTGGATGGGGCGCCGGATCAGATCGGCATGTTCATCACGTCCTGGTAGGCCTGGACGAGGCGGTTGCGCACCTCGACCGTGGCCCGAAACGCGACCTGCGACTGCTGCATCGCCACCATCACCCGGGCGAGGTCGGCGCGCGGGTCGCCCAGTTCGAAGGCCTGCTGCAGGGCGCCGGCGTTGGCCTGGGTGGCGCTGACCTTGTCGAGGGTGTTGGACAGCGTCTCCGCGAACCCCGGCACCCTGGCCTTGGCCGCGCCGCCGACGTCGATCGCGTTCGAAGGCGCGACGTCGCCCTGCAGCGGAGCCGCGCGCATCTCGTGCGCGCGGATCTGGGAGAGGATCGATGAAATGGCGTCGGTCATCGCGTGGGCTGCAGGTCGGTCTGCATCGACTCAGGCAATTCCCGTGCCACGGACGCGTCAGAAACCTGCCGCCGGCCTGTCCGCGACCGCCGCCTGGTCGCGGTCGATGCCGTACTTGCGCAGCTTCTCGACCAGGGTGGTGCGGCGCAGGCCCAGCAGCGGCGCGGCATGCGCGACCACGCCATTGGACTGTTCCAGCGCCGCGCGCAGCAGCTCCAGCTCGATGCCGGCCATGTGCCCGCGCAGGTCGATGCCCTGCGGCGGCAGGGTGGTGGTCGCCGACAGCTGGGCGGGATCGGTCACGGGCGCTGCAGCCGCCTCCGGCGCGGGCGCCGGATCGAAGGCTTCGCCGGCGGCCGCGGCCGCGGCGCGGTAGCGCGCCGGCAGGTCGAGGGCGCGCACGCTGCCGCCCGGGTGCAGGACCGCCAGGCGTTCGAGCAGGTTGCTCAGCTCGCGCACGTTGCCCGGCCAGGCGTAGTGGCGCAGCGCGGCGATGGCATCGGAGGCCAGGGTCACCTGGCCGCGGCCGGCCTCGGCCAGCTGACGGGTGATCGCCGCGACCAGGTCGCCCAGGTCCTCGCTGCGCTCGCGCAGCGCCGGCATCTCGATCGGGAACACGTTGAGGCGGTAGAACAGGTCCTCGCGGAATTCGCCGTTGGCGATGCGGTCCTCGAGGTCGCGATGGGTGGCAGCGATCACGCGCACGTCGCACTTGATCGTGGTGGTGCCGCCGACGCGCTCGAAGCAGCGCTCCTGCAGTACGCGCAGCAGCTTGACCTGCATCGGCAGGCTCATGTCGCCGATTTCGTCGAGCAGCAGGGTGCCGCCTTCGGCCATCTCGAAGCGGCCCTTGCGCTGGGTCAGCGCACCGGTGAAGGCGCCCTTCTCGTGCCCGAACAGCTCGCTCTCGAGCAGGTCGGGCGGAATCGCGCCGCAGTTGATCGCCACGAAGGGCTTGTCGCGGCGCGCCGAGCGTGCGTGCAGGGCGCGCGCGGCGACCTCCTTGCCGGTGCCCGACTCGCCCAGCACCAGCACCGTGGTGTCGTGCGGGGCGACCTGGTCGATCATGCGGTTGAGTTCGAGCACGCTGGCGCTGCGGCCGGTCGGGCCGAAGCTGGGCACGTCGCGACGGGCGTCGTCGTCGATGCGCTTGAGGCTGGCGCGGCGCAGCGCTTCCTGCAGCTGGGTGCGGCGGATCGGGAACGACAGCGGCCACACCGACTGTGGGTGCAGGCTGGCGCGCCAGCCGGCGTCGGACGCGTGGCCCGGCAGTTCCAGCACCGGCGGGTGCAGGGCCTGGGTGGCCAGCCAGGTGGCGAACGCGGCCCAGCTCTCGCCGTCGCCGACGTCGCCGACCACGATCGCGACCCAGTCGCTGCCGCGCGCGCGTGCCAGGTCGATGTCGTCGGCGTCGTCGACGATGCGCGGCGAGAAGTCCATGAACTCGAGCAGGGTGGCCACGCGCTCGGCGCGGGCCTCGTCACGGTCCAGGACCAGGATGCGGGACTCGCTCATGCCGAAGCCTCCGCGTCGTTGCCACCGTCGCCGGCGGCCAGTGCCTCAAGCAGCGGCAGCACCTCGTGGATGTAGGCCAGCTTGCTGACGAAGGCGTCGGCGCCGGCGCGCAGCGCGTGCTCGCGGTGCTCGCCGTCGTCGAAGTGGCTGGCGATGACGATGTAGGGCGGGTTGTCCTGGGCCTTGATCAGGCGCGTGGCCTGCAGGCCGCCCATCTCGGGCATGGCCAGGTCCATCAGCACCACGTCCGGGCGCAGCACCTCGCACTGGGCGATGGCCTCGACGCCGTTGCTGGCGGTGCCGGCCACGGTCAGCCAGGACAGGCGGCGCAGGTGGCGCATCGCCGCCGAAATGAAGCCGGCATGGTCGTCGACCAGCAGCACCGAAATCTGTCGCATCACACGCACTCCTGTCGGGCCTGGCGCGGGGCCAGGCGCTGGCGGGCCCGGGCCGGGCCGATGGCCAGCTGGTCGCGGTACTTGGCCACGGTGCGGCGTGCGATGCGCACGCCTTGGCGGGCAAGCAGGCCGGCGATCACGTCGTCGGCGAGCGGCGCGGCGGCCGGCTCGGAATCGATCAGGCGCTTGACCATCGCCTTGATCGCGCTGCCGGCGACTTCGGCGCCCTCCAGGCGCACGGCGAACATGCGCTTGAGTTCGAAGGTGCCGCGCGGGGTCTGGATGTACTTGCCGCTGACGATCCGCGAGATGGTGGACTCGTGCACGCCGATCGCGTCGGCGACGTCGCGCAGGGTCAGCGGCAGGATCGCCTCCGGGCCCTGGTCGAGAAAGCCGCTCTGGCGTTCGACCAGCACCTGCGCGGTGCGCAGCAGGGTGTCGTTGCGCATGGCCACGCCGCGCACCAGCCAGCGCGCCTCGTCGAGCAGGCCGCGCAGCGCGGCGTGCTGGCTGCCGGCGACCGCGCGCTCGCAATGCGCCGCGATCCGCAGCTGCGGCGCGCCGCGACGGTTGAGCGCGACGCGCCAGGCGCCGCCGCCGTGCCAGGCGACCACATCCGGGACGATGTGCGCATGGTCGTCGACCGTCGGCGCCTGCACCGGGTGCGGGCGCAGGCCGAGGATCATCGACAGCGCCGCGTGCACGGTGTCCGCCGTGGCGCCGGTGGCCCTGGCGATGGCGGCCTCGTCGCGCGCGGCCAGCAGGTCCAGGTGGTGGGCGACGATGCGCAGGGCGCAGCCGCGGGCCTCGTTCTCGGGCAGGGCGCGCAGCTGCGCGCACAGGCATTCGGCCGGGTCGGCGGCGGCCATGCCCGGCCAGTCGCCGTGCAGCAGGCGCGTGCGCAGCACGCCGACATCGGCGGCGCGCGCGGGGAAGGCGGCGCGGGCGGCGGCCAGCAGCGCGTCCAGGGGCTGTTCGAGGTAGCCGCGGTCGTCGCAGTGGTCGAGCCACCAGACGGCGACTTCGAGGTCTTCGGCGGTCCAGTGCAGGGACAGCTGGCGCAGCAGGCGCAGGCGCGGGTCGCTGGACTCGCCGTCGGCGATGCGCTGCGTCGCGTCGTCATCGCCGCCGCCGATGCCGCCGCCGGACAGGAACGCCGGCTCCGGCAGTTCGTCCCAGGCCGCGGCTTCGAGCGTCGCCTCTGGAGCATCGGCTTCGGCCTCGTCGGCCTCCTCGTCCTGCTCCAGCAGCGGGTTGCGCTCCAGCGCCTGGCGCAGTTCCTGTTCCAGCTGCGGCGCGGTCAGCTGCAGCAGCCGGATCGACTGCAGCAACTGCGGCGTCAGGTTGACGCCCTGGACCATCCCGACACGCACGTTGGTTTTCATCGCCGTTGCCCCTTGTGCCGGCATGCCGCCGGCCATGGGGTGCATCGTGATGGTGGCGTGACGGAACTCGAATCAGGGCGAACCCCGGTCCGGATCAGGGCATTCCTGTCGGGGTGTCGGGGAATCCCCGACATCGCGTCGTGTTTCCGACGTGCCGCTGCATCGAAGTGACGCGACGCGACGCTTTGTGCCGGACGGGCTCAGGGCCGGTCGTGCAGGCGCATGGCGATGCGCAGCAGCTCGCCGGCATTCCGGCAGCCCAGCGCTTCCATGATCCGCGCGCGGTGGGTTTCCACGGTCTTGACGCTGATCCCCAGGTCGCCGGCGATCTGTTTGGTGGTGCGGCCGGCACCGAGCGCGTCGAGGATCTCGCGCTGGCGCCGCGGCAGCGCCTCGACGTTGCCCTCGCCGCGGGCCGCGTTGCGGTAGCCCTGCAATTGCGGTGCCGAAACCTGGGGGCTGAGGTAGGTGCGCCCGGCGGCGGCGGCGCGCACGGCGATCTCGAGTTCGGCCGGTGCGGCCTCCTTGACCACGAAGCCGATCGCGCCGCGTGCCAGCGCCTCGCGCACATGCAGCGCGTCGTCGTGCATCGACATGATCACCACCGCGCATTCGGGGCTGGTCTGGCGCAGCTCGGCCAGGGCGTCGAACCCGCTGCGGCCGGGCATCGACAGGTCGAGCAGGACGATGTGCGGGAGCGATTCGCGGGCGCGCATCACCGCTTCGTCGGCGTTGCTGGCTTCGGCGACCACTTCGATGTCGGCGAAGGAATCGAGCAGCCGGCGCAAGCCGGCGCGCACCAGCGTGTGGTCATCGCAGATCAATACTTTAAGCAACGCATCGCACCCTGTGCCTCGCCAACGCCACCATAGCGGGGCCGTGCGGCGACTGACCCGGAGGCCGGGCTAAAGTGTGACAGAGTTCTCAGAAGCCTTGGCGGGGGCGCCGGCTTTCCGCCACGGCGCGGCGGTGGATGCGGAACAGGTGGCGCTCCAGCGCGGCCTCCAGGACCGGCGGGACGCCGTCGAAACGCAGCCATGCACGGATGCCGCCATCGGCCGGTTCGCGCGCGATCTCCGTCGCGGGCAGCAGCAGGGTCGAGGGCAGCCAGTCGGCCGGGCGCACCCGGAACAGCCCCGGGGTGCCGGCAGGCGGCGGGTTCTGGAGCACCAGGCAGGCGCCGCGCGCGGACCACTGCAGCGCCACCACCGGGTCCTCGTCGATCCGGCACAGGCCGGCCACCAGGGTGGTCAGCAGGTCCAGCTTGGCTTCGATGCGGGGCAGGGCATGGTCGCCGGATTCGGGCTCTTCGGGCCGGGGGCCGTCATCGACCACGGCCAGGGCGCGCAGCAGCGCCTCGCCGCTGGCGGCCAGCATCGGGCCGGTGTGCGAGGACCGCGCAACGAAGGCGGCCGGGCGCAGTTCCTCGCAGGCGAGGGTGTCGCCGAACAGGAGCCGGGCGGCGTCCGCCGGGGAGGTCATGCCAGCGCCTGCTGCCAGGCGCGCGCGCCGCGCTGGTCCTGGCCGAGCTTGTCCAGCGCTCGGACGACCTCGTCGCGCGCGTGGTGGATCTCCTGGGTGAGCGCCTGCTGGGCATCGAGCAGTTCCAGCCAGGGCTCCCGCGGCGCCGTCGTGAAGTCGACCTTGGCCAGCGCATCGGCCACCGCGGCGCCGTGCGCCTGCAGCAGCGCGGTGGCCAGCGTCCAGTCCTCGGCCGCGATCGCGGCGCGGACTTCGGCGACGGGCAGGACCGGGGTCATGCGGTCTCCGGCGGGGCGATCGCCAGCCAGGCCGATTCGATGTCGCCGAGCAGGTCGTCGACCTCGTGCAGCGGCGCGGCATCGTTCTCGACGTTGGCCGTGAGCAGGCGCCGCTGCGCGTAGTCGTATAGCGCCTGCAGGCCGTCGGCGATCTCGCCGCCGGCTTCCAGGTTCAGTGCGCCGTTGAGGCCGCCGATGATCGCGCTGGCATCGCTGATCGCCTGCGACTTGCGCGGCAGGTCGCCGCGCTGCAGGCAGGCGGCGGCCAGGCGGGCGCGTTCACGCGCGCCGGCGAGCATCAGCGCGATCAGACGGTGCGGGCTGGCGTCCAGCGCCGCGCTGGACACGCCGGTCTGCCGGTACTGGTTGGCGAGGGTGCGGGCGTTCATGTCAGTCCGAGGAGTTGCGGGTGGCGAGCTGCTGGGTGAGGAAGTTGCTGCTGCTCTGGAGCGAGCTCAGCAGCACGTCCAGCGCGGTGAACTGGGCGCGGTAGCGCGATTCGGCCTGGCTCATGCGGAAGTCGAGTGCGTCGCGCTGGCTGGCCAGCGACTTGCTGCGCTCGGACAGGCTCTTGCTGCGGCCGTCGAGCAGGCCGTCGGGGTCGACAAGCCGGTCGACCACGGAATCCACCTTGCCAGCCAGACCGCCGGTGGAGAACAGGCGCGCCGCGGCCTCGGGATTGGCGGACATGCCCTTGTCGAAGGCGGCCTCGTCGAGCTTGAGCGTACCGTCCTTGTTGATCGTCACGCCGATCGCGTTGAGGTCGAGCACGTTGTCGCCAAGGATGTCGCGCAGTTCGCGGGTCGCGTTGCGCACCATCGCGTCGCCGTTGAGCGCGGCCGCGGTCTTGGCTTCGATGTTGTAGGCGGTGACCTGGCCGATCGCCCCAAGCGCGGCGTTGTAGGCGCTGACGAAACCCTTGACCGCGTTGCGCTGCAGGCTGGCGTCGCCCTCGATGCGCAGCTCGCGGACCACGCCGGGCTCGGCCTTGGTGAAGGTCAGGCTGACCTTGTCGATGACATCGGCCACGGTATTGGACGAGCTGGTGCGCTCGATGCCGTCGACCACGACGCGCGCGTCGGCGGCGGGCAACAGCTGCGACAGGCCGGAGGGGCCGTCGGGATCGTAGGTGAGCGCCGACAGTCCGCCGTCGCCGCCGCTGCTGCTGATCTTCAGCGCGCCGGCGCTGCCGGTGTCGACCGCGTTGAGCACCAGGTGCGGGCCGTCGTCGCCGGTGACGATGCTGGCGGTGACGGTCTTGCCGCCGGCCGCTGCGTTGATCGCGTCGCGGATGCCGGCCAGGGTGTTGTTGGACTCGCCGATCTCGATGTCGAGTGTGGTCTCGCCGGCGCGGATGGTGAGCGTGCCGGTGCCCACCGCCGCATCGGCGGCGAAGGCGCCCGAGGTCAGCTTCTGCGCGCTGGCCAGGGCCAGCACTTCGATCTGGTAGCGGCCGGCGGCAGCGCCAGCGCTGGTGGTCGCCGAAAAATTGGCGTCGGCCGGCAGGATCGCCTTGCGCGCCTGCACGTTGTCGTTCGAGGAGAGCGCGTTGACGGCGGTGCCGAGCGCGGAAAACGCGCTGCGCAGCGTGCCGATCGCGGAAATCTGGGAGTTGACCTGGCGCTCGCCGCGCGCGATGCGCGCGTCGGGCTGGGCGCGGTCGGCGGCGACCAGCTGCGCGACCATGGTCGGTACATCCAGCTTGCCCGCGGTGCCGATGGTGGTGCTCATCGCGCGGCCTGCCGGAGGAGTCGCGTCGAGGCGGCGGCATGGACCGGGCGTTCAGTGCGCTGGCGATGCATGGCGGGCTCCTCGGGCAAGGGAATTCATGGGTGGCGCTTTGGAACAAACGCCCCGCAGGCGCTGCGCAAGCCGCGGTTGGCGGCATGATGCGCGGCTTGCGCAGCGCCTGCGGGGAAAAGGTAACGCTGGAGAAACTTGAATACCGGTCCGGCGAAGGGTGCCGCCGGTCCCTGTGAAAGCGCGGGTGCGGCCTGGGCCGCACCCGCAGGCACCATCAGCGCAGCAGGCTCAGCACGCCCTGCGAGGACTGGTTGGCCTGGGCCAGCATGGCGGTACCGGCCTGCTGCAGGATCTGGTTGCGCGAGAGCTGCGCCGATTCCTTGGCGAAGTCGGCGTCCTGGATCCGGCTGCGGGCGGCCGACAGGTTCTCGGACGAGGTCGACAGGTTGGCCACGACCGAGGTGAAGCGGTTCTGGATGGCACCCATGTCGGCGCGGGCGGTGTTGATCGCAGTCAGGGCTCCATCCATGGCGAGCATGGCGGCGTCGGCGCCTGCGGCGGTGGAGATGTCGAGCGTGGCGAAGCCGGTCTGGGTGGTGCCGGCGGCGACCGATGCGGTGCCGTCGGTGGCGCCTGCGGTCACGCCGCCCATGTTGGCCAGGTTGGCCAGGGTCAGGGTCTGGTCGGTCGAGGTGATCGCGCCGGTGGCCGCCATGGTCACGTTGGCCAGGGCGGTGTTGGCGGGAAGGGCCTTGGCGGCGTTGAACGCGGTCACGAGTGCGGCGAGAGCGGCAGGTGCGTCGGCGGCGCCGGCGGCGGTGCTGATCGTCACGCCATTGATGTCGATGGATGCGGCGGTCGCGAAGGCGGTGGGAACCGCGGCGGCGGTGGTCTGGGTGTAGGTCGTGGTGCCGACCGAGGTCCAGGTACCCAGTGCGGAGGAACTCGCGTTGGTGATGGCGGCGATGTCGATGGTCTCGCCCTGGTTGGCGCCGACCTGGAAGCTCTGGTTCTCGAACGAGCCGTTCAGCAGCTTGACGCCGTTGAAGTTGGTGGTGCCGGCGACGCGGTCGATCTCGGACTTGAGCTGCTGCGCTTCCTTGTTCAGCGCGGCGCGGTCGGTCGGCGAGTTGGTGGCGTTGCGCGACTGCACGGCCAGCTCGCGGATGCGCTGCAGGTTGTTGCCGATCTCGGCCATCGCGCCTTCGGCGGTCTGCGACAGCGAGATGCCGTCGTTGGCGTTGCGGGCAGCCTGGTCCATGCCGCGGATCTGGGTGGTGAAGCGCTGCGAGATGGCGAGGCCGGCGGCGTCGTCCTTGGCGCTGTTGATGCGCATGCCGGAGGACAGGCGCTGCAGGCTGGTGGCGAGGTCGGCACCGGACGCGGTCAGGTTGCGCTGCGCATTGAGCGACATCACGTTGGTGTTGATGACAGACGACATCTGGAATTCTCCTGGAAGGTTGGATCCGGCGGCGACGAGAAGGCTGGGCCGGTGTTCGCAGGGTGCTGACCGGGATTGGTCCTCGCCGCTGCTGAAATGGGTAACGGCAGGCCGCTGTCAAGCTTTAGGGAGGGTCTGCACAATTCGCTGGATCGTCACTCCCGCACAAAGGAAGCCCCGGACAACCTGCATTTCGAGCAGGGGGAAATCTGATTCCCCCGGGACTGACTGGCCCTGCCGTGATGAAGTTCTTCCCATTGCGCCCGGAATGACAGGCCGGGTGTGTCCAGGGGTGCCCACGCGGAATCCAAGGACTTTGGTTTTCGGCGGCCGATACGCATGCGTTCCCGCGTGCGCGGGAATGACGGGATTCGCCGAGGGGAGACTCAGCGCCGTCCCGCAACGTCCGCTGCCGTCGCCTACATCCGGTCGAACAGGGACATTCCCTGCACGCGCAGCATCGTCTTCTGCGCCGCCTCCAGCGCGGTGAGCTGCAGCGACAGTCGGCTCGCGGCCTCGGCGATATCGACGTCGCGCAGTTCCGAGAGCGACTGCTGCAGGCTGAGGTCGCTGGCGCTGCGCGTGTCGGTCGCGCCGTCCAGCGCCGCCAGCCGCGAACCCGTGCCCGAGCGCAGCGCCAGCATGTGGTCCTGCGCGGTGGCGATGTCGCCGAGCGCGCCGCCGATCAGGTTGTCACGCCGCGCGCGCTCGGCGGCAGTGGACGCCGGTGCCTCGAGCGCGTCGGCCAGGCCCTGCAGGGTGGCGAACACGTCGCGCGTGGGCGCCGGTTCGATCGCGAAGCTGTCGCCCGCCGCGGGTGCGCCGGTCAGGGTGAGCTGCATGCCGCCGGCGCTGATGGTGGCGCCATCTGTATAGCCGCCGGTGGCGAGTTCGTTGCCGCCACCGTCGAGCACGCGCCAGGTGTCGGCGGCGGTGAACTCCACGCGCAGCGACTGGCCCGCCCAGGCCGCGTGGTCGGTGATGCCGCTGGACTGCAGCACGGCGCTACCGGTGTTGCCGGCCGCAGGACTGCCACGGACGATGCCGTCGCCGGTGCGCACGCGCAGGAACACATCGCTGCCGGCGTCGCCGTCGGACACCCAGTGGTCGGGGCCGACCTCGACGCTGTTGCGTCCGTCGTCGCCGGCATAGGACACCACGCCGGCGTTGTCCGCGAAGGGAATCACGCCATCGCGGGTGCCGGCGAACAGGCGCCGGCCGTTGCCGTCGTCGCGGTTGGCGATCGCCAGCAGCTCGCTGCGCACGGCGCGCAGTTCGGCCGCGATCGAGGTGCGGTCCTGCTGCGAGAGCGAACCTGCATTGGCCTGCACCGCCAGCACGCGCGCGCGGTCGAGCTGGCTGCCGATATCGGTCAGCGCGCCTTCCTGCGTGCGCAGGCGGTGCTCGACCATGTTGGCGTTGCTGCCCTGCTGCTGCAGCGAGGCCAGCGCGTGGTCCAGGGCCTGTGCGCGCGCCATGCCGGAAGGATTGTCGGCCGCGCGCAGCAGCTTGCTGTCGCTGACCAGTTCCTGCTGGGTACGCGCGACGCGCTGCTGCTGCTGCAGCATGCCCTGCAGGCCTTGGGCGTGCAGTGCGGCGGTGGACATTCTCAGGGCGCTCATGATCGATCCTCAGCGGCGCACGGCCGACAGCAACGTCTGGAACATGGTGTCGGCGGTGGCGATGATCTGCGCCGCGGCCTGGTAGGCCTGCTGGTAACGCATCAGGTCGGCCGCCTCCTCGTCGAGGTTCACGCCGCTCACCGATTCGCGCTCGGCGGTGACCTGGGCGTGGATCGCGGTTTGCGCCTCATGGCTCAGGTTGGCGTGGCGGGCGTCGGTGCCCACGCGCGCGGTCAGCTGGGTCAGGCCGGCGGTCAGCGAGAGCTTGCCGCCGTCGAGGATGCCCTGCTGGTCGAGGCCGCCCAGCACGCGTGCATTGCCGTTGTCGGTGGAGCGCGGCGGCGTGCGCGCCAGGCTGAAGCTGTCGCCGGCGGCGGGCGCGCCTTCCAGCGTCAGCGACCAGCCGCCGGCGGCATCGGCGATCGGGCTGCCGGGCGTATAGGCATACGGCCCGTTGCCGTCGATGGTGTACTGGTTGGCGTCGATGAACTCGATGGTGGCGCCGGTGAAACCCGCGAATGCCGCGGCATTGGTGACCTGGGCCGAGGCCGCCCGTGCGTTGCCGAGATTGCCGGCATCGGCGCCGGCCTGCAGCGGCGATGCCGCGGCGATCTGCGCACCATCGGTCAGCGCCACGCGCAGGCTGGCTGCGGCATCGGCGGACGGGCGCAGCGCGAAGCGGTCGCCGGTCGCGGGCGTGCCGCCAACCTCGAAAGCCATGCCGGCGACGCGGAAGGGATCGGCCGCGGTGCCGCTGCCGGTCATCGGCACCGCTTCGCCTGTATCGGCGCGGGTGGCCGACCAGGTGCCGTCGAAGCGCAGCACCAGGTCGTGGCCCTTGAGCGCCGATGCGTCATCGATGCGCGGGCTGATCGAGGCGCTGCCGGCGTTGCCGGTATGCGCGTCCACGCGCGGCGGCGACAGCGCGAAGAAGTCCGCGCCCGGCGCGCCGTTGTAGTCCACGCCGGCGCGCTGCGCGGCATTGAACGAAGTGGCGAACACGGTGGCCATGCGGCCGAGCTCGGCGCGCGCTGGATCCAGCACGCGCTCGCGGAATTCCAGCACGCCGCCCAGTGCGCCCGAGACGCTGGACGAGGGCAGGCGCACGGTACCGCCGGGGCTTTCCACGGCGAGCAGCTGGCGGTCTGGCCGCAGCGGATCGACCACGGTGCTGAGTTGCAGCGCCTGCGCGCCCAGCACCAGCGGTTGGCCGCCGGCGGTGAACACGTTGAGCATGCCGCCGTCCTGTTCCACCGCCGTCGCACCGACCAGGCCGGCCAGGCGCTCGATGCGCAGCGCGCGGGCGTCGAGCAGGTCGGGCGCGACCCGGTCGCCGCCGGCGTGGATGGCGCGGTTGAGATCGGCGATCTCCAGCGACAGCTGGTTGGCATCGGAGACGATGCCCTGCAGCCGCTGCCCGGATTCCTGCTCGAGCGCGGACAGCTGGCCGTCGAGCGAACGCCAGCGTCCGGCCAGCTGTTCACCGCTGGCCAGCAGTTGGTTGCGGGCCACGCTGGAACCGGGGTCGGCGGCCAGCGCATCGGCGGCGTTGAAAAACGCGGACCACTGCGCGGTCATGCCTGTCGCCGGATCCGAGACCAGGGCATCGACACGACCGGACAGCGAGGCGAGCTGCCCGAGCCTGCCCAGTTCACCGCTGCTGTCCACCTGGCGCGCGAACACCAGGCCGTCGGCAAGCCGCTGCAGGCTGGCCGCACTGACGCCCTGTCCGACCCAGTGCGCGCCTTCGGGCTGGCCCGGGCGCGAGGCCAGATCCACCCGCTGGCGGCTGTAGCCCGGCGTCGAGGCGTTGGCGACGTTGTGGCTGACGGTGCCCAGCGCGCGCTGGAACGCGAGCAGCGCGGAGGTGCCGGAGCTGAGCATGCCGGACATCGGTTATCCCCTCGGGCCGACGGCAAGTGCCGCGACGCTGTTGGTGGCGGTGATCGCCGGCGCTGCGGCTGGTGCGGCTGCGTACTGCACAGCCGCGTCGCCGCGTGCCGGCATCGCGGCCAGCGCGCGGTTGAGCGTGGCGCCATTGGCGATCGCGGTGATCTTGGCGGCGTACGACGGATCGGTCGCGTAGCCGGCCTTCTGCAGCGCGCTGGCGAAGCGCTGCACGTCGCCGCCGGTGCCGCGCACGGCGGCATACCGGTCCTTGCCGATCAGGCGCGTGTAGTCGGCGAAGCTCTCGGACACCGAACCGTAGGCGCGGAACTCGGCGCGTTCGTCGACGCGCTTGCCGCCGACGAACTCGTGGGTGCGCGAACTCACGCGCTCGCCCTTCCAGCCGCCGGTGGCCTTGATGCCGAACAGGTTCAGCGACGACGCATCCTTGCCGGCCAGGCGACGGCCCCAGCCGGTTTCCAGTGCGGCCTGGGCGACCAGCGCCTTGGCCGGCACGCCGAGTTCGGCCGCGGCCTTCTGCGCCTGCGGCCAGATCGACTGCACGAAGGCTTCCGGCGAACTCGCATCCAGCGGCGCATCCTCGGCACTGGCAAATGCGGCCTTGTCGAAATCCGGGGCGCGCAGCGCAGGCGCCCGCATGGCGTAGGCCTGCAGGTCCATGCCGGGCATCGATACGCCCGAGCGCGTGGCCGCGAGCGGCAGCATGGCCGGCATGGCGGCAGTGGGCGCCAGCGGCATCGCTGCGGCAGGCGCGCCGCTGCCGCGCAGCGGCAGGGCACCCGCAGAGGCCTCGGTCGTGGCGCCGGTGCTGCGCTCGAGCTGGCGCATGATCATCGGCGCCAGGCCCAGCCCGCGGCCCTTGCCCAGTTCGCGCGCCAGCTGCTGGTCGTACATGTCGCGGTAGCGCGTGTCGCCGCCCAGGCCGCCATCGGGCGAGGCGCTGCGCATCGACTTGATCAGCATCTGCGCGAACTGCGTCTCCAGCTCGCGCGCAGCCTTCTCGATGTCCGCGCGCGGCGTGGCCTGCGCGGGATTGAGATCGATCGGGCTGGTGGCGGGCAGGCGCATCGTGTTGTTCCGAGCCGTGCTCAGATCACCTCGAGTTCGGCGCGCAGCGCGCCGGCGCGCTTGAGCGCCTCGAGGATGGCGACGATGTCGCCGGGCGCCGCGCCGACGGCGTTGACCGCGCGCACGATGGATTCGAGCGACGAGCCGCCTTCGAACAGGAACATGCGCCCGCCATCCTGGCTCACCTGCAGCGACGACTGCGGCGCGGCCACGGTGTCGCCGCGACCGAAGGCGCCGGGCTGGCTGACCTGCACGCTCTCGGTGACCGAGACGGTGAGCGAGCCGTGCGAGACCGCCGCCGGCATCACCGACACCTGGCCGCCCATCACCACGGTGCCGGTGCGGGCATTGACGATGACCTTGGCCGCGGCCGCGCCGGGGGTGATGTCGAGCGATTCGAGCCGCGCCAGGAAACCGATGCGGTCGCTGGCCGGTGGCGTGACCTCGATGGTGACCCCGTCCAGCGCGCGTGCGCGGCCCGGGCCGAAGGCACTGTCGATGGCCGTGACGATGCGCGAGGCGGTGGTGAAGTCGTACTCGTGCAGGTTCAGCGTGACCACGTCACTCGGCGCCGCACCGGGCACCGCGCGCTCGACGATGGCGCCGTTGGGAATGCTGCCGCCGTTGGGCGCGTTGGTGGAGATGCGCGAGCCATCGCGGCCCGAGGCGCCGAAGCCGCTGACCACCAGTGTGCCCTGCGCGATCGCGTAGACCTGGCCGTCGGCGCCCTTGAGCGGCGCCATCAGCAGGCTGCCGCCGCGCAGCGAGCCGGCGTTGCCGATCGAGGACACGGTGACGTTGATGGTCTGCCCCGGCTTGGCGAAGGGCGGCAGTTCGGCCTGGATCGCCACCGCGGCCACGTTCTTGAGCTGCGGGTTGACGCCCGGCGGGATGGTCACGCCCAGCTGGTCGAGCATGGTCTTCAGGCTCTGCACCGTGAAGGGCGTCTGGCTGGTGCGGTCGCCGCTGCCGTCCAGGCCCACCACCAGGCCGTAACCCACCAGCGGGTTGCCGCGCACCCCGGCCACCTGCGCCAGGTCCTTGATGCGCTCCGCCTGCACCGGCCCTGCCACCACAAGCAACGCCACCACCGCAACCGTAGCCCGGATAAGGCCAAAGGCCACATCCGGGGCCGGCGCCCACGCCGGCCGCATGCGCATACCCGCCACCTTCCCCCACCACCTCATCGAATCCAACCGGAACATGGCGTGGCCCTCAATATGGAAATGCGGCGGAATTGAAGAACCGGCCGAGCCAGCCCATCGCGTTCGAACGCGCCAGCGTGCCGCGACCCCCGTAGAGGATCTCGGCCTGGCCGACGCGATCGGAGCTGATCCGGTTGTCGGGTCCGATATCGGCCGCCCGCACCAGCCCTTGAATCTGCACCAGCTCGTCGCCCTGGTTCAGGCGCATGCGCTTTTCGCCGGCCACGCGCAGGTTGCCGTTGCCCAGGTCCTCGACCACGCTGACGGTGATGTTGCCGGCCAGCTGGTTGCTCTGGGCGCTGTCGCCGCGGCCGGCGAAATCGCGCGTGCCATCGATCCCGGCCTGCAGCACCGGGCGTCCGCCAATGGTCACGCTCTGGCCGAACAGGGTCGGCGCCGCCATCTCCACGCCGCTTTCCTTGCTGACCGCGGTGGTGGCATTGGTGCGCGCGCGGGTGTTTTCGACCAGCACGATGGTCAGCAGGTCGCCGACGCTGCGCGCCTTGTTGTCCTGGAACAGCGACATGGCGCGGTTGCCGCCACCGGCCGCCGCATAGATCGAGCCGCCGCCACTGCCGGCCACGGCAGCCGCAGGGGGCGCCGCGTAACCCAAGGGTGCCGCTGCCGGGCCATACGCGGGCGCGGCGTACGCGGGGAAGGGGCGCGCGTCGCCCAGCGTGGCGGCGCAGCCGCCCAGGACGAACGCGAGACCGCAGGCGAGGAGCGCTTTCATCGGCGTGCTCACAGCTTGTTGTTGAGGTAGGCGAGCATCGAATCGATGGTCGAGATCGCCTTGGCGTTGGTTTCGTAGGCGCGCTGGGTCTCGATCATCGACACCAGCTCCTCGACCACGTTGACGTTGGAGCCTTCCAGCGAGCCCTGCACCACCAGGCCGGTGCCGTTCTCGCCGGGCGCGCCGCTCTGCGCCGGGCCGCTGGCGCCGGTCTCGACGAACAGGTTTTCGCCCTTGGCCTGCAGGCCGGCCGGGTTGACGAAGTCGGCGACGGTCAGCGCGCCGACCTGCACCGGCTCGGCCTGGCCGGCCAGCTGCACGCTGACGGTGCCGTCGGCACCGATGGTGATCGACTGCGCGCCCTCGGGCAGCTGCAGGCCGGGCTGCACCGGGAAGCCGGAGTTGGTGACCAGCTCGGCCTGGGCGTTGATCTTGAAGCTGCCGTCGCGGGTGTAGGCGGTGCTGCCATCGGGCAGCAGCACCTCGAAGAAGCCGCGGCCGTTGATCGCCACGTCCAGCGCGCCGCCGGTCTGGCCGAGGCTGCCCTGGGCGAACTCCTTGGACGTCGCGGCCACGCGCACGCCGGTCCCGACCTGCAGGCCGGTGGGCAGGCTGGTCTGCTCGGAGGTCGCGCCCCCGGGCTGGCGCGTGGTCTGGTACAGCAGGTCCTCGAAGCTGGCGCGGTCGCGCTTGAAGCCGGTGGTGTTGGTGTTGGCGAGGTTGTTGGAGATGACCGCCATGCGCGTCTGCTGCGCGTCGAGGCCGGTCTTGGCGATCCATAGAGCCTGGGTCATGGCGGAATTCCGTCAGTAAAGGTGGGCGCGCTCAGCGCGAAGACAGCAGGGTGTTGGCGCTGCGGGCGGTTTCGTCACCGCTCTGCAAGACCCGTACCTGCATCTCGAACTGGCGCGCCAGCTCGATCATCGAGACCAGCATTCCGGCCGCATCGACGTTGCTGCCTTCGCGCACGCCGGCGACCAGCACGCTGCCGGCGGCCGGCGGTGGCGGTTCGGTGCCGGGCGGCAGGCGCATCAGGCCGTCGTCGCCGCGCACCATCGCGCGTGTGTCCACGGCCACCACGCGCAGGCGACCGGCCTCGGCCATGGTGGCCATCGGCTGGCCCTGCGGGACGACCGAGACGGTGCCGTCGCCGCCGATTTCGACCGCGTCGAACGGCGGCAGCGCCAGCGGCGCGCCGCCCGCGTCCAGCACGGTCAGGCCGCTGGCGGTGGTCAGCAGGCCGTTCGGGGTGAGCTGCAGGTCGCCGGCGCGGGTATAGGCCACGCCGCCGTTGCGGTCCTGCACGGCCAGCCAGTGGCCGGGCGCCAGTGCGACATCGAGCGGGTTGCCGGTGGCGGTACGGGCGCCGGCGGCGTCGCTCACGCCCAGCGTGCGCTGCGTGGTCGCGACCCGCGAGGCGAGCCCGGGGCCTTCGACGGGCGCGGCGATGGTGCCGCTCAGGGTCGCCTGGAAGCCGGTGGTGTCGACGTTGGCCAGGTTGTGTGCGACGGACGCCTGGCCGCGCAGCGTGGCGCTGGCGCCGGTCATCGCGATGTAGAGGGACTTGTCCATGCGGACCTCGCTGTGGCGGTCGGGCGGGCGCATCGCGCCCTGCCCCCTGCCGCTGCAACATCCGTGCCGCGGCGGCGCGCGGATCGACGCCGGCGGGCCGCAGCCGCCGGCGCCGGGTGGATCAGCGGATGTTGATGACCGTCTGGGTCAGCGCGTCCTGGGCCTGGATCATCTGCGCGTTGGCCTGGAAGTTGCGCTGCGCGGTGATCATGTTCACCAGTTGCTCGGTCAGGTTGACATTGGACGCTTCCAGCGCGCCGCCCTGCACCGCGCCGAACTCGGCGGTGCCGGCGGCGCCGCGACGGGCCAGGCCGGAGCCGTGGGTCTCGGCCCAGGCGTTGTCGCCGACCGGCTGCAGGCCCTGCGGATTGGCGAAGTTGGTCAGCGCCACCTGGCCCAGCGGCGAGGACACGCCATTGCTGTAGCGCGCGCTCACCACGCCCTCGGCCGAGACCTCGATGTTGCTCAGGCGGCCGGTCGAATGGCCGTCCTGGATCAGCGCGGAGACGCCGAAACGGTCGCCGTACTGGGTCGAGCGTTCCAGGTCCAGGGTCAGGTCCAGCGCGGCGGCGCCGCCGGGGATGGTGTGGGTCGGCAGGGCGATTTCGCCGTTGGCCGGCGCGATCAGGGTGCCGGTATTGGAGTACTGCAGCGTCTGCGGCCCGCCCACGGCAACGCCGTCGACCTGGGTGTGCACCTGCCACTCGTTCGGGTTGGCGGTGCGCACGAAGTACATCGACTGCGAGTGCGGCGCGCCGAGCGAGTCGTATACGGTCACCGAGGTCGTGTGGTTGTAGGTCTCCGGGTCGCTGGCGGCAAACGGCGCCATCGTCGGCGCGGCGGCATTGCCCGGCAGGTTCAGGCCCAGCGAGACGTGCTCGGTGGCGCGTGGCGGCGCGTCGCCGGTGGCCAGGCGCAGGTCGCCCATGCGGCCGGTATCGAATCCGTCGCCACTGGCGTTGGGCAGGAACACCTGCAGCCGCTGCCCCGCCGGGTTGATCACGTAGCCCTCGCGGTCGGCGCCGAAGTTGCCGGCGCGCGAATACGAGATGCCGCCGCCGCCGGCCAGGGTGAAGAAGCCCTCGCCGCTCAGCGCCATGTCCAGCGACTTGCCGGTGTAGTCGACGTTGCCCTGGGCGAACTGCTGGGCCACGCGCTGCAGGCGCACGCCGGCGCCGATGGTGTTGCTCGACAGGCCGTGCGCGGAGGCCGCGAACACGTCACCGAACTCGCCGCGCGATTGCTTGAAGCCGGTGCTGTTGGAGTTGGCGATGTTGTTGGAGGTGATGTTGAGGTCGGCCGACGCTGCGTTCATGCCGCTCAGCGAGATCAGGAAACTCATGGTGTGCTCCTTGGAGGAAGGTCCGCACGTCGCGCGGACGCGCGGCGGTCAGCCGATGCGGTGGATCGCCGAGAGCGGGACGCTGCCCATGCCGGCGAGGTTGAGGAACAGTCCGTTGGGTTCGATCGACACGCTGTCCACGCGCGCACTGGCGCGGATCGGCAGCAGTTCGGCGTCCTTCGCCGACGGATCGCTGGCGCCGGTAACGGCGCGGAAGCTGTAGCTGCCGGCGGCGACGGCATTGCCGGCCTCGTCGCGGCCGTCCCACTGGAACGGCGCGGCGCCTGCGGCGGGGGCGTCCACGGTCATGCGGCGCACGCGCACGCCGTTGGCGTCGACCACGTCCATCGTGACCGGCCCTGCGGCGGCCGCGACCACCTCGCCGCGCAGCCCCGCACCCGCGGCCAGCGGCACGGTGTCGACCGCGACCAGGGCGTCGTGTCCCACCAGCGAGGCCGCACGCAGGGTCTGGTCGGACTCCATCACGCTGGCCATGGCCGCCATCGCGCCCTGCATGCCCTCGATGCCCTGCACCGTGGAGAACTGCGCCAGCTGGCCGAGGAACTGGTTGTTGTCCAGCGGCTTGAGCGGATCCTGGTTCTTGAGCTGCTCGGTCATCAGGTGCAGGAAGTCGGCCTGGCCGAGCGCGCTGCTGCGCGTGGCCTGCTGCTGGCCGAGGCCGAGCGAGGCGTAGTCGGTGCCGTTGCCAATCGTGGTCATCGTGGATCCTCGGGCGGGCGCGCTCAGCGGCCCATGTTCAGGGTGGCCATCGCCAGTTCCTTGGCGCTGTTGAAGACCTCGACGTTGGCCTGGTAGCTGCGCGAGGCGGAAATCAGGTCGACCATCTGCGCCACCGGATCGATGTCGGGCGCGTAGACGTAGCCTTCGCCGTCGGCGAGCGGGTGGCCGGGTTCGTAGCGGCGCAGCGGCGCGGCGTTGCTGTCGAGCACCTCGTCCACGCGCACGCCGGCCAGCGCCGGGTTGCCGTCGATGGCGGTGGCCGAGAACACCGGCTGCTTGGCGCGGAACACGTCGTCGGCATTGCCGGAGACGGAGTTGGCGTTGGCCAGGTTGGAGGCGATGGTGCTCAGTCGCACCGACTGGGCGTTCATCGCCGAACCGGCGACGTCGAAGATCGGCAGGTTGCTCATTCACGGGCTCCGGTCATGGCGTTCACTGGCCGGTGATCGCGGTCAGCATGCCGCGCACCTTGGATTCGACGAACGACATCGAGGCGCGGTATTCCAGGACGGCCTGGGCGAACACCGCGTTCTCGCGGTCGCCGTCGACGGTGTTGCCGTCCAGGCTGGGCTGCGACGAGGGCCGGGTGTAGCGCGCGGCCTCGCTGGCGGCATTGATCGCATCGCCACCGGCGGCACTGGCCGGGTGCAGCGCCGCGGACAGGGCGCTGTTGAAGTCCAGGTCCTGGGCCTGGTAGCCCGGGGTGTCGGCGTTGGCGATGTTGGCGCTGAGCAACTGCAGGCGCTGCTCGCGCAGGGCAAGCGCGGTGCCGTGGATGCCAAGGAAATCGGACATGGGCCCTCCGGGGGCGGATACGCCCTGGAGGACAGGCAAGCGGTGTGCCAGCAGTGCCGCGCCCTGCCGGCGCCGGTCCCGGTCATTCCCGCGAGAGCGGGAATCCAGCCACTCCCGTGATTCCCGCGCGAGCGGGAAAACTGGTCAGCCCCGCCATCCCCGCGAAAAGCGGGAAACCATTCATCCCGTCATGCCCGTGAAAGCGGGAATCCATTTTGACTTCAATGACATGGAGCCAGATGGAACCCCGCGTGCGCGGGGATGGCGACACGTACGGCGGTGCTCAGCCGGACCTCACCCCAGCGCGCTTACGCGGGCGGTCACGCGTTGTGCCAGCTCGCGTTCGGAGTATTTGGGCACGAAGTCGTCGGCACCCACGCGCTCGACCATGGCCTGGTTGAACACCCCCGACAGCGAGGTGTGGAGCAGCACGAACAGGTTGCGCAGGGCCGGGTCGCGACGGATTTCCGTCGTCAGGGTGTAGCCGTCCATCGCCGGCATCTCGATATCGGAGATCACCATCGCGTAGCGCTCGCCCGGCGGCTCGCCGTTGCGGGCCAGCGCCTGCAGGTGGTCCAGGGCCTGGCGGCCGTCGGACAGCAGCACGGCCTCCAGGCCCAGCTGTTCGAGCACCGCGCGGATCTGGTTGCGGGCCACGCGCGAGTCGTCCACCACCAGCACTTCGCGCGGGCCGCCGTTCATCGGTACCGGTGCGAGGGTGCCCAGGTCGCTGCCGCGCGGGGCGGACTCGGCCAGCACGCTTTCCACGTCGATCAGCTGGATCAGCTCGCCCTGGTGGCGGGCCACGCCGGTCAGGTAGTTGCTGTCGCCGCCAAGATCGGGTGGCGGCTGGATGTGTTCGACGGCGATGTTGACGATCCGGTCCACGCCGGCCACCAGGAAGCCCTGGACGGTGCGGTTGAACTCGGTGACGACCAGATAGCGCGGCTCGTCCGCTTCCTCGCCGTCATGCCCGATCGCGCGGGCCAGGTCGAGCACCGGCACGCTGCGCCCGCGCACGTCGGCCGCGCCGGCAAAGGCCTTGGGCAGCTGCGGCAGGGTAAACAGCGGCGGCCGCTGCAGCACTTCCTTGACCTTGAACACGTTGACGCCAAAAAGCTGACGGCTGCCGAGCCGGAACAGCAGCAGCGCCAGCCGGTTGTGGCCGGCCAGGCGGGTGCGCTGGTCGATGCGGTCAAGCAGGTCCTGGCTCATGGAACAGGGTGTCGGCCGCAGCGGCCGGATCTTGAGGTCGTCTGGATCCAGATCGTCCGAGTGGCGCGCGAAACGACATCGAAGCCTCGTCATCCCCGCAAACGCGGGGATCCAGCGTTCCGTGGCGATAGGCGCGGCGGCGCTGACGGGCTCCGGACGGGCCACAGCGCCGCGGAGGGAGATGGCGCACCGCTCGGGCAGACATCCATGTCCGCACCCGCGGCCGCGGCACATCCATGTGCCGCTTGCGCCATCTCCCCCGCGTCCCTGCGGCTCGCCGCTGCAGGTCTTCGCCTTCGGGCGCGCCGTGAAGGAGGCCTTGGCGACCTGCGGGGCTGGGCTGTGCAAGGGAGCCGTCTCTACCGAAGGCCGGAAAACGACGGGTCGGTGGGCCGGGCCGCCAGTGCGCCGCTCACGCCTCGGTGGCGTTGGCTCTTCGGAACAGAAAAAGTGTTGGGGAAGGTCTGAACGAAGCGACGTTCGTCAAACGCTTCCTAGCCTCATCCGCGCTTCGCGATGGCTCGCGAATCTCCTGTAGGAGCGGCTTCAGCCGCGATCACCGCATCCGAAGCGACGCACCTCCGGCTATCGCGGCTGAAGCCGCTCCTACAGAAGAGCTCGCCCTTGGCGGCACCAACGGCGTGGCCCCGGCCGAAGGCTGCGCGACCTGGTCAGCGGTTTGCAGCAGGCGCGCGTGGGTGTGTCGCTGCGGCTTGCCCCGCCCCGGCCCTCCCCTCCCCGCAAGCGGGGGGAAGGAGCAGGTGCTCGCGGAACAGGAGACAGGTCGTCCCGGCATGGCTCTTGCAGCCACCGTGTCGAAGACCGATCCACAGGAGTGCCCCATGCCCGCTGCCTGCCGACAGGCACCGCATCCCGTCAGGCGTCTGCCCGTCCGGGTCGCGATGGCGATGCTGCTGGCAATGGCCGCGGTGCCCGCGTTGGCGTCGTCACAGGCCATGCAGCCGCTGGACAGCATCCGCGAGGCTGCGATCGCTGCCCTCGGCGCAGGCGACGCGCAGTCGGCCGAAGCGGTGCTGGCGCACTCGCTGCGGCTGCGGCAATGCACGCAGCCCCTGCAGGCCGTGGCGACGGGCCCGACCACCGCCCAGGTGCGCTGCGACGACAGCCCCGGCTGGAAGCTGTACGTGCCGGTGCGCGTGCGCCGCGAGGCCGAAGTGGTGGTATTGCGCACGCCGGCGGCCAGCGGCGTGCCGATCACGGCCGAACAGCTGGTGGTGCAGCGCCGGGATGTCGGCGCCGCGGGCGGGGCGACCTTCGAGGATCCGGCGTCGCTGGTGGGCCGCGTCCCCAGCCGCGCGCTCGCGCCCGGGGTGGTCCCGACCGAGAATGACCTGTCGCTGGGCGCCCCGCTGCGCCGCGGCGACCCGGTGGTGCTGGTGTCGCGGACCGGCGGGGTCGAGGTGCGGATGCCCGGGCGGGCACTGGGGCCGGCCCAGACCGGTGGCCGCATCGGGGTGGAGAACGTGTCGTCCCGCCGGGTCCTGCGCGGTCGCCTGGTCGCGGAGGGGCTGGTCGAACTGCTGCCATGACCTGCCTGAAGGCCGATTCAAACCCGGGTTCAAGTTCCCGCGGCGGGCGCCGTTACAGTGCCCGACAGGGAACCCCCAGGAGCGAGCCATGACCCACAAGATCGAAGGCAACGGGCCAATCACGCGGCCCGTCGAGACGGCCACGCGGCCGCTGCCGACGGTGCGTGCCGGCGCCGAACGCGGCCCGGTTTCGGCCGCCGAAAGCGTCCGCCTCACCGGCGAGGCCGAAGGCCTGCAGGCGCTGGAGCGCGAACTCGGCGCCGGCCCGGCCGGCATCGACGTCGCGCGCGTCAACGCGCTGCGCGCGGCGATTGCCGAGGGCAGCTACCAGGTCGACGCGCAGGCCGTGGCCTCGCGCATGCTCGACCTCGAGCGCCAGCTGGGCGGCTGACGATGCACGCCGCCGCCGTCGCCGACCATCCGCTCGAAGCGCTTGAACGCGCCCTCGACGCCGAACGCCGTGCGCTGCTGGACAACGACGTCGACGCACTGCTCAGCTCCACCGCCGCCAAGCTCGATGCGCTGCGGCGCGCCGAGTCCGCGCAGCCGGGCGTGATCGCCGCCGAACGCCTCGAAGTGCTGCGCCAGCAGAACCAGGCCAATGGCGTGCTGCTCTCGCGCCGCCGGCGCGAGGTCGGTTGGGCGCTGCGCCACATCGGCCGCGTCGAATCCACCGGCGTGTACGATTCGCGTGGACAGCCGGGCGCCCGTCCCCAGGCGCGCTGTCTCGGAGTGGGATGAGCGGACACGGCAACGACAGGCAGGACGACCCCGGCATCGCGCAGGCCTGCGGCGACCTCGACTGGGCGTTCCGCGCGTCCGAGAACGCGGTGATCCTGCTCGACGGCGAGCGTCGCCCGCTGCTCGTCAATGCCTCGGCCCAGGCGCTGTCCGGGCGTGCCCTGCCGGGGCAGGGGCCCGACGAACTCCTCGCACTGCTGCCGGCGAACGGCTGGGAGCAGGTGCGCAGCCATGGCCACTGGGCCGGCGAAGTCACCGCGCCCTCGGGCATTGTGATCGAGATCGTGGTGCGCAGCGGCCTGCGCGACGGCGTCGACCGCCATCTGGTGATGCTCGAGGACGTGTCGCATCGCAACGCCGGCCAGGTCGAACTGCAGCGCCGCCACGACCAGCTGCAGGCTGCGCACCATCGTCTTGCGGGCACCCAGGAACAGCTGCTGCAGTCGGAGAAGATGGCCTCGATCGGCCTGCTCGCCGCCGGCGTGGCGCACGAGATCAACAACCCCATCGGCTACGTGCACTCCAACCTCGGCACGCTGCATGAATACATCGGCGCCCTGTTCGCCCTGATCGAATGCCAGGACGAGGCGCTGCAATCGTCCGGTCCGCCGGCGGCGCTGCAGGACCTGCGCGCGCAGCGCGAGCGCCTGGACATCGACTTCATCCTTGGCGACCTGCCCAAGCTGATGGCCGAGTCGCGCGAGGGCATCGAACGCGTGACCAAGATCGTGCAGGACCTGAAGGAGTTCTCCTACGTCGGCCGCGGCGACCCGATGCGGCCCTCGGACCTGCACAAGGGCCTGGAGTCCACCCTCAACATCGTCTGGAACGACCTCAAGTACAAGGTCCGGGTGGACAAGCACTACGGCGATCTGCCACTGGTGGAATGCCACCTGTCGGAGATCAACCAGGTGCTGATGAGCCTGCTGATCAACGCCGGCCAGGCGATCGAACACCGCGGCACCATCGTCCTGACCACCGGTGCCGAGGATGGCGAGGCCTGGATCAGCATCGCCGACAGCGGTTGCGGCATCCCGGCCGAGGCGCTGCCGCGCATCTTCGATCCCTTCTTCACCAGCAAGCCGATCGGCCGCGGCACCGGCCTGGGGCTGGCCATCGCCTATAGCATCGTGTCCAAGCACCACGGCCGCATCGAGGTCAGCAGCGAAGTCGGCGTCGGCAGCACGTTCCGCGTGGTCTTGCCGGTGGTGCAGCCGGCCGCCAGCGACGCGCCGGATCAGTAGGTCGGATAGCTGCCGTCGGCGTTGCGCTCGTGCGAGCGGAACGCAGCCTCGATGTGGCCGCGCAGCTCGTCGTCGTTCCAGGGCTTGGTCAGGAAGCGGTAGATCGCGCCGCGGTTGATCGCCTCGGTGATGGTGGCCAGGTCGGTATAGCCCGACAGCACCATCCGCACCGTGTCCGGATACAGGTCGCGCACCTTGGCCAGGAACTCGGTGCCGCTCATGTCGGGCATGCGCTGGTCGGACACGATGACCTGCACCGTGTTGCTGGCCAGCAGGTCGAAGGCCTCGCGCACGGTGTTGGCGGTGAGCACCTTGTAGCCGTCGCGGCGGAACAGGCGCACCAGCGAGCGCAGCATGTTCTCCTCGTCGTCGAGCAGCAGCAGGGTGCGTTCGGGGTGGGTGGCGGCGAAGGCCGAGGGCAGCAGGAACCGGCGCTGCACCAGCGGAGCGAGCAGCTCCCCGGGCAGCGGCGGGCTGAACAGGTGGCCGATGAAGAAGTCGCAGTGGTTGCGGCGCAGGAAGCCCAGCTCGGCCTCGGTCTCCACGCCCTTGGCGGTCAGCTTCATGCCCAGGCGATGGGCCATCGCGATGATGCCGCGCACGATGGCGGCGCTGCGCGGTTCGCTGTCGACGTTGCGGATGAAGCTGCGGCCGATCTTGAGGCGGTCCAGCGGATATTGCGCCAGCGCGGCGAAACTCAGCCCGCCCATGCCGAAGTCCTGCACCGCCAGCGTCGCGCCCAGCGCGCGCAGCCCCGCCAGGGTGTCGTGGATGCGGTGCGCGTCCAGTGCGAGTGCGCTCTCGGGCACTTCGAACTCGAACGATGCCGCGCGCAGCTGGTGCCGGTGCAGGCGCTCGCCGATGACGTCCAGGCAGTCGGGCTGCGCCAGCAGCATGCTGTCGATGTGCACCGACAGCATCAGGTAATCCAGGCCGCGTTCGCGCCATTCCATCAGCTGCCGCATCGCCGCATCGATCACCCACAGCCCGAGCCGGCTGGACAGGCCGGCGCGCTCTACCCGCGACAGGAAGCGGTTCGGGCGCAGCAGGCCGTGGTGTGCCGAATCCCAGCGCAGCAGCCCGCTGAAGCCCACCAGGCCGCCATCCTGGGCGGCGACCTGCGGCTGGAAGTACAGCCGCATCTCGTCGTTGCCGAGCGCCTCGACGAAGCGCTCGGCGAACGCGCCCTCCGACGCGACCTTGCCCGACGCGCCCGAATACAGGCCCACGTTGTTGTGTCCCGCGCGCTTGATCTCCAGCAGCGCACGTTCGGCGCTGGCCAGCAGCGCGGCCGCATCGGCGCCGTGGTCGGGAAATACGGCGATGCCGATCGACACGGTCACCGGCAGCGTATACGGCGGGATCGACAGCGGCGCCTCCAGCGCGTCGCGGAACAGTTCGGCCAGGGCCTCGCCGTTCGCCTCGCCCTCGCGGTAGGCGATGCAGGCGATGAACTCGTCACTCGACAGTCGCCACAGCGACGCCCCGTGCGGCATGGCCTTGCGCAGCCGCTGCGCGACCGCCGCCAGGACCTGGTCGCCGACCGCCTCGCCCATGTTGACGTTGATCAGCTGCAGCATGTCGATGTCGACGTGCAGCAGCGCCAGGTTGCGCTTGCTGGCGCGGGCCCCGGCCAGCGACGCGGTCAGGCTGGGCCCGCCGGCGCCCAGCCGGTACAGCGAGGTCACCGGATCGACCGGGACGCCGCTGGGTTCGTGATAGCCGAGATTCATGCCCGAAGGGTATCCGGTCGGCGCCCCCGCTTCAGCGCGCGCCACGATCCCGCGTCAATCGAACGGAGCCTTCCGTCACTGATCAGGTCTTCCATCAATGACCAAGGTCCCGACAATCGACCGGTCCAGTCAATCGAGCGGTCCAGTCAATCGAGCTGTCGAGCCGATTGAACGGTCCAGCCGATCGAGCAGAACCTACGGTCGTTCGACCGGCCGCTCCGTTGTCACGTCGACCGAAGGGAGAAATCTCCTCCCCGACGCACCGCATGCCACCGGGTCGCCGCTGCGCGGTTACGGAGCGAAGACGGCCCGGCGACCGCGTCCCGACCGGCATCACCGGCCAGCCGTTCCCCGCCAACCGTCAGGGAGCGCCCTCGTGGGTGACCGGTCCAGGCGCTCCGCCTGCGACCTCGCTGGCAGCGCCGGTGGCCGGTGCCGCGGCCACGCTGATCCGGATCCGGGTCAGGTCGTTGCCCCCCAAGGCCTGTTCCAGCTGCACCACCACGCGCCCGCGGGCGTCGCCCCAGACCTGTTGCAATGCCTGCCCTTGGCCAGCACGCGTCAGCGACCGATAGCCGCGTGGCGGCAGTTCCGCGTCGAAAAAGGCCGCTGCAGCGGCGGGCGTGCCCGGCCAGACATAGCTGCGCGCGTGGCCACGGCTGTCGAAGGCCCGTGCCTGCGGCGGCACGGGGATTGCATCGAGCAGGGCCGTCGCGGGCCGGCGGTCGACCACGTGCACGCCGACGGCAAACGAGCCGTCGCGGGCGAGGGCGATGCCGGCGATTCCGCCAACGAGGAGGAAGGCCAGGGTCTGGTAGGTGCGCATGCAAGGACTAACGGCACGCTGCACCCGGACCTGTGGTGTGACTGTGAATCCGCACCGCGATCTGATTAGAGGGTCACGCCCGGAGTGATGCCTGGTTCGCGTTTCCGCGTCATAACCGGCCCTGCCGCGACACCTTGGGTCAGGAGTTGACGCAGCCGATGGTCGCGGATGGTTTCGGATAAAAGTGAACGGGAGTCAGGCTTTGCGATGACTTTCTGATCATTTACAACGCTTTGCGAAGGCGGTCACGGATCGCCCGCTCAAGTTCGGGTCCTGCGTGCCGCTAACGTCAGGTTTGGCATCGGGTTTGCTTAGCTGCTTCGGACGTTGGCCGCTGGTCAATGCCCCACCGCACAGCACTCCGCATCCCTTCCATTGCCCGAGACCACACGACCATGTCCAGGACCCGCCTCTTCCTCGCGCTGTGCGGCACCGCCTTCGCTGGCAGCGTCTTCGCCGGCCCCTCGCCCCAGACTGCGAACTTCCAGGTCACCGCCACGGTGGCGTCCAGCTGCACGGTCACCGCCAGCAACATCGCCTTCGGCGCCTACGACCCTGCCGAAGCCAATGCCACTGCGGCGCGCGACGCCGTGGGATCGGTCGACGTACGCTGCACGCGCGGCACTTCGACCGCGGTGGCTGCGCTCAACCAGGGGCTGAACCCGGCCACGGGTTCCACCTGCGCCAACCCGCTGCGGCAGATGAGCGGCGGCGGCACCGAGCGCCTGCGCTACAACATCTACCAGGACGCTGCCCGCAACACGACCTGGGGCTGCGACGCCAGCAACAGCCGGGCGATCCCGACCTTCACCACGTCGTTGACGCCGGTCCAGCTGGTGACCTACGGCCGCATTCCGGCCGGGCAGGACGCGGCGATCGGCAGCTACACGGACACCGTGCAGGTTGCGGTCACGTTCTGAGTGCCCGCGGGGCTGCCCACGGCAGTCCCGCAACGCCGCGGAGCCGACATGCGCTTCTTCCTTCATCGCGCCCTGCGCGCGGTCGCCTGTGCCTGCGCGGCGTTCGCCGCCTGCGTCGGCACCGCAGCGGCGGCCGAGTTCAGCCTCAACCCGACCCGCGTGCACCTGGATCGCGCGCGCGCGGTCGAGACCCTGGTGCTGGGCAACGCCGACCCGCTGCCGCTGAGTTTCGAGGCTTCGGTCAAGCGCTGGACCATGGGCGCCGACGGCAGCTGGGAGCTGCAGCCCAGCGACGATCTGGTGGTGCATCCGCTGGTGTTCACCGTGCAGCCCGGCGAACAGGTCCGCCTGCGCGTCGGCACGCTGAAGCCCGAGGCCGGCGTCGAGCGCGCCTACCGGGTCGAACTGCAGCAACTGCCGCGCGGCAGCGAAGGCATGGCGATCGAAGTGCTCACGCGGGTAAGCGTGCCGGTGTTCATCCAAGGCCCGTCGCGGGCGCCTGCAGCGGCCGTCTCGGTCGCATCGTTTGGCGCCGGCGGCCTGCAACTGACCCTCGCCAACACCGGCAGCCAGTACCTGCCGCCGCAGGACGCGCGCCTGCGCCTGCTCGACGCCAGCGGCCACAGCCTGGCCGAACTGCCGCTGACGGTGGGCTACGTGCTGGCTGGGGCGCGACTGCCGCTGCCTGCGCAGCCCGTGGCAGCGTCGGTCTGCGCGCAGGCTGCGCAGGTCGAGCTGGAACTTCCCGAATCCGCCGGAACCCTCGTCGCGCCGCTGCCGGGCAGCCTCCGGCGATGCGGCGGCTGAGGCGTGGCCTTTCATTGCGGCCGCTGTCGGCCGCGCTGGTTCTGCTGCTGACGTCGGCGGCAGCGGCGCAATCGCGCGACGAAGTGATGCTGCTGGACCTGTGCCTCAACGCGCGCTGCAGCGGTATCGCCGCGGTGCTGGTGCGCGACGGGGCCGTGCTGGTCGACCGCGAGGCGTTGCTCGCAGTCGGCCTGGATCCGACCGCGCTCACCGCGCAGCAGCTCGACGGCCGCGACTACGTCGACCCTGCGCAGTTGGGGCAGGGGATCGCGGTGGTGCTGGACCGCAGCAACCTGCGCGTGGACCTGGTGCAGCGCGCGTCCGACATGCCGGCGCAGTCCATCGACCTGCGCACCCGCGACCGCGCCGACCCGGCAACGCGGCCGTGGACCGCCTTCGTCAATTACGCCGCCGCTGTCGGCGACGGTCGCAGCGATGGCGACGTCGGGCTGGAAAGCCTGTTCCTGGATGCTGCCGTCGGCCGCGGTCCCGCCGCCCTGCGCAGTACCGGTTACTGGGACCCGTCCAATGGCTGGCGCCGCGGCCTGAGCCGCATCGAGATCGACCAGCCCTCGCGCCTGCGGCGCTGGACCGTCGGCGACCAGGTGGCGGTGGCGCGCGATCCGCTGGGCGGCGGCGCGCTGCTGGGTGGCGTCGGCGTGGAGCGCGCCTTCGATCAGGACCCGTACCTGGTGACCTTTCCGCAGCCGTTCTACCAGGGCGTGATCGAAACGCCGGGCGTGGTCGAGGTGTACGCCAACGGCGCGCTGATCGGCCGCCGCGAAGTCGGCGCCGGCCCGTTCAACCTGCAGAACCTGGGCGTACCGCCGGGGCGCAGCGACGTGCGGGTGGTGGTGCGCGATCCGTTCGGCAACCGTCGCGACCTTGCCGCCACGACCTACTACGGCGGCAGCGCGCTGCTCGCGCCGGGCCTGTCCGACTACGCGCTGCGCCTGGGTCGGGTGCGCGATGGCGGCAGCGACGACGCGTACGGCGATGACGCCGCCTGGCAGGCCTGGTACCGGCGTGGCGTCAGCGACCGCATCACCCTCGGCGTGCGCAGCGAAGGCGACCAGGACTTCGCCAACGCCGGCACGGATGTGGCCCTGCGCACCAATCTGGGCGAGTTCGGGGTCGCGCTGGCGCGCAGCCGGGACGATGCCGCCGGCAGCGGCCAGGCCACGTCGGTGAGCTACAGCTATGGCGGTCCGCGCGCGGGCCTGTCGCTGGGCAGTCGCCGCTTCAGCAGCGGCTACCGCATGTTGGGCACGACCTTCGATCTGTTCGGCGCGCGCCTGCGCGAGGATGTCTACGCCAACCTGTCCTGGTCTCCGGTGACGCGCCTGTCGATGCAGCTGGGTTACGGCCGCCAGCGTCGCGAAGGCCTGCCGGCCGAGCGCACCACCAGCGTCTCGTCCAGCTGGCGCCTCTCCCAGGCCGCGCAGCTGCTGCTGAGCGTGCAGCGCAGCGATGGCCTGTTCGAGGACACCTCGGCCCTGCTCAGCCTCAATCTTGCGCTCGACCGCGACAGCCTGGCCTTCAGCGTGCGCGACCGCCGCAGTCCGGACGAGGCTGGCGACAGCCGGGGCTATGGTGTCGATGCGCGCCGTTCGCGCCCGGTCGGCGTCGGCTGGGGCTACGACGCCAGCGTGCAGCACGACGACTTCGGCAGCAGCGGCTTCGGCCAGGTGGAATACCAGGGTCGCCATGGCCGCTATGCCCTGCAGGCCGACCGCTTCGGTGGCCGCAGCGGCGCGCGCGTGCTGCTCAACGGCGCCCTGGTAGGCATCGGCGGGCGTGCCTACGCCACCCCGCCGCTGGACAGTGGTTTCGCCCTGGTGCGCGTGCCCGGCGTGGCCGGCGTGCCGATCCTGCGCGAGAACCTCGAGGTCGGCCGCACCGATGCGCGCGGCGACCTGCTGGTGCGCGACCTGATTCCCTACTACGCCAACCAGGTCGCGCTCGACCCGAGCCAGGTGCCGCTCGACCACGAGATCGTGCGCGGCTCCGCGCGGCTGGCGGTGTTCCGCAACACCGGCAGCGTGGCCACCCTGGATGCGCATCCACTGCGCGCCTTCTCCGGCCGCCTGCGCCTGCGCGACGGCGAGCGCGCGCGGCCGGCTGCATTCGGCAGCCTGCGCCTGGCACACGGCGACGCCAGCCGGACCAGCCCGCTGGGGGCCGACGGACGCTTCTACTTCGAACAACTGCCGGCCGGCCGACACCAGGCCACCGTCGACAGCGACGGCCAGCGCGCGCAATGTGCCATCGACATCCCCGAGCCGGCGCAGCCCGGCATCCTCGAACTGGGCGAGATCGAGTGCGCGGTGACCACACAGGGGCAGCCATGAGCCGGATCCGATGCGCGCCCGTCACCGTCGCGCCACCGCTGCCCGCGCCGGTCGCCCGCCGCAGCTGCGCCCGCCACCTGGCCGCGTGCGCCGGCCTGCTGGCCTGCACCAGTCTCTCGGCATGGGCCGGCGACTGCACGATCACCACGTCCCCGATCAACTTCGGCGTCTACGACCCGATCACCACCACTGCCCCGGTGGACAGCACCGGCACCGTGCGCGTGCAGTGCAGTGCGACCGACTTCGGCGAACTGCTGGGCGGCGTGAACGTGGCCATCGCCCTCAGCCAGGGCAGCTCCGGCACCTATGCCGCGCGCACCCTGCGACAGGCGCCAGGCTCGACCCTCCAGTACAACCTCTACACCACGGCCGGCCGCACCACCGTCTGGGGCAATGGCGCCGGCGGGACCAATACGGTCGGCGGCGCCGTCGGTGGCCTGTTCAGCGGCCAGCCCAGCCCCCGCAGCTTCACCATCTTCGGCCGCCTCCCTGCCGGGCAGGACCCCAATCTTGGCCTGCACAGCGACACGATCACGCTCACCGTCGTGTTCTGAGAGCGGCCTGGCGCTGCGCTTCCCCGATGTGGGGTTGGCGGTCAGCCCACGTGCCCTGGGCCATGCCACTGGCCCACAACTGCCCTATATTGGTGCAATGCCGCCCACGCCCACCTTCGACCCGGCGCTCGACGCCCTGGTCACGCCGGTGCTTCGGGCCGATCGGCATGGGCGGGTCACCGCCTGCAACCAGGCTTTCGCGCGCTGGCTGGGGGTGAGCCAGAAGCGGCTGCCGGACCAGCCGCTGGTCGCGCTGGAAGTCGAGGGCGACGGCCTGCGCGTGGCCCTGCAGGCGCTGGACGCCGACGAGGGGCCGCGCCGGCTGCGGCGCGTGGCGCTGGCCTTCCTGGGCGGTGAGCCGCGCTTTGCCGACGTGTGGCTGACCCGCGAAGCCGACGGCGCCACCCTGCTCGAGGCGCATCCGGTGGACGAGTTCCCGGGCGAGGACCCGGCGCGGGCGTTGCCGCTGGCGCTGTCGGCCGCGCTCAAGGGCCTGGCGCACGAGCTGCGCAATCCGCTCGCCGGGTTGCGTGGTGCTGCGCAGCTGCTGGGACGCCGCGCCGGCGATGCCGACTCGCGCGAGTTGGTCGACCTGATCGCCTCGGAGGTGCAGCGCCTGACCCAGCTGGTCGACCAGCTGCTGTCGCCGGCGCCGCCGCGCCCGCACCAGCCGCTCAACATCCACGGCGCGCTGGAGCAGGTGGTGCGCCTGGCCGAGCAGGAGGCCGGCTGGGCAGTGCGCCTGGTGCGCGATTACGACCCCAGCCTGCCGCCACTGCGCGGCGATCCCGACCGACTCACCCAGGCGGTGTGGAACCTGGTGCGCAATGCGATCCAGGCGGGTGCGGCCAATGTCAGCCTGCGCACGCGCGCCGAATTCGGCGCGCGTATCGGCGAGCAGGTGCATGCGCTGGCGCTGCGCATGGAAATCGGCGACGACGGCCGCGGCGTGCCCGAGTCGCTGGCCGAGCAGATCTTCCTGCCGCTGGTCTCGGGCCGCGCAGACGGCAGTGGCCTGGGCCTGGCGATGGCGCAGCAGGTGGCGCGCGAGCACGGCGGCTCGCTGGGCTACCGCTCGCGCCCGGGCCATACCGTGTTCACCCTGCTGCTGCCGCTGCCCGAAGACGGCCGCGGCGAAGCGCAACCCGCCACCGACGACGTGGCCGTGCAATGAGGTCAGGCGATGCCGGTTGAAGGCGATTCGGTATGGGTGGTCGACGACGACCGCTCGGTGCGGTTCGTGCTGGCCACCGCACTCAGCGATGCCGGCTACCAGGTGGCGGGCTTCGACTCGGCCGATGCGGCGCTGTCGGCGCTGGGCACGCGGCCGCCGCCGCAGCTGCTGTTCACCGACGTGCGCATGCCCGGCGACGATGGCCTGGTGCTGCTGGAGAAGATCAAGCTGGCGCACCCGCAGCTGCCGGTGGTGGTGATGTCGGCCTATACCGACGTGGCCAGCACCGCCGGCGCGTTCCGCGGCGGCGCCTACGAGTTCCTGTCCAAGCCCTTCGACCTGGACGAGGCGGTGGGGCTGGCGGCGCGGGTGCTGGGCGAGCGCGCCGAGCAGGAAGCGGAGGCCCCGCCCGAGGTGGAGTCCACGGGCGATGTGCTGGTCGGCGATTCGCCTGCGATGCGCCAGCTGTTCCGCGCCATCGGCCGCCTGGCGCAGGCGCCGCTGACGGTGCTGGTCACCGGCGAGACCGGCACCGGCAAGGAGCTGGTAGCGCGCGCGCTGCACCGCGAGTCGCCGCGTGCGCGGCAGCCCTTCGTGGCGCTCAATACTGCCGCGATCCCGGCCGAGCTGCTGGAAAGCGAGCTGTTCGGCCACGAGGCCGGCGCATTCACCGGCGCGTCGCGCCGCCATATCGGCCGCTTCGAGCAGGCCCACGGCGGCACGCTGTTTCTCGACGAGATCGGCGACATGCCGGCCTCGCTGCAGACCCGCCTGCTGCGCGTGCTGGCCGAAGGCGAATTCTTCCGCGTCGGCGGGCGCGAGCTGATCCGGGTCGACGTGCGCGTGATCGCCGCCACCCACCAGGACCTCGAAGCCCTCGTCCAGGAGGGCCGCTTCCGCGCCGACCTGCTGCACCGCCTGGACGTGGTGCGCCTGCGCCTGCCGCCGCTGCGGGAGCGACGTGGCGATGTGCCCGCCCTGGCCGAGCGCTTCCTGCATGGCGCCGCGGAGAAGTTTGCCGCCGCGCCCAAGCGCCTGTCCAAGGCTGCGGCCGAGCGCCTGGTCGCGCACGACTGGCCGGGCAATGTGCGTGAACTTGAGAATCTGTGCTGGCGGCTGGCGGCGCTGGCGCCGGCCGACACCATCACCACCTCCGATCTCGACGGTTCGCTGCAGGCCGGCGAGCGCGGCGGCGGTACCGACTGGGACGGCGCGCTGCGCGCCTGGGCGCGCGAGCAGCTGGCGGCCGGCACCAGCGACCTGCATGCGCTGGCCCGCGAGCGCTTCGACCGGGCCCTGCTCGAGGCCGCGCTGGAGCACACCGGCGGCCGTCGCACCGAGGCCGCGACCCGGCTTGGACTCGGCCGCAACACCGTCACCCGCAAACTCGGCACCAGCCGCCGCCCGCGCCGCAGTTGAACCAACCGCGGTGCAGGCAGTCCCAACCGGTCCCGCCGACTTCCGAGCATGTCCCCCACCATGTCCTTATTCCGCCATTCCCCACGCGCCGCCTGCGCGCTCGCCGCCGCCGCGCTGCTGGCCGCCTGCGCCTCCGCGCCCCAGGCCCCGCGTGAGGCGCCGCCGCCACCACCGCGTCAGATCGCCGAGGCCGGCACCATGGCCAGCGCCATCGCCAACCTGGCTTCGGCCTCCGGCAGCCTGGTCAGTGGTCGCATGGTGATGGTGCAGGCCAGCGACGGCGTGCGCGTGCGCGGCCAGGTCGGCGGGCTGGTACGCAACGGCGCCCACGGCCTGCAGGTGCATGAGCGCGGCGACTGCAGTGCGGTCGATGCACGCAGCGCCGGGGGCTACTACGACCCGCTGGCGGGCGCGCGCCAGGACGGCGCAGTGGGCGACACGCCGGGCCGGATCGTGGCCGGACCCGACGGCGTGGCCACGGTCGACCTGCTGCTGCGTGGCGCGGTACTCGGCGGCGGCGCCGACAACGACATCGTCGGCCGCTCGCTGCTGGTGCTGGGTGCGACACCGGGCGCGATCAGCGCGCGCGTGGCCTGCGGGGTCATCACTGCGGGCAAATGAAAACCCGGCTAGGCTCGATCCCCTCCGTTTTTTCCGAGAAGATCCCCCATGCGCCATGCCCGCCTCCTGCTGCTGCCCGCCGCCGCCCTGATGCTCGCCGCCTGCCAGCCCCAGGCGCCGGCGGAAGACCCCGCCGCCACGCCTGCGACGGATGCGACCACGCCTGCGACGGACGCGACGGCAGCCTCGCCCGACGCCGCCGCGACGCCCGCTGCACCAGCAGCGCATCCCGATGCGGGCACGATGCCGGGCATGGGGCCCGCGCCGGGTGCCGTCTCGGCCAGCGCGCAACTGCAGGCGACCGAGGGCAATGCCACTGCCGGTACGCTGAGCTTCGCCGCGGTCGACGGGGGCATCCGCGTGACCGGCCAGGTTACGGGCCTGCCGGGCGGCAGCGAACACGGCTTCCACGTGCACGAGAAGGGCGACTGCAGCGCGCCCGACGCGAGCAGCGCGGGCGGCCACTTCAACCCGACATCGACCGCGCATGGCCGCGTCGGCCAGGGCGAGCACCATGGCGGCGACAGCGACAACATCACCGCCAACGACCAGGGCGTCGCCGCCGTGGACACACTGCTGCGGGGCGTGACCCTGGGCGATGGCACCGGTACCGACATCCTCGGCAAGGGCGTGATCGTGCATGCGGACCCGGACGACTACACGACCCAGCCCACTGGCAACGCAGGCGGGCGCCTCGCCTGCGGCGTGATCGCGGGCGGGTAAGCGCGGCGTCTTCGGCGCCTCAATTGGCCTCCCCGCACGTGGGAGGCTTGATCCGGGCCGATTTCGAAGGCCCCGCGTGCGGGGCAACGACGCCCTGCAGCACCGTCGTGCCGCTGCCCGCGCGCTACCCGGCCCGTCATTCCCGCGAACGCGGGAATCCAAGGGCTTTCGACCCATCGGCCTGCGGTCACCCCGGCTGTTGATCGGTACGGCCCGCGTTCGTGGCGATGGCAGGAATGCTCCCGGCGGCCCGCCGGGCGAGAGCCTTCATGTCCTTCCCCGGCGCGGCGTGCGCGGACGCCGCGACCGGTCCGTCCCTTCCTCCATTGCAAGGGACGGGCAGTTGAGGGACTGCCCGGGAAGCGCGGCTTCCCGCTACAGCGCCTGCGCGTCCACCGCGGCATCCGCTTCGACGAACACCACATCGATCCCATGCGCGCCCAGCACCGCCGCGAGCTGGCGCTGGCGCGTTTCAAAGTGGCCGAACATGCGCCGCAGCCGCTCCACGTCATCGCCGTCCGGGCGGTAACGCTCGCGCCACGCGGCCGGCGCGAACAGCGCCATCCGCGCCTCGCCGCCGGCGTAGCGCAGCAACGGCTCCGGTGCCGAATCCAGCAGCGCTTCGTGCTGCGGCGACAGCAGCGCGGTCTCGATCAGCGGCCACAGCGGCGCAAGGCCGAGGTGGTCGTACTGCAGCGCGACCATGGCGGCCAGGTCGTGCAGGGTCAGGTAGCGCGCGTGTTCCACCCGCGCGCCAAACGCGTCCTGCAGCAGCAGGGCGGTGTCGGCCTGGGCCATGCCGGTTTCCAGCAGCAGCGCCTCGAACGCGCCGCCGACATCGCCTGCAACGGTGGCATCGCCGTGCAGCTGGAACGGCAGTACCCGCAGGCTGCCGCCGCGCAGTGCCGGTTCCGCCACCAGCGGCTGTGGCACCACGCCGTCCGCGTCCGCACCGAAGGCGATGATGCGCGGCCCGCCGCCGCGGCCCGGCGCGCGCGCATGCAGTTCGGCCAGCCGCCGGTGCAGTGGCCAGCCCGGGCGCAGCGCTTCTGCGGGGTCGAAATGTGCCGCCGCCAGGCACAGGTCGAGCCTGCTCACCTCCGGAAACAGCGCGGACAGGTCGCGCCCGAGCAGGGACGCCAGGCGCGCCGCTTCGTCCTGCGCCAGCGCGGCACGTTCGACGGCGCTGCCCGGCGCCAGTTCCAGTGCCAGCAGGCCGGCGACGGTGTCGCCGGGCAGGCGCGCGGCAATGTGATGCTCGTTCATCGGGCCATTCGCCACGGTACGTTAGACTCGCCAATTATGCCTGTCGCCGCCTGACGGGCCCGCACCGAAGAGGTTCCTGCCGATGCTGCAAGGTCGTCCCGTCGCCGTGCTGGGCGGCGTCCGCATCCCGTTCTGTCGCCAGAACACCGCCTACGCGGACGTGGGCAACCTGGGCATGTCGGTGCGCACCCTGGGAGCGCTGGTCGAGAAGTTCGGGCTGCATGGCCAGCAGCTGGGCGAAGTGGCGATGGGCGCGGTGATCAAGCACGCCTCGGACTGGAATCTCGGCCGCGAGGCCGCGCTGTCCTCCGGCCTGTCCGCGCTGACCCCCGGCATCACCCTGCAGCGCGCCTGCGGCACATCGCTGGACACGATCAACCTGATCGCCACCAGGATCGCGACCGGTCAGATCGAGTCGGGCATCGGCGGCGGCTCGGACACCACGTCCGACGTGCCGATTGTCTACGGCAAGTCGCTGCGTCGGCGCCTGCTGGCGGCCAACGCCGCGAAGACCACGAAGGACAAGCTGGCCGCGTTCAGGGGTTTCCGCCTGCGCGAGCTCAAGCCCGATTTCCCCGGGGTGGCCGAACCGCGCACCGGCAAGTCGATGGGCGAGCACTGCGAGGACATGGCCAAGGAATGGAACATCTCGCGCGATTCGCAGGACGAACTCGCGGTGGCCTCGCACCACAAGCTCGCGGCCGCCTACGACCGCGGCTTCTTCGACGACCTGGTGGTCAGCTTCCGCGGCGTTTCGCGCGACAACATCCTGCGCCCCGACACCTCGCTCGAGAAGCTCGCCACGCTCAAGCCCGCCTTCGACCGCAGCAGTGGCCGCGGCACGCTGACCGCCGCCAACTCCACGCCGCTCACCGATGGCGCATCCGCCTGCCTGCTCGCCAGCGACCAGTGGGCCGCCGCGCATGGCCACGAAGTGCTGTGCCACATCCGCGACGTGCACGTCTCGGCGGTGGACTTCGTGCACGGCGAAGGCCTGCTGATGGCGCCGACCGTCGCCGTGGCCGAAATGTTGGCGCGCAACGGCCTGGCCCTGCAGGACTTCGACTTCTACGAGATCCACGAGGCCTTCGCCGCGCAGGTGTTGTGCACCCTGCGCGCCTGGGAAAGCGAGGACTACTGCCGCGGCCGCCTGGGCCTGGACGCGCCGCTGGGCCGCATCGACCCGGCGAAGATCAATCCGGTGGGCTCGTCGCTCGCCGCCGGCCACCCCTTCGCCGCCACCGGCGCGCGCATCGTCGCCACCGCCGCCAAGCAGCTGAAGGAGCGCGGCGGCGGCCGTGCGCTCGTCTCGATCTGCACCGCCGGCGGCATGGGCGTGGTGGCGATCCTCGAGCGCTGATCCAGTTTCCGTGCCCGTAGCCCGGATAAGCGCAGCGCATCCGGGTCCGGCGTCGCCTCCCGGATGCGCTGCGCTTATCCGGGCTACGGCGGCGGGCGTCGATACCGGGTGTTCGGTCGCGGCTGAAGCTGCTCCTGCAGAAGGAAGCAAACAGCCCGGCCACGTGTAGGAGCGGCTTCAGCCGCGATCGACGACGACACGACACCCGCCGAAGCATCCAGCCCGCGGACTTCCCTGCGCGCGCCGCCGTTGCCGACCCCGGTAGAATTGCCCCATGTCCCTACTTCAATTCCAGGGCGTCGACTTCAGCGTCGGCGGCCCACTCCTGCTCGAAAACGTCGACCTGTCGATCGAGACCGGCGAGCGCGTCTGCATCGTCGGCCGCAACGGTGCCGGCAAGTCCACCCTGATGCGGCTGATGGCCGGCGAACTGCGGCCCGACGACGGCGAGATCCGCGTGCAGGGCGGCGTTGTCGTCGCGCGCATGGCGCAGGAAGTGCCGCAGGACACCCAGGGCACGGTGTTCGACGTGGTCGCCGAGGGCCTGGGCGATCTGGGCCGCGTGCTCGCGCGCTACCACCATGCGCTGCACGAGGGCGACATGGACGCCATGGGCGAGGCCCAGGCGGAAATCGAGGCGCGCCACGGCTGGGACCTGGACCGCCGCGTGCAGCAGGTGCTCGACCGGCTGGAGCTGCCCGAGGACACGGACTTCGCCGCGCTCTCGGGCGGCATGAAGCGGCGCGTCCTGCTGGGCCAGGCGCTGGTGCGCAACCCCGACATACTGCTGCTGGACGAACCCACCAACCATCTCGACATCGAGGCCATCGCCTGGCTCGAAGGCTTCCTCAAGCAGTTTGCAGGCAGCATCGTGTTCGTCACCCACGACCGCAGCTTCCTGCGCGCGCTGGCGACGCGCATCGTCGAGATCGACCGCGGCCGCCTGACCAGCTGGCCGGGCGACTACGAGAACTACCTGCGCCGCCGCGAGGAGCGCCTGCACGCCGAGGCGCAGGAAAACGCGCGCTTCGACAAGCTGCTGGCGCAGGAAGAGATCTGGATCCGGCAGGGCATCAAGGCGCGGCGCACCCGCAACGAGGGCCGCGTGACCGCGCTCAAGGCGATGCGGCGCGAACGCGCGCAGCGGCGCGAACTCTCGGGCAACGTGAAGATGGAGGTCGCCGGCACGCGCAACTCCGGCAAGCGGGTCATCGAGGCCCAGCACGTGAGCCAGGCCTACGGCGGGCGCGTGTTGCTGGACGATGTGTCGGCCTCGGTCCTGCGCGGCGACCGCATCGGCCTGATCGGCCCCAACGGGTCGGGCAAGTCGACGCTGCTGAAGATCCTGCTGGGTGAACTGGTGCCCCAGCAGGGCGAGGTGAAGCTCGGCACGGGCCTGCAGATCGCGTATTTCGACCAGCACCGCAGCCAGCTCGACGACACCCGCAACGCGCTGGAAAACGTCGCCGAGGGCCAGGACTTCGTCGAGATCAACGGCAGCCGCAAGCACGTCGTCGGCTACCTGCAGGACTTCCTGTTTTCGCCCGAACGCGCGCGCGCGCCCATCACCCGGCTCTCGGGCGGCGAGCGCAACCGGCTGCTGCTGGCCAAGCTGTTCGCGCAGCCGTCCAACCTGCTGGTGATGGACGAGCCGACCAATGACCTGGACGTGGAGACGCTCGAACTGCTCGAGGAGCTGCTGGCCGATTACCCCGGCACCCTGCTGCTGGTCAGCCACGACCGCGACTTCCTCGACAACGTGGTGACCAGCACGCTGGTGCTCGAAGGCGAGGGCCGCCTGGGCGAGTACGTGGGCGGCTACTCGGACTGGCTGCGGCAGCGTCCCTCGCCTGCGGCGGTCGCGGCCGCTGCGGCGAGGGCCGACGCAGCCAGGGGCGCGGCGCAGGCCGCGACGTCCGCTGCCGCACCTGCGCAGTCACCGAAGCCCAGACGCAGCTTCCGCGACACGCGCGAACTCGAGCAGCTGCCTGTACGCATCGAACAGCTGGAAACCGAGATCGCCCGCCGCGGTGAAGCGATGAACGACCCGGCATTCTTCCGCCAGGACGCCGACGCCATCACCGCAGCAAACCAGGCCCTGGCCGAGCTGCAGCGCGAGCTGGATGCCGCCTACGCGCGCTGGGAGGAGCTGGAGGCGGGCTGAAGCAGAACTGGCGTCTTCAGCTTGGCTGACGGCTTAGGGAGACCTGTCACTTCGACGTGCTTCCTCGCGTTGCCCGTGTGGATGGCTTGGGTCGCGGCTTGGCGTTCCAGGATTGAGCCTTCTGTCATTTCAGCGGGAAAACTGTCATTGCGAGCAGCCTTCCGTCTTCGACGAAGGCCTGTCATCTGGACCGGAATCCTGTCGTTCCGCCCGGAATCCTGTCACCCGACCGCAGGGAGAAATCTGCTTTTCTCTCGTCGGGCGTAGATTTCTCCCTGCGGTCGAAATGACAATTTGAGGTGATGGCCCGACATGACGGTCGGGAAATGACGGTCGGGCTGACAGTCGGAAAGACGAGCTTGCTGGCAGCAGTTGCGAAAGCACGCGACTGTCCGCAACAAGTGGCGCATCCGTGTCCGCGAAGGTGGTGTACCGGCCTGGCCGGTCATCCAGAAGCTTGCCGGTGCCTGCTGTCCTGCGTAGCGCTTCAGCGGCGAGGCGATCGACCAGAGGAGAGGCTTCAGCCGCGAGCCAGCCCACCGGACGAGCGATTTCATGCGCGAGCAGCCCGCAGCAGGAGCGGCTTCAGTCGCGGACAGAGGCGGCTGGACGCCTAACGCTGCTGCCGCCGTCGCGGGCGATCATGCGCCCAGCTGCGGGCGTCAGCTTTCATCCGCGCAATCGCGGCACACCATGTTCGTCGCGGTCCTCGAACACCGCCTCGTCGGCGATCTGCTGGTGCAACTCGCGCGGGGGCAGTGGCACGACCGCCTGGCCACGGTTCGCGGCAAGTGCATTGGCGTAGCACTGCCACGCGCGACCTTCGTCGCCGCTGCGGGCATGGCCATCGCCGAGGGCTTCCCAGGCGTCGCTGCCGCCGCCCTGCGCCAGCGCGCGGTGCAGCGCGGCCTCGGCGCGGGGCCAATCCCCACCGGCTTGCGCGAAGCGGGCCTGGGCCAGCAGCAGCGCCGGGCTGCCCGGGTGCGCCTTGAGCCAGCGCTCCACCTGCGCCTGGCGATGTTCCATCCGCCCGACCGGCAGCAGGCCATAGCGGGTCGCCAGGCCTTCGTCCCAGCGGGTGTCCAGTGCGTGTTCGATGCTCCGGGTCGCGGCGTCCTCCCAGCCGAATGCGGCGGCGCGCCTGGCATAGGCGTCGACGACCGCCGGATCGGTTTTCAGCGTCTTGGGCAGGGCATCCCAGCGCTCGGCCAGCGCATTGGTGTCGGCGGCCTGGTGCAGCGATGCCTCGGCCCAGTGTGATTCGCGTTCGTCCAGCAGGGCCTGTGGCCAGGCGTGCTGCTGGCGCAGCGCGCCCAGCAGGCCCCAGGCCTCGGCCGCCTGGCCGTTGGCGGCCAGGGCTTCTGCACGCAGGGCCAGGCCGCGCGGCGGCAGCGGCTGCGCGGCGGGCGCGTCGAGCGCGACCAGGGCGTCGGTCGGGCGCTGTTCGCGCAGGGCCAGTTCGGCCGTGGTGATCGCCCGCAGCGCCGGATGACGGTCGCCGAAGCCGGCCAGGTGTTCGCGTGCGGCCGCATGGTCGCCGCGGCCCACGGCGGCTTCGGCCGCGCCGATCCGGGCGGCCGATTCCACGCGCTCGTCGGCGGCGGCCTGGGCCAGCAGCTTCTCCGCACGCGACCAGTGTCCCTGCTGCAGGGCCTCCAGGCCTTCGCCGATGCGCGCGCGGGCGCGGGTGTCGCGGTGGCGGCCCCAGGCGCGGAACGGCAGCACCAGCAGCGTCCACAGCAGCCACAGCGCGAACGCGGCGGCAAACAGCAGGGCCGCGCCGACCAGCACGGTGGTCGTGTAGTCGTAGCCGCGCCAGCGCACGAGCACGTGGCCCGGATCCTGGGCAAGCAGCAGTTGTGCGAGCAGGGCGCCGGCCAGGGCCAGCACGAGCCACAGCAGCAGGGTACGGAACAGGTTCATGGCAGCTTCCCTTTACCGGTCGTTCCGGGACACGCGCCAGACTCGCGCGCGGCATGTTGACGTGGCGTCGACGCGCTGAACGCCCGCTCAGCCAGCGCCGCGTTGCCGGCGCAACTGCGCTAGCGTGCTGCCCAGCGCCGGCAGTTCCAGCGTCAGCGTGGCCTCGCCCAGCGCCTGCAGCGTGGTGCGCTGGCGACGGCGCTCGGCCGAATCCGGCCACAGCCTCACCAGCCACGCATCGGCCCGCGCCAGGGCGACGCGATAGCCATCGCGGTCGCGGCGTTCGATGGCGGCCCGCGCGAGCCCGAACTCGAGCTGCAGCGCGGCCAGTGCGGCGGCGCGGTCCGCCGGCTCGGTCGCCACCGCGTCCGCGCTCGGGTGCACCTCGACCAGCCGGGACAGCACGCGTGTCCACCATGTCGGCGCCGCGCCCGCCGATAGCGGCTGCATCGGCAAGGCCGGCAAGCTGGTGGCGAAGGCATCCAGCCGGCGCGCGACGAGCGTTCGGGGATCCTGTCCCAGCGCGGCGAGCGCCTCGCGCTCCTGCGCCAGGGCCTGCCGAAGGTCGAGCCAGTCGTGGCCGCCAATGTCCTCCAGCAGTTGCGTCGCCAGCGCGTAGGCGCGGCGCGCGCCGTCGATGTCGCCAGACAGCAGCAGCCGCTGCTGGCCCTGCGCGAGCAGCAGTTCCACTTCATCCAGGCGCAACGCCTGGCCGGCATGCAGTACGGAATCGGCCTGCCTGCGCACGCTGTCCTCGAGCAGCGCGGCGCGCTGGCCCAGGCCGATCACTTCCTCGCGCAGCAGGCGGTTGGTCGCCTCGGCCTGCTGCAGCCGCGCGGTCTGCGCGCGCTGGTCGCGACGCAGCGCGTCCACGCGTTGCGTCAGCGAGTCGACCAGCTGGCGATCGGTCTCTGCAGACTGGGCGCGCGCGACCTGTGCAAGGTTCCACCGGTAGGCGGCCCAGGCGCCCAGCGCAAGCAGCACCGCCAGGCCAGGCAGCAGCCATGCGGCGACGGCGCCACGGCGCGGCCGGGGCGTGGAGGGGAGGGGGACGGTGTCGCTCATCGACGGTGCGGACGTAGGGGGCTGCGCATGCTATCGGAGCTTGAACGTCAGGCGCGGTCGGCGGCGGCCGCGGCCAGCAGCGACGCCGGCCGCGCGTCGGCGGCGACGCGCACGTCGCCGAAGCCGGCCGCGCGCGCAAGCTGCGCAAGCCGTTCGCTGGCGGCGAGCACGCGCGCGCCCTGCAGCCGCGGCAGCAGGTCGGCCGGCAGTGCGTCGAGGATCCGCTGCAGGGCCTCGCCGCTGCTCAGCGCCAGGCACAGCGGCCCCTGCAGTGCGCGCAGCCGCGCCAGCGCCTGCGCCGACAGTGCGACCGCGACGCGCTCGTACACTTCCGCGCGCAGGACCTGCGCGCCGCGTGCGGCGAGCGTGGGCGCGATCAGCCCGCGTCCTCCGGGCGCGGTGACCATGCCGACGCTGCGGCCTGACACTTGCGCGAGCGCCGGCAGCGACAGGAGCCCTTCGCTGTCCATCCGCGCAGGCGCGGCCACCTGGCCGACGCCGGCCCGGCGCAGCGCCGCGGCCGTGCCTGCGCCCACCGCCAGCCAGGCTTGCCCGGTGCCCGCGCGCAGGCGCTGCAGGGCCGCTGCGGCACGTACGGCGGCCGGGCTGGTGAACAGCACCACGTCCGCGTCCAGCGCCGTCGCCAGCGCCGCGCGGGTGTGGGCGTCATCGCGCACGTCGATCCGCCAGGGCGACAGCGCCAGCACGCGCGCGCCATGCGAGGCGGCGGCACGGCGCATGGGCGCATGGCCACCGACCGGACGCAGCGAGATCACGTAGCATGCGCCCTGCTTTGGCGCGGTGGTGTCCTGCGACATGCTCGCAAGCTTGGTCCCTGGCCACGCACGCCGCAAGCACCCCTCAGGTTTCCGGAAGCTTCCACGCATGACCGATTTTCCCGACGTGGCCCTGCGTGGCCTGCAGTCGCAGCTGCTGGCGATGCCGCCGGCGCGCGCGCTGCAGCCGCGCGTGGCCGGCTACTCCGGTGGGCGGCTGCGGCTGCATGCGCCGCTCGCGGCCAACGTCAACGACAAGGGGTCGGCGTTCGGCGGCAGCCTGGCGTCGCTGATGACGCTGGCGGCCTGGGGCCTGACCGCACTTACGGTTGAACAGGCCGGGCTGGATGCCGAGGTCTATGTCGCCGATACGCAGCTGCGTTACCTGGCGCCGCTGCATGCCGACCTGGAGGCCGAAGCCTGGCTGGAGGGTGACGAGGGCTGGGACACCTTCCTGTCAACCCTGCGCAGCCGCGGCCGCGCCCGCGCAACCTTGCAGTCGCAGGTCCTGCTGCCCGACGGCGGCATCGCCACGCAGGCATCTTCGCGCTACGCCGCCATCCTCAGGCGCGGCTGAGCACGCAGGCCGGCGTCCGCATGCGGCTGCTAGCATGGCGGCAGGAAGCCGGGAGCAGGGCGATGCGTGGATGGCGGCAGCTGTGGATGGTCGTTGCGGTGCTGCTGCTGGCCGGCTGCGCCAGCGCAGGCAAGGAAATGTCGGCCCTGCAGGGCGCGCAATACGCGTGGTCGGCAGCGATCCGCTGGGGTGATTTCGAGGGCGCCTGGGGCATGGTCGATCCCGCCTGGCGGGAGGCCCATCCAGTGGGCGAGGTGGAGTTCGAACGCTACCGGCAGGTGCAGGTCTCGCACTACCGCGACCTGGCTTCGCGCCCGGGCGAGTCCGAGGCGACGCGCGAGATCGACATCGGCGTGATCAACCGCCACACCATGGCCGAACGCACCCTGCGCTACACCGAGCAGTGGCGTTACGACCCGGTGCAGAAGACCTGGTGGATCACCGGCGGGCTGCCGGACTTCTGGGCCGGCGAGTAGCGCCCAGCGCCGCGGAGCCCTTCGCCGGCGTGCGGTGCTGCCGGCCGCCAGGCGTGGCCGGGATGCCGGGCCCGGCAGCGATCGCGGTCCGACGGCCGCCCGCGCCGGCACCGCGCCTGCGCCCCTATGCGACAATCCCGTCCCCTTCGTACCAGCCGATCCGACGTGGACTTCCAGGAACTGATGGCCTTCGCTGGCCGCAACCAGATGCTCGCACTGGCCTTTGCCGGCCTGACCGGCGCGATCATCGTGACCGAGATCGCACGGCTGCTGCGCAACTTCAAGGTGGTGCGTCCGGCCGAGGTGACCGCCCTGGTCAACCGCGACAACGCCCTGGTCGTCGACCTGCGCCCGATCGCCGATTTCGACAAGGGACACATCCCCGGCTCGAAGAACGTGCAGATGAGCCAGTTCGACCCGGAGAACAAGCGCCTGGCCGCGGCCAGGAGCCTGCCGGTGGTGCTGGTGTGCAAGACCGGGCAAAGCGCCGGCGAGGCGGCCAAGCGGCTCAAGAAGGCCGGCTTCGAGCAGGTGTTCGTGCTCGATGGCGGCATCGGCGGCTGGCAGCAGGCCGACCTGCCCCTGGCCAAGGGCCGCGGCTGAGCGGCTGAAGTGCGATAATCGCCCCCTTTCCGATCCAGATACCGGAGCAGTACCCAGATGTCCGAACCAGTCCTCAACGGCGGCGCCGAGCCCGCGCAGGCCACCGGCCCGCAGTTCAGCGTCGAGAAGATCTATGTCAAGGACGTCTCGTTCGAGTCGCCCAAGGCGCCGCTGGTCTTCAACGAGCAGAGCCAGCCGCAGATCAACATGAACCTCAACCAGCGCGTGCAGCGCCTGGGCGAGAACGCGTACGAGGTGGTGCTGGGCGTCACCCTGACCTGCACCGCCGGCGAAGGTGAAGGCAATTCGGTCTACATGGTCGAAGTGCAGCAGGCTGGCGTATTCGGCCTGGCCGGCTTCGAGCCGAACGTGCTCGACGCGCTGCTCGGCACCCAGTGCCCCAACGTGCTGTATCCCTACGCGCGCCAGCTGATCGGCGAGCTGATCCAGGCCGGTGGCTTCGCCCCGTTCCTGCTGCAGCCGATCAACTTCGACGCGCTGTACGCCGAAGGCCAGCGCCAGCGCCAGGCGCAGCAGCCGGGCGCCGACCTGGCCAACAGCGAGACGGCCGGCAACGCCTGATCGATGTCGAGTCCGACGGTCCGCGTCGCGGTCCTTGGTGCGGGCTCATGGGGCACCGCGCTCGCTTCGCTGATCGCACGCCACGGCCATCCCACGATCCTGTGGGGCCGTGACGCGGCGGTCGCCGAGGCCATCGACCAGCGCCACGAAAATCCCCGCTACCTGCCCGGTATCCCGCTGCCGGACGCGCTGCGTGCCACCACCGACCTCGCCGCCGCCGTGTACGGGGCCGACCTGGTGCTGGTCGTGGTGCCTTCGCACGCCTTCACCGAGACCCTGCACGCGCTGGCGCCGCTGCGGCCGGCGCATGCCGGCGTGGCGTGGGCGGCCAAGGGATTCGAGCCCGGCTCGGGCCGTTTCCTGCACGAGGTCGCGGGCGACGTGCTGGGCGGGGACGTGCCGCTGGCGGTGGTCACCGGGCCCTCGTTCGCGAAGGAAGTCACGCTCGGGCTGCCGACCGCGGTCACCGTGCAGGGCGAGGACGCGGACTTCGTGCAGCAGGTGGCCGACGTGCTGCATGGTCCGGGCTTCCGCGCCTATACCGGCAGCGACATGCGTGGCGCTGAACTTGGCGGCGCGATGAAGAACGTGCTGGCGGTAGCCACCGGCGTGGCCGACGGCATGGAGCTGGGCCTCAACGCCCGCACCGGCCTGATCACCCGCGGGCTCAATGAAATGCTTCGGCTCAATGCCGCGATCGGTGGCCGCCCGGAAACGCTGATGGGCCTGGCCGGCCTGGGCGACCTGGTGCTGACCTGCACCGGCGACCTGTCCCGCAACCGTCGCCTCGGCCTGGCCCTGGGCCGCGGCAAGAGCGTGGCCGAAGCCGTGCGCGAGATCGGCCAGGTGGTCGAATCGGTGCAGACCGCCGACGAAGTCATGCGCCTGGCCGAGCGCTACGGCCTGGAACTTCCGATTTCCAGCAACGTGCGCGATGTGCTGCACGGCGACATCACCCCCGCCGAGGGCCTGGCCCGCCTGATGGCCCGCGAGCGCAAGCCCGAATACCCCGGGTCGCTGTTCGAACAGTCCGAGCGCTGATCGTACGGCGTCTTGCGGCGCACGATGGCTCCTCTCCACGTCGAGGGAAAGCAGCCTGCAATGCGGAGGTCCGAGGACCGGGCCCGGACATTGCCCGGTCGCGCCCTGTGTCCCCTTGAAGGGGAAAAGAACCAAAAAAAACCCGGCCGTTTCCGGCCGGGTCTTCACTTGCGACGCCGGGAGAGAGGACGGCGTCGCCTGTCGACTGGATTGGGACGTGGAATGCGCTTTTCCAGTGCTTGCCAGCTCGACGCAGGCCCGCGAGTCAGGCCGTCGCCGTCGCCGAGCCTCACGTCGCCTTTGATCAAAAAAGGGCCGCCCCGGCGGGAGGGGGAGGGGATCCAACCGTCAGGGGAAAACGGTTCCACCGGGGCGACGGGTGAATTTTGGCGAGCGGGACGCAACGCCGGCTGAATAGTGAACCGGGTGGTTCAGGAAAGCTTACGTTTGGTGTCCGTCGCTGCGCCAGGCACCGGAGAGGTCAGCGTCGCGCCAGGGCGCGATAGTCGCGCGGGGGCATGCCCACGGTGCACTTGAACTGCCGCGCGAACGCGCTCTGGTCGGAAAACCCGCAGGCCTGGCCGATCTCGGCGATGCTGTCATCGCCGTGCAGCATGCGCATGGCGGTTTCGATGCGCAGCTTGGTCAGCATCTGCTGCGGGGTGATCTGGAATACGCGCTTGAACAGCCGCTCCAGCTGCGACACCGACACGCCGGCGATATCCGCCAGCGTCTGCACGCGCAACGGATCGCTGAAGTGGCCCTGCATGTGGTTCACGGCCTGCTGCAGGCGGCTGAAGGACGAGTGCTGGCTGTCCGGTTGGCCGAGGTCGCGGGAAATGCCGGTCAGGCCGACAATGCGGCCGTCCTGCCAGATCGGCTGCTTCAGGGTCAGGCACCAGCCGCGCATGCGGTTGGGATAGAGCTGCAGCTCCAGCAGGTTCTCGATCACTTCGCCGGCCAGCACGCGCTGGTCCTGCATGATGTAGGCGGCCGACAGGCTGGCCGGATACAGCTCCAGCACGCTCTTGCCGATGATGTCCTCGCGCCGGCGCAGGCCCAGGCGCTGGATCAGCGTCTGGTTCACGTGCGCATAGCGGCATTCGGCGTCCTTGACGAAGAACACCACGTCCGGGAGCGGGTCGAACAGGCTCTGCAGTTGCCCGGGTTGCAGCGTGATGTCGATGATGCGATCTCCCGATCCGGCAGCGTGGGGTCGTGCCGGTCAGGCGATGCAGCGGCGGCCTGCCCCCGGGTCGGGCCATTATGCATCTTTCCGCTCGGCTAAGCCGTGGCGTGGCCCATACGGGGCAGGTATCGCAGGGGCTGCGGGCGCGAGCTCCGCCAGAACTATGCGGATCACCGTGTCGATCATCTGGGCCCGTGCAGCGCCGTGGCCATCAGGCGTTGCCGGGCGGAACTGCGCGCCGTCGTGCAACGGTCGATCGGACCGGAGATGGCAGCGATTGCAGCATGGAGGCGAGGGGTGCCGATTGAAGCCTCTAACCCGAAGCCAGCGCGCCGGATCGCCTGCGTGGCGGGCCTATGCGCTTCCGGCGAAATCGAGCTGCCGCCAGACCTCGTACGCCACCACCGCCACCGCATTGGACAGGTTGAGGCTGCGGTTGCCCGGGCGCATCGGCAGGCACAGGCGCTGCCGGTCCGGAATTGTGGCCAGCACCCCATCGGGCAGCCCGCGGGTTTCGGGGCCGAACACGAATGCGTCGCCCGCCGCATAACGCGGCTGGTCGTAGCGCAGGCTGTTGCGCGTGCTCAGTGCGAACAGACGGGTGGGCGCGATCGTCGCCAGTGCGGCTTCGAGCGAGTCGTGCACCTGCAGCGTCGCGTACTCGTGGTAGTCCAGTCCGGCACGGCGCAGGTTGCGGTCCTCGAGGTCGAATCCGAGCGGCCGCACCAGGTGCAGCCGCGCGCCGGTATTGGCGGCCAGGCGGATCACGTTGCCGGTGTTGGGCGGAATCTCGGGCTGGTACAGCAGCAGGTCGAACACGGTGTGGCCGGTGGACGCGGGAGCGTCATTGTCGCCCGGGCGGGCCGCTCACCAGGACACCGTACGGCCGCGCCAGTCCAGGAACCGGCCGCTGTCGCCCGGCGTCAGGCCGCCGGCCACGCGCAGGATGCCGGCGACCGCCTCGGCGGGCGCGAGTTCGGCGCCTGCGCCGCCCATGTCGGTGCGCACCCAGCCCGGGCTGACCGCCACCACCACGATGCCGCGCTCGGCCAGAGCCGGCGCCAGCAGGGCCGTCGCCATGTTCTGGGCGGCTTTGCTCAGGTTGTAGCTGGGCGTGCCGAAGCGCGTGGTCGCCGCGATCGAGCCCAGCTCGGAGGACAGGTTGACCACGCGCCCGCCGTCGGCCAACAGCGGTGCGAGCGCCTGCACCAGCAGCAGCGGGCCGGCTGCGTTGGTGCGGAAGCTGTCCTCGAAATTCGCCAGGGTCAGATGGCCGAAGCGTTCGCCCGAGTGCAGCACGCCGGCGTTGTTGAGCAGCAGGTCCAGGCGTCCATCCTCGCCGAGCACCAGCGGCAGTTCGCGTGCAAGTTCGGTCTGGGACTTCGGCGAAGCGAGGTCCAGCGGCAGCACGTGCAGGCGGCCGGGATGTTCGCCGGCCAGGGTGTTGAGCGCGGTGGCCTTGCCGGGTTGGCGGCAGGCGGCGATGACGTGGTCGCCGCCCGCCAGCAGCTGCCGGGTGAATTCGAGCCCGAGGCCGCGATTGGCACCGGTGACCAGGACGTGGCGGCTGGACATGGGGTCAGATTGCGCCGCGTGCGGTGCAGGCGGCGTCATCGAGGGGACTTCCGGCCCGGGAGGCGGCGGAGGGGTGCGGGCTAAGATGGCCGGTCATCCGTTGCAAGGACACTGCATGTCGACGACCGCCCCATCCCGCCGCCCCCTGCGCTGCGCCCTGTTGAGCACCGCACTCGGCCTTGCCCTGGGGACCGGCCTGGTCGCACTGCCCGCGGCGGCCGCAGCCGTGGATGCGCCGGTGGTCGACATCGCCTACGAGAGTTTCAGCCTGCCCAACGGGCTGCGCGTCGTGGTCCACACCGATCGCAAGGCGCCCATCGTCGCGGTCAACATCTGGTACCACGTGGGCAGCAAGGACGAGCCGGCCGGGCGCAGCGGCTTTGCCCATCTGTTCGAGCACCTGATGTTCCAGTCCAGCGAGAACCACCCGGGCGAGTTCTTCGATCCGTTCCGTGCCGTCGGCGCGACCAGCCAGAACGGCACCACCAATACCGACCGCACCAACTACTTCCAGAACGTGCCCACCACCGCGCTCGACATGGCGCTGTGGATGGAATCCGATCGCATGGGCCACCTGCTCGGGGCCATCGACCAGGCCGCGCTCGACGAACAGCGCGGCGTGGTCCAGAACGAGAAGCGCCAGCGCGAAAACCAGCCCTATGGCCAGGTCTGGGAGAAGCTGACCGGCGCGCTGTACGCCAAGGGCCATCCCTACGGCCACAGCGTAATCGGCTCGATGAACGACCTCAACGCGGCCTCGCTGGAGGACGTGAAGCAGTGGTTCCACGCCTGGTACGGCCCCAACAACGCGGTGCTGGTGCTGGCCGGCGACATCGACCTGGCCACGGCGAAGGAGAAGGTGGCGAAATACTTCGGCCACATCCCGGCCGGGCCGACCATGTCGCAGCCGGCGGTGGACGTGGCGCGCCGCGCGCAGTCCACCCGCGAGGTGATGCAGGACAAGGTGCCGCAGCCGCGCATCTACCGCGCCTGGAACGTGCCCGAGAGCGGCAGCCTCGAACTCGACCAGCTGCAGGTGCTGGGTTACGTGCTGGGCGGGGCCAAGTCCTCGCGCCTGGACACGCGCCTGCTGCACGGCGAGCAGCTGGTCGACAACATCAGCGCGATGGCCGGCGCCTCGCAGCTGGGCTCCAACTTCTACATCGTGGCCACGGTCAAGGAAGGCGTGGACCCGGCGCGGGTGGAGGCCATCATCGACGAGGAGATCGCCAGGCTGGTCGCCGACGGCCCCACCGGGGCGGAACTCGAGCGCGCGCGCACCATGGTCCGCGCCGGCTTCATCCGCGGCGTCGAGCGCATCGGCGGCTTCGGCGGCAAGGCCGACGTGCTGGCCGAATGCGCCGTGTTCGAGGGCGATCCGGGCTGCTTCCGCACCCAGCTGGCGAACTTCGCGTCCACCACCGCCGCCGACGTGCGCGCGGTCGGCGCGAAGTGGCTGGGCCAGGGCAGCCACACCATCGTGGTCGAACCGGGCGAGCGCACCGCGCTGGTCGAGGCGCCGGCGGCGGTGCCTGCGCCGTTCGAACCGCCTGCGCCCGACCCGAAGTACAGCACCACGCCCGCGGCGGTGGACCGCAGCCTCGGCGTGCCGCAGACGACAAGCTTTCCCGAGCTGACCTTCCCGACGCTGCAGCGCGCGACGCTGGGCAACGGCACGCAGGTGGTGCTGGCCGAGCGCCACGACATCCCCGTAGTGCAGTTCAGCTATGAGTTCCACGGCGGCTACAGCAGCGATCCGGCCGGCAGGGAAGGCGTGGCCGATTTCGCCATGGACCTGCTGGACGAGGGCGCGGCCGGCGTCGGCTCGCTGGACTTCGCCAACCGCGCCGAAGCGCTGGGTGCCAGCCTCGGTGCCGGCGCTTCGCAGGACGGCGGCAACGCCTGGCTGTCGGCGCTGAAGGAGAACCTCGACCCGTCGCTGGCGCTGTTCGCGGACATGGTGCAGCGCCCGAACTACGACCAGGCCGAGATCGATCGCATCCAGGCCACCTGGATCGCCGGCATCCGCCAGCAGAAGGCGCAGCCGGCCGGGATGGCGATGCGCGTGCTGCCGGCGCTGCTGTACGGCGCGGGCCATCCCTATGGCGCGCCCGGCAGCGGCACCGAGGACTCGATCGCCGCGCTGCGCCGCGATGACCTGCTCGACTTCCACCGCCGCTGGGTGCAGCCGGAGAACGCGAACCTGATCGTGGTCGGCGACACCACGCTGGCCGAGGTGGTGCCGAAGCTCGAGCGCCACTTTGGCAGCTGGAAGGGCGGCGCGGGTGCGCCTGCGCAGGTCGAAGTGCCTGCCGTCGCGCTGCCGGCCGCGCCGCGCGTCTTCCTGATCGACCAGCCCGGCGCGGTGCAGGCCAACATCTTCGCCGCGCAGCTCGTTCCCGGCAGCCGCGACCCGCAGGCGATCCTGCTGGAGCTCGCCAACGGCGTGATCGGTGGCGACTTCACCGCGCGGCTGAACATGAACCTGCGCGAGGACAAACACTGGTCCTATGGCGCCAGCAGCTCGCTAGGTGGCGCGCTCGGCCAGCGCCGCTGGCTGGTGTCGGCGCCGGTGCAGATCGATCGCACCGGCGAGGCGATCGCCGAGATCCAGCGCGAGCTCGGCGAGTTCGCCAGCGGCGAACGCCCGCCGGGCGAGGCCGAAGTCGAGCGGGTCAAGGCGATCCAGACCCTGAGCCTGCCCGGCGCCTACGAGACCGCCTGGTCGGTGATGTCCGCCATCGGCGGCATCGTCCGCTACGGCCGGCCCGACGACCACGTGCTGCGGCGCAAGGCCGAGGTCGAATCCGCCACCGCGGCGCAGCTGGCCGAGGCCGCGAAGACCATCCGGCCCGGGGCGCTGACCTGGGTGGTGGTCGGCGACCTGGCCCAGACCGAGGCCGCGGTGCGCGCGCTGGAGCTGGGGCAAGTGCAGGTGATCGACGCCGACGGCAAGCCGGTCGACGACTGAGTGCCGGCCGCGCGCCAAGGATGAACCGCGGCCGCCGCCTGTCGTGCCGCCGCCACCGATGACCCGCGACGCCCGTCACAATGGCGGGCATCGCGTTCCACCGACACCCGAGAGGATGCCCCGATGCGCATGTTGCTGATCGTTCCGCTGGCCCTGGTCCTGTCCGCCTGCACCTGGGTGCACATGGCGCCGGGCGCCAGCGCGGTGAAGGTGGTCAGCGGGGCGCCGGGGGGCTGCGAGAAGCGGGGCGAGGTCGAGGTGTCGGTCAAGCACTCGATCGCGTTCATCGAGCGCAACGCCCTCAAGGTCCGGGACGAGCTGGAGACCCTGGCCCGCAACGAGGCCCCGGGCCTCGGCGCCGACACCATCCATCCCGTCGCCGGTCCGACCGGCGGCAGCCAGCGCTTCGCCGCCTGGCGCTGCGGCCGCTGAGACCCGGGGGCAGGCAAGGCCCCGCCTTGCTCCCTCCCCCGGCAGCGAGAGGGCTGGGAGCTCCCGTGTCGCGACCATTCCCCGGCCCGTTCAGGCGCCGCCGAGCGCCGCAGGGGCGAAAACGCTACCCTATACGGCTCCGTATTCGTTACCGGCCGCCCAGCCCATGCTCTTTCAACACGTCGCCATCGCCGGTCTCGCCCATATCGATGCACCCCGTCGCCTGTCGTCGGCGGCGATCAATGAGCGGTTGAAGCCGACCCTCGATCGCCTCGGCATCAAGATCGATGTGCTCGGCGATGTTGCCGGCATCCACTCCCGCTACCTGTGGGAAGAGGGCGTGCAGGCATCCGAGGTCGCGACCTTGGCCGGCGTCAAGGCACTGGCCGATGCCGGCATCGACCCGGACAAGGTCGGGCTGCTGGTCAACACCTCGGTCAGCCGCGACTACCTGGAACCGTCGACGGCAAGCATCGTGTCCGGCAACCTCGGCCTGCCCGACACCTGCCAGAACTTCGACGTCGCCAATGCCTGCCTGGCCTTCATCAACGGCATGGACATCGCCAGCCGCATGATCGAGCGTGGCGAGATCGACTACGCCCTGATCGTCGACGGCGAGACCGCCGACCTGGCCTACGAGAAGACCCTTGAGCGCCTGACCAGCGAAGACGCCACCGAAGAGCAGTTCCGCAACGAGCTGGCCACCCTCACCCTGGGTTCCGGCGCCGCCGCCATGGTGCTGGCGCGTGCTGAACTGGCTCCCGGCGCCCCGCGCTACAAGGGTGGCGTGACCCGCGCCGCGACCGAGTGGAACAAGCTTTGCCGCGGCAACCTCGACGGCATGGTCACCGACACCCGCACCCTGCTGATCGAGGGCATCAAGCTGTCGCAGAAGACCTTCGGCGCCGCCAAGCTGGCGCTGGGCTGGGTGGCGGAGGAACTCGACCAGTTCGTCATCCACCAGGTCAGCAAGGTGCACACCGCCGCCTTCACCAAGGCCATCGGCATCGATCCGAAGAAGGTGCTGACCATCTTTGGCGAACACGGCAACATCGGTCCCGCCTCGGTGCCGATCGTGCTCTCCAAGCTGCGCGAGATGGGCCGCCTGAAGAAGGGCGACCGCGTGGCCCTGCTGGGGATCGGTTCGGGCCTGAACTGCTCGATGGCGGAAGTCGTCTGGTAGCGCACGCCACCCGCGGTTGAAGCAAGGGCCGGCCTGTCCGGCCCTTGTCGTGTCCGGGGGTCGAAGGTCGAGGGTGTCTTTCCTCTCCTGGACACTGTCGAAAACAACGAAAAAAAGTGGTATATATTTTTCCCTGCCTGGCGATTTCTCGTCGCAAGGATAAGGAAATGCCCGAAAGAACCACGGGTCACTACGTCTCCGGTGCACTGGCCGGTAGCCGCTATCAGGCTTTCCTCCCGCATCCCTTGCCGCCCCGGCCGCCTCTGGACTTCGCGACAACGGACCTGATGGCGCGCAAGGAGCGCGCCGACCAGGCGCTGGGCCGGCTGGATGGCATCACCCTGATGCTGCCGGATCCGGAGCTGTTCCTGTACCAGTACGTGCGCAAGGAGGCGCTGCTGTCTTCGCAGATCGAGGGCACCCAGTCCTCTTTGTCGGACCTGCTGCTGTTCGAGGCCGATGCCGCGCCGGGCGTGCCGATCGACGATGTGGAGGAAGTCTCCAACTACGTGGCTGCGCTCAAGCACGGCCTGCGTCGCCTGCGCGAGGATGACTTCCCGCTGTCGCTGCGCCTGATCCGCGAAATGCACGCCCTGCTGCTGCGCGGCGGCCGCGGCGCTACCAAGCAGCCCGGAGAGTTCCGCAAGGGACAGGTCTGGATCGGTGGCCCGTCGCCTGCCCTGGCGCATTTCGTACCGCCACCGCCGGAGGCCCTGCCCGATGCGCTGGCGGCGTTGGAGCAATTCCTGCACGAACCTTCAGGGCGCGTGCCGCCGCTGGTGAAGGCGGCGCTGGCGCATGTGCAGTTCGAAACCATCCATCCCTTCGGCGACGGCAACGGCCGCCTCGGGCGCCTGCTGATCGTGCTGATCCTGTGCAACGAAGGCGTCCTGCGCGAGCCCAGCCTGTACCTCAGCCTGTACTTCAAGCGGCGGCGCGCCGACTACTACGACCGGCTCAACGCGGTACGCGTGCGTGGCGATTGGGAAGGCTGGCTGGGATTCTTCCTCGACGGCGTCGCTGAAACCGCGCAGCAGGCGGTGGACACCGCGCAGCGCCTGCTGGCGCTGCTGGCCAGCGACCGCGCGCGGATCGCCGCACTGGGCAATCGCGCGGGCAACATCGGCCTGGTGTTCGACCAGTTCGCGCGGCGCGTGGTGATGAGCGTGCCGCAGGTCGCGCCGCAGATCCCGCTCAGTCCGCCCACCATCCGCGCCGCCGTGCGCACGCTGCAGGAGCTGGAGATCGTCAACGAGGTCACCGGGCAGCAAAGGCACCGGGTGTTCGCCTACAGTCGATACCTGGACATCCTCAGCGAAGGGGCGCAGCCGCTATGAGCACCTGCCAAGGACGCGTCCGATGCCGCTGAGCCTCAACGAAATCCGCGCCCGCGCCTTCGCCCGGGAATGGGATGGCGAGACCTCCGAGCGCGCCGAGGCTCATGCCGCGCTGGACCGGGCCGTCGACGCCGCCTACCTCGCCGCCGAGAAAGCCGCCGGGCGCAAGGCGCCGAAGCTGGGCACCGACGCCGAACGCGTCGCCTTCCTGTTCGAGCGCTACCAGTAGCTGGTGTCGCTGCTGCCGGTCGAGAAGCCGAAGCGGCAAGCCCGCGCACGGGCATGACCGAAACGCCATGACGGACCCTGTGGTGAGGGCTTGCCATGGCTGTTCGCCGCCAGCGATGGCCAACCCCCTCCCGAATGCGCCAGGAGCGGAGCCAGGAGGTTCTTTTCCTGATTGCGGAGAGGTGAGCGCAGTCGGCCGGAAAACGGGCGACGGGCCTGCCGGATGCGCGCCGCGTCCTGTCGGCCGGGATCCCGAGGCTGTAGGAGCGGCTTCAGCCGCGATGGATGCGCGCGGACATGGCCGGCGTGCGCAGGGGTGGGAAGGGCGTTCGCGGCTGAAGCCGCTCCTACAGGGTGCTCAATGGGCCCCGCAGCACTTCTTGTGCTTCTTGCCGCTGCCGCAGGGGCAGGGATCGTTGCGGCCGGGAGTGTCGTCGCGGCGGATCGGCTCGCGCGGTGTCAGCGCGTCGACGCGGTGATGATTGAGGTCGGCCAGCATCCCCGGCAGCGAGACGACGATCGCCAGCCGCTCGCTGTAGCCGATCGGCGTGGCCTCGGCGGTGGGATCTTCCGGGTCGAGCACTTCGCCGGTGGCGAGGCGGTCGAGCAGGTCGAACAGCTCCTCCATCCAGTCGTTCTCGTCCAGCCAGAGATCCCACTCGGCCTCGCGCAGCGCCACGCCGTCGAAGAAGCCCAGGGCCCAGTCGCTGCCGACGTCGAGTTCATCCTCGTGCAGCGCCTCCTCGCCGGTCAGTTCCGGGTCTTCGGGCAACCACATCAAGGGTGCGAGGTGATCGGGCAGGTCGTCTTCGCCATGCTGCGCGCGCGCGGCGCACATGTTCCAGTGGCCCAACAGCAGTTGCTGTACGTCGGTGGCCTCCTCGGTGCTGTCCCAGCGCGGCGCCTTGCCGCCCCACACCAGAGGCTGCCACTCGCTCGGCGGCACCAGGGACGGCGAAACCACCAGCGCCGACAGGAAGCCGTCCAGCGCCTCCAGGTTGAAGCCCTTGAACGGCACCGCGCGCTGCTCCAGCAGCTCGGCCAGGCGTTCGATCTGGGCGTCGTCGAGGTAGGGCGGGGGCGTGGACATGGCGGCGGCATCCTGCGGGAAGGCGTGCATGGTAGTCCTTGCCGCCGGGCTTGGCCCCTCCAGCTGCGCTGCCCGGCTACAGCACCCAGCCGCCATCCACGGTCAGTTCGGCACCGGTGACGAACTCCGCACCCGGACCGGCCAGGTAGGCCACGGCTGCGGCAATTTCGTCGGGCTGGCCGACGCGCTTGAGCGGGGTGGCGTCGACGCCGGCGCGGTTGGCCTCGTCGCTGTTCTTGGCGATCATCGGGGTCTCGATGAAGCCCGGATGCACGGAGTTGACGCGGATGTGGTCGGGCGCGAATTCGACCGCCGCGGTCTTGGTCATGCCGCGGACCGCCCACTTGGTGCCGACATAGGCGGCCGCGCCGGGGAAGCCCAGCAGGCCGGCGATCGAGCTGATGTTGACGATGCAGCCGCCGCCGGCCGAGCGCATGGGCGCCTGCGCGTGGCGCATGCCGAGGAAGCTGCCGAACTGGTTGATCCGGATCTGGCGTTCCACTCCGGCCAGGTCGGCATCGACAATGCCGCCGGGTTCGTAGATGCCGGCGTTGTTGACCAGGATGTGCAGGTCGCCGAATGCAGCGATGGTGGCGGCGACCGCGGTGCGCCAGGCCTCGTCGCTGGCCACGTCGTGCTCGAAGAACGCGGCACGTTCGCCCAGGCCGGCCGCGAGCGCACGGCCCTCTTCGACCAGCACGTCGGTGATCGCCACATTCGCGCCATCGGCATGCAGCCGGCGCACGATCGCCGCGCCGATGCCGCGCGCGCCGCCGGTCACCAGTGCGGTCCTGCCTGCGAGGGTCGATGTCATCACACGGTCTCCTGCGAGGATGGATCACCACCATCGCAGCGTTACCCGCGCGGCGCATTGATCGCCATCAAGCGGCGGCCGCACCGGTCGCTCCGCTACAGCGGGCTGACCGCGGCGCTGCCGCCTGGCTCTCCGCACGCTCGTGCGGTCGACTGCCTACGCGAGCGAAGACGCCAGCTGCATGGCTGCGACGGCAGGGTGCGAAGCATGCGCCGCTTCGCCCAGCGCATTGCCAACCAGGATCACGCCGGGTGGGCCCGGCGGCAGATTCGTGGCGTCCACGGCCAGCGCCGACAGCGTGGTGAGCATCCGCTGTTCGCCCGGCTGGCTGGCGGCCTGCACCACGGCCACGGGCGTGTGTGCGGGCAGGTGCAGCAGCAGTGCCTGCGCGAGCGAATCGATGCGGCGCATGCCCATGTAGATCGCGAGCGTGGTGCCGGTGGCGCAGAGCGCGGCCCAGTCCGGTTCGCCATGGTCGGCGGTGTGCGCGGTGACGCAGCTGAGACCGTGGCAGTGCTCGCGATGGGTGAGCGAGACGCCGAGCGAAGCGGCAGCGGCGAACGCCGCGCTGACGCCGTTGATGATCGTCACCGGCACGCCGGCTGCGCGCAGGAAGGCGATCTCCTCGCCGGCGCGGCCGAACAGCAGCGCCTCGCCGCCCTTCACGCGGACCACGCGCTGCCCCTGCAGCGCGCAGCGCCGCATCAGCCGGCAGATGAAGTCCTGCGGGGTGGAGCGACAGCCGCCGCGCTTGCCGACGCGCACCACGCGCGCCTGCGGCGCGAGTTCGACGATGCCGGGGTTGACCAGTTCGTCGAGCAGCAGCACCTCGGCCTGCGCGAGCGCGCGCACGGCCTTGAGCGTGAGCAGGTCCAGGTCGCCGGGGCCGGCGGACAGCAGCACGACTTCCGCCGGGATGCGGCGCGGTGGCGGCGTGGCGGATACGTGCATGGCGTCGGGCTCCGGTGGATGCGGGGTCATGCGCTCTGCGGCTGGCGCGCCAGCCGGGCGAGCTGTGGCAGGCAGGAGCCGCAGACGCTGCCGCAGCCGAGTCGTTGTTTGAGCGCGGCGACGTCGGCGCCGCGTGCCACTTCGGCGCGGATCGCGGACTCGGTGACATGGCGGCAGGTGCAGACCACCGGGTCGCGCGTCACCTCGGCCAGGGTCGTGAACGCCGACAGCCGCGGGCCGCGCCAGGGCTCTCCGGACAGGCCGATGCCCAGCAGCGCATCGCCGCCGGGCTGCGCGTCGGCCCAGAGCAGGCCGTCGATGAAGCTGCCGCCCGCGTTCGCGCGCCAGGCCACGCGCTTGAGCAGGCCGCGGCGGGCGTCGCGGTATTCCAGCGTGTCGGCGCCCGCGGCGAGCGACAGCGCCGCTTCCAGTGCTGCCAGCCACCGCATCGGCATGGCCTCGACCGATGCCGCACGCAGCACCAGCCACGCGCTGCCTTCGGGTGCAGCGGGATCGAGGTCGCTGCGCAGCGATACGCCTGCATAGCCGCAGTCGCCCAGCAGCGGCTGCACTGCCGCCTGCATCGCCAGCGCATCGCCGCGACGCGCGGCCAGCAGGTGCCAGCCGAAGGTCGCCTTCTCCACGCGCACGGCAGCGTGCTTGAGTTCGGGCTGCTTCGACCGCGCATCCACCGTCGGCAGGCTGACCTCGTTGATGCCGCTGCTGGACAGGTGCTGGCCGCTCCAGTGCATGGCCGCGAACACCGTGCCGGAGGCAACTTCATCCGACAGCTCCAGCGGCAACACCAGTTCGCCGCGCTTGCTGGCCACGCGCACCAGCTCGCCGCGCTTGAGTCCGCGACGCACGGCATCGTCGGCATGCATGCGCAGCCCGGGCTCGGGACTGTGCGCAAACAGCGCCGGCACGCGCCCGCTGCGCGACATGCCGTGCCACTGGTCGCGCAGGCGTCCAGTGAGCAGGCGCAAGGGAAAGCGTGCCGAGGTCGGCTCGGCAACGGGGCGATACGGCGTGGGGTGGAAGCGCGCGCGGCCGTCGTCGGTGGCAAACACGCCGTCTTCGTAGCGTCGGGCCTGGCCCTGCGCGGCGCCCGCCGGAAACGGCCACTGCTGCGGCCCGTCGCGGTCCAGTACCGGATAATCGAGCCCGCCGATATCCAGATCGCGACCGACGGTGAGTGCGCGGTGTTCGTCGAACAGCGCCGATGGCGCGTCGGCCTCGAACAGTGGCGCCGCACCCGGGGCGGCCAGGCGCGCCTCCAGCCTGCGTGCGACCTCGCGCGCGATCCACCAGTCCGGCTTCGCTTGTCCCGGTGCGTCCATTGCCGCGCGTACGCGCGAGATGCGGCGCTCGGAGTTGGTCACCGTGCCGTCCTTCTCGCCCCAGGTGCTGGCCGGCAGCAGCACGTCGGCGAAGGGCACGGTGTCGGTGCCGGCAAACGCCTCCTGCACGATCACGTACTCGGCGCGCTGCAGCGCTTCGCGCACGCGGCCGGCGTCGGGCATCGAGTGCGCGGGATTGGTGCAGGCGATCCACACCGCCTTGACCTTGCCGCTGTGCAGCGCGTCGAACAGTTCCACCGCGGCCAGGCCGGGTTTCGCCGGCAGCGTGCCCGGGGCCAGCTTCCACAGCGACTCGACTTCTGCGCGGTGCGCGGCGTTGTCGAGCTCGCGGTGCGCGGCCAGCATCGTCGCCATGCCGCCCACCTCGCGCCCGCCCATCGCGTTGGGCTGGCCGGTGAGCGAGAAGGGGCCGGCGCCGGGCCTGCCGATCTGGCCGGTCGCCAGGTGCAGGTGGATCAGCGCCAGGTTCTTGTCGGTGCCGTGCGCGGACTGGTTCAGGCCCATGCAGTACAGCGACAGCGCGGCGGGACTGCGTCCGAACCATTCGGCGGCGGTGACCAGGTCGGCGGCGGCGATGCCGCAGATCTCGGCCGACATGCGCGGGGTGTACTCGCGCAGCAGGGTCTTGAGTTCGTCGAAGCCGCTGGTGTGCGCGGCGATGAAGCGCTGGTCCAGCAGGCCTTCCCACACCAGGTGGTGGAGCATGCCGTTGAACAGGGCGACGTCGGTGCCGGGCTGGATCTGCAGGTGCAGGTCGGCCATGGCCGCGGTATCGGTGCGGCGCGGATCGACCACGATCCAGCGCACGTCCGGGTCGCGCGCCTTCGCGTCCTCCAGCCGCCGGAATAGCACCGGATGCGCCCAGGCGGCATTGCTGCCGGCGAACAGCACGGTCTTCGCGTGTTCCAGGTCGTCGTAGCAGGTGGGCGGGCCATCGGCGCCGAGCGCGAGCTTGTAGCCGGTCACCGCGCTGGACATGCACAGGCGAGAATTGGTGTCGATGTTGCTGGTGCCAAGCAGGCCCTTGGCCAGCTTGTTGAAGACGTAGTAGTCCTCGGTGAGCAGTTGGCCGGACAGATAGAACGCGATCGCGTCCGGGCCGTGGCGCTCGACGATGCCGGCCAGTCGCTCGGCGACCGTATCCAGCGCCAGTCCCCAGTCGACCGCGCGGCGCGCGTCGCCGCGGCGTGCGCGCAGCTCCGGTTGCAGCACGCGGCCCTGCAGGCTGCGCGCGCTTTCGGCCAAAGCGCGGCCCTTGCTGCACAGGCGACCGAAGTTGGCCGGGTGGTCGGGGTCGCCCTCCACGCCGGTGATGCGGGCCTGGCCGTCGGCGTCGCGCGCGCTGTGGACCAGCACGCCGCAGCCGACGCCGCAGTAGCAGCAGGTCGAGCGCGTGCTGGACTGTGGCGACTGCGCGACGCCGGCGCCGTCCATCAGGCGGCGACGCCCGCGGTGGCCGTTTCGGGTAATGCCACGGGCGCATGTGCCAGCGATAGCCACACCTCGCCATCGCGCAGCTGCACGGCATGGCGTCGCGCGCATCCCACGTCGGGGGCGCAGGCCTGGCCGCTGTCGAGCGCGATGTTCCAGCCGTGCAGGGGGCAGGTCACGCTGTCGCCGGAGACGATGCCCTGCGACAGCGGACCGCCCTTGTGCGGGCAGCGGTCGGTGAGCGCGAACACGCGATCGGGCGCGGGCCGGAACAGCGCGATGTTGTCGCCGCCGCCGCATTCGAGCACGCGTGCGCCCAGCAGCGGGATCTCGTCGATGGTGCAGATGCGCACCCAGGTCTCGGCTTCCGGCATCTCAGTCCTCCAGCACGACGGCGATCGGGCGCGGTTGCTCCGCAGCTGCGAGCTTCAGCGGTGCGTACTCGCGCGGCTGCGCGCCGGCGATGCGCGCGGCCCAGGGATCGGGCAGGCCTTCGAGCGCGAACAGCAGCCGCTCGTACAGCGCGCGGCGGCTGTCCGCGTCCTCCACCACCTTGCGCTTGATGTAGTCCAGGCCGACGCGCTCGATGTAGTGCACGGTGCGGTCGAGGTAATAGGCCTCCTCGCGGTACAGCTGCAGGAAGGCGCCGGTGTATTCCTTGACCTCGTCGGCCGTGCGCACCTTGCACAGGAAGCGCGCGACCTCGGTGCGGATGCCGCCGTTGCCGCCCACGTGCAGCTCCCAGCCCGAATCCACCGCGATGATGCCCACGTCCTTGATCCCGCTCTCGGCGCAGTTGCGCGGGCAGCCCGACACCGCCAGCTTGACCTTGTGCGGGCTCCACATGTTGGCCAGCATCGTTTCCAGGTCGATGCCCATCTGCGTGCTGTTCTGGGTGCCGAAGCGGCAGAACTCGCTGCCCACGCAGGTCTTCACCGTGCGGATCGACTTGCCGTAGGCGTGGCCCGACTTCATGCCGAGGTCGCGCCAGACATCGACCAGGTCCTCCTTGCGCACGCCCAGCAGGTCGATGCGCTGGCCGCCGGTGACCTTGACCATCGGCACCGCGTACTTGTCGGCGACATCGGCGATGCGGCGCAGCTCGGAGGCATTGGTCACGCCGCCCTTCATCTGCGGGATCACCGAGAACGTGCCGTCCTTCTGGATGTTGGCGTGCGCGCGTTCGTTGATGAAGCGGCTCTGCGGGTCGTCGATCGCCTCGCGCGGCCAGGTCGAGAGCATGTAGTAGTTGATCGCCGGCCGGCAGGTGGCGCAGCCGTTGGGGGTGCGCCATTCCATGAAGGCGTAGGCCTGGGCGTGGCTGACCAGATGGTGCTCGCGGATCGCCTGGCGCACCTCGCCGTGGCTGCGGTCGGTGCAGGCGCACACGGCCTTGGTCTTAGGCGTTTCCTGGAAGTTCGAGCCCAGGCAGTTCATCAGGATCTGCTCGACCAGGCCGGTGCACGAGCCGCAGGAACTCGCGGCCTTGGTGTGCTTCTTCACCTCGTCGACGGTGAACAGGCCCTGCTCGCGCACCGCCTTCACGATCGTGCCCTTGCACACGCCGTTGCAGCCGCAGACCTCGTCGGCATCGGCCATGCTCGCGGCGCGGTCCTGGCCGCCGGTGCCGCTGTCGCCCAGTGCGGTCTCGCCGAAGGCGAGCGTGTCGCGGCGCTCGCCGATCGCGCTGCCGTCCTTGATCTGCCGGAAGTACCAGGCGCCGTCGCCGGTGTCGCCGTACAGGCAGGCGCCGATCAGCCGGTCGTCCTTGATCACCAGTTTCTTGTACATGCCGCCCGCCGGATCGGACAGCACGATCTCCTCGGTGCCCTCGCCACCCATGAACTCGCCGGCCGAGAACAGGTCGATGCCGGTGACCTTGAGCTTGGTCGACACCGACGATCCCCTGTAGATGCCGATGCCGAAACTGGCCAGGTGGTTGGCGCAGACCTTGGCCTGCTCGAACAGCGGCGCGACCAGGCCGTAGGCGATGCCGCGGTGCGCGGCGCATTCGCCCACCGCGTACACGCGCGGATCGAAGCTCTGCAGCGAATCGTTGACCACGATGCCGCGATTGCAGTGGATGCCGGCGGACTGCGCCAGCGCGGTGTTGGGGCGGATGCCGGCGGCCATCACCACCAGGTCGGCAGGGATCTCGCTGCCGTCGGAGAAGCGTACGCCGACCACCTCGCCGGCGTCGTTGCCGAGCAGTTCGCTGGTCGAGGTGTTGAGGCGGAACTTCAGTCCCCGCTCGACCAGCGACTTCTCCAGCAGCGCGCCTGCGACCGGATCGAGCTGGCGCTCGAGCAGCCAGCCGGCCAGGTGCACCACGGTCACGTCCATGCCGCGCAGCATCAGGCCGTTCGCGGCCTCCAGGCCCAGCAGGCCGCCGCCGATCACCACCGCGTGGCGCTTGACCTTGGCCGCATCGATCATCGCCTGCGTGTCGTGGATATCGCGGTAGCCGATCACGCCGCGCAGGTCCTTGCCCGGCACCGGCAGGACGAAGGGCAGCGAGCCGGTCGCGAGCAGCAGGCGGTCGTACTCGGCCTCGGTGCCGTCGGCAGCGATGATGCGGCGGTGCACGCGGTCGATGCGCGTGACTTCCTTGCCCAGGTGCAGGGTGATGCCGTTGTCTTCGTACCAGGACAGTGGATTGAGCACGATGTCGTCGAAGTCCTGCTCGCCGGCGAGCACAGGCGAGAGCAGGATGCGGTTGTAGTTGGGATGCGGCTCGGCGCCGAACACGGTGATGTCGTACATGCCGGGTACGAGCTTGAGCAGCTCCTCGAGCGTGCGGATGCCGGCCATGCCGTTGCCGACCACTACCAGTCTTGGCTGTTTCATCGTCGTCGTCCTCAGATGCGCGCTGCGCCGAGCGACAGCCACTGGCTGCGCCACTGCTGCTTCACGCTCCACAGCAGCCCCCATGCGGCCAGGCTGACCGCCACGAACAGCCATAGCCCCGGCGCGTAGCTGCCGCCGTGCTGCTTGACCACGCCCAGCCCCGCGGCCAGCACGAAGCCACCGACGCCGCCGGCCATGCCGATCAGCCCTGTCATCAATCCGATCTCGCGCGCGAAGCGCTGCGGCACCAGCTGGAACACCGCGCCATTGCCGGCACCCAGGCACAGCAGGGTGAGCACGAACAGCGCCACCACACCGACCGCGCCGCCCAGGCCAAGCGCTGCTCCGGACACCAGCAGGGCCACCGACAGATACACCGCGAGCAGGGTGCGCGTGCCGCCAATGCGGTCGGCAATCACGCCGCCGATCGGCCGCATCACCGAGCCGGCCAGCACGCAGGCCGCGGTCGCCCAGCCGGCGATCTTCGGCGCAAAGCCGAACTCGTCGTGGAAGTAGCCCGGCAGCGCGCTGGCGAAACCTGCAAAGCCGCCGAAGGTGATCGCGTAGAAGCACATGAACCACCACGAGTCGCGATTGCCGACCAGCACGCGCGCGTAGTCGCCCAGGCGTTTGCGCGCCACCGGCACGGGCGCGTCCTTCGCGCACGCTGCGAACACGACGAGCACCGCCACCAGCGGAATGCAGGCCAGGCCGAACACGTTCTGGAAACCGAACAGCGCGGCCAGCAGCGGTGCGAACAACGCGGCCAGCACCGTGCCGGAGTTGCCGGCGCCGGCGATTCCCATCGCCGTGCCCTGGTGCTCGGGCGGATACCAGCGCGAGGCCAGCGGCAGCGCCACCGCGAACGACGCACCGGCGACACCCAGCATCAGGCCGAGCAGCAGCACCTGGCCGAAGCTGTGCACGCCCAGCCGCCAGGCCACCAGCAGCGATGCGATCACGAGGATCTGGGCCAGAAGTCCGGTGCGTTTGGCGCCGATGCGGTCGGCCAGCAAGCCCAGGAACAGGCGCAGCACCGCGCCGCAGAGGATGGGCACGGCCACCATCAGCGCGCGCTGCTGGGTGTCGAGCAGCAGGGCTTCGGCGATCTGCACCTGCATCGGGCCGAGCAGGTACCAGACCATGAAGCTGAGGTCGAAATAGAGGAAGGCCGACAGCAGGGTGGGCGTGTGGCCGGCTTGCCAGAACGATCGGTGCATCGCGCGCTCCGTGGGCGGAGGCCGTCGTGACAGGCGTGCCTGTGTGGACGGCGAGGCGGAAACAAAAAACGGCGTCTTCCGGTGATGGCCGGAGAGACGCCGTTGTCGGCGACCCCGGGCCGCCGTTGGCCCCGGGTCGTGGTCTGGTTGCGGACGCGGCTTTGCGTCCGGCATTTACTGCATCGCAACATGCGTGCCAGCGAGGGCGGGCCTGCGCCGCCAGGCATCCGCAGTAGCGCGGGGCGAGGGCAGGAACGGCAGTGGAATCAAGCCCTTGGAGGCACCGCCGGCGTCGTCGAATCGGGCTTGGTGCGGGCACGCGAAGCTGAAGGACCGATGGTTGATGCGCTCCACGCCAGCAAACTGGCGGCCAGGATTCCCTTAATCGGTGCACAGCTCGCACGAAAATGGTGCAGAAACTCTTGCTTCCTAAACTTCCTCCGGGTCTTACGCGTCTTACGCGCCTGCAGGGTCCGCATGGTTGGCGGGTTGGCGGGGTTAGCCGCGGTTAGCCGGGTTGGCCGGGTTGGCCGGGTTGGCCGGGTTGGCCGGGTTGGCCGGGTTGGCCGGGTTGGCCGGGTTGGCCGGGTTGGCCGGGTTGGCCGAGTTGGCCGGGTTGGCCGGTTTGGCGAGGTTGACGAGGTTGGCGGGAGGCGAGTGGCGGGTTGGCGTGATGGGCGAGGCGGGGTGGGGCGCGCTGCGCCTCGTCGGCGCAGTCGTGTCGTTTGCGCCGGCTACTTCTCCGCGTTCCGAAAGCCAGTCCTGGCGGCGCACGAGGGGTCGGTTCGACGAACCTCAACGCTGGCGGTTCACCCCAGGCTGTCATTTCGACCGAAGGGAGACATCTGCATCACGACTCGCGGCCGCAAGATTTCTCCCTCCGGTCGACTGACAGCGGAGCGGATGACGGACGGTTGCGCCAGTGATTGCCGGGGCTATACGCGAAGCACGCGCACAACCAACGACACGTTGGGCACCACACCACACCACGACGCACATATTCCCCGTCGCCTCCGGGCGTATGTCGATGGGCGGATGGCGACGGGCGGACGGCGATCGGGCAGCGGGAGCGCTACTCCCAGCGCATGCCGTCAAACAGCACGCTGGCCCGCGAGTCGCCCCGCGGCAGGGGCACGCCCGTCTGCAGGGCAGCCAGCCGGTAGCTGTCGAGGCGGTGCACTTCGGCCAGCAGTGCGTCGTCGCCCGATGCGTCCGGCGGCAGCCAGCCCCAGCGGCGGAACTGGTGCAGGAACCAGCGCCCGTCCGAGAGCCAGGGGAAGTTGACCTCGCCGTCGCCGTGGAAGCGCAGGCGGCTGTCGCCGGGCGCCGTGCCGCCCGGGCGCAGGCAATCGCCCAGGCTGGCGGCCGGCAGGTCGATGGCGCCGTCGGCCAGCCAGTGCGCGGCCTGGACACGATGGTCGGGGTCTTCGTCGAGCCAGCGGCAGGCGTCCAGCACGGCCGCGGTCAGTGCGGTGGCGGTCTCGGGCTCCAGCGCGGCAAAACTGCGACGGCAGGCCAGCACCTTTTCCGGGTGGCCCGGCCAGAGCTGGTCGCTGCGCAACACGCGTGCGCCTGCGCCCAGCGCTTCTGCCTGCGACGCCCAGGGCTCGCCCGCGCAGTAGCCGTCGATCTCACCCCGCGCGAGCGCCGCGGGCATCTGCGGTGGCGGCAGGGTCACCGCGCGCACCTCGTGCAGCGGGTCCACGACCTGGGCGGCAAGCCAGTAGTTCAGCCACATCGCGTGGGTGCCGGTGGGAAAGGTCTGCGCCAGCGCAGGCGTGTGCGCCGGCACGCCCAGCGCCTCGCGCAGCGGCATGCCCGATCGCAGGCGTTGCGCGGCGGCCGGCGCCAGCACGATCGACTGGCCGTTGTGGTTGAGCACCATCAGGACCGCCATCGGCCCGCGCGGCCCGCCGATGCCGGTTTCGATGCCGTAGACCATGCCCGCCAGCGCGTGCGAGGCGTCCAGCTCGCCCGACAGCAGCTTGTCGCGTACGGCCGCCCAGGAGCCTTGGCGCAGCAGGTCCAGGCGCAGGCCGTGGCGTCGGTCGAAGCCGAGCCGGACCGCCGCGATCAGCGGCGCGCAATCCACCAGCGGCACGTAACCCACGCGCAGGCTGCGCAATCCCTGGTCGATGCGCGTCATCCCAGCAGGTCCGCCATCGACACGATCCGCCGCGCCAGCTCGGCCAGCTTCAGGTTCTGCCGCATCGCCTGCTGGCGCAGCGCGGCGTAGGCCTCGCGTTCGCTCATGCCCCGCTTCTCCATCAGCAGGCCCTTGGCCTGATCGATCGCCTTGCGGTCCTGCAACTGCTGCTGCACGCCCTCGAGCTGCTGGCGCAGCTTCGCGTCCTGCTCGAACCGCGCCAGCGCCAGCTGGATGATCGGGCGCAGCCGCGACGGCGCCAGGCCGTCGACCACGTAGGCCGCGACGCCGGCGCCGACTGCGGCGCGGATCAACTGCTCGTCGTCGTTGGCCGAGAACATCACCACCGGTCGCGGCGCGTGCCGGTGCAGCATCGCCAGCTGCTCGAGCGTGTCGCGCGAAGGCGAGTCCACGTCCAGGATCACCACGTCCGGACGATGCGTGTCCACCGCGCGCAGCAGAGCGGTCGGTCCCTCGATCCCGTCGAACACCTCGTGCCCGGCCGCGACCAGCGCCGTGCGCAGCTCGCCGATGGGCTTGGCGGTGTCGTTGATCAGCAGGATGCGCGGCATGCGCGGCTCGACGGCTGGCGGGGAGGGGCGTTCGGCGTTATGTTGCCCTGCAACATAAGCGCAACGGGCGCGGATTGCCAAGGGAGCCGCGATGCCGCTCTACCCGATGTTTGCCGACCTGGCCGGTCGTGAGGTGCTGGTGGTGGGCGGCGGCGAGGTCGCGCTGCGCAAGATCGAGGCGCTGCTGCACGCCGGTGCCCGGGTGCGGGTCCATGCCCGCGAGCTGCATCCGGACCTGGCCGGGTGCCTGCGGCAAGGGCGTCTGGAGCGGATCGACGGCGACTTCGACCCAGCCTGGCTGGCGCGCGCCTGGCTGCTGGTGGTCGCCACCGATGATGCGGTGTTCAACGCGGAGATCGCGGCGCTGGCAGACGCGCGCGGCATGTTCGTCAACGTGGTCGACGACGCGGCGCTGTCGAGTTTCCAGGTGCCGGCGGTGATCGACCGGGCGCCGCTGCAGCTGGCCATTTCCTCCGGGGGCGCGGCGCCGATGCTGGCGCGGCGGCTGCGCGAACGGCTGGAGGTCGAACTGGACCCGTCGCTGGGCGCGCTCGCGCTGCTGTTCGCCCGCCACCGCGCCGCGATCCGCGCGCGCCTGCCCGATCTTGCGCGCCGCCGCCGCTGGTTCGATGCGGTGATCGACGGGGCCGTGCCGGCGCTGCTGCGGGCCGGGCGTGATGCGGAGGCGGAGCAGGCGTTCGCGCGCATGCTCGAGGTGGACGGATCCGATGCCGGAGGCGGGCGCATCAGCCTGGTGGGCACCGGCCCGGGCGATCCGGGACAGCTGACCCTGGGCGCACTGCGGGCGATGAACCTGGCCGATGTGCTGGTGATCGATGGCGATGTGGGCAGCGCGGTGCATGCGCTGGCGCGCAAGGACGCCGCGCGCGAGCCGGCACCGGCCGATCCCGCTGATTGCGCGGCGCAGGTGCGGGCCCATGCGCAGGCCGGACGCCATGCGGTCTGGCTGCGCCCGGGCGACGGCTTCCGCCTCGCCCCGTTCGCGGCGATCGCCGTCGGCCTCGAGCGCGACCCGTGGCCATGTGAACTGTATCCGGGCATCGCGCCACGCTCCGACTGACAGGCGTGGCGCGGGGGCGCCGCAGGCAGTCGGGACGCCCTAGCGGCCCGTCAGCGCGTCGCGGTCGCTGCCCGAGGCCAGGACCAGCAGGCGCAGGTCTTCCTCCAGTCGCGAGATCCGTTCGGCCAGCGCCGCGGTTTCGTCCGGACTCACGTGGGCCAGGTTCTCCAGCAGTTCGGACACCTGGCCCAGGCGGGTGCGATGGTCCTGCACTTCCATGCGGCTGCGGCGGCCGCGCAGGGCGTCGGCCTCGGCCGCACGCTCGCCCGGGCCGGGATAGTGGTCGCGCAGCACCATCTGCAGCCGCACGGCCATGCGCAGGTCGGCATCGCTCCAGGGTTCGCTCGCGCCGCGCACGGTCTCGTGCCAAGTGGCGAAGCTGGCGCGCGGACCGACCCGGGTGCCGTCGGCATCGACCAGCAACGGCTCGTCCGGACGCCCGGCCCAGCGCACGTCCTCGACTTCCTCGCGGCGGAAGAACAGCAGCCATTCGTCGCGCGCCGGGTCCAGCGGCAGCGCCAGCACGCCGGCGATGCCGTCGGTGGCGCCGGGTCCGGCGCTCCAGTCGTCCGCACGCATCGAAGTGATGGGCGCACCGGGATGCGCGGCCTGCGCCAGCCAGTCGCCGAGTGCGGGAATGCACGCCGCTGGCGGTGTGCGTCCAGTGGTCTGCCATTGCCCCGCCTGCAGCAGCGCCAGGCCATCGGCGGGGACCGCGCGGTGCAGCAGGCCCAGTTCGCCGGGCAGGCAGGCCCGTCCATTGCCGGACCGCGACAGGCGGAGGGCGAGGGCGTCACGGACATTGCGCGCCGCATCCTCCATCTGCGTGCACGCCTGCTGTTCGCGCGCCGCCACGCGCATCGACACGAACAGTCCGAACAGGTCCGCAGCCGCACGCACGCCCGGCGGCACGTGGCGCACCTGCCGGTGGTGGCAGGCGATCAGGCCCCACAGGCGCCCGCCGGCGACGATCGAGATCGACATCGACGCGGCCACGCCCATGTTGGCCAGGTACTCCAGGTGCACCGGCGACACGCTGCGCAGCGACAGCTGGCTGAGGTCGAGCGGCTGTCCGCCGGCGCTGCGGTCGGGCAGGATCGGTACCGGCACGTAGCGTGCGTCCGGGATGACGCGGATGCGGTTGTGCAGGTACAGGCGCCGGGCCTGCGCCGGGATGTCGGATGCCGGATAGCGCAGCCCCAGGTAGGACGGCATCGCGGCGTCGCGCGACTCCGCCACCACCTCGCCCGCATCGTCGTGGCGGAAGCGATAGACCATCACCCGGTCGTACCCGGTGAGCAGGCGCACCTGTTCGGCCACGCGCTGGTGGAAGCCCTCGTCCTGGTCGCCCTGGGCCACGCGCGCGATCATCGCCTGCGCCACCACCGTGGGCGAGCGGTCGCCCGCGCCGCGCTGCTGCGGCTCGATCTCGATGTGCACCAGGCCGTCGGCGGCATGCACGCTCACCTCGCACAGCGTGGCCAGCGGGCCGACATTGGCCACGGCCGCGCGCTGCGCCGGGCCCCCGGGGTCGGCGAAGCCCACTGTCTCTGCAATCGTCTGGATCACGTCGTCGGTGATGAACTCGCGCAGCGAACGGCGCAGCATCGCGTCGGGCGCGGCACCGGTCAGCGCTTCGACGTTGGCCGAGACGTGGTGGATCGACCAGTCCGGCAGCCGGCAGCTGATGAGATATCCGTGCGGCTGGATCGCACCGGACAGGTGGATCGGTTCGCTCGCGCAGGCCTGCAGGGCGCGCTCCAGTTCAGCGGTCATCGGCATGGCTCATGGGCGGGCGTGGCGGGAATGCGCTCGAAGCTGCGCGCGAAGCAGCTGCGCACCAGGGCAAATGCCGCGCAGGCGCCGGTTTCGGCCTCGGCCATGCGGGTTTCGTCGTCGGCATCCATGGCCTGCAGGCGATCGCGCAGGCGGCCCCATTCATCGGAAGCCGCGTGCTGCGCGAGGAAGGTGGCGCCGCTGCTGTCGTCGTATCCCAGCTGCCGTGCGTCGCGCAGCAGGCGCCGCGCGCCCATGCTGCTGCCGGCCATCACGTAGCGCCAGCCCAGGCGCGCGGCCGCACCGGATGCAGGACGCCGCTCGCCCTCGGGCGGAAGCGGCGACAGCGACAGGCTGGCCAGGTCGCCCGCCAGCCAGGCAGAGTGGCGCGGCGCGGCCGCGACCGCGATCTCGTACTCGGCGGCGAAGCGGTGCATGCCCAGCACATAGCGGCGATACCGGGGCACCGAATCCAGGCCGTTGGCGAACAGGTCGTCCACTCCGGCATGCAGGTGCGCCGTTGCCGAGCGCAGTCGGGCATGCGCCGCGCCGACGCGCGGCGCGGATGAGGGAGAGGGGGGAGGCATGCCGGCAGCATACGGGAGCGCGGCCACCGATCCGCGGCGGCGACGTTCAGCCATGTGATGGCGGCGACGCCCTAGGCCGGCCGCTTACAATGCGCTCCCGTATCCCGGTGCCGTGACCGTGCGCTTTCCCGATTACGACTTTACCCACCATCACCTCGAAGTGCGTCCGGGCATCCGCATGCACTACCTCGACGAGGGCCCGCGCGATGGCGAGGTGGTGGTCATGGTCCACGGCAATCCGTCGTGGAGCTATTACTGGCGCCACCTGGTCAACGGCCTGCGCGGACGCTACCGCTGCATCGTGCCCGACCACGTTGGCATGGGTCTGTCGGACAAGCCCGACGATGTGGCCAATGCGCTGCCGCGCTACGACTACACCCTGCAGTCGCGCGTCGACGACCTGGGCGCGCTGCTGGCGCACCTGGGCGTCGATGGCCCGGTGACGCTGGCGGTGCACGACTGGGGCGGGATGATCGGATTCGGCTGGGCGCTGTCGCACATGCCGCAGGTGCAGCGGCTGGTGGTGCTCAACACCGCCGCGTTCCCGATGCCGGCCGACAAGCCCATGCCCTGGCAGATCGCGCTGGGCCGCGACTACAACGTGGGCGAGCTGGTGATCCGCGGCTTCAACGCGTTCTCCGCCGGCGCCTCGCGCCTGGGCGTGGAGCGCCGCATGCCGGACGAGGTGCGCCGCGCCTATGTCGCGCCCTACGACAGCTGGAAGAACCGCATCTCGACCGTGCGCTTCATGCAGGACATCCCGCTGTCGCCGAAGGACCGTGCCTGGCCGCTGCTGGACGCGGCCGGCCGGCACCTGCACCAGTACGCCGACCGCCCGGCCTTCATCGGCTGGGGACTGAAGGACTTCGTGTTCGACCACCATTTCCTGACGCGCTTTCGCGCGGAGCTGCCGCAGGCCGAGGTGATGGCGTTCGAGGACGCAGGGCACTATGTGCTGGAGGACAAGCACGAGGTGCTGGTGCCCGCGATCCGGGAGTTTCTGGACCGGAACCCGCTGTAGGGCCTTTGCCATTTCGACCGGAGGGAGAAATCTTCTTCGGCGACACCCGGCGACACCCGGCGACACCCGGCGACACCCGGCGACACCCGGCGGCGGCCTTCGGCCTTGGCCGGGCTGCGAGTCCTGGTTCCCCGCGTAGCCCGGATAAGCGTAGCGCATCCGGGGCAGCGCGGACGCTCCGGCACCCGCACCTGTAGGTCGCGCCACTTCCCCCGGCGGCGGCCTTCGGCCTTGGCCGGGCTACGAGTCCTGGTTCCCCGCGTAGCCGGATAAGCGCAGCGCATCCGGGGCAGCGCGGACGCTCCGGCACCCGCACCTGTGTAGGTCCCGCCACTTCCCCCGGCGGCGGTCTTCGGCCTTGGCCGGGCCACGAATCCTGTTTCCCCGCGTAGCCCGGATAAGCGCAGCGCATCCGGGGCAGCGCGGACGCTCCGGCACCCGCACCTATGGGTCCCGCCACTTCCCCCGGCGGCGGCCTTCGGCCTTGGCCGGGCTACGAGTCCTGGTTCCCCGCGTAGCCCGGATAAGCGCAGCGCATCCGGGGGCATCGCGGACGTTCCGGCACCCGCACCCACAGGTCCCGCCACCTCACCCGCAGGCTCCCGTCATCTCCCCGTCGGCGGCCCCGCGCCGCGCGGGAATCATATGGAAGCGCGAAGGCGACGCAGGCCGCGCCCGGGTCTGCTCAGGCCGCGACCGGCGGAATGCGGGGGGTGGGCGGGCTGTCGCCGTTGTCGTCGGGCTGGTCGTCGTTGTCGGCCTCGTCGCGCCAGCGCCAGTCAGTCGCAGTGAGCAGCGGCAGGCCGTGCGCCAGTCGCGCCTTGTCGCACTGCGGGCTGGGCGTCCCGTGCTCCCACGATGCGTCGACCTCGCGGCAGACGGAGGGCCGCTTCGGGTGGATGCTGCAGCGCGAGTACTCGCCAATCCGCGCATCGAGCGCCACGCAGCGGACCGGCGCACTGTAGGTGCCGCGCATGCACAGCCGGTGTGCGTCGAGACGTTCGGTCATGGCAGCGGGGACACCGCCCTCGACGCTCTCGTCCGACTCCATCCAGTGGAACGCGACCCGGTACTGCGTACAGCAGGCGCCGCAGCTCAGGCAGGGATGGGGCATGTGGGCGGCGTCGGCGGGTGGGACGCGGATTCTTCCAGTCCGCCGCCGTGTCGCGCAACTGGCGGCGTCAGGCGGCGCCCAGCCCCATCTGCCAGAAGCCCGCTTCCAGCCGCGCGGCCTTGGCGAAGATCGTTACCAGTTCCGGAAAGCGCGCCGGGCTGCCGTAGCGCCGGTCCAGGTCGTCCAGCCAGGCCCCCGCATCGACCGCGACCGCCTGGAAGGCCTCGCCGGCGTACTCGCCGATCCATTCCCGATAGGGATGGGACGCATCGAGTGCGCCGACGCCGTCCGGCGCCAGCGACCGCCCGATCTCCGCATAGCCCAGGGTGCAGGGCGTCAGCGCCACCTGCAGGTCGAGCAGGTCGCCGGACATGCCGATGTCCAGCACCCAGCGCGTATAGGCCACCGTGGCGGCGTGCTCGGGCGTGGCCTCGACGTCGGCCGCCGACAGGCCCCAGCGTTCGCACAGGCGCAGGTGCAGCTGCATCTCCACGTCCACGATCGCCGCCAGCCCGTCCTTGGCCGCGCGCATGTCGGCCAGGGTGCGCGCCTTGCACGCGGCCAGCGCATGCGCGCGCGCGAACTGGATCAGGAACAGGTAGTCCTGCACCAGGTAGCGGCGGAACGCCTCGGTCGGCAGGCTGCCGTCGCCCAGGCCGCGCACGAAGGCGTGGTCGACGTAGGCGTTCCAGTCGTCGGCGGCCGCCGACTTGAGTCGTTCCAGCAGCGACATCAGCCGCCCTCCGTGTCGTAGACGGCGTCGAAGAACGCCAGCTCCAGGTCCACCGCGCGCTGGAAGAAATCCTGCGCCAACGCTTCGTCCCCAGGTCCCACCCGGTCGAGCTCGTCACGCAGGAAGGCGACGAAACCGTGGAAGAACGGATTGTCGTGCAGGATGATCCACTCGGCGTGGACGAAGTTGTCCGGCAGTGGCTGCGGCGCGCGCGTCGCCCAGTCCAGGTACAGGCCTTCGGCGACGTTGAGCACGGCCAGCGCGGCAGCATACGAGCGCGTGGCCGCGGCTGCGCGCATCAGCGCCTTGAAGCCGGCGGTCGGCGCGGTATCGGGTACCGAGGCGCGGGTGTCGGCGTCCACGCCCAGCGCTTCGAACGCGCGCAGGAAATAGTCGTTTTCCTCGCTGCAGACCATGCCCGCGAACCGGCCGAAGCGCAGCCGCGCCTCGAAGCTGTCGGCGCCGGCGATGGCGGCGCCCAGCAGCGTCACGAAGGCGTCGATGAAACGATGGTCCTGCACCAGGTAGCGGGCCATCGCCGCGTCGTCGATGTGGCCGCCGCACAGTTCGCGGACGAAGCGGTGCTTGACCGCACGGCTCCACGCCGGCTCGCTGGCCGCGCGCAGGCGCGCGCCGAAATCTGGTTCCACCATGACGATCGTCCCCGAACAAGGGCGGCGCGGCGCGCGGCCGGCGCGATTGTCGGCCAGTGGACCGCTTCCGTCCATGTGCCCGGCGCGTGCTCGGCGATAATCCGGCCATGACCGCTCCCTGCAACATCGCTGCCGCCCTGCCGCGCCTGGCCGCCGAAGCGCCGGATCGCGTCGCCATGCACTGCCCGGGCGCGCGCGGCGACTACGCCGTTTCGCTCAGCTACGGCGCGCTGGACGCGCGCAGCGACTCGATCGCGGCCGGGCTGGCGCGACGTGGCATCGTCCGCGGCACGCGCACGGTGCTGATGGTGCGGCCGACGCCGGAGTTCTTCCTGCTGATGTTCGCGCTGTTCAAGGCGGGCGCGGTGCCGGTGCTGGTGGACCCGGGCATCGACCGGCGCGCGCTGCGCCAGTGCCTGGACGAAGCCGCGCCGGACGCCTTCATCGGCATCCCGCTGGCGCAAGTCGCGCGCGCGCTGCTGGGCTGGGCGAAGTCGGCGCGGGTACGCATCACCACCGGACGCCGCGCGCTGCTGGCCGATGCCACGCTCGCGCAGGTCGAACACGATGGTGCCGGCGCCGGCCCGCAACTGGTCGACACCGCAGCCGACGACGTGGCCGCGATCCTGTTCACCAGCGGCTCGACCGGCGTGCCCAAGGGCGTGGTCTATCGCCACCGCCATTTCGTCGCCCAGATCGACATGCTGCGAGATGCATTCGGGATTGCCGCCGGCGGCGTCGATTTTCCGACCTTCCCGCCGTTCGCATTGTTCGATCCGGCGCTGGGGCTGACCTCGATCATTCCCGACATGGATCCGACCCGCCCCGCCGCCGCCGATCCGGTAAAGCTGCATGCGGCGATCGCGCGCTTCGGCGTCGACCAGCTGTTCGGCTCACCGGCGCTGATGCGGGTGCTGGCCGACCACGGCGCGCCGCTGCCGACGGTCAAGCGCGTGACCTCGGCAGGCGCGCCGGTGCCGCCGGACGTGGTGGCGAAGCTGCTGCAGCTGCTGCCGGACGATGCACGGTTCTGGACGCCGTATGGCGCCACCGAATGCCTGCCGGTGGCGGTGATCGAAGGCCGCGAGCTGCTGTCGCTGCGCGAGCGCACCGAGCAGGGCGCGGGCACCTGCGTCGGCCGGCCGGTGTCGCCGAACGAGGTGCGGATCATCCGCATCGGCGACGCGGCCATCGACGCATGGTCGGACGAACTGCGGGTCGCGCCGGGCGAGGTGGGCGAGATCACGGTCGCGGGACCCAGCGTGACCGACAGCTACTTCAACCGCGACGCGCAGACGCGACTGGCCAAGATCGGTGAAGGATCGGGCGCGGCGCATCGCGTCGTCCACCGCATGGGCGACCTCGGCTGGTTCGACGCCGAAGGCCGGCTCTGGTTCTGCGGCCGCAAGTCGCACCGGGTCGAGACCGCGGACGGACCGCTCTATACCGAGCAGGTCGAGCCGGTGTTCAACATCCACCCCGATGTGCGTCGCACCGCCCTGGTCGGGGTCGGCGCTCAGGGCGCGCAGCAGCCGGTGCTGTGCGTTGAAACCAATGCAGGCGTGGGCGCCGCGCAGCACGCACGCATCGCGCGGGAGCTGCGCGCCATCGGCGCGCGCCATCCGAATATCGCGCGCATCGATACCGTGCTGTTCCATCCGGGATTCCCGGTGGACATCCGCCACAACGCGAAGATCGGCCGCGAAGCGCTGGCGCGCTGGGCGGCGTCCAGAATCGGGAGCCGCCAATGAAAATCCTCGTCACCGGCGGCGGCGGCTTCCTGGGCCAGGCCCTGTGCCGCGGCCTGGTCGAGCGCGGACACGAGGTATCGAGCTTCAACCGCGGCCACTATCCGCAGCTCGATGCGCTGGGCGTGCGCCAGATCCGCGGCGACCTCGCCGATCGCGAGGCGATGCTGGGCGCGGCGGCCGGCGTCGAGGCGATCTTCCACAACGCCGCCAAGGCCGGCGCCTGGGGCAGCTACGACAGCTACCACGCCGCCAACGTCACCGGCACCGACAACGTACTGCAGGCCTGCCGCGCGCACGGCATCGGCCGCCTGGTCTATACCTCCACCCCCAGCGTCACCCACCGCAAGACCCATCCGGTCGAGGGCGGCACCGCCGACAGCGTGCCTTACGGCGAGGGTTTCAAGGCGCCCTACGCGACCACCAAGACCATCGCCGAGAAGGCGGTGCTGGCGGCCAACGATGCGAACCTGGCCACCGTCGCCCTGCGTCCGCGCCTGATCTGGGGCCCGGGCGATCAGCAGATCCTGCCGCGCCTGGTCGAGCGCGCCAGGGCCGGGCGCCTGCGCTTCGTCGGCGATGGCCGCAACCGCATCGACACGACCTATATCGACAACGCCGCGCAGGCGCACTTCGATGCATTCGAGCACCTTGCCGCAGGCGCCGCCTGCGCCGGCCGCGCCTACTTCATCAGCAACGGCGAGCCGATGCCCACGCGGCAGATCGTCAACGCGCTGCTGGCCGCCGCCGGAGCACCGCAGGTGGAAGGCACGATCCCCTTCGGCGCGGCCTACGCGATTGGCGCGGCCTGCGAGACGCTGTGGCCGCTGCTGCGGCTCAAGGGCGAGCCGCCGATGACGCGCTTTCTGGCCGAGCAGCTCAGCACCACGCACTGGTATTCGATGGAACCCGCCCGACGTGATTTCGGCTACGTGCCGCGCGTGTCGATCGAGGAAGGATTGCGCCGCCTGCAGGCGGCGTGGCGGGATACCGCGCCCGCGGTGTAGTGGTCCGGATTTTTCACGAGGGCCTCACCCGGTTCTCACCACGCCGCGACCGGGCCTGCCGTAGCGTTGCCGTGCATCCATTCCACGGCCCGCGGGCCACATCACGGAGACGCCCCATGCTCAGGTACGCCGTCATCTTCTTTGTCATCGCCCTCATCGCCGCCGTGCTCGGCTTCAGCGGAGTCGCCGGTGCCGCCACCAACATCGCCTGGATCCTGTTCGTCGTATTCGTGATCCTGGCCATCGTGTCGCTGCTGCGCGGCAAGCGGGTCTGACCACGCGCCAGTGCTGTTGAAAAAGCCCGCCGCAAGGCGGGTTTTTTCATGGCCTGAACTTACTTTCATCGTCTGGCGCTGCACTGTCGTCATTCCAGCGAAGGCTGAAATCCATTGTTGTGTCAGGCAAGGATCAAAATGGATCCCGGCCTGCGCCGGGATGACGACTTTTCGTTTGCAGGAAGGGGTGGCAGGCCGGCCCGCGCATCGTTGCTTCGCCGCACTTCGCGGGGGCACCATCCTGGCGAAGATTCTGGCGACCACACCCTCCAGCACCAGTCACCCTCAGCAAACAGGCCCTTGCGGCGCATCCCTGCCTGCAACCGCTACCGGCTCGAAACCACGTCCCTGCTCGGAACCGCGACCTGCTCGAAACCGCGACCTTCGAGCCGCGAAGCCGTGGCGCCCCGGGGGGAGGTGGCGCAAGCGGCACATGGATGTGCCGCGGCCGTGAGTGCGGACATGGATGTCTGCCCGAGCGGTGCGCCACCTCCCCCCGGGGCGTCGCGGCCCCGGCCGAAGCCGCACTCCGCAGTCCCGACCCTCACGCACCTCACGCACCTCACGCACCTCACGTACCTCAAGCACCTCAAGCACCTCAAGCACCTCAAGCACCTCAAGCACCCCAACCCCAACCCCCAACCCGCAACCCGCAACCCGCAACCCGCAACCCGCAAACCGCAAACCGCAAACCGCAAACCGATGCACCCGCGTCCCGCGACGCGTCCCCCACCCGGCCCACCGCTACAATGCCGCGCATGGCCAGCCCCCCCTCTCCCTTCGATGCGCTCAAGCCCGTCGCCGGTCGCGCGCTGGAGACCGCGCTCAATCGCGCGATCGCGCTGGACGCGGAGACCCGCGCCGCGCTGTCGCGCCTCGACGGCCGCGTGGTCGAACTGACGCTCGCCGCGCCGCCGCTGGCCCTGCAGCTGCGCGTCGAAGGCGAGCGCCTTGTCGTGGGCCCCGTCGACCCGAAGGGCGAACCCGACCTGGCCGTGCGCACCACGCTGGGCGGGCTCCTGGGCCAGCTCCCGTTCCTGCGCCGCGACGACGCCCCCGCCGTAGGCCGCGTGCGCGTGTCCGGCGATGCCGAACTGGCGCGCCAGCTGCAGCGCCTGGCCGAGCGCTTTGACCCGGACTGGCAGCAGCCCTTCATCACCGTGTTCGGCGAGGTCATCGGCGTGCAGGTCGCCAACGCCATTGCCGGCGCGCTGGCCCAGGCGCGCAGCCTGGGCGGCCACTTCGCGCGCAGTGCCGCCGAATACGTCACCGAAGAATCACGCGACGTCGTGCCGCGCGCCGAACTCGAAGCCTTCCTCGACGACGTCGACGGCCTGCGCGACGACGTCGACCGCCTGGCCGCGCGGGTCACGCGCCTGTCGGCGGGGAGCGCGGCTTGAGCAGCGTCCTGCGCGCCGCCCGCATCGGCCGCGTGCTGCTGCGCTACCGGCTCGACTCCCTGCTCGACGGCACCCCGGCCGAGCGCTGGCTCAAGTTGATGCGGCCGTTCGTGCCGCGCGCCTCGGCCACGGTTGCCGCCCAGCCGCGCGGTACCCGACTGCGCCTGGCGCTGCAGGAGCTGGGCCCGATCTTCGTCAAGTTCGGGCAGATCCTCTCCACCCGCCGCGACCTGCTGCCGCCCGACATCGTCGACGACCTGGCGCTGCTGCAGGACCAGGTCGCCCCGTTCGATGGCGACGTGGCGCGCACCATCGTCGAGAGTGCACTGGGCGCGCCGATCGCCGAACTGTTCGCCAGCTTCGATACCGTGCCGCTGGCCTCGGCCTCGATCGCGCAGGTGCATGCCGCGCACCTGCATCCGGTCGGCGACGCGCCCGGACGCGAGGTCGTGGTCAAGGTGCTGCGGCCCGGGATCGCGAAGCAGATCGCCAGCGACATCGGCCTGCTGCACAGCCTGGCCGGCCTGGTCGCCCGCACCCATCCCAACGCCGACAAGATCCGTCCGCGCGAAGTGGTGGCCGAGGTCGAGAACACCCTGGCCGCCGAGATCGACCTGCAGCGCGAGGGTGCCAACGCCTCCGTGCTGCGTCGCTTCTGGCTCGACTCGCCCGACCTGTACGTGCCCGAGCCGATCTGGAGCCACACCACCGTCGAGGTGCTCACGCTCGAGCGCGTGCGCGGCATCAACAGCGACGACATCAAGGCGCTCGATGCGGCCGGCATCGACCGCCGCGCGCTGGCCGCCAAGGGCGTGCGCGTGTTCTACACGCAGGTCTTCCGCGACAACTTCTTCCATGCCGACGCCCACGCCGGCAACATCTGGGTCGATCCCGACCGCAAGGCCGATCCGCGCTTCATCGCACTCGATTTCGGGATCATGGGGCAGCTCTCCAGCGAGGACCAGTACTACCTCGCCGAGAACTTCATGGCGATTTTCAACAAGGATTACCGGCGCATCGCCGAGCTGCACATGCAGGCCGGGTGGATGCCCGCGCACCTGCGCATCGACGAGCTCGAGGCCGCAGTGCGCTCGGTGTGCGAACCCTACTTCACCCGGCCGCTGTCGGAGATCTCGCTGGGCGAGGTGCTGGGCAAGCTGTTCCGCACCGCGCAGCGCTACGAGCTGACCCTGCAGCCGCAGCTGATCCTGCTGCAGAAGACCCTGCTCACCATCGAGGGCATCGGCCGCCTGCTCGACCCGAAGATCGACATCTGGGCTGTGGCGCGGCCAGTGCTTGAACGCATCCTGGTCGAACGCTACAGCCCGCGGAAGCTGGCGTCGGAGTTCCGCAAGCGGCTGCCCGAACTCATGACCCAGGCGCCGGAAATGCCGCGCCTGCTGCACGCCTGGCTGCAGCAGCAGGTCGAGGGCCGGCATGAACTGCGGATGCGCTCGCAGGACATCGTCGACATCACGCAGACGCTCAAGGCGCTGCAGCGGCGCATGGTCGCCGCCATACTCGGCGTCGGCCTGCTCGTGGTCGCCGCGGTGCTGTATGCGCTCGAGGCCGGCGGCCCGTCGTTCATCGGAATCCCGCTGTCGGCCTGGGTGGCGGGCGTCGGCGGCATCTGGGCAATCCTGGCCGCACTGCCCCGACGCGGCTGAAGACCCGGCCGCCGGGGCACGCAGCGCCCGGTCGAGCCCGTTCCGGTCACATCCGCCGGCGCGTCGCGTCTGGGCTCGGAACGACGCCGGAAGCTGGCATCATGCGGAGCCGGCGTCACCTGCAGCCAGGTGCAGCCCGCGACAGGGACGCCGCGCGCCAGGGATCGCGCCGGGACGAGAAGGATCGGGGGGAACGTGACGCTATTCCTGACAACCAGCCTGGGCTATCCCACGCTCGCCTACAGCATCGTGCTGGCTGGCCTGCTGTTGTTCTGGCTGGTCGCGGCGCTGGGCATGCTGGGCATCGACGCGCTGGACCTGGATGGCGGGGACGGCGGCGGCATGGTGTCCCGGCTCGGCCTCGATGGCCTGCCTACGCTGCTGGTGCTGAGCGTGCTGGTGTTCCTGGCCTGGATCATCACCTACTTCGTCCACCTGTTCTTCCTTGCGCCACTGCCAGCGCTGCTGCGCTACGGCCTGGGTACGGTGCTGCTGCTGCTCGCACCGGTGCCGGCGATCCTGCTCACGGCGATGCTGTTGCGTCCGCTGCGCCGCATGGTGCTGCGCATGCGGCCGGTGCCGGCGGCGTCGCTGCTGGGACGGGTCGCGACCGTGCGCACGCCCGGCGTCGACGCAGCCCACGGCATGGCCGAGCTCGATGACGGCGGCGCCGGCCTGATCCTGCAGGTCCGCCACGGTGGCGAAACGGCCATTGCGCGCGGCGATCGCGTCGTGCTGCTCGAACATGATGCGCAGTCCAACACCTGGCGGGTGATGGCCGAGCGCGACTACCACACCCTCTGACATACCCGAACGTTCCCCAGGAGCCGCTTCATGGAACTCGCACTGCTTGGCCCCTTCCTCGTCGGCGCAGTCGGCATCGCCGTGCTGCTGCTGGTGCTGGCGATCGTCTTCAAGTCCTTCTACAAGAAGGTCGACCAGGGCACGGCGCTGATCGTCAACGACATGAGCTCGCAGCCGAAGGTGCACTTCACCGGCGCGCTGATCATCCCGGTGCTGTACCGCGCCGAGCTGATGAAGATCAGTCTGATCACGCTCCAGATCGACCGTCGCGGCAAGGAGGGCCTGATCTGCCGCGACAACATGCGCGCCGACATCGCGGTGGCCTTCTACCTGCGCGTCAACGAGACCCAGGCCGACGTGTTGCGCGTGGCCAAGGCGCTGGGCGCCGACCGTGCGTCCGACAAGCACGCGGTGGATGAACTGTTCAACGCCAAGTTCTCCGAGGCGCTCAAGACGGTCGGCAAGAAGTTCGACTTCACCGACCTGTTCGAGAAGCGTCAGGAGTTCCGCGACGAGATCATCAAGGTCATCGGCAACGACCTCAACGGCTACGTGCTCGAGGACGTGGCGATCGACTACCTCGAGCAGACCCCCAAGCACGTGCTCGATCCGAACAACATCCTCGACGCCGAGGGCATCCGCAAGATCACCGAGCTGACCGCCTCGCAGAACGTGATCACCAACGAGCTGTCGCAGAACGAGCACCTGGCGATCACCAAGAAGAACGTCGAGACCCGCGAGGCCACGCTGTCGCTCGAGCGCCAGCAGGCCGAGGCCGAGGCACGGCAGAAGCGCGAGATCGAGACCATCCAGGCGCGCGAGAGCGCCGAGACCCTGCGCGTGCAGGAAGAGCAGCGCCAGCTGGCCGAGGCCGCGCGCATCGAGGCGCAGCAGCTGATCGACATCCGCGACCAGAACCGGATGCGCGAGGTCGAAGTGGCCGAGCAGAACCGCCAGCGGGCCGTGGCCATCGAGGCCGAGCGCGTGGCGCGCGCGCGCCAGCTCGAACAGGTGACCACCGATCGCGAGGTGCAGCTGCAGGGCGTGGAACGCGACAAGGTGGTCGAGCAGGGCAAGATGGACGTGGCCAACATCACCCGCGAACGCATCGCCATCGACAAGACCGTGGCCCAGGAAGAGGAGCGGATCAAGGAGGTGCGGGAAGTCTCCGAGGCCGATCGCCTCAAGCAGATCACCATCCTCGAAGCCGAGGCGCGCGCGCAGCAGGCACTGCTGGAAGCGGTGAAGAAGGCCGAGGCGGGCGAGACCGCAGCCAGGCATCGCGCGGTGGAGATCACCACCCTGGCGCAGGCGGAACTCGAGGCGGCCAGCCGCCAGGCCGAGGCCAAGAAGGTGATCGCCGATGGCGTGCGCGCCGAGCGCGCGGCGCCCGGCCTGGCCGAGGCGCAGGTGAAGGAGGCCAGCGCGGTCGCGATCGAGAAGGTCGGCATCGCCGAGGCACGCGTGGTCGACGCGATGGCCGATGCCAACCTCAAGCAGGGCGCGGCCGAGGCCAAGGTGCTGGCCGAGAAGCTGGGCGCGCAGGCGCAGGGCGAGGAGCAGATGGGCCGCGCGAAGGCGACCGCGGTCGAGTCGATCGGCACGGCCGAAGCCGAGGTCGTGGGCAGGAAGCTGGCCGCCGAGGCCGAAGGCCTGACCCGCAAGTTTCAGGCGCTGGATTCGCTCAGCGAAAACGCGCGCGTGCACGAGGAGTACCGCATGGCGCTCGATACCAGCCTCAAGCAGGCGCTGGCCTCGATCGAGGCGGGCAAGGAGATCTCCAAGGAGAACGCCGAGGTCATCGCCACCGCGCTGCGCAACGCCGACATCGACATGGTCGGCGGCGACGGCGGCATGTTCGACAGCCTGGTGCGGGCGATCTCGCTGGGCAAGTCGATCGAAGGCCTGGCCGACAAGAGCCCGGTGGTGCAGGAGCTGATGCAGAAGTACCTCGGCGTGGGCCTGAACCGCGGGTTGCCGAAGGTGGACGCGGAGGCGACCTGATGCCTCCACTCCCTCCCTCGCTCACGGGGGAGGGGCGGGTGGGGGCAAACGGTCGCGACGTCCTTTCCGCGCGCTTCGCGCGCGCCCCCATCCCAGCCTTCCCCCGCGAGCGGGGGAAGGAGCTCAAAGCCCGCTCTTCTCCCTTCCGGCAAGTGGGGAAGGAGCTCAAAGCCCAGCAGGATGACGACCGGCAATGACCGATCCGAAGCACGACAACACGGGCACGACTGAGACCGATGCGGCGTTGACCAGCACCATCGACCAGGCCGTCGCCCAGGGCGGCGCCTACGAGGTGCTGCGCCGCCGCCTGGTGGAGCAGGGCGCGCGCCTGCGCGGACTGGCCGACGGCCTCAACGCACGCAGGCTGCAGGAGTTCGGCGACAGCCGGCTGGAAGTGGCCGGCCGCTTCCGCGTGCGCACCGAGCACAACTGCGTCGGTCGCGACATCGTCCAGGTCGGCGACGACCTGCTGCTGTTCGGCTACAACGTCTTCCTCGGGCTGAAGACCACGACCCGGGTCGAGGACGTGTTCGGCCTGTACCGCCTGTTCGAAGGTCCGGACGGTTACGACGTCACCCCGGTGGACCTCAAGGACAGCTTCCTGGCGCAGCCGGGCTTCGTCCACGACTTCACCGAGCTCTACGCGTACTACCGGCACGCGCGCCTGCTGCAGCTGATCAAGCGCGACGGCAAGCTGCTGGCCGCCTTCCAGATCGGCGAGCGCAGCAGCGACGTGCGCGTGTTCCGCTGGGCGATCGGCAGCGACGGTGCACTGAGCTGGATCGACTCGCGCGGCGAACGCGACATCGCCCTGCCGCCGCCGTTCGACTTCGACTGGACGCGTGCCACCCGCGACCTGATGGTCGCCGGCCGTCATCCGCACCTGAACATCCTCGATACGCTGTTCGTCGAGACCACCGGTGGCGATCTCACCATCAAGGTCGAGAACAACACCGGTACCGGGCAGGGCGTGTACAGCGAACCGGTGGAGGACAGCACCCAGTCGCTGGACGACGCCACCATCGACTACGCGCGCGTGGGTTCGCTGGTGCTGCTCAAGGTCCTGCCTTACCGCGAGCAGCAGTGGCGCGGACTGATCTACAACACCATCACCGGCGCGGTGGTGCGCAACGACGCCATCGTCCAGGCCTGCGTGCAGCTGCCCGAAGACCACGGGATCATCTTCCCCGGCGGCTACTACCTGCAGAACGGCGAGCACAAGGCCTTCGACGCGGCCATGCAGGGCATGCAGTACAAGCGCACGCGGCGCTCGCCCAACGGCGAGGACGTGCTGTACGTGTTCTACGAGCGCGAGGCCGGTCGGTCCGCGCTGTTCGTGTACAACACCATCCGCCGCGAGCTGCAGAACCCCCTGTTCGGCCATGGCTACGCCTTCCTGCAGGACGGGCGCATGGTGCTGTTCCATGCCGAGGGCGAGAGCGCGACCCGCATCCACCCGATGCAGGTCTGGCAGACGCCGTTCACCAGCGACGAGTTCGCCGCGCGCATACCGGCCGGCACCGGCTTCATGGGCCGGATCGGCAACGCCGCCCTGGTGCGCGGCATCTCCGATCTGATCGAACTGGTGCGAGGCATCGACAGCTCCCAGGTGTCGGCACAGCGCTACCAGCTGCTGGTCCATGGCACCCGGCGCATGTTCGACGCCCACCATTGGCTCGACGATGGCAACTGCGATGGCGTGGCCTCGCTGCTCCGCGAGATCAGCGCGACCGGCGAGTCGGTGCTCGACGAGTACGAGAAGGTCGAGGACATCCGGCGCCAGTCCGATGCGGCCATGGCTGGCGCCACCGCGGCGCACCGCGCGCTGCTGGCGAAGCTGCAGCCGGAGAACTGGACCGGGATCGGCGAGTTCGTCGACGCCCTGGGCGAGATCTCGCGCCAGCGCGGCCACCTGCTCACCATCCGCGACTACCGCTACATCGACACCGACGCGATCGACGCGATGGGCCAGGCGCTGCAGCAGGCGCAGGAGCAGGTGGGCGCGGCCACCGGCGAATTCCTCGGCGGCGACAAGGCGCTTGCGCCGCTGCATGCGCGCCTGCAGCAGCTGGACGCCGCTGCGCAGCAGGCCGATACCGCGCGCGTGCTTGCCGAGCAACTGTCGGCCATGCAGGCGATGTCAGCCGAGCTGGACATGCTGTCGGAGCTGATGGCCAGCCTCAAGGTCGACGATGCCACGCAGCGTACGCGCGTGGTCGAGGCGATCTCGGCGCTGTACGCGCGGCTGAACCAGGCCCGCGCGCGCGCCGACCAGAAGCGGCGCAGCCTGGGATCGGCCGAGGCCGTGGCCCAGTTCGGCGCGCAGTTCGCGCTGTTCGGCCAGTCCATCGCCAGCGCATTGGGCTTGGCCACCGATCCCGAACGCGCCGACGAACAGCTGTCGCGGCTGATGGTGCAGCTGGAGGAACTGGAGAGCCAGTTCGGTGAGCACGAACAGTTCCTCGGCGACATCCTGGCCAAGCGCGAAGAGCTGCTCGACACCTTCGACGCGCACCGCCAGGCGCTGCTGGACGCGCGCCAGCGCAAGGCGCAGTCGGTGTTCGACGCGGCCGCGCGCATCCTCGACGGCCTGGTGCGGCGCACCGAGCGTTTCACCACGCTGGACGAGCTCAACGCCTTCTTCGCCGGCGATCCGCTGATCCTCAAGCTGCGCGAGCTGGCCGGGCGCCTGCGCGAGTACCGCGACAGCGTCAAGGCCGACGACATCGAGGCGCGCCTGAAGGGCGTGCGCGACCAGGCGGTGCGCAGCCTGCGCGACCGCAGCGACCTGTTCGAGGACGGCGGCAACGTCATCCGCCTCGGGCCGCGCCACCGCTTCAGCGTCAACACCCAGCCGCTGGACCTGACCATCCTGCCGCGCGGCGATGGCCTGTCCGTGCACCTGACCGGCACCGACTACTACGAGGCGATCCACGATCCCGAACTCGACGCGCTGCGCGAGTGGTGGCAGGTGTCGCTGGATTCCGAATCCCCGCAGCTGTATCGCGGCGAGTACCTGGCCGGACTGATCCTTGATGCCGCCGTGCACGGCCGCGACGGCCTGGACCTGGCCGCACTCGAACACGCGCTGGCCGATCCGGCCGCGCTGGACCGGCTGGTGCGCGAGTTCGCCGCGCCGCGCTACCGCGAAGGCTACGAGAAGGGCATCCACGACCACGACGCCGCACGCCTGCTGCAGGCCCTGGTGCCGCTGTACATCGGTGCGGGCGCGCTGGTGCATGCGCCGGCGGCGCGCGCGCTGGCGCTGATGTTCTGGGCGCGCCACCAGCGTCGGGAGGACGTCCAGCCGTGGCCGGAGCGTGCGCTTGGCGCGCAGGCGGTGCAGCGGCTGTTCGCCACGCGCGAAGGCATCGAAGCGCTGCGCGCCGACATGGCCGCCGCGCTGGCTGCGTTCATCGATGAAAGCCGGCTGCCATTGGACGATGGTCTTGCGCAGCCGGCTGCCGACTACCTGTTCGACGAACTGCGCCAGGGCGAGCCGACCTTCGGCTTCAGCCACTACGCGCGTGACCTGCTCGATGCGCTCGACGCGCAGCTGCAGTCGGCCGGCATGGCCGACAGCTTCGAACGCGCGCTGGGGCAGTCCACGTCGGCGGCCGCGCAGTGGGCGCAGGTGTCGCAGTGGCTGCAGGCGATGGTGCGCGACCCGCGCCACGCCGCGCTGGCCGGCTACGTGCCCGAGGCGGTCGCGCTGCGCCTGGCCGCACGCGAACTGCGCCACCGCAGCGTCGAGGCCACCCTCGTGGCGCAAGTGGATGGCCTGCTCGGCGAGCACCCGCACATCGACGGCGGCCGCCTCACGATCCCGGTCGACGATTTCCTCGCCCGCTTCGGCGCCCATCGCGCGCATTTCGTACCGGGCTTCGAGCGGTACCAGGCGCTGCGTCAGCGCATCGCCGCGCGCGAGCGCGAGGCGCTGCGACTGTCGGAGTTCCGCGCACGACCGCTGAGTTCGTTCGTACGCAACCGCCTGATCGACCAGGTCTACCTGGCGGTGATCGGCGACAATCTCGCCAAGCAGATGGGCACGGTCGGCGAGGACAAGCGCAGCGACCTGATGGGTCTGCTGATGATGATTTCGCCACCCGGCTACGGCAAGACGACGCTGATGGAGTACGTCGCCAGCCGCCTGGGCCTGGTCTTCATGAAGATCAACGGCCCGGCGCTGGGCCACGAGGTGCGCTCGCTCGATCCGGCGCAGGCGCCGGACGCCACGTCGCGCCAGGAGCTGGAGAAACTCAACCTGGCGCTGGAGATGGGCAACAACACCATGCTGTATGTCGACGACATCCAGCACACCCATCCGGAGTTCCTGCAGAAGTTCATCTCGCTGTGCGACGGCACGCGCCGCATCGAGGGCGTGTGGAAGGGCCGCACCCGGACCTACGACATGCGCGGCAAGAAGTTCTGCGTGGTCATGGCCGGCAACCCGTACACCGAGTCGGGCGAGGTGTTCCGGATCCCGGACATGCTCGCCAACCGCGCCGACATCTACAACCTCGGCGACGTGCTGGGCGGCATGGAGGATGCGTTCAAGCTCAGCTACATCGAGAACAGCCTGACCTCCAGCGCGGTGCTCGCGCCGCTGGCCACGCGCGACCTGGCCGACCTGCATCTGCTCGCCGACAAGGCGGCGGGACGTGAGGTGTCGACCAATGCGCTGACCCACGCCTACAGCGGCGCCGAGGTCAACGAGATCGTCGCCACCCTGCAGAAGATGATGCAGGTGCGCGACGTGGTCTATCGCGTCAACCAGCAGTACATCGCCAGCGCCGCGCAGGCCGATCGCTACCGCACCGAGCCGCCGTTCCGGCTGCAGGGCAGCTACCGCAACATGAACAAGCTGGCCGAAAAGATATCGCCCGTGATGAACGCCGCCGAGCTGCAGCAGCTGATCGCCGACCACTACCTGGGCGAGGCGCAGCTGTTGACCACGGGCGCCGAGGAGAACCTGCTCAAGCTGGCGGAACTGCGCGGCACGCTGGATGAAGTGCAGGTGGCGCGCTGGACGCAGATCAAGCGCGACTTCCTGCGCAACAAGGCGATGGGTGGCGAGGACGCGGACACCGGCGCGCGCGTGGTGGCGCAGCTGGCCGATATCGCCGAGGGGCTGGCCTCGCTGCGCAGCGAGCCGACGGTGCAGGCCGCGCCCGAGGTGCCCTGGGAGCGGCTGCTGGCCTCACTGCAGGAGAGCGCAGTCGCACGTCGCGACGAGGGCGATGGCGCGGCGCAGTGGCTGCAGTCGCTGCCCGAGGCGATGCGCGGCGCGTTCGACCCGGTGCTCTCGCACCTGGCGCAGGGCCAGGAGCGGCAAGCGCAGCTCAACTCGGCCCTGGTGCAGATCCTCGACCTGCTGCGCACGAAGCTGGCCGAAGCGCCGGCGCAACGGGTGCAGGCTGCTGCTGACCGGCGCGGGCAGCCCAAGAGCACGCAGCCCAAGAGCGCGCAGGAGATCGAGCTGGAGGAACTGCTGCGCCAGCTGCGTTTCCGCGCCGACGAAAAGCCCGGCAAGCCGTGACGCAGGGGGCGCCGCCGCCGGTGGATCTGGCCGATGCCCTGGCCATCGTGCGCTACGGCAGCGATGTGCTGGACGAGGTGCTGGATGCCCGCCTGGCCGATGCGCTGGACCACGCGCCCGCGGCGGCACTCGTGTCGCGCCTGGACCAGCTCCGGCGCGCGCTGCAGGCGGGCAGTCCGCGCGCAGCGCGGCGCGGGACCGGTCTGCTCGGCCGCCTGCTGGGGCGGGACGTACAGGCCGAGGCCGAGGCGTTGCAGCTGCGCGACCAGATCGGTGTGCTGCTGGCGCGGGCCGATACCGACGCCGACGGACTGCGCGCCCGCAGCGCCGTCCAGCAGGCGCTGATCGACGAGGTCGTGCGTGCGGTGGCCGCGATCGAAGCGCGCACTGCGGAGGCCCGCGCCTGGCTCGACGCACACCCCGATGCGGGGGCGGTGCCGGGCGTCGTCGCCTCGCCGCACGAACGCCTGCTGCAGCGCCTGGCCCAGCTCGACACCGTGCGGGCGTCGTGGACCACCGGCGCCGCCCAGTTGGCCCTGCTGCGCGACCAGTCGCTCGACCTGCTGGCCCGCTACCAGCGCATCCGCGACGTGCTGCTGCCGGCCTGGCGGCAGCACGCCCTGGGCGCGGCGGCCCAGGCTGGAGGTCTGCGCGCCGCCGAGGCCGCAAACGCCCACGCGGCCATCGAGGCGGAAGTCGCCGCGATGGCCGGTACACTCGATCCCCGACACGCCACGCAGGCACCGGAGTAGACGCATGACCCAGGACAACACCGGCGCCAGCGCCCTCGTTCCCGCTTCCGACGTGCTCGACGACGCGGCGCTCAAGTCGCTGGGCCTTGTCGAGGCCGACCGTGGCGCGATCACCGAGATCGGGCGCACGCTGCAGGACATCACCCCGGGCAACCTGCATGTGTTCGGCCGGGACGCCGCCGGCAAGACCGCAGCCTTCTCCAGCCAGCTGCTCGACCAGGTGCGCAACCGCGACCTCGATGCCGCTGGCGGCAAGCTTGGCGAGGTGGTGCGGATCGCGCGCTCGCTCAACCTCGACAGCTTTGCCGGCAAGTCGAAGCTGCCGGTGATCGGCGGCCTGATCGACCGCATGCGCGCATCCAAGGGTGAGCTGGTGCAGAAGTTCAGCGACACCAACCAGCAGATCGAGCAGCTGCTGCAGGACGTGGCGCGCCAGCAGGGCACCCAGGGCCAGCGTGTGGGTGAGTTCGATCGCATGTACGAGATCGTGCTCGACGAGCGCCGTGCGCTCGGCCTGCATGTGGCCGCGGGCAGGCAGCGCCTGGCCGAATTGGCGGGCGAGCAGCAGGCGCTGGCCGGCCTGGAGGATCCGGACTCGCGCACACGCCGCTCGGAAGTCGAAAACGCGATTCGCCTGCTCGACAAGCGCGTCGGCGACCTGGCGGTGATGCAGCACGCGGCCGACCAGTCGCTGCCGATGATCCGCATCATCCAGGCCAATGCGATCCAGCTGATCGAGAAGTTCAACGCGGTGCGCAACATCACCATCCCGTCGTGGAAGCGCCAGTTCGCGATCCAGCTGTCGCTGAGCGAGCAGAAGAATGCGGTCGAGCTGTCGAACGCGATCGACGATGCCACCAACGAGATCATGCGCAAGAACGCCGACCTGATGCGCCAGACCTCGGTGGAGACCGCCAAGGCCAACCAGCGCGCGGTGATCGACGTGGCGACCCTGCGCCACGTGCACGAGCAACTGATCCAGACGGTGGAGGAAGTGCGCCAGATCCACCGCGACGGCATGCAGCAGCGCCGCCAGGCCGAGACCGAACTGGCCCAGCTGCGCGAGGACGTGCAGCAGCGCCTTGCCGCGCCGGCACAGGGGTCCTGACGGGAGGCCAGTCCAGCGGTCCACCTTGGGCGGACCATCGCTTTCGCAGTCTGCTCTCATCCCGAGTGCAGCGAGGGCTCTGCCTTGCGCACCGGCCAGGCAGCGCACGGGAAGCCGGATGTTCGAACCGGTCACGTTACGGGCGTCGGCATGGCCGCTCTTGACGCCGGCTGGACGTTTCCTTCGCGGTGCGTGAGCGCACCGGCCGCTAGCGTGGCGACTCCTTCCCCACAGGAGCCATCCCATGAGCCATCTCACCGGCAAGCGCGTCGCCATCCTCGCCACCGACGGTTTCGAACAGTCCGAACTGCTCGAACCGCTGCGTGCGCTGAAGGAGCACAAGGCCGAGGTCGACATCGTCTCGCCCAAGGGCGGGCAGGTGCAGGGTTTCGAGCATTTCGACAAGGGTGAGAAGGTGCCGGTCGATGTCGAGCTCGCGCAGGCCGACGCCGGGCGCTACGACGCGCTGGTGATCCCCGGCGGCCTGTTCAACCCGGACGCGCTGCGCGTCGACGATCAGGCGCTGGCATTCACCCGCGCCTTCTTCAAGGCGGGCAAGCCGGTTGCGGCGATCTGCCATGGCCCCTGGGTGCTGGCGAATGCAGATGTGCTCAAGGGCCGCACCGTTACCTCGGTGCCCAACATCCGCGTGGACCTGGAGAATGCCGGTGCGAAGTGGGTCGACGAGGAGGTCGTGGTCGACCAGGGCCTGATCACCAGCCGCACGCCGGACGACCTGCCGGCCTTCTGCGCCAAGCTGGTCGAGGAGATCGACGAGGGCCGCCATGCCGGGCAAAAGCGCTCCGTGGCATGAGTGCGTGACGCGGGCGCCGCGCTCCCGGAGTGGCGCCTGCCGGATCGGCGGATGTGTCTACCGGAGGAAGCTCCGGGGCCAATGAAACGTCGGCCCCGACACCGTCATCTTGACACTGTCGTCCCGGACGTTGTCATCTCGGACACTGCCATCGCCGATCTACGAGGCCGTCATTCCGGACGCTGTCATCCCTGACACTGTCATTTCGAGCGCAGCGAGAGATCCAGGGTCCCGCGCGTCGGGTACCAGATCTCTCGCTGCGCTCGAGATGACAAGGTGGAAGAACCCGCATGACGGTGGAATGAGCCGCACGATGGGGAGTGTCCACAGGACGATGAATAGCTGCACGACAGTGAAAAAGCCGCACGGCGATGAATTGGCCGCCCGACGATGAAATCGCCATGCAGGCGGTGAAGTAGCCGCACGCCGGTGAAAGAGCCGCATGAAAGCTCACGGCAGCGGCGGATGGATCAACCCCCGCCACGCATCAGACCGGACGCCTCAATCGGTCTCGTGCCGATAGTTGACCGAACCTCGGCTCTCCAGCGTGCTCGACTCGATCTCCACGTCGAAGCCCCGCCGCAGCAGATACTTCAGCGTCAGCACCTGGCCGGTGCCCAGCAGCGACACGCCGAAGCCGACGTACAGCCGTGGCGAGAGCTGCTTGCCGATGCCCAGCACGCTGCCGCCCAGTGCGCGCGACTCCGACACCCCCGCATTGTCCAGGCCAAGCCGCGCACCCAGCTGCCCGGCCAGCATGCTGCCGCCGGCGGTGAGCGCGGCGGAGGCGGCGTCGAGCTGGCGGCCTTCGGCGCTGGACAGGTTCGACAGCGGGCGCCCCAGGGCGAGATAGGACAGCGCTTGCGAGTTGTCGCTGGCCGGGTCGGTCCACACGTTCGCCTGCGGTGCGGAGGCGCGCCCGGTGACGCTGATGCCGGCCGTGATGTCCTCGGCTTCGATCTCGCGTTCGGCGCGGATGTCGAGCAGCGGGTCGGATACCGGGCCGTTGAACGTCAGCCGCCCGCGCGTGACCTGGAGCTTCTGTCCGTAGGCGGTATAGCGGCCGCCGACTTCGAGCGTGCCGCTGCCGGTCATCTCGCGGCCGGGATAGGCACGTACGCGCATGCTGCCGCCGAGCGTCCCGTCCAGGCCGAAGCCGCGCAGGCGCACGTCCTCGCCCATGGCCAGGGTCAGGTCGAGCTGCAGCGCCGAAGCCGGTCCGGCCTCGGGGTCGACCGGGTCGAGCACCACCACGTCCGGCGACGCCGACACGCCGCCGTCGAGGCGTTCCAGGTCGATCAGGGCGCTCGGCACCGTGACCGTGCCCGCCACCGACAGCGGCTGGCCGGCGGTGTAACGCACTTCGATGTCCGGATTGGCGACGATGCGCAGGTCGCGGGTATTGGAGGCCACGACGTCCTGGCCGGTCAGGCGCAGCAGCAGCGGCGCGCCGGTGTCGCGCCAGTTGAGGCTGCCGTCGATGGCGAGCGTGCCGCCGCCGGAGGCCACGCTGCCACTGATGCTCGCGCTGCCGTCCTCCTGCGCCTGCAGCGCCACTTCGCCCGATTCGAGCAGGATGCCCAGCGACGGGAGTTCGGTGCTGAAGCCGCTCAGTCGCGCCTGCCCGCCCAGCGCGGGCTGGTTGCGGCGCCCGCCCAGCGCGAGCTCGGCAGTGAGGCGGCCAGTGGGTTCGACGATGTCGGGCGAGAACAGCTCCAGCCAGGTCAGCTCGTCGGTATCGGCGCTGATCTCGCCCGAGAGCGGCGAGGCCGCGTCCCAGCCCGTGGCGATGCGCGCACGGATGTGGCCGTTGCCGTTGAACACGGTGGCAAGCGTCGCTTCGATGCGGGCAGGGCTGAAGTCGGCTTCCAGGCGCAGGTCGCTGTAGCCGAGCAGGTCGTTGCGCGCGCGCTCGCTGTTGCGCACGCCGCCCTCGGCCGAGCGCAGGTCCAGGTGCCCCGCCCAGGCGCGGCCGGCCGGCCGCAGTTGACCATCGAAATCGACCTCGCCACGCAGCGTCCATGGCCGTCCGCCTTCGCGTTCGGGCAACCAGGGCGAGACCAGGGCCAGTGGCAGCTGGCTGCCTGCCACCGACAGTCCGCCGCGTGGCCACTCGGCCTCGGCGCACAGCGCGCCGCCGCCCGCGGCATCCAGGCAGGTGCGCGACAGGCTCCAGCCGCTGCCGCGCTGCGCCCAGCGCGCCGGCGCCTGCAGCCGCCAGGCCGCCCCGCGCACGGGCGCCAGTTGCAGCGCCCCAAGTTCGCCGCTCCAGCCCTGGCCGGCGCGTCGCGCGCTGCCCTGCAGGGCCAGCGACCCCAACGCTTCACTGCGCGCCTGCGCGTCGAGCTGCAGGTCCTCGACTGCGCCGCGGGCGTCGATCCGCACCTGGTCGAGCGCGACGCCGGCATTCAGTCCGCTGGCCTCGGCCAGAAGCTGTCCGCTGCCACGCGACCACGGCAGCCGCCCCTGCACGCGCAGCGAGGACGCCGCGTAGTCGCCCCAGCGCAGGCCCGTGCCCTGCAGGTCGGCCTCCACGTCCGGTGCGGTGCGGGCGCCCTGCGCCTTGAGGGTGCCGCGCAGGCTGCCGGCGGCGCCGGGCAGCAGGTCGGCCAGGTCCAGCGGGGCCAGGCGCGCGTCGAGCAGCAGGCGGTCGGTCAGGGTGCCGCGTGCGTCGATACGGCTGCCGCCGATGCGCAGCGCGGCTTCGCCTTCGTAGTCGCTGCGCGTCTGGCCCGTCGCCGGGCCGCGCATCGCGAACGCGGCGGTGCCGTCGATGCGGCGTCCGCGCAGGCTGCCGCCCAGCTCGCTGGCCTCGACGTCCACGTCCAGGCCGCCATCGTCGCGGGTGCTGCCGCGGCTCGACAGCCGGCCATTGAGCGCGCCGTTCCATTCCGGCGCGAAATAACCCGGGTCGAAGCCGGCCAGCGTCGCGTCCAGGTCCCAGCGCAGCGCGGGAGACCAGCCGACATCGCCGGTGGCGTCCAGGCGCCCGCTCGGCGTGGTCGCGCGCAGCGTCTGCAGGCGCAGTGTTTCCAGATCGCCGCGGCCATCGATCTCGAGCTGCGCGCGCAGCGCCTCGCGCTCGAGCGTGGCATTGCCGATCACCGCCCAGGCGCGGCTGGTGCCGGCGATGCCGAGATCGGCATCGACGCCGATCACCGGTGCGGGATCGGCCGGCTCCGGATCGACCGCCTGCGTTGTTCCACCGAAGCGCAGGCCACGTGCGTTGATCGCGAAGCGGAAGTCGGCATCGCGCGGTTCGCTGAAATCGCCGCGCCCGCGCGCGGTGATGCGTCCGTCGAAGACATCCAGCACCAGCGGTTGCAGTTCCAGCACCTGTTTCTCGAGCCTGAGCTTCGAAGGCTGCAGCACCGCCTGCAGCGTTCCGCGGCGCAGCTGGCCCTGCACGTCGGCCGCGCCGCCGCGGCCGTCGGCGGTCAGCGAGAACGACAGCGGCTCGCCTGCTTCACCGCCGGCGAGCAGGGCCGGATCGAGCGCGTCGGCCTGCGCGCGCAGGCTCCAGTCCTCGCTGCGCAGCGCCAGCGCCACGCGCACCGGATCGGGCACGTGGCCGGAGATGGCGACGTCCATGTGGTCCAGGTCGCCGCGCGCGACCAGGCCGAGGCGCGGACGCGGGCGCGGAAACGCGGCCGGCAGCAGGGCGCTGGCGGTGAGGTCGGTGCGGTAGTGGTCGTCTGGCGCATACACACCGTGAGCGCCAAAGCGGCCACGGTCGCTGTCCACCACCAGCTCGACGATGCGCAGCTCGCCCTGGCGCGCGTCCAGGCCGCCGCGGATCGTCGCGATGTCGATCAACGTCGTCCCGGTGCGGGTCACGCGCAGCCCGTCGACGCGGATCGTGTCGGCCTGCAGCGACAGCGGCAGGTCGATGCGCGGCAGCACCTCCGGCCAGGTCGGCAGTTCGAACGGCGTGTCGGCAGGCTCGGGCAGGTCGAGCGCGGCGCCTTCCACGTCCAGCGCATCCAGGCGCAGGCGTCGGCCGATCAGCGGGGTGATCGCCGGATCCAGCACGATGCGCTGCGCGCTGAAGCTGAGCACGGTCGGCCGGGCGCAATCGCCGTAGGGCACGGGTTCGCCATCGACATCCGGGCAGCCGCGCTGCACGTAGCGCACGTCGTGCAGGGTCAGCGGACCGGAGGCGGGGCCTTCGGCGCTGCCCCAGGTCAGTTCGGTGCCTGCCGGCAACACGGCGACGATGCGCGCCAGCAGGAAATCGCGGCCGCCGAAGGTCGACAGCAGCCAGTACAGCAGGACGCCGGCCAGCACCACCAGTCCCGCGGTGACCAGCGCACTGCGGATCGCCAGCATGCGCAGGCGCCGACGGCGGCGCTCGCGCAGCTCGACGATGCGCTGCTCGCGCTCTTCGGGGGTGATGTTGTCGGGCAGTCGCGCGCGTCGGAAGGCCATCGTCAGAACTCCGCGCCGATGCTCAGGCCGATGGTGAACGGCGAATCCGGATCGTCCAGCCCGCGCGCGATGTCGATCTTCACCGGGCCCACCGGCGAGCGCCAGCGTGCGCCGATGCCCACGCCCGTATGCCAGTCCGGCGAACTGCTGTCGAAGGCGCTGCCGCTGTCGATGAACACCGCTGCGCCCCAGTCTCCGTAGAAATAGCGTTCGTACTCCGCGCTCGCGGTCACCACGTTGCGTGCGCCCGTGGCCAGGTAGCCGGTCTCGCGCAGGCCGCCTTCGCCGTCGTCTTCGTAGCGGGTCAGGCGTGGCCCGACTTCGCGCCACTCGTAGCCGCGGATGCTGCGGTCGCCACCGGCGTAGAAGCGCAGGCTCGGCGGCATGTCCACCAGCGCATTGGTCCAGGTGTAGCCGGCCTCGGCGCGCAGGATCAGGCGTGCATTGTCGCCGAGTCCCTTGAAGGTACTGGCGCGCGCATGCAGCTGCGCGAAGCTCGCGTCCGAACCCACGCCTTCCACGCCGCTGCGCAGGGTCAGCGAGCCCCCCACGCCGCTGGTCGGGAAGACGCGGTCGTCGACGTTGACGTACTCGGCGCGCACCGAGGGATGGGTGAACGTGGCGTAGCGGTAGGCCAGCGGCGTGGTGGGATCGTCATCGTCCTCGTTCGAATAGGCCCAGCGCTCGCGCAGCACGTGCAGCGAGGCCACCAGGTTCACCTGCGGGCTGTACTGGCCGCTGCGGCTGCCGACCAACTCGACGCGACGCGTGTCGATGTAGTCGGTCTGTTCGTCGTAGCCCTGCGCGCTGATGGTGTACCAGCCGTCGCGCCAGGCGAAGGCGGGGATGCGGTACTGCAGGGTCAGCGTCTTGCGCTTCTGCGCATAGTCCAGCTGCGCCAGCGCCTTGTGCCCGCGTGTGTTCACGTAACGGCGCTCGCTGCCCAGGCGTACGCCGGCGCCGCTGTCGGTGCCGTAACTCAGGCCGGCGGTGTAGATGTTGCGCTTGGCCGGAGTGAGCTTGACGGTCACCGGCACGCGGCCGTCGATGGCCTGCGCCGGATCGGGCGTGATCTCGATGTCGCTGAAGTAGTCGAGCCGTGCCAGCGAATTGCGCAGGCGGTCGATGCGGCCCTGGTGGTAATACTCGCCCTCGTTCCAGTAGACCAGGTTGCGGAGCAGGTCGTCGCCGATGATCGGCCGCGTCTGCTCGAACACCGTCGGCCCCATGTCGTAGCGGATGCCGCTGGTCCAGACCAGTTCGACGTCGGCGGCATTCTCCGCGCGCGTCACTTCGACCCGGCGGGAGGAGAAATCAGCGTCGAAATAGCCGCGTTCGGTGAGCCTGCGGCTGATGCGGACCTTGCTGGCCTCGTAGTCGGCGTGGTTGAAGGTCGCGCCACGCGAGGGGATGAAGTCGTCGAGGTCGGACTGCAGGTAGCGGTCCTGGCCACCCTCGCCGATGATCGCGATGTCGGCATTGCGCACGCGCACCGGCTCGCCGGGGGTCACGCGGATGGTCACGGACACGCTGCCGTTGGCGCGGCTGCGCTCCACCTCGATGTCCGGCGAATAGAAGCCGAACGGTTCCAGCGCCTCGCGCGTCTCGTCCTCGGCCGCGCGCACCAGGTAGCCCATGCGGCGCCCGCTGACCTCCTGCCCGGCCGCGTCGACCAGCGACAGCGACACGCGCACATTGTTTTGCATCTCCTCGTCGAGGCCGAGGATCCGGACTTCGCCCACGGTCACCGCATGCGCGGTGCCGAGCGACAGGAACAACAGCACGGCAATTGCGGCAACGCGGCGGGGGAATGGCATCGGGGGAGGATACCGAACGGATGTCGACGGACGTTTAACGGATGCGGACTGGCGGCCTGCGGCTGGAATGATCGCGACCGGTGGCCCCACCCCGGCCCTCCCCTGCAAGCGGGGGAGGGGGCGGACGTGACGCTATCGCTCTATTCCCTCCCATCGCTTGGGGATGCGGGGGAAGAACGTGACGCAAATCGCTCTGCGCCTTCCTTCCGCTGGTTGGGAAGAGGGGAAAGAACGTGACGCGATCCTCTGCTCCCTCCTCCGCTTGCGGACGAGGGGAAAGAACCTGACGCAACCGCTTTGCTCCCTCCTCCGCGTGCGGGGGAGGGCCGGGGAGAGGGTCGGCCGGAGCGATGCCGCCGTCAGCCCGACAGATGCTCGATCGCCGCCACGCTGCCCAGCCGCGCGGCCAGCCGCTTGAGCAGCGCCAGGCGGTTGCGGCGCACCGCGTCATCCTCGACGTTGACCATCACCCCGTCGAAGAACGCGTCCACCTGCGGCCGCAGCTGCGCCAGGCGCGCGAGCACGGCCGCATAGTCGCCCTGCGCAAGCGCGCCATCCGTGTCTGCATACGCAGTCTCGACCGCATCGGCCAGCGCCACTTCGGCCGGCTCGCGCAGCAGCGCCCGGTCCACGTCCGCGGGAACCACTTCCTCGACCTTGCGCAGGATGTTGTTGATGCGCTTGTTCGCCGCCGCCAGGGCGTCGGCTTCCGGCAGAGCGGCGAAGTTGCCGAGCGCCCCAATGCGTCGATCAAAATCCACCAGCGACCCTGCCCCTGTAGGAGCGGCTTCAGCCGCGATCGCGCTATCTGCTTCCGCGCCAAATCGCGCAGCGACGGCATTGAAGTGCTGGGCCGGCACACTCTTGTCCGCGTAGTAGCCGCGCAGGCGATCGAGGATGAAATCCTGGATTTCAGAAACCACCTCGGGAGAAGATTGATCGAAATTGCCTGCGTTTCTCGCTTGAACCAATTCCTCCCGCTCGCTTTCAAAGCTCCGAGCGAATCGCTCGCCCAATGATGCCTGCTTTTCAGCGGTCTCTAGATCCTTCCAAAGCTGTGCAAACTTTATGTCGCTCCGAACTCGAGCGACCGAAACCATCAAGCAGTGGTGGAGATCCAGGTCAAACACACCCTCGATCATCGTCCTGGCCAGTCCCAGCGCATTGCGCCGCAGCGCGAACGGATCCTTGTTGCCGGTCGGCTTCAGTCCCGCGGCGAAGCCGCCGGCCAGCGTGTCCAGGCGTTCGGCGATCGCCAACACCTTGCCCAAGGCCGAGGGCGCGATGTCGTCCGCGGCAAAGCGCGGCTGCCAGGCTTCATCGATGGCATCGGCAACCGCCGCGCGGTCTGCATGTGCCAGCCCGGCGAGCGACGCATCCTGCATCGCGTAATGGCGCCCGGCGATGCCCTGCAGCTCCGGAAACTCGTTGACCAGGCGCGACTGCAGGTCGGCCTTGCACAGTTCGGCCGCGCGCCGTGCCAGCGCGGCATCCACGCCCACCTGCGGCGCGATCGCCTCGGCCAGGGCCGCCACCCGCGCCACCTTGTCGGCCACCGAGCCCAGCTTGGCCTGGTAGGTCACGCTGGCCAGCCCCTCGTTCATCGAGGCCAGGCCCTGTTTCATGTCCTCGACGAAGAAGAACTTGGCATCGGCGAAGCGCGGGCGGATCACGCGCTCGTAGCCCTTGCGGATCTCGCCGTCGTCCTTCGGGTCGATGTTGGCGATGCCGATGAAGTGCGGACCAAGCCGGCCTTCGCCATCCAGTACGGGGAAGAATTTCTGGTTGGCTTCCATCGTCGCCACCAGCGCTTCCTGCGGTACGGCGAGGAATTCTTCCTCGAAGGTGCAGCGCACCGCACGCGGCCATTCCACCAGGCAGACCACCTGGTCCAGGTTGTCCTGGTCGATGCGCGCGCGCCCGCCGGCGGCAGCCGCTGCGGCCTCCACCTGTTCGACGATGCGCTGGCGACGCTCCTGGGCATCCACCAGCACCTTTGCGCCACGCAGAGAATCGACGTAGTCCGCGGGCGTGGACAGCCACACCTGCTTGTCGTGCATGAAGCGGTGGCCGCGGCTCATGCGGTCGGCGCGGATGCCGAACACTTCCGCCTCGACCACGTCCTTGCCCAGCAGCAGCACCAGCCAGTGCACCGGCCGCGCAAACGCGAAGCCGTGGTCGCCCCAGCGCATCGGCTTGGGGATCGGCATGGCGGCGATCGCCTCGTTGAGCACGTCCGGCAGCAGTGCGGCGGTGCGCGCGCCGGGCGTGACCGCGCGATGCACGAAGCGCTCGCCCTTGGCGTCGCTGGTCTTCTCCAGTTGCGTCCAGTCGATGCCCGCCTTGGCGGCGAAGCCCTGCAGGGCGCGCGTGGGCTGGCCTTCGGCATCGAGCGCGATGTTGAGGTAAGGCCCCAGCACCTCGCTGCGCTGCTCAGGCTGCTCCACCGCCACGCCGGGCAGCAGCACCGCCAGCCGGCGCGGGGAGTACAGCGGCTTCGCGTCGCCGCGATCGACCGCGATGCCGCGCGTGTCGAGCGCGGCCAGCACGCCGTCGAAGAACGCCTGCGCCAGGCCGGGCAGCGCCTTGACCGGAAGTTCCTCGGTGCCGAGTTCGATCAGCAGCGGCGGCATCGGGGCGGTGCTCATGCGGGGGTGGCCTGTGAGGTCGGGGCTGGGGCGGAGAAGGGACTGTAGTGACGCTGGAATACATCCAGCGCCTCGCAGCGCGCGACGTGCGCGCGCAGCGTCGGCCAGGGCGCCAGGTCGAGCGGGATCGCCTCGTGCAGATGGGTGGCGTAGCAGGCCACGGCGATGTCGGCGTGGCTCATCGCATCGCCAACCAGCCATGGTGCGTCGCCGCGCGCGGCGCAGGCGCGTTCCAGTTCGCCCAGCGCGCCCTCGACCTGCACGCGGCAGCGCGACAGCCAGGCCTCGCTGTGCAGTTCCACCGGGCGGAACACGCGTTCGAGCGCGATCAGGATCGCTTTGTCGATCGCGCCGGTCGCCAGTGCGATGAGGCGCTGGGCATCGCGCCGCGCACGGCCCGTGGCCGGCATCAGCGCGCGCGCTGGACCGACGCGGTCGTCGAGGTAATCGAGGATCATCGCCGACTCGGTCAGCACCTCGCCGTCGTCCAGCACCAGCGTCGGCGCGCGACCGAGCGGGTTGTACTCGCGGATGCGGTCGAAGTCGCGACCCACCGACCAGGCGCGGTGTTCGAAGTCGATGCCGTACAGCGCCATGGCGATTGCCACGCGGCGCGTGTAGGACGAGTCGTACATGCCGATCAGGATCACGGCGCGGCCTGCTGTGCGGCGGGCGCATCCTTCCTGAGGCCGGGGAATCCCAGCTTCTCGCGCTGCTCGCGATACGCCTGCGCCACCGCCTGCGACAGCTTGCGCACGCGCAGGATGTAGCGCTGGCGCTCGGTGACGCTGATCGCGCGGCGCGCGTCGAGCAGGTTGAAGCTGTGGCTGGCCTTGGTCACCTGGTCGTAGGCCGGCAGCGGCAGCCCGGCTTCGACGAGCTTCAGCGCTTCGGCCTCGCAGGCGTCGAAACGGTGGAACAGCTCGGCCACGTCGGCGTGCTCGAAGTTGTAGGCGCTCTGCTCGCGCTCGTTCTGCAGGAACACGTCGCCGTAGGTGACCACGCCCTGCGGGCCTTCCGTCCAGACCAGGTCGTAGACGTTGTCGCAGTTCTGCAGGTACATGCACAGCCGCTCGAGACCGTAGGTGATCTCGCCCAGCACCGGCTTGCACTCCAGGCCGCCCGCCTGCTGGAAATAGGTGAACTGGGTGACTTCCATGCCGTTGAGCCAGACTTCCCAGCCCAGGCCCCAGGCGCCGAGCGTCGGCGATTCCCAGTTGTCCTCGACCAGGCGCAGGTCGTGCACCAGCGGATCGATGCCCAGCTCTTTCAGCGAGCCGAAGTAGAGCTCGACGATGTTGTCGGGATTGGGCTTCATCACCACCTGGTACTGGTAGTAATGCTGCAGACGGTTGGGGTTCTCGCCGTAGCGGCCGTCGCTGGGGCGGCGCGAGGGCTGCACGTAGGCCGCGTTCCACGGCTCCGGGCCCAGCGCGCGCAGGAAGGTCGCCGGATGGAAGGTGCCCGCGCCCACTTCCAGGTCGAGCGGTTGGATCAGCACGCAGCCCTGCGCGGCCCAGTAGGCGTTGAGGCGGGTGATCAGGCTTTGGAAGGTCACGGGCTGGAACGTGGGTCCGGTCATCGGCACGCGTCGATTCGGCGCTTTCGCGGGGCGCGCTAGTATAGCGGCGGACCCTGCAGCACCCGGATTTCCCGACCCCGGAGTCACGTTGAACGAAGCCCTGCGCCCCGCCCCGACACCCGCGCGCCTGCCGCCCGGCAGGCTGGCACTGGAGCCGGTGATCGCGGGCCTGCTCGCCGACGGCCTGCTGGCGCCGAAAGACGCCGAACACGCGCGCGCCAGCGCCCGCCACGTGCGCGGGCTCGACGCGGTGCACCCGCTGGTGCTGCTGTCCAACCTCAAGCTGCCCTCTGCGCAGCGCGCCGGCAGCGAACTGGGCCTGGAAGCGCTGACCGAGTGGCTGGCCAGCGCCAGCGGCCGGCGCTACCTGCGCATCGATCCGACGAAAATCGTGGTGGCCGAGGTCACCGAACTGGTCTCGCACGCCTACGCGCGCCGGCACCGCATCCTGCCGGTCGAAGTCACGCCCGACCGCGCCCGCATCGCCACCAGCGAGCCGATGGCGCTGGATTGGCTGCCCGACGTGCAGCGCCTGCTGCGGCGCGAGATCGAGCTGGTGGTGGCCAATCCGCTCGACCTGCACCGCTACACCATGGAGTTCTATGGCGTCACGCGCTCGGTGCGCGGCGCGCACCAGGACGGCGGCGAGAAGGGCAGCCAGGCGCCGAGCTTCGAGCAACTGGTCGAACTGGGCCGCGCCGGCGACGTCAATGCCGACGACCACCACATCGTCAACATCGTCGACTGGCTGCTGCAGTACGCCTACGAGCAGCGCGCCTCCGACATCCACCTCGAGCCGCGCCGCGATGTCGGCCGGGTGCGTTTCCGCATCGACGGCGTGTTGCACAAGGTGTTCGAGATGCCGCCGCCGGTGATGACCGCCGTGGTCTCGCGCATCAAGGTGCTCGGGCGCATGGACCTGGCCGAGCGCCGGCGCCCGCAGGACGGCCGCATCAAGACCCGCTCGCCGGGCGGGCGCGAGGTCGAGATGCGCCTGTCGACCATGCCGACGGCCTTCGGCGAGAAGTGCGTGATGCGCATCTTCGACCCGGACACGGCGTTCAAGAGCATCGAGCAGCTGGGCTTCGACCAGGACGAGGCCGACACCTGGCAGGAGTTGACCGGTCGGCCGCACGGCATCGTGCTGGTCACCGGCCCCACCGGCTCGGGCAAGACCACGACGCTGTATTCGACGCTCAAGCGGCTGGCGACCAGCGACGTCAACGTGTGCACGGTCGAGGACCCGATCGAGATGATCGCGGTCGAACTCAACCAGATGCAGGTGCACCACCAGATCGACCTCACCTTCGCCCAGGGCGTGCGCACCCTGCTGCGCCAGGACCCGGACATCATCATGATCGGGGAGATCCGCGACCTGGACACCGCGCAGATGGCGGTGCAGGCCTCGCTCACCGGCCACCTGGTGCTCTCGACCCTGCACACCAACGACGCGCCCTCGGCGATCACGCGCCTGCTCGACCTCGGCCTGCCGCACTACCTGATCGCTTCCACCCTCAACGGCATCCTCGCCCAGCGCCTGGTGCGCACCCTGTGCCCGCACTGCAAGGCGCCGAAGAAGCTCAGTGCCGAGGCCTGGCACGCGCTGCTGCCCGGGCCGCATCCGCCGCCGGTGCCGGACACCGTCAACGGCCCGGTCGGCTGCCTGGAGTGCCGCAATACCGGCTACCTCGGCCGCGTGGGCATCTACGAGCTGATGCCGGTCACCCCGCTGCTGCGCGCGCTGATCCGCCCGGACATGGAACTGGCGACCTTCACCCGCGCCGCGATCGGGGAAGGCCTGCGCACCCTGCGTACGGCCGGCGCGGAAAAGGTCGCGCAAGGCCTGACCACGGTGGAAGAAGTGCTGACGGTGCTGCCGCCGGCGGAGTAGGGACAGGGGATGGCGCAGCTTGCGGAGGGATGGTCCCGGCCGCTCGCCCCCACCCCGGCCCTCCCCCGCAAGCGGAGGAGGGAGTAACCGCGTGGCTGCTTCTCGTCTTTCCCCGCAAGCGGAGGAGGGAGCAACCGCGTCGCTGCTTCTAGTCTTCCTCGGAAGCGGAGGAAGGAGCAACCGCGTCGCTGTTTCTAGTCTTTCCCCGCATGCGGAGGAGGTGGCAGCAGGGCGCTGCGTCCGCTCCTGGCCGCAAGTGGAGGAGGAATCCATCGCGTCGCTGCGTCCGCTCCCTCCTCCGCTTGCGGGGGAGGGCCGGGGTGGGGGCGCCCGGAGCACCGCGCCACCATGGGCCGCGCAGCCGATGCAGTAGCATGTCGCCATCGTGGCGCAGCCACATCGAAGGCGAAGCAGGGCAGTCATGTCGACGCGGGCAATGGGTCCGGCCACCGGTTGGTCGTGGCTGGCACGGGCGGTCAATCTTGGTCGCGCCAATCCGAGGGCGGTGATCGGCGCGATCGCGCTGGTGGCGCTGGTGGCCGTGCTTCCGAGCATCGTGCAGATGGTGCTGCAGCCGGCGATGGGCGCGCAGCCCAACGCGCTGCTCACCGTGGCGGCGCTGACCACCCTGGCCTCGCTGATCGTGTTCCCGCTGCTGATTGGCGGCGTGCTGCGCGTGATCGACGCGACCGAGCACGGCCGGCCGGCCGTCGCCACCGGCGTGTTCGACGCCTTCCGCGGCGGCAACGGTGCCGGGCGCCTGATCGGGTTCGGCCTGCTGATGACCGCGCTCTACCTGCTGGTGTTCGGCACGATCATCGGCAGCTTCGGCCAGGGCCTGCCCGAGTGGTACATGCAGCTGATGCAGCTGACCATGGAGGCCGGTGGCAAGCCGGTCCAGCCCGACGACATCCCGGCACCGCCCAAGGGCCTTGGCATGGTGATGGCGCTGGGCCTGCTGTTCGGCCTGTTCCTTGGCGGCGCCTATGCGATCGGCTTCGGCCAGGTGGCCCTGGGCGATCGCGGCGTGCTGGGTGCGGTGGCCGATGGCCTCACCGGCGCATTGAAGAACCTGCTGCCGATCGTGGTGCTGGCGGTGCTGTCGATCGTCGCGCTGTTCGCGCTGACCCTGGTGGTGACCCTGATCGGCGGCGTGCTTGCGCTGGTGGGCGGTCTGGTGCATCCGTCGCTGGCGATCCTGCTGGTGGCGCCGGTCTACCTGGGCATGATCCTGCTGATGTACGTGGTCATGTTCGGCGTGATGTACCACATGTGGCGCGACATCTGCGCCGACCCGGTCGCGCCGCCGCCGCTGCCGGACAACCAGGTCGAGCTCTGAAGCTGCCGGCGCGCTGTGCGCCGCAGCGACCGCATCCTGATTTTGCTGTAGGAGCGGCTTCAGCCGCGATCTCGGCCGCGCGGGAATGAGGCCGCTGTGATGTTCCCGGATGCGCGCCGCAAGCCGGGGTCGCGACGCAACCGCAGTGGTGTGGTCGCGGCTGAAGCCGCTCCTACAGGAGCAGCGCGTCGAGCGCGCCCTGCATCGCCGCCAGGAACAGCCAGCCGGAGAAGACCAGGGCAGCCACGACCTGCAGCGCCAGCCAGGCCTGTGCCCATCGCGGCAGCGTCGCGCCGGCCTGCGCAGGCACCACCTGCGTGCCCGCGATGCGGTCGTGCAGCGCCTGGTAGTGCGGCGGCGCCAGCGCCAGCAGGTGGCCGATGTTGAGCGTCAGCCAGGACAGCACGCCGGCGAGATGGCGGCCCGCCGCGCGCATGATGCCGATCCGGCCCGCGCCCTGCGCGGCACACACGCGCAGGCCCAGCGCACGCTTGCCTGGCGTGGCCTGTCGCGGCGAGGCTTCCCAGGCGGCGAACCAGACCAGCGACAGCGCCGCGGCCAGCAGCAGTGGCGGCAGCACGGTGGCGGCGACGGCTTCGGACAGCGCGCCCGCCATCGCGGCCTGCTGCGGATCGGACAGCCATTGCCGCGACAGCGCCAACGGGGAACCGCCGGAGTCCAGCATCTCCAGCATCGACTGCGCCAGCGAGCGCACCAGCGCATCGAACGTGTCGGCAATGCGCGAGGCGCCCGCAAGCACGCCGTCGGCGCAGGCAGGCAGCACGACGACCGCCACCAGCATCATGTCCAGCGACCAGGCCGCATAGCGGCGCAGCAAGCCGGCAGGCGCGGCCTGCACGCGGCTCATGCCTCGTCTGCGGCGTCGTTCTCGCGCTTCGGCACGATCATGCGCGCGGCGATGATCCCCGCCTCGTACAGCAGGCACATCGGAATCGCCAGCATCAACTGCGAGACCACGTCGGGCGGCGTGATGACGGCCGCAAGGATGAACACGCCCACGATCGAATAGCCACGCCATTCGCGCAGCTGGTCCGGAGTCACCCAGCCCAGCGCGACCAGGATCACCAGCGCGACGGGCAGCTCGAAGCTGATGCCGAAGGCCAGGAAGATCACCAGCACGAAGTTCAGGTAGGCGTTGATGTCGGTCATCATCGCCACGCCGTCCGGCGTCACCGCGGTGAGGAAGCTGAACACCGCCGGCAGCACGAGGAAGAATGCGAACGCGCAACCGGCGTAGAACAGCGCCACCGCCGACACCAGCAGCGGCAGCGCCAGCCGCTTCTCGCGCCGGTACAGGCCGGGCGCGACGAAGGCCCAGGCCTGGTACAGCAGCCAGGGCATGGTCACCAGCACTGCGGCGAACAGCGCCAGCTTCAGCGGCGCGAAGAACGGCGAAGCGACTTCCACCGCGATCAGGTGCGCGCCGGGCGGCAGCTTGTCCAGCAACGGCTGCGCAAACCAGCCGTACAGGCGGTTGGCGAACGGCAGCAGCGCGACCAGGGCGATGCCAAGACCGATCATCGCGCGCAGCAGGCGCGTGCGCAGCTCGACGAGGTGCTCGATCAGGCTGCTCTCGCCGCTGTCGTTCTCAGCGCTGCCGGCCATCGTCCCCGTCCGTGTCGTCGGCATCGTGGCGGTCCGCGCGCGCGGCATCGGCTTGCGCCGACGCAGTGCCCGCGCCGGTGGTGTCGCCGGCAATGCCGTCGGCGGCTTCCGCTGCGTCGATCCCGCGCACGCCGGTGGCGTGGTCCTGCGGCGTCGGGTAGGCGCCGGGGTCGGTGGTCAGGATGGCGGGGGCAGCGGCCGCAGCGCCCGGGCCTGCCGCGACCTGGCGGCGCAGGCTTTCGATCTCGCGCCGCGCCTCGGCTTCGGCCGCGCTGACCTTGGCCTGCATCTCGGCCTCGGTCTCCTGCATCGTCTTCTGGAGGTCCGCCGCGGCCTGGCGGGCGTCGTGCAGGCTGCGCTTGAGTTCATCCGCGGCCAGCTCGCGCTCGAGTTCGGACTTCACCGAATACCACTGCGCGCGCGCGCGCCGCACCCACAGGCCGGCGAAGCGCGCTGCCTTGGGCAGGCGCTCCGGGCCGAGCACGACCAGCGCGACCACTGCGATCAGCAGCAGTTCGGTGAATCCGATATCGAACATGGCGGCGGCCGCGGACCCGCGGCTCAGCGCGAGACGGTGTCGTCCTGCCGGGCCTTGCCCGACACGGTGCCGTCGCGTTCCTGCTGCGACGACTGGTGGTCGAGCTCGCCGGCGGGCTTGTCCTCGTCGGACATGCCCTTCTTGAATCCTTTCACCGCTTCGCCCAGGTCGCGGCCGGCGCCGCGCAGGCGCTTGGTGCCGAACACCAGCAGCACCACGACCAGCACGATCAGCCAATGCCAGATGCTGAAACTACCCATTGCATGCTTCCGGGAACAGGTGAGGAGCGCTCAGGATACTCCACCCCGTCAAGCACGACCGTGAGCGGCGTCGGGCCGCAGCGGAATCAGGGCGTTTCGGCCAGCGGTTCGACCCGGGCGGGGTTGTCGTCCACCGGCTCGAACGGCTGCGGCTGCGGGTCCAGCACCAGCTGCTCCGACAGCGGCACGGTGGTGGTGCCCGTGGGCTCGGCGGGCGTCGCGGTCGTGGCCGCGACCGGTGCGGGCTGGCCGCCCGTGCCGCGCGTGGCGCGGGCCGCCGCGGTGGCTTCCTCAAGCTGGTCGCGGAACGCGACCACGGCGTTCGAGGGCTGCTGTCCGACCCGGCCCTCGAGGATCATCCGCGGCGTCGTATTGGCGCCGTAGACCAGCTGGTTGGCATCGTTGTCGATCTGCAGCACCGCACCGTCGAGCGCGACCCCGGCAAACAGCCCGCGCGCGCGCGACCAGGACCAGATCTCGGCCTTGAGCTGGCCGTCGGTGGCGGCGCTGGCATTGCGGCCGACCGGCCCCGCGGCCACGCCGGCATCCGCGCCGAGGGTGACCTTGCCGTTGACGATGGATTCCAGGCTGCGGTCGTTGCGGAACACCAGCACCACGTCGGACGACTGCACGCCGGCCTGGAAGCCGATGCTGCCGCCGGTGATCTTGACGAAGCTCGGATTCGACCAGGTGCCGTCGGGCGACTTCACCGACAGCAGGCCGTGGCCACGGCGACCGCCCAGGACCAGGCCGATCTTGAGCGTGTCGGGGATCACCACGATCGCGCGCGCCTCGTCGAGCAGCTTGTCCGGGATCGCCGACTCGGGGATCGCCTGGACCTCGTTGAGCACGCGCAGCGCATTGCTGGCGCGCGCATCTTCCTCGGGGCCGGCCACGGCTGCGCCGGTGGCGAGCGACAGGGCCAGCAGCGAGGCGATCAGCGTCTTGCGCAACGGCGCGCGGGTGCGGGAACGGGGCATGGCGACTCCGGAAGGCAGGTAGCACCGCGCGTCGCGGCGACGGCTCAGGCTAGTGACGAGGCCATGAATCGGGCATGAGTTGAGCCGGTCTATCGCGGCGATCGAAAACGGCCCATGCCAAGCGCGGCGCAGCCTGCCATCCTATGCACATGACGATCCCAGCCCCCGCGCGCGATGGCGCGATGCCAGACACCGCCGTCATCCTGGTCAACCTCGGCACGCCCGAAGCGCCCACCGCCGATGCGGTGAAACGCTATCTCGGCGAATTCCTCGGCGACCCCTTCGTGGTCCAGATCCCGAAGCTGCTGTGGTGGCCGCTGCTGCACGGGCTGATCCTGCCCCTGCGCTCGGCGCGCGTGGCGAAGAAGTACGCCGCGATCTGGATGGACGGCGGCTCGCCGCTGGCGGTGCACACGCGCCGCCTGGCGGCCGCGCTGCAGCCGCTCCTGCCCGGCGCTGCGGTGCTGCACGCGATGCGCTACGGCGAGCCGGCGCTGGGTGCGCGCCTGCGCGAACTGCGCGCGGCCGGCGTGCGACGCGTGCTGGTGCTGCCGCTGTATCCGCAGTATTCCTCGACCACCACCGGCACCGTGGTCGCGCTGGTGGAGCGTACCGGCGGCGCGCCCGCGACGCGCACGATCAACAACTACGCCACCGATGCCGGCTGGGTCGCGGCCGTGGCCGATTCGATCCAGACCCATTGGCGCGCGCACGGCCGCGGTGAGCGGCTGCTGTTCTCGTTCCACGGCCTGCCGCAGCGGCTGGTGGACGGGGGTGATCCGTATGCCGCGCAGTGCGAGGCCAGCGTGGCCGAGCTCGCACGCGTGCTGGGCCTGTCGCCCGCGGACTATGTGCTGACCTACCAGTCGCGCTTCGGTCGCGAACGCTGGCTGGGGCCGGCGACCGACGACACCCTGCGCACGCTGGCCGGGTCGGGTGTCGGCCGCGTCGACGTGGTCTGCCCGGGCTTCGCCGCCGACTGCCTGGAAACCCTGGAGGAAATCGCGATGGAGAACGCGAAGCTGTTCCAGGACGCCGGGGGGCAGTCGCTGCACTACATCCCCTGCCTCAACGACGCGCCCGGCCATGCCGGTGCACTGGCCGCGCTGGTGCAGCGCGAGCTGGCCGCCTGGGACGCATCGCCTGGTGCGTGACTTCGGCCTCGAAATCGCACTGGGCCGCATCCACGGCCTGCGCCAGGGCGAAGCAGGCCAGCCGCGCGTGCTGGCCCTGCACGGCTGGCTCGACAACGCCGCCAGCTTCGTGCCGCTGGCCGCGCACCTGCCGGGCATCGAGCTGGTCGCGGTCGACCTGCCGGGCCACGGCCGCAGCGCGCACCTGCCGCCCGGCGCCGACTATTCGTTCGCCGGTGCGCTGCACGCCGTGCTCGACATCGCCGATGCCCTGGGCTGGGAGCGCTTCGCCCTGCTCGGCCACTCGATGGGTGCAGGCATCGCGAGCATGCTGGCCGCGGGCTGTCCGCAGCGGGTGACGCGGCTGGTCGCGATCGAGGCACTGGGCGCGCTGCCCGATACCGAGGACAACACGGTGCCGCGCCTGCGCGATGCGGTTCGCGCCGGGCGCGCGCTGGCCGGCAAGCGCATGCGCGTGTTCGACGAGCTGGAGACACCGGTGCGCGCACGCACCTTGGCGCGCACCGGCGCGATCGAGGCCGCGGCAGCGCGGCTGCTGGTGGAGCGGGGCGTGCGCGAGGTGACGCGTGAAGACGGCAGGATCGGCTGGGAATGGAGCAGCGACCCGCGCCTGACCCTGCCGACCCTGGTCCGCATGACCCCGGGCCAGGTGCGCGCGCTGATCAAAGGCATCGAATGCCCGACCCGGGTCATCCACGCCGACCCGGCGCAGCCCTACCTGCCGGAGCCGCGCCGCAGCGAGCATGCCGCGCTGCTGCCCGATGGCGACCTGCACGTGCTGCCAGGAGGACACCACCTGCACATGGAGCAGCCTGCGGCGGTGGCCGCGCTGGTCGCGGATTTCCTGCGCGAAGCCGAGCGCTGAGGGCGCGCGCAGCGCGCGGCAACAGGAACCAGAACCATCGTGATAGTCGGCTCCTTCCCCCGCATTCGGGGGAAGGTTGGGATGGGGATGCGCGCGAAGCGCGCGGCACGGAGGTGTGGCGACCTGTAGCCCCCTCCCCCGCAGGCGGGGGAGGGAGTTGGGAGGCAGCCCCTCGGACTACTGCCGCCGGTCCTGCAGTTGCAAGCCGACGATGACGTGGTCGTCGCCGTTGTTGCGGTTGAACGAGAGCGTGGCGCTGCGGCGCGACGCGTTCTCGCCCTTTTCGAACGCGAGCAGGGCGGTGTCGGCCGAATGCTGGGCCGACATCGACTGGGTCCAGCCCTGCGCCTGCATCGCTTCACGCGCGGCGACAGACAGGGTCGACACCTGGCCGGGAGCGCGGAGGCTGACCATGCTGACGCCTTCCAGATCCATCACGCTGTTCACGGCGTAGTCCGCGGGCAGGTAGACGTCGTCCGGGAAATCCTGGGGCAGTGCCACCGATTCGCCGGTCCGGATCGCGACTTCGCCCTCGGCGGTCTGCAGCGTGACCTGGTCGCCGTCGCGGTCCACCTGGACGCCGGTTGCACGCGCGATGGCGACATCCGCAGCGCTCTGGCCGACCTTCTGGCATGCGCCGGCGGTCAGCACCAGGCTCAGGGCCAGCGAGAGCCGGGAGACGCGCTTGGCAACAACGTTCATCGCATCCCCTGGGCCGTCGGGTGGAATGGGTCGATGAACGGGATAACGCCGTCCGGCGCCGGAACAGGTCAGGCCGACAGCAGCACGTGCAGCGCGGCCTTGAGCCGGCGTCCCTCCTCGCGGAAATAGTCGCGAGACGCGTGCCAGTCCGGGCAGCGCGCTTCCACTTCCCGCCAGAACGCGCGTGAGTGATCGGCGTGGACCAGATGGCAAAGTTCGTGCACCAGCACGTACTCGAAGGCCGCGGGGCGGCCCAGCACCAGGGCCAGGTCGAGCGTGAGCGTGCCATCGGGCGCCAGCGAGCCCCACTGCGAGGACAGCACCCGCAGCCGGATCCGCGACGGCGGCCGCGGCAGGCCGGGCAGGTAGGCGGGCAGCCAGCGGCCGATGTCGGCGCGCGCCTGTGCCTCGTAGAAATCGCGCAGTGCGCGTGTGATCGCGGCGGGCCCGGCCCGCGGCGGCAACTGCAGGGTCAGTGCCTGGTCGTCGCCCACCACGCGCGCGACGCGCCCGGGCGCCCAGTGCAGCGGCAGCAATTGCCCGCGCAGCGGCACGCTGGTCGATTCGCCGGGGACCAGCGGCGCGACGTCGCCGGGCTGGCAGGCGAGCTGGTCGGTAAGCCAGTCGCGGTGCTCGTGCACGAAACGCTCGCCCGCGACCAGGCTGGTCCGCGGCGGCAGGGTGAGGCGTGCGCCGCGTTCGCCCACGCTCAGGCGCAGGCGCTTGGCGCGCGGATCGCGTACGCGCAGCACGTCGATGCGGCGCCCGTCGGACAGCACGAAGGCGAACGTGTCGCGCTGCAGCCGGGAAGCATCCGGCGCCGTCGGCGACAGTCGGAACAGGGAAGACATGTGGGGAATGCTAACTGCTGGGGGCCACAGCGCCCACGCCGCGATCGCGTCGTGGGTGCCGGCCGCGGTGCGCAGAGCGCGCGCCGTTCATGAAAGGGAGATCAGGCGTCGGCTTTGGAGAGCTTCAGCGCGTTCTCGAGCACGGTGAACAGGCGCGCGAACTCGGCGCTCATCAGCGCGAAGCGTGCGTCGAGTTCGGCGCGGATGTCGTCGCGTTCGCTCGATTCGAGCTGGTCCACGGCACCGTCGAGCAGCTTGAACTTGCGTACCACCAGGTCCTCGCCGAGCACGAAGGAGACGTGGTCGTCCAGGTTCAGCGCCAGCTTGGTCACCTGCTTGCCCGAGTCGAGGTGCTTGGTGATCTCGTCGCACTGCAGTTCCTGGCGCTGGCACTTGACGATGGCGCCGTGCTCGGCCGGATCCTTGAGCTCGCACTCCTCGCCCAGCGACAGGCCTTCGGGTAGCGGATCGCCGGCGATCCAGCCGGTCAGCACGCTGCGCGGCGCGACCTCGGCGTTCAGCGGCAGCGCCGGGAAGCTGCCCATCGCGTTGCGGATCTCCGACACCACGGCTTCGCCGCTCTTGCGGCTGGAGGTGTCGATCGCGATCACGCCGTGCTCCAGGTCGATCAGCGCATCGGTACGCGACGGGCGCACGAAGGCGCGCGGCAGCAGCTCGTGCACCAGATCGTCCTTCATCTGCTTGCGCATGCGGCTGCCGGGGCGGCGGCCCTGCTTCTGCTCCATCTCGGCCAGGCGGTCGGCGAGCATCTCGTTGACCACCGACGAGGGCAGCAGCCGGTCTTCACCGCCGACGGTGAGCCAGATCGCATCGCCGATGCGGTGCGACAGCGCTTCGCCGTTGCGGCCGAACGGCGAGATGAAGCCGCGCGAGGACAGCTCCAGCGGGCCGACCGGCTTGAGCGGGTGGCCGGCCAGCAGCTCTTCGAGGCTGGAGAAGTCGAGTGTGGTGGGGAAGCGGAACAGGGTCAGGTTTCGGAAGAACATGGGGATCCGGAAAGTGGGGGATGGAATCTGGAGCAGGATCGGTAACAGGGGAGTCGGAACCGGACTGCGCCGGAAACGCTTTGCCCGCAGGTCAGCGTTCGGCGGCGTCGCGGCTTCGGCCGGCGTCCGTGGCGCTGCGTGGATCGGCGTCCAGCCAGGCATCCGCGCCGGCCGGCAGCGCGCTGCTGCGCTGGCCCAGCGCGAGGAAGTCGAACAGCTTTGGATCGCCCAGCTGCGAAGGGCGGATGTCACCCAGCGCACGCGAGATGGTCTCGATGCGGCCGGGCGATTCGGTTTCCCACTGCGCCATCATCTTCTGCACCTGCTTGCGCTGCAGGTTTTCCTGCGAGCCGCACAGGTTGCAGGGAATGATCGGGAACCGCCTGGATTCGGCGTAGGCGGCGATGTCGTCCTCGCGCACGTAGGCCAGCGGGCGGATCACCACGTGCCTGCCGTCGTCCGACAGCAGCTTGGGCGGCATGCCCGACAGCTTGGCGTGGAAGAACAGGTTGAGGAAGAAGGTCGCGACCAGGTCGTCGCGATGGTGGCCCAGCGCGATCTTCGTGTAGCCATGCTGCGCGGCATACGTGTACAGCGCGCCGCGGCGCAGGCGCGAGCACAGCGAGCACATGGTCTTGCCCTCGGGCACGACCCGCGTGACCACCGAGTAGGTGTCCTGCTCGATGATGTGGAAATCCACGCCGAGCGAGCGCAGGTAGTCGGGCAGCACGTGTTCCGGGAAGTCGGGCTGCTTCTGGTCGAGGTTGACCGCGGTGATCGAGAACGACACCGGCGCCTTCTTCTGCAGCTGCAGCAGGATGTCGAGCATGGTGTAGCTGTCCTTGCCGCCGGACAGGCACACCATCACCTTGTCGCCGTCCTCGATCATGCCGAAGTCGGCGATCGCCTTGCCGACCTGGTGGCGCAGGCGCCTGGCCAGGCGGTCGGCCTCGTGCGCGCCGCGCCGGTCGGTGTTGCGCAGGGTGGGCATGGGCAGGGGGACAACGGTATCCATTGCGCGGATTTTACCGGTCCGCGCAGGCATGCGTCCGCCGCCGTCGGGGATTGACCGCGGCTGCGGTGCGTGCACGCGCGCAGCCGGGTCGCCGCCCGCGGCCCGGAATGCGGGCGTCCGGGCGCTGTTCAGGCGCTCAGGGCACCCAGACCAGGTTGCGGGTGGACGGGTCGGTCGTGATGTCGCTCACCCGTCCGCGTGCGTCGAAGTGCAGCTGGTATTCGCCGAAGCTGCTGCGCCAGTAGCGCCACAGGTCCGATTCCAGGTCCGGGTTCTCGCTGCTGATCGGGTAGCCCAGCGAGGCGATGACCTGTTCGCGGGTCATGCCCTTGCCCACCTTGGACTGGCGTACCGCCTCCTGCACCTTCGCCGGCCATCCGGCAATGGCGGCCTTCGGATCCTCGCGTACGACGTAGCGCGCGGCAAAGGCGGCATTGTCCAGGTCGCGGCTGTAGTCGTTGCCGATCTCCTGCTTCTGCCCGTCGACCTGCACCTTCACGCGGTAGCGGCCGTAGCCGGTCACCTTCACCGGCGTGCCGGCGGGGATCACCCGCTTGCCGCCCTCGGCGTAGTTGCTGTCGCTGATCCAGCTGCCGTCGCTGCGCATGTTGCAGCACAGGTAGCCGTCGTACTTTTCCTGCGCTGACGCGCCACCGGCCACCAGCGCCGCGGCGAGTCCGAGTGCGCGCAGGCCCCTGTGCATGCTGCTCCTGTCCATCGTGTCGTGCTCCTTTCCCCTGGGCGGCAGGGCTGGCCGCGATCACGTGACCGGCCGATGACCCGTCCCGGTGCGCGTTGCCCCCGGCGCGCCTGCGCATTGTGCCCGCGTGCGCGGCCGCCGGACAGGGACCACGGTGGCCGGGGCGTGTAAGCTGGTGCACGGATGCGCAGCAACGATTCCGCCGAGATCACACGCCAGCTGGCCGACCTGCGGCTGCAGCATCGCGACCTCGACACCGCGATTTCAGAGCTGCAGGCCGGGATCGCCAACGACGAGTTGACGATCAAACGCCTGAAAAAGCGCAAGCTGATGCTCAAGGACCAGATCGCGTGGCTGGAAAGCGCGCTCATTCCGGACGAGCCGGCCTGAAGGCGTCGGGCGCGTCCCGATCGTGGCGGGGACACGGCCTGACGGCTCCTTTCACCGCCCAACCCAGGCGATGCCGGAAACCGACGGCGCAGGTCACAGCGCCCACCCCGGCCCCTCCGCAGGCGGCGGAGGGGCACCTCGGGCCTTCCGCCGCAGGCGGGACGCGGCGACTCAGTGTCCGGCGTGTCCCGCGTGCGCGGCCACGGCGTCGCGGCACTGATAGCGGCGCCACTGCGTCTCGACGACCGCTTCGCTGCGCGCGTCGAACACCACCTTGTACTGGCAGACGATGAAGTCCTCGTCGGCCAGGTCCAGCTTCAGGTCGTAGTCCCACTCGGGGCCGCGGGCGCCGTGTCCGGTGCGCAGCGGCGCGCCGATCAGGGTGCGGACCTGGTCGGGGTTCGCGCCGGGTACGACCTGCAGGACCTGTTCGATCGGAGTCGTGCGGCCATCGCGCTGGAACGGTTCGTCGAAGTCCGGGCGCGACATGTTGATGTCGCTGTAGTCCAGGGCCGGCGGCTCGGACGCGCGGGCGCCCAGCGCCAGGGACAGCGCCAGCATGGCGCCCATCGTGCTCGTCGCGATTGTCTTGTGCATCGTCATGATCTCCTGGTTGCGATCGTTTGCGGCGGGTGGACCGCGGGCTTCGGGACGGACGGGTCAGCGTTCACGCAACGCCTCTCCGGCACGGTTGATTGGCTTGATCAGGTACTGCCAGATCGTCTTGCTGCCGGTGCGGATGTCGGTCGAGGCGACCATGCCCGGCACGATCGGGAACTGCGTGCCGGCCTTGTTGGTCAGCACGTCGGATCCGGTGCGCACGAATACGCGGTAGTACACGATCTCGGGCTTGATCTCGTCGCGAATGGTGTCCGGGGAGATCGTGGCCACCTTGCCCGGCAGGCCGCCGTAGATCGCGTAGTCGTAGGCGGTGACCTTGACCAGCGCATCCTGGCCCGGATGGATGAAGGCGATGTCGCGCGGCGAGATGCGTGCCTCGACCAGAAGTTGCTCGTCCAGCGGCACGATCGCCATCAGTGCGCCGTTGGGCGCGACCACCCCGCCGATGGTGGTGACCTCGATGTCCTTGACCACGCCGCGCACCGGCGAGCGCAGGGTCAGCCGCGTCAGCGAGTCCGCGCGTCCGCGCACCACCGAAGACAGCGACCCGACCTCGGCGTTGGCCTTGGCCAGCTCCTCGCGGCTGCGCACCATGTACTCGGCGCGCACCTCGGCGATCTTCAGTTCGAGCTCCGAACGCTGGCGCTGCAGGCGCAGCAGCTCGACGTTGCTGGCCGCGCCGCTCTCGACCAGCGAGGCGGTGATCTGCAGCTCGCGCCGCACGAGCCCCAGCGAACGCTGCAGGCCGCCCAGCGATTCGGACAGGCTGGCGCGGCGCGAACGGAACAACGCGGTCTCGGTGGCGATCAGGTCCGGATGCGCGGCCAGCTCGTCCGGAAATTCCAGCGTGCCCTGGCCGCTCACTTCGGCCTGCAGGCGCGCCGCGCTGGCGAGCGCGGCGCGGTATTTCGCAGCGGTTTCGCCGACGCTGGATTCGCCACGCGTGGGGTCGAGCTGTGCCAACACCTGGCCCTTTTCGACGATGTCGCCCTCGGCCACGGCGAGTTCGGCGACGATGCCGCCTTCAAGCGACTGGATCACCTGCTCGCGCGAGGTCGGCACGACCTGGCCGCTTCCGCTGGAGACCTCGTCGACCTCGAACCACCAGGCCCAGGCCAGGAATACGGCGAGGAAGCCGGCAATCCAGAGCACCACGCGGGAGGAGCCACTGGCGCGGACCTCGTCGGGCTCGAACACGTCGCCGGACGCACGGCTCATGCCGCAACCTCCGCGACCGGCTTCGCCGCGCCCTTGCGCAGGCGTTCGAGCACCTCGTCGCGCGGGCCGTCCAGCAGCACGCGGCCGCCGTCCACCACCAGCACGCGCGAGACCAGCTGCAGCAGCGGCCGGCGGTGCGTGGCGATCACCATGGTGGTGTCGACCGACAGCGTGGACAGCGTGCGGATCACGTGCTGCTCGTTGACTTCGTCCAGCGATGCGGTCGGCTCGTCGAGCAGCAGCACGCGCGGGTTGCGCAGCAGCAGCCGCGCCAGCAGCAGGCTCTGGCGCTGCCCGCCGGACAACCCGAGCCCACCCTCGAGAACGCCATGGTCGAGGCCGGCCCTGAGCCGCTGCACGAAACCCCAGGCGCCGGCGGCCTGCAGTGCGGCCATCAGGTCCTCGTCGGTCGAGGTCGGCGCGCCCAGCAGCAGGTTTTCGCGCAGGCTGCCGTGGAACAGGCGCGCCTCCTGCGACAGCAGTCCGATGTCGCGGCGCACGTCGGCCGGATCCAGGTGCGCCAGGGTGACGCCGTCGAGCGCGACGTTTCCCTGCGCCGGCTCCATCATTCCGGCCAGGGCGCGCAGCAGGGTCGACTTGCCGGCGCCGTTGCGCCCCAGCACAGCGATGCGTTCGCCCGGCGCGATGTCCAGCGTCTCGACCTTGAGCGCCGGCGTCTCGCCGTCGTGGCTGAATACGGCAGCTTCGAGCCGGTAGCTCCCGTGCAGCAGCGGACGGTGGATGCGCTTCTCGTGCTCGGGATCGTCCACCGGCGAGGCCAGCAGCGCATCGAGCGCCTCTTTGCCCACCTTCGCCTGCTGCCAGCGGTTGAGGATCTGGGTCACGCTGGCCAGCGGCGCCAGCATGCGCGAGGACAGGATGGAAGCCGCCACCAGCACGCCGGTGGTCATCTCGCCTTCCATCACCAGCGGCGCGCCGAAGAACACCACCAGCGCGAACACCGCCGCCTGCACCGTCTGCGACCAGTTGTTGAGGGAGCCGGTCAGGTCGCGCAGGCGCATGGAGCTGTCGGCGCTGATCGCGTTGTAGTGGTTCCAGTGGGTCTGGAAGCGCGACTCGGCCTGCAGCTGCTTGATGTCCTCGATGCCCTGCACCGATTCGACCAGCATCGCGCTGCGCAGCGCCGACTCGCGCATGTTCTCCTGCGCCAGCGCGCGCAGCCGCTTCTGCGCCAGCAGGCCGGGCACCACCATCGCCAGCAGCGCCGCCAGTGGGATCCACACCAGGCTGCCGGCGATGTACCAGAACACCGCGCAGAACAGCAGGAAGAAGGGCAGGTCGGCGATCGCCGCGACGGTGGTCGAGGTGAGCATGTCGCGCACCGACTCCAGCTCGCGCAGCTGCGAGATGAAGGTTCCGGTCGCCTTGGGCCGCGCGGCATTGCGCACCCGCAGCGCGTGCCCGAACACGCGGTCGGAGACGCGCAGATCGGCGCGCTTGCCGACCACGTCGGTGATCCGCATCCGCGCCTGGCGCATCACCCAGGCGAACAGCGTCGCCAGCATCACCCCGCCGAACAGCACGTACAGCGTGGGCATCGACTGCGCCGGCACCACGCGGTCGTACACCTGCATCGAAAACAGGATGCCCGACAGCGCCATCGCGTTGGCCACCAGCGAGGCCAGCATGATGTGCCGGTAAGGCCGCAGGTCCGCCAGCACCAGCTTGCGCAGCCAGCCCGGGTCGAAGGGCTTGATGTAGTCGTCCACGCGCTTGTCGGGCACCGAGCGCGCCGGCCGCAGCACGGCCATGCGCTGCAGCGATGTGCGCAGTTCGCCGGCGGGAATCGTCGTATCCAGGCCCCCATCGCCGCCAAGGCTGACGGTGAAGCCTTGCGCGGTCTCGGCCGTCACCACCCCGACCTGGCCGTCGCGCAGCTGCACCACCAGCGGCAGGCGCCACGAGGTCAGCTTCGCCGCGTCCGGTGGCACCCAGCGCATCGCCAGACCGGCCTGGCGCGCCAGTCGCGGTACCAGCCGATCAATGGGCATCGCGCCTTCGCCGCGGGCATTCCACTGGGCCGCCACGCGGATGCTCTCGCGCGAGCAGTCGATGCGGTAGTGGGCCGCCACGCGCATGATCGCGTCCACCCAGCCGGAGGCGTCCTCCACCGGTGCCTGCGGTGTCATCGGCTGGCCCAATGCGATGTTCACGGCAGCAGCTCCACGCCCGCCACTTGGCTGCCTTCGAGCTCGAACGCCGAACGCAGGCGCCCGCTACCGTACAGGCAGCTCACCTGCAGGCGGGACAGGTCGTGCACGTTGTTGGCCTGCTCCAGCCGCGACTGCTGGTACTCCTGTTCGGCGTTGAGCAGGTCCAGCAGCGAACGCGTGCCCAGGTCGAGATACTGCTGCCGGTACAGGGTGCGGGTCTGCGCGAGGCTGTCCACACGATCGCCGAGCACACCACGGCGCTGCGCGTTGCCGGATGCCTGTGCGCGGGCATCCTGCAGCAGCTGGCTGTTGGTCAGGCGTGCGTTGTCGAGCGCTGCTTCCGCTGCGCCGAGGGCATGCCGCGCCGCGCGCTGGCGCGCCACGTTGCCACCGCCCTGGTACAGCGGTGCGGACACGTTGAGCATCACCGTCGCATCGTGCGACTCGCCCATGCGCGAGTCGGCGTCGAGCCCGCGGCCGATGCTGCCGTCCAACGACAGCGTCGGCCTGCCCTGGGCGCGGGCGTTGTCCATGTCGGCCCGGGCCGCGCGGGCCTCGGCCTGTGCCACCAGTACCGATGGCGGCATCAGCGCACCGGCCTGGCTGAAGCAGGCCTGTTCCATCGCCGGCGCGAGGTCGCCTCCCGTGACGGGCACCGCTTCCAGGCCGGTGAGGTGACGCAGCTGCGTGCGCCAGCGTTCGAGTTGGGCGGCGGCTTCCAGCTCGAAGGCGCGCGCGGACTCCTCGCGCGCCTGCGCCTGCATCTCGTCCGAGCGCGGGCTGGCGCCCTTGCTGCCGCGCATGCGGACCAGGTCGGCGATCGCGGTCACGCCCTGCTTCTGTTCGCGCGCGATGTCCTGCAGCTGTTCGTAACGGCGCACCTCGACCCACGCCTGCGCGGTGTCTCGCGCGAGGTCATCGACCGCCAGCAGCACCCGTGCCTGCGCTGCGGTGCGCACGGCCTGCGCGCGATCGACCGCGCTGCCGGTCTTGCCGAAGTCGTACAGCATCTGCGATGCCGACACCACGAAGCGGTGCGCCTGGCGGCTGGTGTAGCCGGGGACGTTGCGGCTGCCGTGCTCCGACGTCAGCCCTGCGCGCACCTGCGGCAGGTAGCCCGCACGCGCGACCTGGATGTAGTCCTCGGCCTCGAACACGTAGCCGGCCGCGTTGCGTACGCTCGGGTGCCAGGTCACGGCGGTGGCGACGGCGCGCTGCAGGTTCAGCGTCGCGGTGGTCGGCGCCAGCTCGGTGACGTACTGGCCGTCCGGCACGGGCATTTCCTGCATGCCACCGTGCGCGCTCGATACCGTTCCCGCCAGTGCGGCGCACAGCGCGCCGGCCAGCAGGGCCTTGTAGGGGTGTCTCAAGAAACTGCTCCAGAAGGGTTGGCGTGAAGCCGCGCGGGAGGCGTCAACGCCTCCCGCGCGGGCGGGTCACACCATGTCCAGGACGGGCTGCTCCAGCTCGTCCAGAGGGTTGAACGGCGCAGCCGCGAAGCTATCGCCCAGGCCGGTGCCGGTCGGCGACGCGGACCAGGCGGTCTGCACATCGCTGGCCGGGAGCAGGCCGTCCAGGGACTGCGAGCTGGCGTCGCCGGGCAACAGTTCGCCCAGGTGCGGCAGCGCGGCTGCCTTGGCCATGCCCATGTCCGGCCAAGCCTGCGCGCCGCCGAACGCGTCCAGACCCAGCGGCTCGGCACCGAAACCGACCATGGCTGCCGGACCGGCCGGCGGCAGTACCGCGCCCTCCACCACGGCCTGCGCGGCGTTCTGCACGGCGATGGTGGCAAACGCGCCGCCGTCCTGGTCGGTGATGGTGATCAGCGTATCCGCGCCTGCGGTGGTGTAGCCCACCGTGTAGTCGGACGGCAGGCCGGCTAGGTCGATCCGGTCGCCCTCTCCGGCGTTGAAGTCGCGGATCACGTCGTTGCCCATGTCACCCACCTCCCACACGAAGGTGTCGGCACCGGCGCCGCCATACAGGATGTCGTCGCCCTGGCCGCCGCGCAGGCGGTCGTCACCGCCCCCGCCGAAGAGAATGTCGTCACCCAGGCCGCCGTCGAGCCGGTCGTTGCCGCCCTGGGTATTGGCGGGCACGTTGAACGCCGCGTGGTTGCCGCGAATGTGCCCGTAGATGTCCTCATACACCGGCTCGCGTCCCAGCGATGCCTCCAGCGCGGCCCTGAAAGCTTCCAGCCCCGACCCCGCGTCGAGACCGTCGTGGGCAACCCACGCCAGCGCATCCCCGAACAGGATGTCGTCGCCGGCGCCTCCGTCGATGGTGTCGTTGCCGAAGTTGCCGCGCAGGGCATCGGTCAACTGCTCGGCCGTCATGATGATCTGCGGCTGGCCGGCCTGGCCTGCACCGCCGGTCACGGTGCCGGTGCCATCCGGGAAGTTGGAGCGGATGTTGTCGATCTGCACCTGGTAGTTGTTCGCTGCCGAGTTGTCCTCCACCCCGAACACGTAGCGGTAGGTGCCCGGGCCGACGATCGGGGAACGCATGGTCACGGCGCTCGACGCGCCGGTGTTGGTCTGCGCGCTGGTGCCAGCCCCGACGTTCACCCAGTCCCCACCGTCCAGTCTCTGCAACTGCCAGGTGAACTGGTCGCCCGCCGTCCACCCGCTGTGGCGATACTCGAACGACAGGTAGGCGTTGGCTTGGGTCACGGTCAGTTCCGGACCGTGGTACAGGGCCGCTACCTCATTGGCGGCGGTGGCGTCGTCGAGCACGAGCCGGCCGCTGCCGAGGGTGGCGGCAATCGCCTCGTCCGACTGTCCGACCCAGTTGGCCGGGTCGTCCACCCCCGTGGCACTCGCGAAGGTCGCGAGGTCCTGGATCGTGGGGCTGACGTCCGCTGTGAAGATGCCGTCCAGCGGAGCGGTGTTGTCGAAGAACTGCAGGAACGACACGTTCACCGAGGGACCGATGCCGATGGCATGGACGTCGCTGATCGCGCTCAGCCCTCCAGGGCGGTTGAAGGCGTCGACCGACTCCTGCAGGATCTCCTGCGTGGTTGCGCTGCCGCTGCCTCCCTCGGTGTTGGAAGCGTTGACGAAGCGCGTCGGGTCTCCGTCGGTGATGAAGTAGGTCAGGTTCTCGTACGCCGGATTGGCATCGACACTGTTGAACCAGTCGACCGCGGCATTGAAGCCCGCTTCGTAGTTCGTGTACTGGGTACCGGCGGGGATGGCCAGGCTGTCGATGGCGGCGAGAAGCACATCGATGTTGCCTTCGGCCAGGTCGGCCAACGACAGCCGGACGCTGGTCGAGGCCAGATTGCCGAAGCCGATCAGGCTGATGTTGATGGCCCCGTTATGCTCCAGGAGCGTAGGTACGAACTGTTCCAGGGCCTCCCGCATCAGCTCCAGGCGTGAATTCGCACCACCCGTCGAGCCGCTGTCCACTGCCCAGGTCATGCTCGTCGACAGATCCACCAGCAGTGCGATGTTGTAGTCCACGCCCGGTACGGTCGGAGTCTGGCCACCGCCACCGCCACTGCCGCTGTCGTCACCGAGCAGCAGATCGTTGCCTGCGCCACCGGTCAGGGTGTTGTCGCCTTCGGCAGGCGGCTCCACCAGCTGCGGCGTGGTGTCGATGATCGTGCCGGTGCCGACGGCAGGCGTGCCCGCGCCGATCGTGGCCTGGAGTTCGATGGTCTCATTGGCCTCGACCAGGTCGTCGGCCAGCGTGGAGACACGCACCTGCAGCGCCTGGATGCCTGCTGGAGAAGTCACGCTGTAGCTGCCGCCGGAGGGCGTGACGGTGGTCCAGGTAGCCCAATCGTCGAAGCTCACCTCGACAGGGGTGCCCGTATCCACGCCCGGCGTGGCGCTGCCGCCACCCAGCGTGAAGGTGATGGTGTTCGCCGCCGTGGGGACCACGTCCAGTGCGATTTCGAAGATCAGGCCTTCGCCTTCATAGGCCCAGGGGCTGCTGACGCTGGCCACGTTCACCGCCGTCACGTCCACGTTGACCGTGCCGGTGGCAGTGGCGCTGCCGTCGGAGACGGTGTAGGTGAACGTCGCCGGACCGGCGTAGCCGGGGGTCGGGACGAAGACGACGTTGTTGCCGACGAGTGTGACCGTGCCGCCGGAGCCGCTGGTGACTCCGGTGATCGTCAGGGTGGTATTGGCGTCGGGATCGCTGTCGTTGGCGAGCAGATCGGCGACCGGGATCGTCAACGTGGTGTTCTGCTGCACCGTTGCAGAGTCGTCGCCGGCCACCGGCGCATCGTTGACCGGGCTGACGTCGTCGAACGAGAGCTCGGCCTCGTCGGTCAGGCTGCCGTCGCTGATGGTGTAGGTGGCAGTCGGGACCGGGCCGTTGTAGTTCAGGGCCGGGGTGAAGGTGTAGCTGCCGTTGGCGTTGATCACCAGGGTGCCGACACCGGCGATGGTGGCGGTCTGGCCGGCGGTGTAGACGGTGGCGTCGCCCGCGACGGTGAACTGGGTGACGGTCAGCGGGTCGTTTTCGACGTCGCTGTCGTTGG
>Ga0247738_10000025_pt1 | contig 172504 bp, 138 predicted proteins | sample UWRJL013104B2_FD_180936 | JGI IMG/M metagenome (GOLD analysis project Ga0247738, IMG submission 180936) | Plant litter microbial communities from Arlington Agricultural Research Station in Wisconsin, United States - UWRJ-L013-104B-2 | ecosystem: Environmental > Terrestrial > Plant litter >...
CTCGACCTCGCCCCGGGGCGAGGTCGAGGGCCAGGTCGGCGTGACCGTCGCGCTCGATCAATTCCCGCAACGTCGCCGAAATTGCATAGATCACGCTGCCTTCCAGCCCCGTCTGCGTCACCACGCACTCGCCCTGCAGGGCATGGGCCTGACCCGGCACATCGCACCAGTGCAAGACCACCGGCTTGAGCGGCGCACCGGCGTGGCGCTCCGCGAAATGCGTCGACCAGCCGACATCGAACCCGCAGTTGGCCGCGCGCAGCGGCGCAACCTCCACGCCGTGCGCCGCCAGGGCGGGCACCCAGCCGCCGTCGCTGCCAAGCTGTGGCCAGCTGGCGCCGCCGAGCGCCAGCACGACCGCATCGGCAGGCACCTGCCGCTCGCCATCGGGGGTGTCGAAACGCAGCGGGCCATCGGCCGTCCAGCCAAGCCAGCGGTGCTGTACGTGGAAGGCCACGCCCTGCTCGCGCAGGCGCCGCACCCAGCCCCGCAGCAGCGGCGCCGCCTTGCGGTCGAGCGGGAACACCCGCCCCGAGGTGCCCACATAGGTCTCCACGCCCAGGTCCCGCGCCCACGCACGCAGCGCCTGCGCATCGAAACGCGCCAGCCAGCGCGTGACCTCGGCTTCGCGCTCGCGGTAGCGGCTGGCAAACCGCTCCGGCGGATCGGAGTGGGTGAGGTTGAGCCCGCCCTTGCCCGCGATCAGGAACTTGCGCCCGACCGAGCCCTTGGCATCAAACAGGTCCACCGCCAGCCCGGCCGCGCGCAGGCGCTCGGCGGCGATCAGCCCGGCCGGGCCGCCGCCGACCACCGCGACGCGTCGGGGGTGCAGGCCATGCATGCGCCCATTATCGCCGGGCCGCGCCCCGGCCCGCCCAAGTGAGCGCTAACATGCAGGCGACACCCGGGAGGAGGGAGTACACGATGGGCAAGCAAGGCAGCAACGGCTGGACCCGGCGCGCAGCGCTGCAGTCGATGGCGGTGGCGGGCGCGGCAGCGGCGTGGACCCCGCGCGGGCTGGCCCAGGACCGCAAGATCGGCGTGGCCCTGGTCGGGCTGGGGCATTACGCGGGCGACCTGCTCGCCCCGGCCCTGCAGCTGACCCGGCATTGCCAGCTCACCGGCCTGGTCAGCGGCACCCCCGCGAAGCTCGGCGAATGGCAGGGCAAGTACGCCATCCCCGACGGCAACGTCTATTCCTACGAGGATTTCCATCGCATCGCCGACAACCCGGCGATCGACGTGGTCTACATCGCCACCCCCAACCACGTGCACAAGGACCTGGCCCTGGTCGCGGCCAAGGCCGGCAAGCACGTCTGGTGCGAGAAGCCGATGGCGATGAATGCCGCCGAAGGCGAGGAGATGATCAAGGCCTGCCGCGACAACCGCGTGCAGCTGGCCGTGGGCTACCGCATGCAGCACGAACCCAATACACGCCGCTTCATCGCGATGGCGAAGGAGCGGCCGTTCGGCAGGATCATCAAGCTGCGCGCCGATGCCGGCTGGTTCGGCTGGCGCAACGGCGCCGACAACGCCTGGCGTCTGGACCCGGTGCGCGGCGGCGGCGCGATGTACGACATGGGCGTGTACTGCATCAACGCGGCGCGCTACTGCACCGGCATGGAGCCGATCGCCGTGCAGGCCTGGGACGAGACCACGCGCCGCGAGCTGTTCAAGGGCGTGGACGAGACGATGCGCTTCCGGCTCGAGTTCCCCGAGGACATCGTCGCCGAATGCGTGACCAGCTTCGGCCGCAACGTCAATACGCTGCAGGTGGACTGCGAGCGCGGCTGGTACACGATGGATCCCTTCCAGGGCTACGAGGGCAATGCCGGCCGCGCCAGCGACGGCACCGTGTTCGAACCGCAGCTGGGCAAGACCCCGCGCATGCAGGCCGAGCAGATGGACAACGACGCGCAGTCGATCCTGCGGGGAACCGCGCCGCGCGTGCCCGGCGAGGAAGGCCTGCGCGACCTGCGCGTGGTCGATGCGGCGTTCGAGTCGGCCAGGCGCGACGGCAAGCGCGTGGAGATCGTGCAGGGTTGAGCGGCGAGGTATCGATCAGCGGCGCCGCCAGCCGCGACATGACCTGCATGCAATTGCGCGCCCCTGGCTACGGCCCGGGGCGGACCCCGCGCAATGCACCACGCAACTTTCAACGACCCCCATGACTGCATTTCGACCGCAGGGAGAAATCTCGTTCTGGTCGCGACGGTGCCGGGGATTATCCCTGCGGTCGAATGACATCCTGGTGCGCCACGCGCAGGCGATTGGCGTCACCCGGACAAGGCCGAAGCCAGCATCCGCGCCACCGCAGGCGAGCGTCGCAGCGGATCAGAACGGCAGCTGCAGCTCCGGATCCACCAGTGCGATCTGCGCGCGGAAGTCGGCCACGATGCGGTCCAGCGCCTCCTGGCTGTCGGCGTCGAAACGCAGTACCAGCACCGGGGTGGTGTTGGAAGCGCGCACCAGGCCCCAGCCGTCGTTCCAGTCCACGCGCAGGCCGTCGATGGTCGACAGGCGCGCGCCCTCGAACTTCGCCTGCTTCTGGAAGCGATCGACAAACCCGTGCGGATTGCCGTCGGCCACCTCGACCTTGATCTCCGGCGTGGACACGCCGCCGGGCAGGGCGCTGAGCACCGCGCTGGGCTCGTCCGGATCCAGCGCCAGGATCTCCAGCAGGCGCGCGGCGGCATAGATGCCGTCGTCGAAGCCGTACCAGCGCTCCTGGAAGAAGAAGTGCCCGCTCATCTCGCCGGCCAGCTCGGCCTCGGTCTCGCGCATCTTGGCCTTGATCAGCGAATGCCCGGTCTTCCACATCAGCGGGCTGCCGCCGTGGCGCAGGATGTGGCCCGGCAGGCGCCCGGTGCACTTCACGTCGTAGACGATCACCGCGCCCGGGTTGCGGTCGAGCACGTCGGCCGCGAACAGCATCAGCAGGCGGTCGGGATAGATGTTCTCGCCGTCCTTGGTCACGACGCCCAAGCGGTCGCCGTCGCCGTCGAAAGCGATGCCGAGGTCCGCATCGAAGCGCTTCACCGTGTCGATCAGGTCCGCCAGGTTGTGCGGCTCGCTCGGATCGGGATGGTGGTTGGGGAAGGTGCCGTCGATCTCGCAGAACAACGGGATGACTTCGGCGCCGATCGCCTCCAGCACGCGCGGGCCGATCTCGCCGGCCACGCCGTTGCCGGCGTCGACCACGACCTTGACCGGCCGCGCCAGCTGCACGTCGTTGCCGATCCGCTCCACGTAGGCATCGCCGATGTCGCGCTCGCTGGCGTCGCCGGGCTCGGGCGCGTCATGCAGGCGGCCGTCGGCGATGCGCGCATACAGGTCGGTGATCGCCGCGCCCGACAGCGTGTGCCCGCCGACCACGATCTTGAAGCCGTTGTAGTCGGGCGGATTGTGGCTGCCGGTCACCGAGATGCAGCAGCCGGTGCGCAGGTGGAAGGCGCCGAAGTAGATCACCGGCGTCGGCGCCAGGCCGATGTCGATGACGTTGCGACCGGCCTTGCGCAGGCCGCGGATCAGGCCGGCCACCATGTCGGGGCCGGACAGGCGGCCGTCGCGGCCGACCACGATCTCGTCCAGCCCCTGCTCGTGCATCAGCGAGCCGACCGAGTGGCCGATCAGCTCGGCCACGCCGGTATCCAGGGTCTGGCCGACGATGCCGCGGATGTCGTAGGCGCGGAAGATGCTGCGATCGATGTTCACGGGGGCGGGCCTGGGATTTTCCTTGAGCACGATGGCGGCCGCCGTGTCGGCACCCGGTGAACCGGCATCGCCGGCGGGCGCGGCGATCAGCGCCTCGGCCAGCGTCTGCGTCGGCTCTTCCACCGGCGCCTCCACCTCCAGCGCGCGCCGCATCGGGGCGGGCAGCCGCCACAGCAGGTAGGCGAGCAGCAGCAGTCCGCCCACGGCGACGAACAGCGGGGTGCCTTCCAGCCCGAACGGCGCGGTGGCGGTGCGCGGCAACGCGGCGGCCACGCGCAGCGTGGTTCCCGCCACGGGCACGGCCATGCGTTCGGCCGCCTCGGCCTGCGCGGTGTCGCCGCGCTCGAGCAAGGTGAACCCGCCCTGGCGCAGGGCGACATAGGTGGCCGGGTCCACGTTGACCGCCTCCAGCCCCTGGGTGGCGCGCGTCAGCGGCAATTGCACGAACGCCACGCCCACGAGCATGTCGCCGACCCGGGCAGGCGCGGCCACGGCCACGCGCGCGCCGTCGCCCACGCGGATCACCGAGGCCACCGGCGCATCCTCGACCAGCGCCGTCTCCATCACCGACACCGGCCCGAAGCCGCCCTCGGGCAGGGCCGCGTAGCGTGCGGACAGGTCGGCCGGATGCAACTGCGCCAGTTCCAGGTGCGGCCAGTCCACGGCCAGCGCCCGCGCGGCCGCCTCCAGATCGCCGGCCTGCAGCGCGGCCTGCACGTCGGGACGCGCCAGGTAGTCCTGCATGCGCTTGCGTTCGCCACCCAGGTTGGACGAGGCCACGCCCGCGGCGGTGTCGCGCGCCAGGCTGGCGCTGTTGCGGCGAGACTCTTCCTGCAGCCCGCGCCAGCCGCTCCAGGCCAGCCAGACGGCCAGCAGCGCCACCGCCAGCGCCAGCCACGGCAGCCACGGACGTGCCTGCGCGAACACGCGTGCCCTGGACGATCCGCTCGTATCGCTCATTTCGTAGTCCCCTGTCCCCTGTCAGCGCACGCCGGTGTGGCCAAAGCCACCCGCGCCACGCGCACTGTCGCTGAAAGTATCCACGACCTGCAGCCGCGCCCGCACCACCGGCAGGATCACCAGTTGTGCGATGCGGTCGCCCGGTTCGATGGTGAAGGCCTCGCGCCCGCGGTTCCACACGCTGATCAGCAGCGGACCCTGGTAGTCGGCGTCGATCAGGCCGGTGCCGTTGCCGAGCACGATGCCGTGTCGATGGCCAAGCCCGGAGCGCGGCAGGATCACCGCGCACAGCGAAGGATCGCCGATGTGGATCGACAGGCCGGACGGCACCAGTGCGGCATCGCCCGGCGCCAGCGTCAGGGCCTGCTCGAGCGCGGCGCGCAGGTCGAGCCCGGCACTGCCCTCGGTGGCATGCGAGGGCAGCGGCCACTGACCGCCGAAGCGGGCGTCGAGCAACTTCACCTGCAGCGCGAAACCGGGATCGCCGCTCATGCCTGGAGCCGCTCCGCGATCAGGCGCACCAGCTGCGCGGCGACCTCGGTCTTGGGTGCGGGGCCGAGCCGGCGTTCGCCGCCCTGCCAGTACACGACCAGCACGTTGTCGTCGCGCTCGAAGCCGCCTTCGGCCGCGCCAACGAGGTTGGCGGCGATCAGGTCGAGCCTCTTCCTGTCCAGCTTGCCGCGCGCGTAGTGCTCGAGCTCGTGCGTTTCGGCGGCAAACCCCGCCACCAGTGCCGGCCGCTGCGGGTCGGCGGCGACCTCGGCCAGGATGTCGGGGGTACGCACCAGTTCCAGCACCAGGGTGTCGCTGCCGGCGGTTTTCTTGATCTTGTGTTCGGAAATGCTGCGCGGCGTGAAGTCGGCGACGGCCGCCGCACCGATGTAGACGTCGGCCGGCAGCGCGCCCAGCACCGCGCCATGCATCTGCGCGGCCGAGCGCACGTCGATGCGCTGCACGCCGTCGGGCGTGGGCAACTGCACGGGACCGGCCACGAGCACCACCTCGGCGTCCAGCGCGCGCGCCGCCGCGGCGACGGCAAACCCCATCTTGCCGCTGCTGCGGTTGCCCAGGAAGCGCACCGGGTCGATGTCTTCGTACGTCGGCCCGGCGCTCACCAGCACCCGCCTGCCCGCCAGCGGCCCGCTCATGCGGCCTCCAGCGCGGCGACGATCGCAGACGGCTCGGTGAGCCGTCCCGGGCCGGATTCGCCCTCGGCCAGCGGACCGTCCTCCGGACCGATCAGCATCGCGCCGCGTTCGCGCAGCAGGGCGATGTTGGCCTGGGTGGCGGGGTGCTGCCACATGCGGTGGTTCATGGCCGGGCACAGCGTCAGCGGCGCCGTCGTCGCCAGGCACAGGGTACTGACCAGGTCGTCGGCCAAGCCGTGCGCCAGCTTGGCCAGCGTGTTGGCGGTGGCCGGTGCGACAACGATGCGGTCCGCCCAGCGGGCCAGCTCGATATGGCCCATCGCGGCCTCCGCCGCGGCGTCCCACAGGCTGGTGCGCACCGGTCGCCCGCTCAGCGCCTGGAAGGTCTGCGCGCCGACGAAACGCTGCGCGCTGTCGGTCATCGCCACCTGCACCGTGGCGCCGGCGTCGCCAAGCCGGCGCACCAGTTCGGCCGCCTTGTACGCCGCGATGCCGCCGCAGACGCACAGCAGCAGGCGTTGTCCATGCAGGCCGCGCTGCGCTGCCATCGTCGGGAAAGTCCTACGCCGGATCCGGCCGACAGCTTACCCGATGGCGGGCCGACGCCCGGCTGCGCAGGCGCGCCGGCTGCGCTGCAATCGTGGCCACGCTGGCGACCGGGCCGATGTGGCGCCCGACGCGATTTCCCCTGTCCCGCCAGGCCCGCACGCCGGCCGCCAGCGCCCGTTCCTGCCGAGTCCCGCACATGCACATCCGCGACTGGCCCAGCCTCGAGCGTCCGCGCGAAAAACTGCTGGCGCGTGGCGCCGGCGTGCTGTCGGATGCCGAACTGCTGGCGATCTTCCTGGGCTCGGGCCTGCGCGGGCAGGACGCGGTGGCGACCGCCCGCCAGCTGCTGGAGCGCCATGGCCCGCTGCGGCGGCTGCTGGAACTGCCGGCCCCGGAGCTGGCGCGCCTGCCGGGCCTGGGGCCGGCACGCGCCTGCCAGCTCTCGGCGGCCCTGGAACTGTGCAACCGCTGGCTCGCCGCCGGCCTCGAACGCGGCGAAGCGCTCACCGACCCGGCCTCGGCCGGCCGCTACTTCGCCCAGCGGCTGCGCGGGCAGGCAATCGAGGTCTTTGCCGTGCTGTTCCTGGACACGCGCCACCGCGCGCTGGGATTCGAGGAACTGTTCCGCGGCACCATCGACGGCGCCGAAGTGCATCCGCGCGAGGTGGTGCGGCGCGCGCTGGCGCACAACGCCGCCGCGGTGATCGTCGGCCACAACCATCCCAGCGGCAATCCCGAGCCCAGCGCCGCCGACCGCGCGGTCACCGCCCAGCTCAAGCAGTCGCTGGCGCTGGTGGACGTGCGCCTGCTGGATCATTTCGTGGTCGGCGACGGGACGCCGGTGTCGCTGGCGGCGCGCGGCTGGGTCTGACACCGCGGCAACGGGCCTGCGGGCACGCTCGCGTACAATGCCGGCCTGCAACAACCGACGCGCATCCCCCGTGAAAACCCAGCTCCGCGGCCAGATCCGACAACACGTCGAACAGGCCATCGCCAGCCTGCGCAACGCAGGCACCCTGCCGGCCGATCTTGCCGTGCCCGATTTCGTGGTCGAGCGGCCCAAGGATCGGACGCACGGCGATTTCTCGACCAATGCCGCGATGCTGCTGGCCAAGCCGGCGCGCTCCAATCCGCGCGCGCTGGCGCAGCTGCTGGTGGACGCGCTGCCGCAGGGCGGCGACATCGCCTCGGTCGAGATCGCCGGACCGGGCTTCCTCAACTTCCGCCTCGCCCCGCAGGCCTGGCAGCGCCAGCTGCGCGCCGTGCATGCCGAGGCTGCGACCTACGGCCGCAACGACAGCGGCGCCGGGCGTACCGCCGGCGTGGAGTACGTCTCGGCCAACCCGACCGGCCCGCTGCATGTCGGCCACGGCCGCGCCGGCGTGATCGGCGACTGCATCGCGCGCGTGCTCGACGCCAACGGCTGGAACGTCCGCCGCGAGTTCTACTACAACGACGCCGGCGTGCAGATCAACAACCTCGCGCTGTCCACGCAGGCGCGCGCGAAGGGACTCAAGCCCGGCGACGACGCCTGGCCGGCCGATGCCTACAACGGCGATTACATCGCCGACGTCGCAAGCGCCTACCTGCGCGGCGACAGCGTCGAGATCGAAGGGCATGTGGTGACCGGCGGAGGCGATGCCGATGACCTCGATGCCATCCGCGCGTTCGCCGTCGCCTGGCTGCGTCGCGAGCAGAACGACGATCTCGCCGCCTTCGGCGTGTCGTTCGACGTCTATTTCCTCGAGTCGTCCCTCTACACCGACGGCAAGGTGGAAGAGACCGTCCGCACACTGTCGGCCAACGGCCACACCTACGAGGACGGCGGCGCGCTGTGGCTCAGGACCACGGACTTCGGTGACGACAAGGACCGCGTGATGCGCAAGTCCGACGGCACCTACACCTATTTCGTGCCGGACGTGGCCTACCACCTGTCGAAATGGCAGCGCGGCTACGAGCGCGCGATCACCGAGCTGGGCGCCGACCACCACGGCTCGCTGGCGCGGGTGAAGGCCGGCCTGCAGGCGCTCGATACCGGCATCCCGCAGGGCTATCCCGAATACGTGCTGCACCAGATGGTGACGGTGATGCGTGGCGGCGAGGAAGTGAAGCTGTCCAAGCGCGCCGGCAGCTACCTCACCCTGCGCGACCTGATCGACGAGGCGGGCAGCGATGCCGTGCGCTGGTTCCTGGTCGCGCGCCGGCCCGATTCGCAGCTGGTGTTCGACATCGACCTGGCGCGCAGCCAGTCGCTCGACAACCCGGTGTACTACGTGCAGCTCTCGCACGCGCGCATCTGCGGCCTGCTGCGGCAGGTGGACGAGCGCAGCCTGGCGTTCGACCTCGACAACGGCCTGGCGCAACCGCTGGACCTGGCCGATGGCCCGCTGCGCGACCTGCTGATCGACCTGTCGCGCTGGCCGGAGATCGTGGCCGCGGCGGGCGAGCAGCTTGAACCGCACCTGATCGCGGCCTACCTGCTCGAACTGGCGCAGGGATTCCAGACGTATTACAACGACCATCAGTTCCTGGTCGACGATGCCAGCGTGCGCGACGCGCGTCTGGCCTTGGCGCTGGCGGTGCGGCAGGTGCTGGCCAACGGCATGCAGTTGCTGGGCGTCCATGCGCCCGAACGGATGTGAGGCAATAGCACGATGGCGGCAAGACGCGGCAAATCGCAGGCAAAGCGCAACGACGGCAACGGGCTGCCGGGCTGGGCGTGGATGATCCTCGGCATCGTGATCGCGCTGGTCGCGGTGCTGGTGGTGCCGCGCTACCTCAAGTCCGACGGCAACGACGGCTTCTTCCGCCCGCAGCCCAACACGGCCGCACAGCCGCCGGCCAGTGCGACCGAGGATGACGAGGTGCCGGTCGAGGCGCCCGCGCCGAGGCGCCGGCCGACGGCACAGGCCGCGGAAGCCCCTGAGGCCCCCGAATACGATTTCTACACCGTCCTGCCCGAGCAGGAAGTGGCGCTGACCGACGCCGAGCTGGCCGCCAGCGCGCGCGAGGAGGCCGAGCGCCAGCGCCGCACCCTGGCCGCGCAGCGCCAGCGCGAGCAGGATGCGGCCGCCGCCGAGCTCGCCTCCCAGCCGGCGACGCCGCCAGCGGCGGCGACGACCACGGCCGGCCCTGCGGCCACGACCACCACAGCGGCGGCGCCGGCCGACGGCGCCCGCTACATCCTCCAGGCCGGCTCGTTCAGTGCGTCCGGCGACGCCGAGGCGCTCAAGGCCCGCATCGCCCTGCTCGGCCTCAGCGCGCGGGTCGAGTCCGGTACCGCCAACGGCAAGACCGTCTACCGGGTGCGCATGGGCCCCTACGGCACCGCCACCGCGCTCGCCGAGGCCAAGCAGAAGCTGGGCAACGGCGGCCTGCCAGCGCTGGCCATCAAGGCGAACTGAGCGACCCGTCGCAGAGCGGTCGCAGGCCGCGCGATGGCGCGGGCAGACACTGGCGGGGTTCCTGGAGACCCCGCCATGGCCGTCGAAGCCGCCCTGATCAAACCCGTCGTGGACGCGCTGCTGGCGCTGTTCCGTGAAAGCAGTGACCTGCAGCTCAAGCGCAGCGCCGACCGCGCGCTGCGCGAGGCGATCCGCGAGCTGCTGCAGGCCAACCCCGACGAGAACCGCGCGCAGGCGCGCATCGCCATCGCCAAGGCCGCGGGCATCCTGTCCGAGGACGTGGTGCTGGCCGAGGGCATGCTGGAGAAGCACCGGGCCACCAAGGCCAGGACCCGCGGCAAGTCGGCGACCGGGCGCAGGCGCGCCGCGGTTGCCGGGCAGGAGCAGGCCGGCCCGGGCAAGGCCGCGAAAGCGACACCGGCAGCTTCCGGAGGAGGGGGAGCGTCCTGAAGGCGCGACTCGCTCCCGTCCCTCCCGGCACGTCTGGAGGACGCATGCGCCACAGGTGACGGCGCCGCGGTGCCAAGGTGCAGGGACTTCGCCAGTTCAGGCGGCGCCGCCCGCAAGTCGGCGCTTCCATCGACGCAGGAGTTCCTTGCCTGCGTGCGAAGCGGGCCCGGATCGCGGCCGCCCTGCTCCCCGCCCGCCCACGGCATAGAATCGCGGCATGCCCAGGACCATCCTCATCACCGGCGCCACCGCCGGCTTCGGCGCCGCCGCGGTGCGGCGCTTCCTCGACGACGGCTGGCGCGTGATCGCCACCGGGCGGCGCGCCGAGCGCCTGCAGGCGCTGGTGGACGCGTACGGCAGCGATCGCCTGCACGTCGCCGCCTTCGACATCCGCGATGCCGACGCGATGGAGGCGGCGCTCGCGGCGCTGCCCGAGGCGTTCCGCGGCATCGACGTGCTGGTCAACAATGCCGGCCTCGCGCTCGGCACCGCCCCGGCGCAGCAGGCCGACCTCGGGCAGTGGCGGCAGATGATCGACACCAACATCACCGCACTGGCCACGCTCACCCATCGCCTGCTGCCGGCGCTGATCGAGCGCCGCGGCGCGATCATCAACATCAGTTCGATCGCCGGCAGCTATCCCTATCCCGGCGGCAACGCCTACGGCGGCACCAAGGCCTTCGTCACCCAGTTCTCGCTCGGCCTGCGCTCGGACCTGCACGGCACCGGCGTACGCGTGACCTCGATCGAGCCGGGCATGGCCGAAACCGAGTTCACCCTGGTGCGCACCGGCGGCGACCAGGCCGCCTCAAACCGGCTCTACGCCGGCGCGCAGCCGATGACGGCCGAGGACATCGCCGACCAGATCCACTACGTGGCGACCCTGCCGCCGCACCTCAACATCAACCGGCTGGAGATCATGCCGGTGACGCAGTCCTTCGCCGGGTTCCAGGTGCATCGCGACAGCTGATCAGGGCGCCGGCACCCAGGCATAGCCCGCGTCGCGACGTTCGACCCGGCCCACACCCGGGAACGGGAAGTGCGGCGAGTGCACCGGCAGCGCCTCATCCGCGGCGCGCGCCAGCAGCGCCTCGCGGCTGTCCTCGGCAAGCGGCGCGTCGCGATCGAACTGGATCGTCCAGCGTGGCCGCTGCACCGAGATCACGTGGTGGTGGGCGCTGTCGCCGATGTACAGCAGGCGCGCCTCGCCCTCGCCGACCAGGTAGGCGCTGTGCCCGGGCGTATGGCCGTCCACCGCCAGCGCGCTCACGCCCGGCACCACGTCCTGCGCGCCGGGGGCGAAGGCCTGGACCTGCGGGGCGATCGCCCGCGCCAGCGCCGCCTGGCCTTCGTCCGCCTGCAGCGCGCTCCATTCGGGCTCCGACAGCCGCACCGTCGCATTGGGGAAGGCGGGCTGGCCGGCGCCATCGACCAGGCCACCGACATGGTCCTGGTGCGCATGGCTGATGAACACGTCGGTGACCTGCGCCGGCTCGAAACCCGCCGCGCGCAGCGACTGCGGCAGCCGTCCGCCGTCGGCCCACTCTGCCGCGCCGGCGCCCGTGTCGAACAGGACCACCCGCTCGCCCGCCTCCACCAGCAGCGCCTGGATCGCCAGGCGCAGCGGGTCGGCCGGTTCGCCGGCTGCCGTGAGCAGCGCGTCGACCTCGGCCTTGGGCTGGCCCATGGCGACGATCGATCCGTCATTGGGCAGGGTGATGTCGCCGTCGCGCAGCACCGCGGCTGGCAGCGCGCCGATGGCGAACCGGTGCACGTCGGGCGACGCCACGGGCGCCGCATCCGCATCCGGCGTGCCGGCCTGCGGCCCGGCCTGGGTGCTGGCCTGCGGCGACGGCTGCGTGCAGGCCGCGCACGCGATGGCGATGGCGCCGGCGAGCCCCAGCAGGCGATGGCGTTGCGTCGTCCCGTTTCCCATTCCAGTCACCCGCTGCGTTGCTGTCGAGAGGCGAGGATAGCAATCCCCGCACTGCGGTCCGCGGACCGCACGCACCTCCTCCCGCCCGGCGGATACGCCCTCGCACACGTGCGCAGACCCCGCCCTGGCGTCGCGTTGCGGGCGCGGCTTCGGCCAAGATCAGCCGCACGCAAGCCCACACACCATGGCAGCGGTGTCGCCATCCCGACGCCGCGCGCACCGGCGTGTGATCCACGTGTCAGCCCGCGGCGATGGCGATACTGCCTGCCGCACCGCTGCGGCAGGCGTCAATCCAGCGGCGTGTCGTCGAGGTAGGTGTAGCCGGTCAGGCCGGCCTCCAGCGCCTCGTTCAGCCGCGCAGCCTCGCCCTTGCCGAGGTCGACCGCGCCCACGCGCGCGCGGTAGATGCGGCGCAGGTCGTCGAGCTTGTAGCCGACGTAGTCGAGCATGACGTCGGTGGTGTCGCCCTTGCGCTGCTGGGTGATGGCATAGCCCTCGCCGCCCAGCCGGACTTCCACCGCGTCGGTGTCGCCGAACAGGTTGTGGATGTCGCCCAGGATCTCCTGGTAGGCACCGACCAGGAAGAAGCCGAGCCGGTAACTCTCGCCGGGCACCAGCGGGTGCAGCGGCAGCGAGCTGTCCAGGCCTTCGTTCTCGACGTAGGTATCGATCTTGCCGTCCGAGTCGCAGGTCATGTCGGCGATCACGCCACGTCGTTCGGGCATCTCGTCCAGGCGTTCGATCGGCACGATCGGGAACACCTGGTCGATCGCCCACACGTCCGGCATCGACTCGAACACGCTGAAATTGACGAAATACTTGTCGACCAGGCGCTCGGCCAGCTCGTCGAGCACGGCACGATGGTTCTTCTCGTCGTAGCTCAGGCGCGCGCGCACGCCATGCGCGATGGCGTAGAACAGGTCGTCGATGCGCGCGCGGTGCACCAGGTCCACCTGGCCCAGCGCGTAGGCGGCCAGGCCTTCGGCGTGGAAGTGCTGCGCTTCGTGGAACAGCTCCACCGGCGGGCGCTGGTCGAGCTCGGCGTGGATCCCGCGCAGGTGGCGGATCACGCCCGGTTCGTCGTCGTGCGCGTCGGGCACGCGGCCTTCCGGCGCCTGCTCCACCTCGACCACGTTGGCCACCAGCATGGCGTGGTGCGCGGTCATCGCGCGGCCGCATTCGGTGACGATGCGCGGTTGCGGCAAGCCGTGTTCCTCGCAGGCATCGGCCAGCGGCTGCACGATGTTGCCCGCATAGGTGTCCAGGCCGTAGTTGATCGAGCAGAAGCTGCGCGAGCGCGTGCCCTCGTAGTCGACGCCCAGGCCGCCGCCGACATCGACATGGCTGATCTTCGCGCCCAGCTTGGACAGTTCGACGAAGTAGCGCGTGGCTTCGCGCATGCCGTTGGCGATATCGCGCACGTTGGAGATCTGCGAGCCCATGTGGAAGTGCAGCAGGCCCAGCCAGTCGCTCTTGCCGGCATCGCGCAGCGACTTCCACAGGTCCAGCACCTGCCGCGGCGACAGTCCGAACTTGGCCTTGTCGCCACCGCTGTTCTGCCATTTGCCCGCGCCCAGCGAGGCCAGGCGCATGCGCACGCCGATGCCGGGCTCCACGCCCAGCGCGTGGGCCTCCTCCATGATCAGGCGCAGCTCCGACGGCTTTTCGACCACGATGAAGACGTCCAGGCCGAGCTTGCGCCCGATCAGCGCCAGGCGGATGTATTCGCGATCCTTGTAGCCGTTGCACACGATCAGCCCGCCCGGGCGCGACAGCGCCAGCACGGCCATCAGCTCGGGCTTGCTGCCCGCCTCCAGCCCGAATCCCTCGCCATGGTGCGAGGCGAGGGTGCCGGCGACAGCGGCGTGCTGGTTGACCTTGATCGGATAGACGGCCGTGTAGCCGCCGCCGTAGCCGCTCGCGGCCTGGGCCTGTTCGAACGCGGCCTGCAGCCGGCGCAGGCGATCGCCGAGGATGTCGGGAAAACGCACCAGCAGCGGCAGCTTGGCGCCGCGCTCCATGGCCTTGTCGACGACTTCCGGCAGCGGCACGGCAGCGCCGGCCTCGCCCAGCGGTCGCACCACGACGCGTCCGGCCGTGTCGACGTCGACATAGCCTTCGGCCCAGTGCGGGATCGAATAGGTCTTGCGCGCGTGCTCGGGCGACCAGGCGGTCATCGCAGGCATCCGGTGGATCGGGCCGGACATTCTAGGCCCTGCGGCGCCCCGGCCGTGCCGGAAGCGATGCCCGGGCGGAAAACCGGGCAGGCGCCTGCGTCGCCGGATTCGCATGGGTACGTGCCGCAGCCGCGCTGTCGCCAGGCCGTCGCCGACGGTCCGCTACAATGCGCGCCCGCCGCGCCGCGCGAATGCCGCGCGGCACGTTGCCGACTCCATCCGCACCACAGGACGCGCCCATGACCGCCAGCAGCTGGCTGCACGAACAGTTCGAGCCGACCGGCTCGTCGATCGGTTTCCGCATCACGCGCAAGCTCGACGAGGTGCAGTCGCCGTTCCAGAAGATCGAGATCTTTGAGTCGACCGACTGGGGCAACGTCATGCTGATCGACGGCGCGATGATGGTGACCACGCGCGACAACTTCCTCTATCACGAGATGATGTCGCACCCGGCGCTGTTCACGCATCCCGATCCGAAGCAGGTGGTGATCATCGGCGGCGGCGACTGCGGCACCCTGCGCGAGGTGCTGCGCCACCCCGGCGTGGCGCGCGCGGTGCAGTGCGACATCGACGAGCAGGTCACGCGCATGGCCGAGAAGCATTTCCCCGAGCTGTGCGAATCCAACGGCGACCCGCGCGCCGAGGTGCTGTTCGACGACGGCATCGCGTACATGCAGAACTGCGCGCCGGCCAGCCTGGACGTGGTGATCGTGGATTCCACCGACCCGGTCGGCCCGGCCGAGGGCCTGTTCAACCGCGCCTTCTACGAGAGCTGCTTCCGCGCACTCAAGGACGACGGCATCTTGGTACAGCAGTCCGAATCGCCGCTGGTGCTGCTGGCGCTGATCCGCGAGATGCGTGCGGAGATGGGCAAGGCCGGCTTCGCCTCGTTCCAGACCCTGCCCTTCCCGCAGCCCTGCTACCCGTCGGGCTGGTGGAGCTGCACGCTGGCGCGCAAAGGCCAGGGTTTCGATTTCCGCGAAGCGGACGCCCGCGCCAAGGCATTCGCCACGAAGTACTACAGCGCCGACATCCACAAGGGCGCGCAGACGCTGCCGCCGTTCGTGGCCGAAGCGCTGGATCGCTGACGCGGCAGGTCGCTCCGGCCCGCCGCGCGTTCAGCCGAGCCCCGCCAGCCGCAGCAGCGCGGCGCTCGCCGCGCCGATGACCACCACGCCAAGGAACGGCACGCGCAGCAGCAGTGCGGCGATCGCCGCCAGCAATGCGCCGGCCCGTGCGTCCAGCGCGAGGCGGGCACCGTCGGCAAATGCATTCACCACCACCAGCGACGCCAGCAGGCCGATGGTCACCAGCCCGGTGACCCGCGCCATGCGCGGGCCTGCCATCCAGCGAGCGGGCAGGAGATAGCCCACCAGCTTGGTCGCGAACGCCATCGCACAGGCGAGCAGCAGCCAGCCCCAGTCCGTGCTCATGTCGCAGTCCTGCGACGCGGTGGCCACAGCCCCCATGCGGCTGCGACGGCAGCCGCCACCAGGATCGGCATGCCTGGCGGCAGCCACGGCAGTGCGAGTGCCGTCGCCATCGCGCAGGCCACCGCCACCGCGACCGGTTCGCGCCCCCGCAGGCGCGGCCACAACAGGGCGACGAATGCGGCGACCGCCGCCCCGTCGAGCCCCCACTGGCGCGGGTCTCCGACCACGTCGCCCAGCAGCGCGCCGAGCGCGGTGAACAGGTTCCAGAACACGAACACGCCCAGGCCCGCGGCCCAGAACCCGCGCCGCTGTTCGTCCGGCGTGTCCTGCGCGGCGGCCGTCGCAGTGGATTCGTCGATCGTGACCTGGGCGGCGAGCAGCCGCGTCCAGCGGCGTGGCCGCAGCATCCGGTTGATCTGCATGCCGTAGACCGCGTTGCGCACGCCCAGCAGGCTGGCGGCGGCGAATGCCGAAGCACCGCTGCCGCCGCCGGTCACCACGCCGATGTAGGCGAACTGCGAGCCACCGGTGAACATCAGCGCGCTGAGCGCCATCGTCTGCCAGAAGCCGAGCCCGGCCGCGACCGAGAGCGCGCCGAACGAGATGCCGTACAGGCCGGTGGCGACCGCGATCGACAGGCCCGTCCGGCCCGCCGGGGTCAGCGCCCTCCAGGCGCGCATGCGGGCATCCGGACCCGGTGATCGGTCAGAGCGCGTCGCCGTCGAGTTCGCCGGTGCGGATGCGCACCGCGTGCCCCAGGTCGTAGACGAACACCTTGCCGTCGCCGATCTTGCCCGTGCCGGCCGCCTTGACGATGGCCTCGGTGACCGGCTCGACCTGGTCCTCGGTGACCGCAATCTCGAGCTTCACCTTGGGCAGGAAATCGACCACGTACTCGGCGCCGCGGTAGAGCTCCGTGTGGCCCTTCTGGCGACCGAAGCCCTTGACCTCGGTGACGGTGATGCCGGTCACGCCGACCTCGGCCAGCGCCTCGCGCACGTCGTCGAGTTTGAACGGCTTGATGATCGCCATCACCATCTTCATCTGCGGGCTCTCCGGGTCCGGTTGGTCGCCACGGCAGTCGCGGCGCGGCGTTAGCATACCCCTCCCGGCGCTCGGAATTTTCTGACAGCCGGTCGCGCCACGCCCCGACTGCGCCCTCACGCGGCGCAGACGAAGCTGGACGCATCCACGCACCGGAGCAGCGGCATGATCGACCTCAACCATATCGACGACCTCGCCCGCCGCCTCAGCGGCCTGGTGCCGCCGGGCCTGCGCGAGAGTCGCGAAGAACTGCAGGAGAACTTCAAGGCGGTGCTGCAGTCGGGCCTGTCCAAGCTCGACCTGGTGACCCGCGAGGAATTCGAGGTGCAGCGCGCGGTACTGCTGCGCACGCGCGAGAAGCTCGAGCAACTGCAGGCCGTCGTGGCCGACCTCGAGGCGCGCCAGGGCGGGTCCGCCCCGGCCGCCGGCACGCCGGCCCACTGAGTCCCGCCGCCATGGGGCTTGCGCTCGTGCATGGACGCGCGCGCGCCGGCGTGCGCGCGCCCGCAGTCAAGGTCGAGGTCCATCTCGGCGGCGGGTTGCCGTCGATGTCGATCGTCGGACTGCCGGAGGCGGCGGTGCGCGAAGCCAAGGACCGGGTGCGCGCGGCGATCCAGTGCGCGCAGTTCGAGTTCCCGGCGCGCCGCATCACCGTCAACCTGGCGCCCGCCGACCTGCCCAAGTGCGGCGGCCGCTTCGACCTGCCGATCGCGCTTGGGATCCTTGCCGCGAGTGGTCAGATTCCGCGTGAGCCGCTGGCCGACTACGAGTTCATCGGCGAGCTGGGCCTGACCGGCGAACTGCGCCCGGTCGACGGCGTGCTGCCGGCCGCGCTGGCGGTTGCGCAGGCCGGGCGGCGCCTGGTCGTACCGGAAGCCAACGGCCCGGAGGCGGCGCTGGCCTCGGGACTGGAAGCGACCACCGCGCGCACGCTGCTCGAAGTGTGCGCGCTGCTTGGCGGCGGCAAGGTCCTCCCCGACGCCGTCGCCCCGCAGCAGCGCGTCCCAGAGTTGCCGGACATGCGCGATGTGCGCGGCCAGGCGCAGGCCCGCCGGGCGCTGGAGATCGCCGCGGCCGGCGGCCACCACCTGCTGATGGTCGGTCCGCCGGGCTGCGGCAAGACACTGTTGGCCTCGCGCCTGCCCGGCCTGCTGCCCGAGGCCAGCGAAGCCGAGGCGCTGGAGACCGCGGCCATCGCATCGGTCAGCGGGCGCGGGCTCGATCCGGCCTGCTGGCGCGTCCGCCCATTCCGCGCGCCCCACCACACCGCCAGCGCGATCGCCCTGGTCGGCGGTGGCGGCGAGCCACGGCCCGGCGAAATCTCGCTGGCCCACAATGGTGTGCTGTTCCTGGACGAGTTGCCCGAGTGGCAACGACATGCGCTGGAAGTCCTGCGCGAGCCGCTGGAGTCGGGTGTGGTAACGATCTCGCGGGCGGCACGGCAGAGCGAGTTTCCCGCGCGCTTCCAGCTGGTCGCGGCCATGAACCCGTGTCCCTGCGGATGGGCGGGCGATGCCTCCGGCCGCTGCCGCTGCTCCAGCGAGGCGATCGCACGCTATCGCAGCCGTATTTCTGGACCGCTGCTGGACCGCATCGACCTGCACGTCGATGTCCCGCGGCTGCCCCCGGCCGAACTCAGGCCGGATGCACCGCAGGGCGAATGCAGCGCCACGATCCGCGCGCGCGTGGAGGCCGCGCGGGCGATCCAGCAGCAGCGCGGTGGCTGCGTCAATGCGCAGCTGTCGCAGGCCGGCACCATGGCCTGGTGCCGGCTGCAGGCGCATGACCAGGCGCTGCTCGAACGTGCGATCGAGGCGCTGCACCTGTCGGCGCGCTCGATGCACCGGATCCTGCGCGTCGCCCGCACCATCGCCGACCTGGCCGGCAGCCCGGCGATCGCCACCGCACACCTCACCGAGGCATTGGGCTATCGCCCCGCCGAGCGTGGGACCGCGCGACAGGCGGCCTGAGCGGGCGGGACGTCCGGCAGTCGCAACCGCCGGCGCCCGCGCCGTATCCTCTCCGGTTCAACCTGCCTGGAGCTGCCCATGTCGCGTCTTCTGCTTGCGTCCGCGATCACCCTTGCCCTGGCCGCGTGCGGCGGCGACAAGGCCGATGAATCCAGTGCCGCGGCCAAGGCCGCGCCGGCATCGATCGAGGGTGTCGAACTGATCCCCCGCGAAGCCCTGTTCGGCAACCCCGAGCGCGCCAACGTGCAGCTCAGCCCCGACGGGAAGTACCTGAGCTGGGTCGCGCCGCTGGACGGCACGCTCAACGTCTGGGTCGCCCCGGCCGACGACCTGTCCGCAGCCAAGGCGGTGACCCGCGACACCGCGCGCGGCATCCGCAACTACTTCTGGTCGTACCTGCCCGACACGCTGCTGTACCTGCGCGACAGCGGCGGCGACGAGGATTTCCACCTCTACGCGGTCGACCTCAAGTCCGGCGAGAGCCGCGACCTCACGCCCTACGAGAAGACGACCGCGCAAGTGGTCGGCGTCAGCGATCTGCACCCGGACACGATCCTGGTCGGCATGAACGACCGCGATGCGCAGTGGCACGACCTGTACCGCGTCGACCTGGCCACCGGCGAGCGCAGCCTGGTGGAAAAGAACACCCAGCAGATCGGCGAGTACGTCGCGGGCGCCGACTACAGCCTCCGCTACGCCTCGCGCTCGCGCCCCGACGGCGGGCTCGACCTGCTGCGCCGCACCGGCGAGGCCTGGGACAAGTACGACGAGATCCCGTTCGAGGACGGCATGACCACCGGCTACTCCGGCCTGACCAAGGACGGCGCCACCCTGTACATGCGCGACTCGCGCGACCGCAACACCAACGCCCTGTTCGCGATCGATACCGCGACCGGCGCCAGGACCCTGGTGCACGAGGATCCGCGCGCGGACATCGGCGGTGGCCTGGCCGACCCGGCCACCGGCAAGGTGCAGGCAGTGGCGGTGAACTATCTGCGCGAGCAGTGGGCGGTGCTGGACGATGCGATCAAGGCCGACCTGGCCAGGCTCGACGCCATCGGCCCGGGCGAGGCCTCGATCAACACCCGCACGCTCGACGACAGGACCTGGATCGTCGCCTACTCGGCGGCCGAGTCGCCGGTCGAGTACTACCGCTACGACCGCGACGGCAAGGGCGGCGGCGAACTCACCCGCATGTTCTCCGGCCGGCCCGCGCTGGAGGGCAAGCCGCTGGTGCCGATGTGGCCGCAGGAACTGACCTCGCGCGACGGCAAGACACTGGTCAGCTACCTCACCCTGCCGGCGCATGCCGACGCCAACGGCGATGGCAAGGCCGACCAGCCGGTGCCGATGGTGCTGCTGGTGCACGGCGGCCCCTGGGCGCGCGATGCCTACGGCTACAGCAGCTACGACCAGTGGCTGGCCAACCGCGGCTATGCGGTGCTGAGCGTCAACTTCCGCGGCTCGACCGGGTTCGGCAAGGACTTCACCAACGCCGGCGACGGCGAGTGGGCCGGCAAGATGCACGACGACCTGATCGACGCGGTGCAGTGGGCGGTCGCCGAAGGCGTCACCACCCAGGACAAGGTCGCGATCATGGGCGGCAGCTATGGCGGTTACGCCACGCTGGTCGGCCTGACCTTCACCCCCGACACCTTCGCCTGCGGCGTGGATATCGTCGGCCCGGCCAATCTCAACACTTTGCTGTCCACGGTGCCGCCGTACTGGGCCAGCTTCTACAAGCAGCTGGTGCGGCGCATGGGCGACCCCGAAACCGAGGCAGGCAAGACCTGGCTGACCGAGCGCTCCCCGCTCTCGCGCGTGGACGCGATCAGCAAGCCGCTGCTGATCGGCCAGGGCGCCAACGACCCGCGCGTGAAGCAGGACGAGAGCGACCAGATCGTCAACGCGATGACCGCGAAGAATATCCCGGTCACCTACGTGCTGTTCCTCGACGAAGGCCACGGCTTTGCCCGGCCGGAAAACAACAAGGCCTTCAACGCGGTGGCAGAAGGCTTCCTCTCGCAGTGCCTGGGCGGCCGCGCGCAGCCGATCGGCGAGGAGTTCAAGGGCTCAAGCATCACCGTGCCGACCGGCGCCGACGGCGTGCCGGGCCTGGCCGAGGCGCTGCAGTCGCACACGCAGGAAGTGCGCAAGTAACGCCGAAGGCAGGAGGTCCTTCGTGTGGCAGGTGGGCGCCTTGGCGCCCACCCAGCCCTCCTTCGCACGCGGGGGAGAACGCGGGGCGCGAGAACCGCGCCTGGGAAAGATCCAATCCTTGCCTCAACGAGGCCTCGACGACTCCAGACTCAGGAGTCGACTCCCCCGCCTGCGGGGGAAGATCGAGACGACGCAAGCCGAAGCCGGCGACAGCCGGCGCGCGCCGGTTCCGCGCAAGCGGCCTATCCGCCGCGCCTGAACCCTTCGACCAGTTCGGCGTCGTCGACCGCGGCGGAAAACAGATAACCCTGCGCGCGCTCCACACCGCAATCCTGCAACGTACGCGCCTGCGCTTGCTGTTCCACGCCCTCGGCGACCACGTCCACACCGATCCGCCGCGCGAGACCCGCGATCGCCTGCACGATGGCCAGGTCGTAGGGATCGTCCGGCAGGCCGCCGACGAAGCTGCGGTCGATCTTGATCACGTCGATCGGCAGGCGCTTGAGATAGGTCAGCGAGGAGTAGCCCGTCCCGAAGTCGTCGAGCGCGATCGAAACGCCCAGCTCGCGCAGCCGGGTCAGGGTCTGCGCGGCGACGGTGAAGTCGGGCAACAGGATGCTCTCGGTCAGCTCCAGGCACAGCCGGCCCGGCTGCAGGCCGCTGCTCGCCAGCGCCGCGGTCACGTCGCCGACCAGGCTCGCCTGCTCGAACTGGCGCGCGGAGAGGTTCACGCGCAGCTTCGGGCCGATGCCACCGTCGCGTGCGGGCCACTGCCGCGCCAGGCGGCAGGCTTCGTGCAGCATCCAGCGCCCGATCGGCACGATCAGGCCGCTGTTCTCGATGACCTCGATGAAATCCTGTGCGACACGACACTGGCCCTGTTCGTCGCGCCAGCGCAGCAGCGCCTCGGCCGCGACCCAGCGGCCGCTGCCCAGCTCGACCTCGGGCTGGAACTGCACGCACATCCGGCCTGCCTCCCAGGCCTCGCGGACCACCCGCTCCAGCCGCAGCCGCTCGACCAGGCCGCGGTGGTGGCCGGCGTCGAAGATCTCGCAGCGGTTGTGGCGGTGGCGGTTGCGGTGCGCCTCGTGGCTGGCGGTCTCGGCGTTGCGCAGCAGGTTGTCGGCCGAGGGCGCGGCGAGGTCGCGCGAGAACGCGATCCCGGCCGTGACGATCACCGCGAGGCCCTGTTCGTCCAGGCAGGCCTGCACGAGGTCTACGCAGCGCTCGGCCAGGATCAGGGCCTGGGTTTCGTGCAGGTGCCGGTGCGGCAGCACGGCGAAGGCATTGCCGCGCACCCGTGCCAGGGTGGCCTCGCCATCGAGTTCGCGGCGCAGGCGGGCCGCGGCCTCGACCAGCAACTCGTGCCCGGCGTCGCCCTCGTGCGGCGAGGCGTCGAAGTTGAGGTGGATCGCGACCAGGCCGTTGTCGGCGCCGTGCATCGGCCGCAGTGCCGCGTGCACCACCTCCAGCAGGTGATCGCGATTGGGCAGGTCGGTGTGCGGGTCGTGCAGCTCCAGGTAGCGCACGCGGCCTTCGAGCCGGCGGCGGCGGTCGATCTCCAGCGCCATCGCCACGTAGTCGCCGATGCTGGCCGCAAAGGCCTGGTCCTCCGGCGACCACGCGCGCGGCGGCCCGACGTGCTCATGGCAGATCACGCCCAGCAGTTCGCCGGCCGAGCGCACCGGCGCGTCCAGCAGCGAGCCGATCCCGTGCCGGTGCAGGTACTCGCCCAGCTCATCGCTCGCGTCGCGCGCGGCGTCCTGGTCGATCACCCGCACCTCGTCCAGGGCCGTGCTGTAGTCGTGCCCCACGCTGAGCACGGCATCGGGATGGTCGGCCCGACGATGGCCGCGGGCACGCTGGAAGTGATGCAGGCAGTGCAGGGTGCCGCCCCCTGCCTCCCAGCGCCAGATGTTGACGCGCTCGACCTCCAGTGTGGCGGCCGCGGTCTCGCAGATCAGGGCGAAGGCGCGTTCGAGGGTACAGTCGTCCTGCCAGACGCGCCGGGCCAGCGACACCAGCGCATGGTTGTGCCGCCTCGCCCAGGCACCGCGATCCTGCGGCATGTCAAGCTGACTGCCGGGTGACATCGTCCCCCCAGTTTCGGCGCGTCCAGCGCACCGGCGACCCCCGTCACGCCTTTGTATACCGATGCCTGCAACCGCGCAAACCGGCCAGTGCGGGCATGGTCACTGTTACACTTGACACGTTTACCCGGACCCGCGGCGTCCGTGCTGCGTCCCCCGCCAGCGGCCGTGCGCCGCCCGCCAAGCCAAGACGCCCATGACCAGCACCGCCGAACTCTCTTCCCCCGCTTCCGCGCACACCGGCCTCACCCGGGGCGTCACCGATCCCGACTACACGCTCGAGCACAAGTACAGCCGCACGGAAGGGCGCATCTACCTGTCCGGCGTGCAGGCACTGGTGCGGCTGCCGCTCATGCAGCGCCTGCGCGACCAGGCCGCGGGCCTCAACACCGGTGGCTTCATTTCCGGCTACCGCGGCTCGCCGCTGGGCGGCTTCGACCTGGAGCTGTGGCGCGCGAAGAAGTACCTGGCGCAGGCCAACGTGAAGTTCCAGCCCGGCCTCAACGAGGACCTGGGCGCGACCATGGTCTGGGGCACGCAGCAGACCAACCTGTTCCCCGGCGCCACGGTCGATGGCGTCTATTCGATGTGGTACGGCAAGGGCCCGGGCGTCGACCGCAGCGGCGACGTGTTCAAGCACGGCAACGCCGCCGGCACTTCGCGCCACGGCGGCGTGCTGGCGCTGGCCGCCGACGACCACGCCTGCCGCTCCTCGACCCTGCCGCACGGCAGCGAGGGCGAGTTCACCAGCGCGATGATGCCGATCCTCAACCCGGCCGGCGTGCAGGACATCCTCGACATGGGCCTGGTGGGCTGGGCGATGAGCCGCTTCACCGGGCGCTGGGTGGGCTTCAAGACCATCGCCGAGACGGTGGAATCCTCGGCCTCGGTGGACGTCAATCCGCTGGCGCTGCAGATCGCCACGCCGGAAGATTTCGAACTGCCGTCGGGCGGGCTCAACATCCGCTGGCCCGATCCACCGCTGGACCAGGAAATGCGCCTGCACCGCTATGCGGTCAAGGCCGCGCAGGCCTTTGCCCGCGCCAACCGCATCGATCGCATGGTGCTGGACGCGCCCGATGCGCGCTTCGGCATCGTCACCACGGGCAAGAGCTACCTCGACGTGCTGCAGGCGCTGGAATACCTGGGCCTGGACGCGGAGCGCTGCCGCGAGCTCGGCATCCGCGTCTACAAGATCGGCATGACCTGGCCGCTGGAGCCGCTGGGCATTCGCGCCTTCGCGCGCGGCTTGCGCGACATCCTCGTGGTCGAGGAGAAGCACGCCTTCATCGAGAGCCAGATGAAGGAGCTGTTCTACAACTTCGATGGCGACCGGCCCTCGATCGTCGGCAAGTACGACGAGGAAGGAAACTGGATCCTGCCCTCCACCGGCGAGCTTACGCCCGCGACCATCGCCGGCGTGATCGCGCGTCGGCTCGAGAAGTTCGTGCCTGAAGGCAGCCGCGACACCGCCCATATCCGCGACGTGCTGCACTGGATGGCGCAGAAGGAAGGCGAACTCGCGCTGCCGCGCGCGCAGTTTCCGCGCGTGCCGCACTACTGCTCGGGCTGCCCGCACAACACCTCGACCGTAGTGCCGGACGGCTCGCGCGCGCTGGGCGGCATCGGCTGCCATTACATGGTCACGTGGATGGACCGCAGCACCGACACCTTCACCCAGATGGGGGGCGAAGGCGTGACCTGGTGCGGCCAGGCGGGCTTCACCGAAACCCGTCACGTGTTCCAGAACCTGGGTGACGGCACCTATTTCCACAGCGGCTCGCTGGCGATCCGCCAGTCGGTCGCGGCCGGCGTCAACATCACCTACAAGATCCTCTACAACGATGCGGTCGCCATGACCGGCGGTCAGCCGGTCGACGGCATCCTCAGCGTGCCGCAGATCGCCCACCAGGTGCGCAGCGAGGGCGTGTACACCATCGTCCTGGTCAGCGACGACCTGTCGAAGTGGCGCGACCGCTCGCAGTTCCCGACTGGTACCGAGTTCGAGGACCGGCGGGATCTCGATGCGGTGCAGAAGCGCCTGCGCGAAGTGAAGGGCGTTTCGATCCTGATCTACGACCAGACCTGCGCCACCGAGAAGCGTCGCCGCCGCAAGCGCGGCAAGATGGTCGACCCGCAGAAGCGCGTGTTCGTGAACACCCTGGTCTGCGAGGGTTGCGGCGACTGCGGCAAGAAGAGCTTCTGCGTCTCGGTCCTCCCCAAGGACACCGAGTTCGGGCGCAAGCGCGAGATCGACCAGAGCAACTGCAACAAGGATTACTCCTGCGTCGAGGGCTTCTGCCCGAGCTTCATCACCGTGCACGGCGGCAAGCCGCGCAAGGGCAACAAGGCCGCGACCGCGGCGCGCTTGGCCAGCCTGCCGCCGCCGGCCTTCGCCAGTGACCTGTCGCAGCCCTGGAACATCCTGATCACCGGCGTCGGCGGCACCGGCGTGGTCACCATCGGCGCACTGCTGGGCATGGCCGGGCACCTGGAGGGGCGCGGCTCGACCGTGCTCGACCAGACCGGACTGGCGCAAAAGGGCGGCGCGGTCACCACCCACATCCGCATCGCCAGGGCGCCCGAGGACATCCACGCCGTGCGCATCGCCGCCGGCGAGGCCGACCTGGTGCTGGGCTGCGACATCGTCGTGGTCAACGATTACTGGGCGCTGTCGAAGCTGCGCGCCGGCCGCTCGCAGGTGGTCCTCAACACCTGGGAAGCGATGCCCGGCACCTTCACCACGCGTCCGGACATGCAGTTCCCGGCGGCCGACATCGTGCAGGCGGTCACCCAGGCCACCGGCGGCCAGGCCCCGCTGCAGATCGATGCGACCGAGCTCGCCACCGCGCTGATGGGCGATGCGATCGCCTCGAACCTGTTCATGCTCGGCTACGCCTGGCAGCGCGGCCTGGTGCCGCTGTCGCTGGACTCGCTGATGCGCGCGGTCGAGCTCAACGGCGCCGCGATCGAGATGAACAAGACCGCGTTCGCCTGGGGCCGGCTGGCCGCGATCGATCCCGAATCGGTGTACGACGCCGCCGGCGTGGTGCGCAACGCGCCGACCGCGGCCGAAGCCACGCCGCGCGCGCTGGCCTCGCTGCCGCCGGGCGAGTGGGAAAGCACCGAATGGGGCGCCACCTCGGCACCGCCCCCGCTGCGCGCCGAGGACGAACTGCGCCACGTGCCCGCGCACGCCGGCACCGATGCGGTCGCGTTCCTGCCGCTGGACGACCTGCGCCTGTCGCGGTCGCTGGACGAGCTGATCGCGCGCCGCGTCGAGTTCCTCACCGACTACCAGGACGCGAAGTACGCACAGCGCTATTCGGATTTCGTCGCCCGCGTGCGCGAGGCCGAACGGGTCAAGGCGCCGGGTTCGAACGACCTGTCCGAGGCGGTGGCCCGCTACTTCTTCAAGCTGATGGCCTACAAGGACGAGTACGAAGTGGCGCGGCTGTACACCAGCGGCGAGTTCCGTCGCCGCGTCGAGCAGCAGTTCGACGGCGATTACCGCCTGCACTTCCACCTCGCGCCGCCGCTGCTGGCCAAGAAGAACGCCAAGGGCGAACTGGTCAAGCGCGAGTACGGCCCCTGGGTGTTCAAGGCCTTCGGCCTGCTGACGAAGCTGCGCTTCCTGCGCGGCGGCCCGCTGGACGTGTTCGGCCGCACCGAGGAGCGACGCATGGAGCGTCGGCTGATCGAGGACTACGAGCGCACCGTGGGCGGGCTGCTGGAGAAACTCGACGCGGGCAACGTCGACCTGGCGGCCGAGATCGCCGGCATTCCCGAGCAGATCCGCGGCTACGGCCACGTCAAGGAAGCGCACCTGCACGCGGCCAAGGCGCGCGAGGCCGAACTGCTGCGCGAGTGGGACAACCCGCTGCGGATCGTGCAGGCGGCCTGAGAGTGCCTCCCGCGTCCGCGGGGCACCGCTGTCGATCCGTCGTCGAACGCCAGGCAGCGCGGCGGCGTAAAGCTGCCCATTCTGAAACAGAGCCAGCATGGAACAAAGCAGGTCCATCGCCGTCTATCAGCCCTACTTCTTTCCCTACCTGGCCTACTGGCAGTTGCTCGCCGCGGCCGATGTGTTCGTGGTCGGGGATGAGTACCAGTACAAGGCTCGTGGATTCATCAACAGGAACACGATCCTCCTCAATCATGCACCGCATCGATTCACGATCTCGCTGAAAGGAGCCAGCCCGAGCCGGCGGATCGGCGAGATCGACGTCCTCGACGATTTCGCGAAGTTCCGCAAAAGCCTGGCCCATGCCTACGGCAGGTCGCCGTTCCACGTCGAGGCGATGGCCGTCATCGACCCCATCCTGGATTACCCGGACAGGAACCTCGCCCGCTTCCTCGGCAACCAGATCCAGGCAGTCTCGCGCTACCTGGGACTGGCCACCGAGATCGTCTACATGTCGGAGCTCGGGCTGGATCCCGAGTGCGAAAGCAAGGAGCAGCGCCTGCGGGACTGTGTGAAGCGGCTGGGGGCCGGGATGCTCATCAATCCGGCTGGAAGCATCCCGCTTTATCCCCCCTCCGGGTTCGAGTCGCACGACATCGCGCTCAGGTTCCTGCGATCACGTGCGATCCCCTATCCTCAGGCCAATCGCGAGTTCGTGCCCGGACTGTCATTGATCGACGCAATGATGTGCAATTCCCGGCAATCACTCGCCGCCCTGCTCAGCAGCTACGACATCATCGATGCCACGGGTGCGATTGCATGCAGTTCAGAATGAATACCGCGTCGGCCGAGCAGATCTTCGAACTGTTTTCCGGCATCAGCTTCCCCGAGGTTCGCGGCCAGACCCCCATGGACATGGCCTACGCGGACAAGCTGCATCGCCTGGCCACGCGCGTCGAAGGCTGGGACGGTGACCTGCTTGCCGGGATCGCCTGCGTCTATACCAACGATCCAGCCAAGGACGCGGCCTACGCGCCCCTGCTCTGCGCCCGGCAGGGTTACGGCGGGCTGGGCGCGGCGTTGGTCCGGAGGACGATCGCATGCTGTCGCGAGGCGGGTTTCAGGTCGCTGCGCTCAAGTGACATCGACGAGGAGAACCGCCGGGCGGTCGCCCTGTACAGGAGGCTGGGAGTCCAGATCATCGCCAGGGAGGGGCGTCGACTGACGGTGGAGATCGTATTGCGGTCGTAACCAGTGCCGCATATTCGTGCGCCAATCGCACGCCCACGGTTCACACGTGATCGCGCCTGCAGCGCGCACCCTCAATCCGGCATGTGTCGGGCGCGGAACCATTCGCCTGCCGATTCGATCCACCCTTCCCGCCTCAGCTCGCCGAGCTGGGCTGGCGACAGGCATTGCCTGGCGTACTCGGCCGGCAGCATGCCCTGCCCGTGCAGGGCTACCCACCTGCGCCAATGCAGCGCTTGGCGCGCGGAGAACCGGTCGCCATGGATCGAGAACAGTTGCCGGATGTTCTCGACCTTCCTGTTGAAGCGCTCGTGGCCCGAGAACGGCACGTGGGCCATCAACACATCGCGTGCGGTCTCGTAGGTGGGCACGTACCCGGGCTCCGGAACGATGTCGTGCCCCCCCAGGCCGAGGTCGGCAACACCGTGCGGGCGTGTGACGATCTTGTTCGCGATCTTGCCCAGGATCCACGGAAACTCCGGATTCTGCTCGAGAGACGTAAACAGATCCGCCCGGGGGCGCGTAACCAAGAACAACGCGTCCAGTGTTCCGGGATCGATCTGCTCAGGCCACAACGGTCCGTCGACCATGACCGGCACATTGAATCGCGGCAGGCGGACCACGTCGGCCGTGGTGTGCTGGAGTGCGGTCGGCAGGTCACCGCTGCACGGGACGCAGAAATCGTCCGCGTCGGTGATCAGGATCCAGTCGGGCGCGATCTCCCTGATGAACCTCCGTAACCCGGCCCAGATCCTGTCATGGCCGGCGGGGTCGAGATACTGGGCCTGGATCAGGGTGATGCGCCCGCTTGCCGCCTCATCGGCGAGGATGTCCCGGGTGCCATCCGTCGACCCCGCGTCCACTACCACGACGTGGTCGATACCGATTTGCCGGAGATGGGTCAGCTGCCTGCCGATCAGTTCGACCTCGTCCTTGACGCCCACGAAGGCCGCGACCAGGGGACGGTTCATGCGAACGCTCCGTCACGGTGCGGGACATGGCATCGGTCAGCCACCACCTGGACGACCCGCCGCACGGCGTCGGCGCTGATGTCGCAAGCCATCGGCAGGCCGAGAAGTCGGCCGGACAGCGATCCGGTCACCTCCAGGCTGTCCCTCGGGCAAGAGCGCAGGTGGTGGTGTCCATGCAGGCCGACGCCATACCATTGCCTGGACTCGATACCCTGCGCGGCCAGGGCGGTGCGCAGCTCGCCCAGGCGGGTCGGATCGGCGCATCGATACAGCAGATAGTTGGAAGCAACGTCCGGGGCCGCGATGAGATCGCCTGGCGGCAGATAGTGTCGGTCGAACTCGCTCCGGTAGCGTTGGACGGCAAGCGCGAAGGCGACGCGCTTTGCGTCCCATCCGTCCAACTCGGCCAGGGCGACCGCGGCGTGGTACTCGCTCATCTTCCCATTCGTGCCCGCAATGGTGCTGTTGCGCGATCCCAAGAAGCCAAAGTTGAGGGTTTGCGCCGCGAGCGCCGCGCGTTCCCGGTCGGGCATCACGACACAGCCGCCTTCCCCGCATCCGAACGGCTTGGTTGCGTGGAAGCTCAGCGCGATCGCCACCTCGCCCTGCTCGCGCATCCGTTCGTCGGCCAGGGCCTCGATCGCGGCTGCCGCATCGATCACGACGGGGATGCCAGTACGCTCCTGGAACAGCGACCACGCCGCGACATCCACCGCCCGTCCGAACGCCGCCACGGGAACCACCAGGCCCACTCGATGCAGCATCGGATGCCCGAGCAGGGCAACCGGATCCATCATCCACGTATCAGGCGAAACGTCGGCCAGATAAGGTTCGTAGCCACATTGTTGGACCGCAGTGGCGGTGCCGATGAACGTGTGGGCTGGGCAGATGGCGTAAGGCTTGCCTGCCCCGGCCCGCCCGGCGCTGGCAAGAATGCCTGCGATCAGTGCGGCCACGCCGGATGCGGCGGCGACCACGCGATCGGGGGTGCAGAACAGATCCGCGAGGCGTCGCTGCAACAACATGACCAGCGGGCCGTAGTTCGAATAGACCCGATGCAGGTCGATCAGGCGCAGATAGGGCAGGATCGCCTCGGCGGTGGGCAATTTCGCCGTGAACGTCAGCAACTTCCCCGCAGGTGGCAAGGGACTGGACCCGGCTGTCCTCGACCCAGACGCTTGCTCGACGTGCACCATCGTTTTCCAGACCTGTCGGTGAAGTTGCAAAACCGACAGCATCCCTTTCGCCGGCGTGCGAAAAAGCAGGGAGCCCGTCTTTGTCCCGGGACCTCATGCCTGTCTTTCAACCCCCGACGCATCCGCAGATCCCTGCAGCCAGCGCCATCGAGCCTCCACGCGAGGTAGAGCCTCGAATGCTATCAAAGATGCATGAGTGCGAGCGCGGGCACGCAATCCTGCAAGTCAAGGCAGACCGCTTCGCGCGTCACGCCCGAAGCGACGGGGTAGCACCGCCCGCACATGCGGGTGAGGGAGACGAGTGATCCCGGGCCCTCTGGCCAGGACCGGCCAGGCGCTGCAGAAATTGACCACTTGCCCTGCAATGGACAACTGCCGGCAAGAGCGCCGCCTCGACCTGACGGCGATCCGGGAGTGAAGCCAAGGCGTATAGGACGGCCCTGCACTTCCACCTCGCGCCGCCGCTGCTTGTAAAGAAGAACGCCAAGGGCGAACTGGTCAGGCGTGGATACGGGCCCTGGGTGTGCAGGCCTTCGGCCTGCTGGCGAAGCTGCGCTTCCTGCGCGGCGGCCCGCTGGACGTGTTCGGCCGCACCGAGGCGCGGCGCATGGAGCGTCGGCTGATCGAGGACTACGAGCGCACCGTGGGCGGGCTGCTGGAGAAACTCGACGCGGGCAACGTCGACCTGACGGCCGAGATCGCCGGCATTCCCGAGCAGATCGGCGGCTACGGCCACGTCAAGGAAGCGCACCTGCACGCGGCCAAGGCGCGCGAGGCCGAACTGCTGCGCGAGTGGGACAACCCGCTGCGGATCGTGCAGGCGGCGTAGCGGCGGCGCGCTATCCGCGACGGCTCTCCATCCGAGGGCCGAGGTGCGGAAGCGCCTATTGCTTGCGCAGGAACTCCATCACCGCACCGCCCTGACGCAGGGTCACCTTCGCCGCCGCGCCTTCTTCCGGCGCGAACTCCAGCGTGGCATCGACGACCTTGAGGAAGAACATCGTCGGCGACTGCGCGAAGATCTCGAACGCCGGCTGCCCGGTCAGCTGCGCCCTGGGCGTGTCGCCGTCGAGGAACACCTTCAGCACCGCGCCCTGGAACACGTATTCGCCCGCCAGGCGTTCCAGTGCCTCGCGCGGCAGCTGCACCTCGGCACGCGCGGCCGGCAGCGGCTCGTCGCTGCGCGCCACGACCTCGCCTTCGCCCTCGTCTTCCGGGAAGAAGCGCATCGCCCTGACCGCCCCGCCGGCGTCGCGCTCGAACGCCAGCCGCGAGTAGCCTTCCTCGAACAGGAAGCTGTCCCTGGCCACCGGGATCAGCATCTGCACCTGGCCGCCCGTGCGCTGCGAGGTGAGCCTGCCGTCGGTGACGCGCAGCACGCGCATCGTCTCCGGGTCGATGCGGTACACGCCTTCGTACTGCTCCAGCGTCGCCTCGTCGACCTCGATCGCCTGCTTGCCCGGATACGGGCGGCCGATCGCCTGCGCCGCCAGCAGGTTGGCGATCCGGCCCGTGCCCAGCATGCCCGGGCGCCCGCTGTCGGCGTTGTAGAGCACGGTCACACTGAGCCCGCTGTCAGGCAGGTAGAGCAGGTAGCTGCTGAAGCCGAAGATTCCGCCACCGTGCTGCAGCTGCGGCTGCCCGCGCAGGGTGCCGGTGAAAATACCGAAACCGTAGTCGTGCTCGGCGGCCTTGCCGGCGGGCGCGACCATCGCGCGGTAGCTGTCCTCGCGCAGCACCCTGCCCGCGTGCAGCGCGCGGTTCCACTTGAGCAGGTCGTCGACAGTCGATACCAGCGCGCCGGCCGCATGCGGCTGGGTCATGCTCAGGTGCCGCGCCCGCGCCCAGCGCTCGCCGTTGCGGGTGTAGCCCTCAACATGGCCCGGAATCACCGCCTCGGCCGCGTTGCCATGGCCGGTGTGCTGCATGCCCAGCGGCTTGAAGAATGCTTCGTCCAGATAGGCATGCCAGGGCTGGCCGCTGGCCGCTTCGATCACCGCGCCGACCAGCACATAGCCCGAGTTGTTGTAGTGCCAGTCCTCGCCGGGCGCGAAGTCCGGCTTCTCGTCCTGGAAGGTCGCGATGAGCCTGGCCGTGTCCAGGTCCTGCATGATGCCGGTGCCCCCCATGATCGCGGGGATGTCGGTGTAGCTGCGGATGCCCGAGGTGTGGTTGAGCAGCATGCGCACCGTGATCTGCCCGCCGCCGGGGTAGCCGGGTACGAACTTCGTCAACGGATCATCGAGCGACAGCGCGCCGTCCTCGGCCAGCTTCAGCACCGCGGCCGCGGCGAACTGCTTGGTCACCGAGCCGATGCGGAACACGTGGTCGGGCGACAGCGGCACCGCCAGTTCGAGGCTGGCCCGGCCGCAGGCGCCGCGATAGAGCACCTCGTCGCCGCGCGCCACCAGTACCGCCATGCCCGGCGCGTCCGGATCGCAGTTGGCCGTCAGGGCCTCGGCAGCGAACCGGGCGACCTCGCCAGCCCCGGGCGGCTCCTGCGCGTGCACAGCGAACGGAACGAGCAGCAAGGCGAACAGGGTGGTCAGGCGCATCGTCATCCTCCGTGGTGATCCGCCAACATAGCGCCATCGGCGGGTCGGCAGGCCCACGACGCGCCGCCACGGACGCTGTGACCGCCACGGCCGCCCTGCCGTCGAACGCCAGCGGCATCGCACGCCAGCTCCGCGTTGACGCAGCCTCAGCCGGCGCCGGGAGGCGGCGCGGGACGGTCCAGCCGCGCTTCGCGCCGCGCCCGCACGGCATCCCGGCGCGCACGCTTGCGCCGCTGCGCGAGAGCCAGCGCATCCTCCATCCATTGCTGCACCTGGCGTGCAGTGCGATTGCGGCAGACGCCGCCCAGCCCGTACCAGCCGCCGCGGATGTCGACCGCTTCGATCAACTGGCGATTGAGCAGCAGCCGCGTGAGCTCGGTGGCCAGCCCCAGCCGGCGCAGGTGGTCCTGGATGCGCAGCAGGCGCAGCGTGTCCTCGGCCACGGCGGCGATGCCCAGCGTCGTGTCGGCCTTGCCAGCCTCCATGCCCGGCAGCACCGCCGACCAGCGCAGCCGCAGCAGGTACAGGTGCGTGGGCCGCACCGCGTGCTTGCACAGGGGATCGGACAGCAGGATCGAATGTTCGACGTGGTTGAGCCTGCCCTCGCCCATCAGCCGGTCGCAGAGCGCGCGCCAGTCTTCGCCCGCGACCGGCGCATGCTTCTCCAGCCGCAGGACGCGGCGCCGGTCCTCGTCCTCGTTGTCCAGCCTGGGCAGGTCGAGGCGCTGCTGGCAGAAGGTCTCGAAGCGCGCGCCGATCATCGGCGCGCCGATGATCCAGGCGATGCGGAACATCGGCGCCCAGCTCCAGTGGCGGAAGGCATTGAGCCAGCCGCGGTTGTCGGGATGGTCCCAGGCGTGCTCCAGGTCGAGGTCGTGGTAGACCGCCTCCATCAGCCGGATCAACGACTGGCAGAAGTAGAAGCAGGCGCGGAAATCTTCCGGGTCCGGCAGCTTCGTACGCCGCTCCAGCGGCGATGGCGGCAGCTCACCCTCGAATTCCGGCACGCCCGCCAGCAGGTCGGTCCAGGCGGGATGGAACTGCGCATCGAGCACGGCCAGCGCCGGGGTATCGCGCAGCTCGCCGAACAGCGCCGCAAGCGCCTTGCCGTGCAGCGCGAAGCGGTCCGGCACGCCCGGCACCGGCGCCACCCAGCGCTGGCGCAGGGCGATCAGCAGCTTCTCCTTCAGCGCCGAGTCGTGCACGTTCAACTCGTCGTGGCGCGGCATGCCCGGTTCGGCGCCGATGCGTTCGAGCACCGGCGCCAGCGCGCGCGTGGCGATGTCCTGGCCCAGCCGGCGGTAGCTTTCGAACTGGGCCTCGTCGAAGAACTGGTCCGAGGTCGGCTCGTGCGGGAAGCAGGCGTGGCTGCGCGCGTAGTGCGCGATGTCGGCCGGCTCCTCGCCGGTCAGACCGGGCTTGAGGTAGAGCAGGGTGCCGCTGCTGCCGTCGGCGTAGCGGATGCGGCCGACCGCACAGCTGCGTTCGGCCATGCCGTCCTCGCCCGGCGCGAGCGCGGACACGTCGATGTCGATGTCGGCGCCGAAATCGACCCGGCACTTGTGCACCGCGTTGCCGAGGTCGCCGAACGCGCGTTCGCCGTCGGCCGCCGCATCCACGCACAGCACGAAGCGGCAGCGACGGCGCACCAGCTCGTACAGGCCGAGGTTCTCGAAGTGGCCGCCGTCGGAGAGCTGCACGAACTTGCCGCCGGCGTGGGTGCGCCCCAGCAGTTCGGCCAGCAGCCAGCGACCGAAGAACGGCGCGCTGTCGGCGCGGGGATGTTCGGGATGGCGCGGGTTGGGCAGCCACCAGCCCAGACGCGCGTCGAACAGGGTCAGCAGGAAGGTCACCGCCGGCGAGCTGTGGTAGCCCATGTTGGGATTGACCGCGGCGCCCGAGATCGCGATGGCGCTGCCGAGGGTGAGCGACCCGGCCAGTGGATCGTGGTGCCCCGCCGGGGCGCCTGCGGCGGTGCCTGCCGTGGCCGCGCAGCGATCGCCGATCGGCGGCTCGCCGCCGCGCGAGTCCGGCGGCAGGTGCCCGCACCAGCCTGGCGACAGGCAGAACGAGGCGGCCTTGCGGTCCTGCCAGTCCAGCTGCTTGGACGCGACCAGGTTGAGCGCGGTGCCGATCAGCGGATACAGCGGGCGCGCGCCGTCCAGCCGCTGCACCTCGACCAGATCGGCCAGCACCAAGTCGTCCTGCACGTCGAAATTGGTGGTCGGCTCGGGATTGCGGTGGTCGTTGCTCGCGCCCAGGTAGCAGCGCACCAGGCGGTTGCGATAGAAGGCGTTGAGGCTGAACTCGTTGACGTTGACCGCCCAGCCGAACAGCAGCCAGACCGCCAGCGCGGCCGCCACCAGCAGCGCCAGCGCGCGCGGATACGCGGTCACGGTGGCATCCAGCGCGCGCAGGTACGCAGCCAGCCCGTCGCCGTCGGGCGGTGCCGGGACGACGGGCACGCCGCCCGCCAGCCGTTCCAGCGCCGGCCCCGCCGCCTGCAGCAGCATGTGCCCGGCCAGGCTGAGCGCGACCAGCAGCCCCAGCACGAACACCCAGGGCGCCAGCTGCACGACCAGGTCGAGCAGGCGCGAGCGCCGCGAGCCGGCCTTGCCTGCGCGCACGCCGTGCGCGGCCAGCAGGCCGATGCCCGTGGTCGACAGCCATGCGAGTGCGCCGGCCCAGCCGGCACCCGACAGCGCCTGCACGCCCTGGTCCGCACCGGTGCGCAGCAGCCAGGGGCCGTAGAGGGTGAGCGACAGCGCCAGGGTCATGCCCAGCGCCACCAGCGCGCAGGTCTTGCCGCCCACGCGCGCCCAGATCTCGCGCTGCAGGTCGCTCATCGCCGGTCCAGCCAGGCCCAGGTGGATGATCGCGGTCAGCACCACCGCCGACACCACCAGCAGCGGGCCCACCACCAGCACGTGCCACAGCCCGTCGGCCACCGCCCAGCCGGCGAGCCAGCCGCGCAGCAGCACGATCGCCACGCCGGCGAACGCGGCCGCGCCCACCGTGCCCAGCACGAACCGCCAGGGATGCCGCTGCAGCGGCGGCGGCGGCGCGTCGCCCATCTCGACCTTGCGCGAATACCAGGGGTCGAACAGCAGCCACGCGTGCCAGACCAGCAGGTAGAGCGTGGCGGTGACGATGCCGAGGTCGGCCCCACCGGCGCGCCACTGCGGTGGCAGCCAGGCCAACGCGCTGCCGAACAATCCCGGCAGGCGCTCGAAGCGCGCCAGCCCGAGCGCGCCGAGCATGCACGCCAGCGCCAGCGCCAGGATCGTCGCCAATGCCGCCAGCACCAGGCGACGGGGCGGCTGCGGCGGTTCGCCATCGACCGGCACCGGGCGGCGGTTGGCGAAGGTGCTGACCCATGCCAGCAGGCTCACCGCGAGCATCCCGATCAGCCCGGCCAGCGACAGCGGGAGGGTCGGGTTACGGGTACTGAGCACGTCGGCGCCGGCGTACAGCAGCAGCGGCAGCAGGCACAGCGCCAGGATCAACGCACACAGCTGCACCTGCACCAGCAGCACGTTGCGCACATAGGTGCCGGCCATGCCCAGGGTGTCGCCGGAGAACGGCGATTTGCGGGGCGCAAGATAGTTGCTGTACTCGCGCAGGTGGCGGATCGGGCGGGCCCCGGGCCAGTCGCCGGGCGCAGCCGCCTCGCGCATGCCCATGGCCAGGGTGGAAAAGGCCTGCGCGAAGCCGTGCCGCCGGATCAGCGCCTGCAGGAACGCGCCGATGTAGCCGCCGCCCGACACCGTCGACTGGTAGTGGAAGCAGCGCAGCAGCCCGAGCCGCGACAGCGCCTGCAGTACACCCAGGCCGAAGGTGGCACTGCGGATGCCGCCACCCGACAGCGCCAGCCCCCAGGTCTCGACCGCGGCCGGATCTTCAACCGCGTCCTTGCCGAGGATGGTGCGAAGTTCGGCGGCGCGCACCGACGCCAGGTCGGGGGTGGTCGGTGTCTCGCTCCAGCGCGCCTTCAGGGCCGTGGGCAGCAGGTTCTGCAGGCGCACCGCATCCTCCATGTGCGTGGCGGATCCCCCGCCGGCCACTGTAGTGCAAACGCGGGGCGGCGGAACCGCAGGACGTGACCGCTGCGCACGGCGGGCCGCGTTGGATCGGCCTGTGGGGCGGCAATGGTGCCGCGGGATCCGGTCATGCTGGCGCGCGCATCCGCTCGCACGCAACCTGTCTGCGTTCGCCGGTGGCCGCGTGGCGCCGCTGCCGCCCCTGCACCTGTTCACGCATGCCGCGCGCTGGCGCAGCAGACTGGCCACAGGAGAGACCGGCATGGCGCTCAAGCGCATCTACGACAACTGGCAGCAGCTGCGCGCGGCCAGCGGCACGCCTTCGTCGCGGCAGCGGCGTGAGTGGAACGCGTACCTGGAAAGGCGGCCGCTGATCGCCTACTGGGGCGATTCCTGGTTCAGCACGCCGCTGTACCGCAACCTGTGCTGGAACAGCTTCGCGCGCATCGACGGCATGTCGATCCGGTTGGGCGGCCCCGGCCTGACCGCAGCACAGATGCTCACCCCGGCCGCCTGCCGCGACAACGCCGAGCGCTTCGCCTCGCGCGGTTTCGACCTGCTGTGCCTGAGCATCGGCGGCAACGACTGCCTGGGCGAACGGCTGGCGGCTGTGTTCGCCGGCGCCGGGCGCATGGATGCCGACGCCGCGTTCGAGGCCGTCGTCGCACACGGCGTGTTCGAGCGGCTGCGTGCGCGCTACGACCTGCTGCTGTCGTCGATGTCCGGCGTGGCAGGGCTGCGCGTGGTCGGCCACGGCTATGCGCCGCTGTCGGGCCACGCGATCGGCAAGGCGGGCGCACTGACCGTGCGCAACCTCGGCCTGGCGGCGATGGTGATGGGCACGGTCGGGCCCTGGCTGTGGCCGGTGATGAAGCCGGTGCTGGGCAGCAAGGCCGAGGCCGAACGCTTCGCCTGGCGGCTGCTGGTGGACGGCTTTCGCGACCGGGTACTGGCACCCAGCCGTGCGGCGCATCCGGGGCTGTTTTCCTATGCGGACTTCTCCGCGATCGGCTCGCTCGCCGACAACAGTTTCTGGTACGACGAGATCCACCCCACCGAGGCCGGCTTTTCCACGCTGGCCGCCGGCTTCAACGCGATGATCCGCGATGCGCTGCCCGCGGCCAAGCGCGCAGCGGTGGGCTGAACCGGCCGCGTGCCGCGGTGCGGGCGGTCTTCAGGAACGCGGCGCTATCTTCGCCACTCCCCTCAAGGAGAGTCCGCCATGGCTGGTCCAATCTTCCCGTCCCCCCTGCGCGCCGCGCTGCTGTCGACCGCGCTGATCGCCTTGCTGGGCGCCTGCGCAGCCGAGCGCGATGCCGCCGAAGCACCGCCCATCACCGACCAGGCCGGCAGCGCGACCGCGCCTGCGCAGCCCGTCGACGATGCGATGTCCGCGACCCCGGGCGCCGATGCCACGGTCCCGGCAGCGATCTGCAATGCCGATGGCGTGCAGAACCTGGTGGGCCAGGAAGCCACCGAAACCCTCACCGCCCAGGCCACCGCCGACAGCGGCGCCACCAGCGTGCGCGTGCTCGGCCCCAACGATGCGGCCACGATGGACTTCCGTGGAGACCGCCTCAACGTCCTCACCGACGATGCCGGCGTGATCCAGTCCCTGAGCTGCGGCTGAGCCCCCTGCCTGGCCCTGCACGCATGCCGTGCAGGGCCAGGGTGTTCAGTCGTCGCCGCGCTTGCGGCTGAAATCGACCGGCGTGCTGTCGCGCCGCTCGCTGCTCCAGCCGGCTTCGGTCGTGCGTTCGCAATCGCGCGACACCGGCTCGCCGGGGCGGTCGGCACGGCTGACGCAGGCGGGCTTGCGATCGACCATCACATTGCTGTCGCGCACCTCGTAGCCCGCGCAGCCGGCCAGACCTGCCGCGAGCAGTGTCGTCATCGTCCGCATTGCGCGTTCCTCTGCATCATCGAGTGCGCGAGGCTCGCACCGCATCGGTGTACAGGCCACCGCCACCACAAGCTTGCATCGGCCCCGATTCAGCCTGCGCGTTTGTCCGCCGCTGCTGCGGGATCGCGCGGCGCATGCCGCCATGCGATCCAGGCGCCGGTGGCCAGCAGGATGGCGGCCAGCATCCACGGCGCCCCGGCGAACGCCACCGGCGCGCGCTCGCCGATGAACAGGCCGAACACGCTGGCGAAGGCAATCGGCGCGATGATGCCGGCCACCGACACCAGGCTCATCAGCGCGCCCTGGATGCGGCCCTGCATGTCCACTTCGACCTGGCGCGTGATCAGCGCCTGGCTCGCCGGTGACGCGATCGCCCACAGCGCGCTCACCGGCAGCCCGAGCAGGAAGATCCAGCCCTGCCCGGCGAAGGCATAGACCACGAAGCCTACCGAGCCGCAGCACAGGCCGAGGATCAGCGCGCGCCGCTCGCCCAGCGCGCGCACCACGCGCCCGACCACCGCCACGTTGACGATCACGCTGCACACCCCGACCAGGAACAGCACCCAGCCCACCTGCCACGGCCCCCAGCCATAACGCACATCGGCGAACAGCACGAACACGCTGGGATACACGTAGTGCGCGAGGTTGGCGATGAACACCACCGCCGCCAGGCCGATGATCGCCGGATAGCGGCCGATCAGCAGGATCGCCGCGTAGGGGCGGATCGCGCGCCAGTCGAAGCGCTTCGCGCGCGACTGCGGCGGCAGCGATTCGGGCAGCACGAACAGGCCGTAGCAGAAGTTGAGCAGGGCCAGCCCCGCCGCGAACCAGAACGGAAGGCGCAGGTCCACCTCGCCCAGCCAGCCGCCGAGCACCGGGCCGATGGTGAAGCCCACGCCGAAGGCGGCGCCGATCATGCCGTAGCTCTTCGCCCGCGCATCGGCCGGGACGATATCGGCGACATAGGCGTTGGCGGTACTGAAGCTCGCCGAGAACACGCCCGAGAACACCCGCGCCAGCAGCAGCCACCACAGCGTGGGCGCGAGCGCCATGATCACGAAGTCCAGGCCCAGGCCCAGGCACGAGAGCAGGATGACCGGGCGGCGTCCGTAACGGTCCGAGAGCGCGCCCTGGATGGGCGCCGAGATGAACTGGATCGCGGCGAACACGGTGCCGAAGATGCCGATCCACAGCGCGGCGCGGGCGGTGCTGCCGGTGAACTCCTCGACCAGGTGCGGCAGCACCGGGATGATCAGCCCGAACGCCAGCACGTCGATCAGCACGACCAGGAAGATGAAGACCAGCGCAGCCTTGCGCCGGGCCACTGTCGGTTCGCTCACGCAGGCGGGCCGGGGGTGCGGGCGCGCATTATCGGCGAACCGGTCGCAGGGTGTCGCGGTGCGCCCGCCCGCTCTTCTCCTTTCCCCGCGTGCGGGGCATTGCGCCATTCACGGGTGGCAGACCGGGATGGGCGCGCGCGAAGCGCGACAGGTGATGTGGCGACCGGCTTGCTCCACCCCGGCGCGTCCGCGCCGCGTAGCGCGACTGGCCGACGGATGGCCTGCGTGGCGCTGCCCCGCAAGCAGGTCCTCCTCCCCCGCCGCAAGCCGGGGAGGCAGCGGGCAGGCGTGAGCGAGGGAAGCGTGGCGTTCGGAGAGCGGACGGAGCGCGGCGTCAGGGGCCCGCGCGCAGCGCTTCGAGGATGCGCAGGCCGGCGCGGCCGTCCGCGGGCTGCAGGCCCAGACGCTGCTGCTCGTCGCGGATCGCACGCCGCGTGGCGGTGCCGATCATGCCGTCGACCGCGCCGATGGCATAGCCGCGCGCAAGCAGCAGGGTCTGCAGTTCACGGCGCTGCGCGCGCGACAGGCCCGGATCCTCGGTCGGCCAGGGCGTGGCCAGTCCACTGCCACCACGCAGGCGATCGGCGAGCGTCGCGATGGCCAGGGCGTAGCTTTCGGCGGCGTTGTAGGAATAGATCGCGTCGTAGTTGCGGAACACCAGGAATGCGGGCCCGCTGCGTCCGGCCGGCAGCAGGATCGCGCTGCGCGCGTCGGATGGCGCGATCGCGCCACCGTCCACCCGGGTGACGCCGCGCGCGACCCAGTCGGACAGCGGGCGACGGCTGGTACGCCCGGCCAGCGCGGTGTCGAAGCCCGATGGCAACCTGACCTCCTGCCCCCACGGCCGGCCCGTCTGCCAGCCGCTGCGCTTGAGGTAGTTGGCCGTCGAGGCCAGCGCATCGGGAATGCTGGTGACCAGGTCCCGGCGACCGTCACCATCGAAATCGACCGCGATCCGGGCGTAGGTGGTCGGCATGAACTGGGTGTGGCCGAACGCGCCCGCCCAGGACCCGGTGATGCCCGGATCGCGCAGGTCGCCGTCGTGCAGCAGCTTCAGCGTGGCCAGGAACTCGCCGCGGAAGAACTCCTGGCGACGACCGAAGCACGACAGCACCGACAGCGACTGCAGCAGCGGCCGCTTGCCCGACACCCGGCCATAGTCGCTTTCCACGCCCCACACCGCGACCACGGTCGCGGCATCCACGCCGTACTCGGCCGAGACCCGCGCGAGCAGATCGCGGTGCGTGTCGAGCATGGTCTTGCCGTCGTTCACGCGCTCCTCGTCGACCAGGCCGGCCAGGTAGTCCCAGATCGGCGTGGTGAACTCGGGCTGCGCGTCCAGCAGGTCGAGCACGCTGCGGTCGGGCGTGACCTCCGCCATCCAGCTGTCGAATGCCTCGCCCGGAATGCCACCCGCGACGGCCTGCGGACGCAACCGGTTGGCAACGCAGGCGCTGTATTCGGGATCGGCTGCGGGCGAGGATGGTGGCACGGGCGTCGCCAGTGCCGGGATCGTTTGCCGTGCGGGCGCTGCTTGCTGCGGAGGAGCCGCGTGCTGTCGGGGAGTCACCTGCTGCGAGGGACCCGTTTGCTGCGTGGAAGTCGCCTGCTGTAGGGAAGCCGCTTGCTGTTGCAGAGCCGCTTGCGCTGCCGGGGTGCCCTGCTGTGTCCGGACGTCGTGCTGTGCCCATGAGGTCGGTGCTGGCGGCGCGGCTTTCTGCGCGGGGCTGGCCTGCACTGCCTCGACGGCTTGCGATGCGGGATCGGATGTCGTCCCCGGCGCTGGCGCCTGCGCCAGCGACATCACGGGCAGCGTGCAGCCCAGGGCCAAGGCGGCGGTGCACAACGCCGCGGCGGCTCGACAGTCGGCAACAGGTGGGCGGGACATGCGGACCTCTGCGCGGGCGGGCCGTGCAGGATATCGGGCGCACGTCCACTCGCTCGTGCCCGGGTGCGCGCGGGTTGCTGCGCATTCATGGCGACGGATCAGGATCAGGGTTCGGGCTGCGGACGCGTGCTGGTGGATCGATCCGCTGGACCGGCGGGTGCCCGCCACGAATCGCCGGTTTCCCTGTGGAGCGGCTTCAGCCGCGATCGCGGTATCCGAGTGCCACGCCTCCGGCGATCGCGGCTGAAGCCGCTCCTACAGAAGAGCAGATGCACGAATGGAAGGGCGCGGGTGCAGGATGTGCGGGGATCCGGCCGGCGCAGTGCGCACGGGCTTCAACGCTCGACCGCATCGAGGTAATACCAGTGCCCGTCCTCGCGCAGGAAGCGGCTGTGCTCGCGCATGCGCACCACGCTGCCGCCGCCAATGCGGTAGCGGGCGACGAATTCGACCTCGGCGCTGTCGGCGCCCGTCACGACGTGGCGCAGCACCTCGAGCTTCAGCCAGGTGGGCCGTGGCTCGTCGAAGGCCAGCGCGTCGGGACGCGTCGACGGATGCCAGCTGCGCAGCAGGTAGGCGGCGTCCTCGCGCACGTAGGCGCTGTAGCGCGAGCGCATCAGCGCCTGCGCATCGGCGGCCGGCGCGCCGCCATGCAGCGGCGCGCAGCAGCCGTCGTAGTCACCCCCGCTGCCGCAGGGGCAGGCGGCCATCAGCGACGACCGCCGCCGGTTTCGATGAAGCGCAGGAACTCGGCGCGGGTACGCGCATCCTCGCGGAAGCTGCCGAGCATGGTCGAGGTGACCATGCTCACGCCGCGCTTGTGCACGCCGCGGGTGGTCATGCATTCGTGGCTGGCGTCGACCACTACGCCCACGCCTTGCGGCGCCAGCGCGCGCAGGATGCAGCCGGCGATCTGCGCGGTCATCTTCTCCTGCACCTGGAAGCGCTTGGCGTAGGCCTCGACCACGCGCGCCAGCTTGCTGATGCCCACCACCTTGCCGGCGGGCAGGTAACCCACGTGCACGCGACCGATGATCGGCGCCATGTGGTGCTCGCAATGGCTTTCGAACTCGATGTCGCGCAGCACGATCATCTCGTCGTAGCCGGCAACCTCCTCGAAGGTGCGCCCGAGGTATTCGTCCGGATCGAGCGCATAGCCGCTGAACCACTCGCCGTAGGCCTTGACCACGCGCCTGGGCGTGTCGAGCAGGCCCTCGCGCTGCGGATCCTCGCCGGCCCAGCGCAGCAGCGTGCGCACCGCGTCCTCCGCGTCCGCGCGCGATACGCCGTGGCGGGCATCGTCGGATTCATTCACGGGCGGGCTCCTGCGGATCGTCGATCGGGCTGCACATGGTAGCGCGCCGTCTGGCGGGACCGTCCGCTCGCGGTGTTGCGCGGCGGGGGATGAGCACTCCGGCCACAGGCATGGTGGCGGTGGCCGCGCCGCCAGACGCCCCGCCCGCCGCGTTCCCATCCGGAGTCTCGACTGTAGGAGCGGCTTCAGCCGCGAACGGAACGCCAGATGCCTCGCGCCGGCTGGGGCGTTCGCGGCTGAAGCCGCTCCTGCAGGGCCGGCGGCGGCAGACGCTCAGCGGCGTCCGGCGATGCGCTCGCGCTCGGGCACGTGCTGCGGCCAGCCTCCGGCCAGCGCGCGGTACAGGGCCACGGCGCTGGACGCGCTGCGGGTACGGCCATCGGCGAAGGCGTCCTGCGCCTGCAGCTGCACGCGTTCGGCATCGAGCACTTCGAGCAGGCCGGAGGCGCCCGCCTCGAAGCGCGCCCGCGCCAGCTGCGCGGCCTGTGCGGCGTCGATCGCGGCGCGCTCCAGGTGGGCGTCCTCGCTGCGCGCGCGGGCGTGGCGCACCAGGGCATTCTCGGTGTCCTCCAGCGCCAGCAGCACCGACTGCTGGTAGCGCGCCAGTTCGCCCTCGGCCTCGGCGTTGGCCGCGGCGATGCGGGCGCGCACGCGGCCCACGTCGAGGAACGACCAGTCGATGCCCAGCGCGACGATGCGCGTTTCGCTGTCGCGTTCGAACAGCGCGCTGCCGTCGATCGCCTGGCTGCCGATCAGCCCGCCCAGGGTGAAGCGCGGGAACAGGTCGGCCGTCGCCACGCCGATGCGCGCGGTGGCGGCGTGCAGGCGCGCCTCGGCGGCGGCCACGTCGGGACGCACGCGCAGCAGTTCACCGGGTGCGCCGGCATCGATGCGCGGTGGCAGGGCCGGCAGCGGCCGCGGCGGCGCGAGCGTCGCCACGAGCGCGCCCGGGTCGCGCCCGCTCAGCACCGCCAGGCGGTGCATCGCCACCTGTGCCTGCGCCTCCAGCGCCGGGATGCGCGCGGCGGTGGTTTCCAGCTGGGCGCGCGCGCGCGCCGTGTCGAACTCGGTACCGGCGCCGGCGTCCAGCCGCGCCTGCACCAGGTCGAAGGTGCGCTGCTGGTTGTCGCGGTTGGCGCGCGCCACGCGCAGCCGCTCCTGGGTGCCGCGCAGTTCGATCCAGCTGCGCGCGACCTCGCCGGCCACGGCCACCTGCACCGCGCGCAGGTCGGCCTCGCTGGCGACGGCTTCGGCGTTCCCGGCCTCGATGCCGCGGCGCACGCGGCCGAACAGGTCCAGTTCCCAGCCGGCGGCGATGCCGGCATTCCACTGCTCGCCGTCCCGCGCCGCGCGCGGCACGCCCGGCGCCTGGTCGGCGCTGCTGCGCACGTCGGCCACCTCGCCCTGCGCGGTGATGGTGGGCAAGGCATCGAATCGCGTCCGGCGCAGCAGCGCGTTGGCGCGGTCCAGGCGCGCCAGCGTGATGCGCAGGTCATGGTTGGCGTGCAGCGCTTCGCCGACCAGCTGCGCCAGCAGCGGATCGCCCAGGCCCTGCAGGAAGGCATCGTCGAACGCCGCCTGGATGCCGGCCCCGGTCGCGGGCGTCGTCTCCGGTGCGCCCGCCACGGACGCGTCGCCGGCTCCGAACCGTTCGGGCACGGCCATGTGCGGCCGCACGTGGTCGGGGCCGACTGCGCAGGCCGCGAGCAGCGCCGCGGCCAGCGCGGTGATCGCGAGCCGGCTCACCATGGCAGCGAATCCTCGAGGTAGAAGAAGCCGCCGGTGGGGCCGGTCTCGTCGATCAGCGCCAGGCGCACGCTGGTGCGCGCGCCGTCGGGCACGTCCAGTTCGCCGTTTTGCTGGTCGCCGGCCTTGTTCATGTCGGTTTTCACGTAGCCCGGATGGATCGTGTTGACCTTGATGCCGGTGTCGGCAAGCTCGTGCGCCAGGTGGATGGTCCACGCGTTCACCGCACTCTTGGACGCGTTGTACGCCGGCACGCCCTTGTAGTCGTAGATGGACGATGCCGGGTTCTGGTGCTCGGACAGCGAGCCCAGCAGGCTGGAGACGTTGACGATGCGGCCGCCATGGGACTTGCGCAGCAACGGCAGGAAGGCCTGGGTGACGGCGATCAGCCCGAAGACATTGGTCTCGAACGTGGTGCGCCAGGTCTCGATCGGCTGCCCGGACGCGCCGCGCGCGGGATCGTCGGCGAGGATGCCGGCGTTGTTGACGAGGATGTCGAGACGGCCGTGGCGCCGTTCCACCTCGGCCGTGGCGCTGGCGATGCTGGCCGGATCGGTCACGTCCAGTGCGATCCCCTCCACCGGCAGGCCCTGCGCCTGCAGCTTGAGCGCGGCTTCGACCGCGCGGCCGCGGTCGCGACCGGCGAGCAGGGTGTGGACGCCGGCCTCGGCCAGCTGGCGCACGGTTTCCAGGCCGATGCCGCGGGTGGCGCCGGTGACCAGGGCGATTCGGGAAGCAGTGTTCATGGTGAAGTCCTTGGCAATGGGGAGAGAAGCGACGCCGGCCGGGAGCCGGCGGCGGCAGTGTGTGGATCCGGCCAGCAGGGTCGCTGGCCGGATCTGGACCGGAACTCAGGCGTCGATCCGCGCGTGCGCCGGCAGCGGTGCATGTGGCGGCGCGTGCGAAACCAGCGGCCGGTTGGACAGCTTGCGCAGTGCGACGTAGAACACCGGGGTGAGGAACAGGCCGAATACGGTCACGCCCAGCATGCCGGCGAACACGGTGATGCCGGTGATCGAGCGCACCTCGGCGCCGGCACCGCTGGAGAGCACCAGCGGCACGGTGCCGGCGATGAAGGCCACCGAGGTCATCACGATCGGGCGCAGCCGCAGGCGGCAGGCTTCCAGGGCGGATTCCACGATGCCCTTGCCCTGCATCTCCAGCTCGCGCGCGAACTCGACGATCAGGATCGCGTTCTTGCATGCCAACCCCATCAGCACCACCAGGCCCACCTGTACGAACACGTTGTTGTCGCCGCCGACCAGCCACACGCCGAACAGCGCGGAGAGCATCGTCATCGGCACGATCAGGATCACCGCCAGCGGCAGGGTCCAGCTTTCGTACAGCGCCGCCAGCACCAGGAAGGCCAGCAGCACCGCCAGCGGGAAGACGATCAGCGCCGCACCGCCCTGACTGGCCTGCTGGTAGCTCAGGTCGCTCCAGCCGATGTCCATGCCGGTCGGCAATGCCTGCCGCGCCAGTTCGGTCACCTTCGCCATGGCCTCGCCCGAGGACAGCACGCGCGGATCGGCCTCGCCCAGCAGGTCGGCGGCGGGGTAGCCGTTGAACCGGATCACCGGATCGGGTCCATAGGTCTGGCGCACGTCGACGATCGCGCCGATCGGCACCATGTCGCCGGCGGCGTTGCGGGTGCGCAGGTTGGCGATGTCCTCGACCTGGTCGCGGAACTGGCCGTCGGCCTGCGCGATCACCTGCCAGGTGCGGCCGAACATGTTGAAGTCGTTGACGTAGGCCGAGCCCAGGTAGGTCTGCAGGGTGTCGAACAGTTCGGTCAGCGGCACGCCCTGGGCCTTGGCCTTGACCCGGTCCACCACCGCGTCGAGCTGCGGCACGTTGGCCTGGTAGCTGGTGATCGGATAACCCAGGCCCGCGGTCTGCGCGGCCGCGCCCTGGAAGGCCTGCACGGCATCCTGCAGGGCGCCGAAGCCCAGGCGGGTGCGGTCCTCGACGAACAGCGACCAGCCCGAGCCGTTGCCCAGCCCCTGGATCGGCGGCGGCATGAAGGCGAAGGTGAAACCCTCCTGGATCGCGCCCAGCTTCTGGTTGAGCTCGGCCGTGATCTCCTCGGCGCTGCGCGAGCGCTCGGAGAACGGCGACAGGGTGAAGAACACCACGCCGTTGTTGGGCGTGTTGGTGAACTGCAGCGGATTGAGCCCGGGGAAGGCGACCTCGTTCTCGATGCCTTCGATCTGCATGGCGATGGCCGCCATCTTCTTCATCACCGTGTCGGTGCGCTCGATCGACGCGCCCTCGGGCATCTTCACGCCGGCGATCAGGTACAGCTTGTCCTGCACCGGGATGAAGCCCGCCGGCACCGCCTTGAACATCAGCGCCGCGCCGGCCAGCAGCACCAGGTAGACCACGAACACCGCGCCGCGCCGGCCCAGTGCACGCGCCACCGAACCCTCGTAGCGTTGCGAGCTGCGGTTGAAGAAGCGGTTGAAGGGCCGGAAGATCCAGCCGAACAGGCGATCGATCACGCGCGAGGGTGCGTCCTTCTGCGCGCCGTGCGGCTTGAGCAGCTTGGCCGCCAGCGCCGGCGACAGCGTCAGCGAGTTGATCGCCGAGATCACCGTCGAGATCGCGATGGTCACCGCGAACTGCTTGTAGAACTGGCCGGTCACGCCGTCCAGGAAGGCCATCGGCACGAACACCGCGCACAGCACCAGCGCGATGGCGATGATCGGCCCGGACACCTCCTTCATCGCCAGGTGCGCGGCCTCGAGCGGCGTGGCGCCCGCCTCGATGTGGCGCTCGACGTTCTCCACCACCACGATCGCGTCGTCCACCACGATCCCGATCGCCAGCACCAGGCCGAACAGGGTCAGCGTATTGATCGAATAGCCCAGCAGGTACAGCACCGCGAAGGTGCCCACCACCGACACCGGCACCGCCAGCAGCGGGATGATCGAGGCGCGCCAGGTCTGCAGGAACAGGATCACCACCAGCACCACCAGCAGCGTCGCTTCGAGCAGGGTGGTGACCACGGAGCGGATCGAATCGCGCACGAACACGGTGGTGTCGTAGATCGACTGGATCTCGACACCGGGCGGCAGGGTCGGGCGCAGCTCGTCCATCTTCGCGACCACCGCGTCGCGGATCTGCAGCGCGTTCGCGCCCGGCGCCTGGAAGATGCCGATCGCCGCCGCGTTCTTGCCGTCCAGGCGCGCGCGCAGGGTGTAGTCGCCCGCGGCCAGCTCGATCCGGGCGACGTCGCGCAGGCGCACGATCTCGCCGTCACTGCCGGCCTCGAGCACGATGTCGCCGAACTCCTCGACGCTCTCCAGGCGCCCGCGTGCATTGATCGGCAGCAGGAAGTCGCTGCCGTTGGCCATGGGCTCGGCACCGAGCTGGCCGGCGGACACCTGCACGTTCTGTTCGCGCACCGCGCGCAGCACATCGCCGGCGGTGAGCCCGCGCGAGGCGATCTTGTCCGGATCCAGCCACAGCCGCATCGCGTAGTCGCCGCCGCCGAACAGCTGCGCATCGCCCACGCCATCGATGCGCGAGAGTTCATCGCGCACGTGCAGGCGCATGTAGTTGCGCAGGTACAGCGAGTCGTAGCGGCCATCCCCGGAGGTCAGGTGCACCACCATCAGGAACACCGGCGACTGCTTCTGCGTGGTCACGCCCTGGCGGCGCACGTCCTCGGGCAGCCGCGCCAGCGCCTGCGAGACGCGGTTCTGCACCTTGACCGTGGCCTCGTCCGGATCGGTGCCGGGCTTGAAGGTCACGGTCAGCTGCAGCACGCCGTCGGAGCCGGCGACCGACTTGACGTACATCATGTCCTCGACGCCGGTAATGGCCTCCTCCAGCGGCGTGGCCACCGTTTCGGCGATCACCTTCGGGTTGGCGCCGGGATACACCGTGCGCACCACCACCGAAGGCGGCACCACTTCGGGGTACTCGCCGATCGGCAGCAGCGGGATCGAGATCAGGCCGGCGGCGAAGATCACGATCGACAGCACGGCGGCGAAGATCGGGCGGTCGATGAAGAATCTGGAGAAATCCATGTGGGCGTGTCCTTGCGGCGGGGCCGCGATCGCCGCGCACTGCGCGGCCTGGTTGGAAAACTCCGGTCCGGCGGTCTTCCCTGGAGGGAGGGGATCGGGAAGACCGCCAGCCGGACGGGCCGAGGGGAGCGGCCCGGGGGGAACTTCGCCGCGCATCCGCGCAAGGCGGGCGGCGGACGGGGCAGCGCAGTGCGGGCAGGTGGCGCGGCTAGCGGGTGCTCGCCACGTGGTCGGCGGCGGGTGGTGCCTCCATGGCCACCTGCGTCGGCGCCACCGGCATGCCCGGCATGAACACCTTCTGCAGGCCGTTGACGATCACCTTGTCGCCGGGCTCCAGGCCCGACTGCACCACGCGCAGGCCGCCGACCACGCGGCCCAGCACCACATCCCGGCGCTGCGCGGTGTCGCCTTCGCCCAGCACGTAGACGTACTTGCGGTCCTGGTCGGTCAGCACCGCCTTGTCGTCGACCAGCAGCGCGTCGAACCTGGCGCCGCCCTCGAGCTGGACGCGCGCGAACAGGCCGGGCGTGAACAGCCCGTCGGGGTTGCGCAGCACCGCACGCGCGCGGATCGTGCCGGTCGCCGGATCCACGCGGTTGTCGACGAAGTCGACCGTGCCCGCATGCGGATAGCCATCCTCGCCCGCCAGGCCGACGCGCACCGCGCTGTCCGCGCCGGCACGCTTGCCGTCGCGCGCGGCGCGGCTGTAGCGCAGCCAGGTCTGCTCGTCGGCCTCGAAGTACACGTGTACCGGATCGTGCGAGACCACCGTGGTGAGCAGGGTCGCATCGGCCTGGGCGAGGTTGCCGGCGGTGACCATCGCGCGACCGGCGCGGCCGTCTATCGGCGAACGCACCTGGGTGAACTGCAGATCCAACCGCGCCGCGGCGACCGCGGCCTCGGCGGCACGGACCGCAGCATTGCCCTGGGCGGTGGCGGCATTGCGCGTCTCGAACTCCTCACGCGAGATCGCGCGGGCTTCCACCAGCGCCTGCGCACGCACGTTCTGCGCACTGGCCAGCTTGGCTTCGCTGCGTGCCCGCTCGAGCCCGGCCTGGGCCTGATCGAGTGCGGCGCGGTAGGGGCGCGGATCGATCTCGAACAGCAGGTCGCCCTTGCCCAGCACCTGTCCTTCCTCGTAGGCCACGCGCTGCACGTAACCGCTCACGCGCGGGCGCAGCTCGACCGTCTCGACCGCGCTGAGGCGGCCGCTGAAGTCGTCCCATTGCTGCACCGGCCTGGCGACGACCTGGGCCACGCTGACCTCGGGCGCCGGCGGTGCACCGTCGCCCTGCGAGGCCTCGCTGCTGCAGGCCACGGCGAGCGCGGCGGCGAGCAGGACGGGGACCAGGCGCAGCCCACGCAGGCGGCGGGCGGCGGCGATCGTGTGGCGATCAGCAGTGTTCATCTTGGAAGCTTCCTGGAGACGTGGGGAATTCGATGGCGCCGAGCAGTGCGCGCGCTGCGCGCAGGTCGCGGGCGGGCAATACGTCGGCGGGACTGGCCGTATGTCGCCGCCGCTGCCGTGGAGGCGACGGTGCGGTGGACACGGGGTCACTGGCGATGACGCCGGAGGTAAGCGATGGGGCGTAGTCGACGATCGGCGCCGGATAGCGGCGGCGTGCCGCCTCGAGCATGGCCAGCGCGCGATGCCCGAGCGCGACCGCTTCGGCCGGGGCGTCTGCGCCGAACGGCGCGTCCATCGACAGCAGCTGCACGCGCTGCCCCTGGCGCCCGGCTTCGTCGTGCAGGACCCGCGCCATCATCCGCAGCGCGGCGGCGGCGATCGAACAGTGCCCGTAGCCGGCCCAGGGATAGCGTCCGCCCGGCCCGCCGACCAGCACGTAGCCGGCGCTGTCCGCCGCCAGCAGCGGCAGCAGGTGCCGCGCCGCGAACAGATGCGGCAGCAGGTCCTGGTCGAGCGTGCGCTGCAGCACGTCGGCCGGCTCGTCCACCAACCGGCCGCAGGGATGCGTGCCGGCGAGGCTGGCGACCACCGCGTCGATGCGGATGCGCAAGGCACGCAGCCGCAGCGCCAGCACGGCGGCGTCGGCATCGCTGCCGACGGCGGCGTCGATCGCGGTGAGCCGCGCCTGCGGCCGGTCGGCCAGCAATGCCTGTCGCGCGGCAGCGTCCATGCCGATCGCGACCACCGTGCGGCCCGAATCCAGCGCCGCCTCGACCACGCCGGCGCCGACGGTGCCACCGGCGCCCAGCACCACCAGGGCGCCCGGCATTGTCCCGGAATCGATTATCCCGCTCATGGGAATGTTCCTCCCGCGACCGGGATATTCCGGACCGACCGGGCCGCCGCGAACACCCGGTCGACCAGGTGCAGCAGGGCCGGCAACAGGGCCAGTGTGAGTGCCGCGCCGAGCACCCAGCTCCAGCCACGACCAAGGGCAAACCATTGATTGATAACGAGAGAACTGAGCGCGAGCAGGTCGACGGCCAGCAGCATCACGAGGCTGGCGTGGGACAGGTGGCGGCGCGGTGCGGCACGCATGGTGGCGGTCCATCGGCGGGGAATGGCGTGCATCCTGCGCCTCGAATCAGGACTTGATTAGTCCCCGATTGAGGGAATAATTGTCCAACAGGCGGGCCAATCAACGACGCGTACCCAAGGAGCCGGGCATGACGCACGATCTCAACGACACCCTCATCTTCGTCAAGGTGGTCGAGCACGGCAGTTTCGTCGGCGCAGCGAAATCGCTGCGTCTTCCCAAGACCACGGTGAGCCGCAAGGTGCAGGAGCTCGAATTGCGCCTCGGCGCGCAGCTGCTTCATCGCACCACGCGCAAGCTGGGGCTGACCGAAGCGGGCAATGTGTACTTCGAACATTCGCAGCGCATCGCCCGCGACCTCAGCGAGGCGGAGAGCGCGGTCGGCCAGCTGCAGGCCGGCCCGCGCGGCTGGCTGCGCTTCACCGCGCCGTACTCGATCGGCATCGACAAGATCGCGCCGCTGCTGGGCGAGTTCCACATGCGCCACCCGGAAGTGCGCGTGGAGATGATCCTGTCCAACGAGCCGCTGGACATGATCGCCGGCGAGATCGATGTGGCACTGCGGCTCGGCCCGTTGCCCGATTCGAGCTTCGTCGCGCGCCGGCTCGGCACGCTGCACACCCAGGTCTACGCCGGCAGCGCCTACATCGAACGCTACGGCGAGCCGCTGCACCCGGACGAGTTGCAGTACCACCGCACGCTCGCCATGCCCAAGCATCGGCACGGCCAGGGGTATGCGTGGACACTCGACGACGGCAACGGCCGCCAGCAGTTTGCGATCAATCCCATCCTGGTGGTCAACGATCCGGCCGCGCTCAAGGGCGCGCTGCTGTGCGGCGAGGGCCTGGTGATCGGTGCCGACGTCATGGTGAAGGCAGCGGTGGAGCATGGGGCGGTCAAGCGCGTGCTGGCGGGCTGGACCGGGGGCGACTACGAGTTCAACGCGGTGTTTCCGCGCGGCCACGGGCAATCGCCCAAGGTGCGGGCGTTCGTGGATTTCATGCTCGAGCGGCTCAACCTGGAGATCGACTACATGTCCGAGCATTGCCCGCTGATGGCCGCGCGCTGCAGCGGCGTGCATGCCGCTGGCGCGGAGGCGGCCGAGCAGGCCGAGGACATCGCCGCCGGCAAACGCATCCTGGAAACGGTGACCGCCAAGTAGGCCGGCTTCGCCTGACGCGGCGGCGGCGTAGCCGCCGCATCCTTCAACCGCGCAGCAGCACCTTGCCTGCGCGGCCCGGTCGCTGGCTGGCGGCGGCCGCGTCGGCGACCTGTTCCAGATCGTAGATCCCGTCCACCGGCAGCCGCAGATCGCCCGCCGCCGCACGCTCCACCAGTTCGCCCAGCAGCGCGCGCTTGCGTGCCGCCGGCATCTCGCGACTGGTCTTGCTGCCCCAGAAGCCCTTGACCGTGAGCTGGCGGAAGATCACGTCGCCCGACGGGATCCGCATCGGCTCGCCGCCCATCGATCCAAAGCACACCAGCACGCCCTCGTCGCCGAGCAGGGCGACGAGGTCCGCGCTCGCTTCGCCACCGACCGAATCCACCGCCGCCCGTGCGCGCGCCGGGCCGAGCAGGCTGCGGGCGGCGTCCTGCCAGCCCGCATCGGCGGTGCAGAGCACGTGTTCGATGCCGAGCGCACTCATCTCCGCCACGCCGGCTTCGCGACGCACCAGGCTCAGCACAGGCACGCCGCGCGCCGCGGCCAGCATCGCCAGGGTCTTGCCGACCGCGCCGTTGGCGGCGTTCTGCACGACCCATTGCCCGGGCTGCACGTGCAGCGACTCGAGCAGCATCAGTGCACTGAGCGGCATCGCCACCAGCTGCGCCGCCATCTCGTCGCCAATGGCGTCGGGAATCGGCACGAGCATCGATGCCGAGGCCACGAAGTATTCGGCCCAGGTGCCCTGCCCCGAGGCGGCGGTCACGCGCTGTCCGATCGCAAGGCCGTCCACGCCTTCGCCCAGCGCATCGATCACGCCGAATCCCTCGCTGCCGCCGATCGCAGGCAGCGCAGGCTTCCATCCGTACTGGCCGCGGATGGTGATCAGGTCGTGGTTGTGGATCGGCGCCAGGCGCATGCGCACGCGCACCTCGCCTGCGCCGGGCTCGGGTACCGGGCTGTCTTCCGCGGCGAGTAAACGGGCCGGATCGCCGAAGGCGTGATACATCGCGCTGCGCATGGGGTGGGCTCCGTGCTGTCGGGTGCATCACGCTAGCGCAGCGGCAGCGGTATTGCGACAGCCGCCGGTCGACGCAGCCTGCACATCGTGCGTGCGACCCTCGCGCATTCCCGTGACCGGAGCCCCCAGGCAATGACGGACTGGCAGCATGCCACCGCGATTGCGTGGCCGCTGCTGGCGGCGCTGCTGCTTGGCGTGCTGGTGCGCCATGTGCTGCTTGCCATTGCGCGACGCGCGGGCCGACATGCCGACACGCACACCTTCGCGCGCGTGGTGCGCGTGATCGTGGTTCCGGCGGCACTCGCGTTGCCGCTGCTGTTCCTGGCGATCGCCGTGCGCGCGACACCACTGTCGGCCGAGGCCATCGCACGGCTGCAACACTGGCTCGGCATCGGCGTGCTGCTGTGCGCGGTGTGGCTGGCAGTACGCGTGGTGGAGGCCCTGCAGGCGCGGATCCTGCGCGAACACCCGGTCGACATCGAGGACAACCTCGCCGCGCGCCGCATCCAGACGCAGACGCGGGTGATCGCGCGCGTGATCCAGGGCGCGATCATCCTGGTGGGCGTGGCGCTGGCGCTGATGACGTTCCCGGCGATCCGGCAGATCGGCGCCACCCTGCTCGCCTCGGCCGGCATCATCGGCCTGGTCGCGGGCATCGCGGCCAAGCCGGTGTTCGGCAACCTCATCGCCGGCCTGCAGATCGCGCTGGCGCAGCCAATCCGTCTGGACGACGTGGTGATCGTCGAGGGCGAGTGGGGCCGGATCGAAGAGATCACCAGCACCTACGTGGTGGTTCGCGTGTGGGACGAACGGCGCCTCGTGGTACCGCTGCAGTGGTTCATCGAGAACCCGTTCCAGAACTGGACGCGCACCAGCGCGCAGCTGCTGGGCACCGCCTTCCTGTGGCTGGACTACCGCACCCCGATGGCCGACGTGCGCGCCGAACTGCAGCGCATCTGCGAGCAGGACGCGCGCTGGGACGGGCGGGTCTGCGTGGCCCAGGTCACCGAGACTGCCGAACACACCATCCAGGTGCGCCTGCTGGTCAGCGCACGCAACTCGGGCGAGCTGTTCGACCTGCGCTGCGTGGTGCGCGAACGCATGATCGACTACCTCGAACGTTGCCATCCCCAGGCGCTGCCGCGGCTGCGCGCGGATCTCGGGCGCGCCGATCATGCGGCGCCGCAGCCGTCGGGCGTGCCGGGACCGGACGCGTCGGACACCACCTCGCCCGGCGCCGAGGCCGGCCTGGACGCGGGGCCGGCGGGGATCGCCACAGGCGATCCGGCGAGGCCACCAGTGCGCGACTGAACGGTCCGGCACGCGGCCCAACCCACGCGACGGATGCTTCACCGCCAGCGGCCTATACCTGCGTTCCCTTTCCAGCGATGCATCGAGGAACCCGCATGACCGAGGCCGAACTGCGCACCGTCGCCAGCGTCGACATCGCCCGCTACATGGGCACCTGGTACGAGATCATGCGCCTGCCCATGCGCCACGAGCCCGCAGACGGCACCGACATTTCCGCGACCTACACGCTCGAGGCCGATGGCTCGGTGGAGGTGCGCAACCGGATGCGCCTGGACGGCAAGCTGGAGGAATCGGTGGGCCGCGCCACCGCCGTCGACGACACCGCCAGCAAGCTGGAGGTCACCTTCCTGCCCGAAGGCCTGCGCTGGATTCCCTTCACCAAGGGCGACTACTGGATCATCGCGCTCGATCCGGCCTACACCGTTGCGCTGGTCGGCAGCCCCGACCGCAAATACCTGTGGCTGCTGGCGCGCGAACCCGCGCTCGACGAAGTGACGCGCAACCACTACTGCGCCGTCGCCCGCCAGCAGGGCTTCGACCTCGGTCCGTTGATCCACACCCCGCACACGGGCCAGCCGACCGCCTGAGGACGGGCTGCGCGCGCCGGCGGCAGATCCGGAGCCTCGTATCGTCCGCGTCGAAGCACCGCGCCGGCTCCAGGCGCTTGCCTTGCGTTCTGTGCCGCGGCTCGATTCCTCCGTCCTGCGCCGCCAAGCTCTCAGTGATGAGCCCGCCCGCCACACCTGCCCACAGCCTCGCCGAGATCAATCGCGAGGCCTACATCTACTTCGGCGCAGGCGCGACGGTGGCCTGGCAGATGGCCATGCCGGGCGTGGGCCGCGGCGTGGCGACGCACAGCCGGACCCTGCAGCGGCCGCTCGACCGGCTGCGCGCCACCATGGGCTATGTCTATGCGGTGACGCTCGGCACCGATGCCGATCGCGACCGCATCGCGCGCCACGTCAACCGTGCCCACGGGCCGGTCCGGGGCGACGGCTACAGCGCCTTCGACCGCGACCTGCAGCTTTGGGTCGCGGCGACGCTGTACCGCGGGGCGCTCGACGTGCACTCGCTGTTCGTCGGTCCGGTGCCGCGCGACGCGCGCGAGTCGCTGTATCGCCAGGCCTGGGCCTTCGGCTGCACGCTGCAGGTGGCTGACGCGCAGTGGCCGCAGGACGTGGACGCGTTCGACCGTTGGTGGGACGCGCAGGTGGAGACGCTCACGGTCGACGACGACGTACGCGGCTACATGCAGGCCGTGCTCGATGGCGGGCACGCGCCGTGGTACCTGCGGCCGGCAATGCCGTTGCAGCGCTTCGTCACCCGCGGGCTGCTGCCGCCACGCCTGCGTGCGCTGTTCGCGCTGCCGTGGAGCGACCGCGACGAACGCCGCTGGCAGCGCTTCCGCTACTGGGCGCCGCGGCTGTACTGGTCGATCCCGCGCGGGCTGCGGCATTGGCCGGCGCGGTACTACCTCGCGCAACTGCGGCGTCGCCACGGCTGACCATGCCGGCAGGTCGTGGATACGGTCAGGACGGACGTACCGGTGGGCCGGGCGATGGCAGGCGACGATCTGGCGTCCGGCGATGCGCAGACGCGATTGCCGCGGGGCAGCTACTCCGCCGCCACCGGCGCCGCCATCGACTTGCTGTACATGCCCGAGCGATCGAAGCAGCAGGCGCGGCGCTGGCCGGAGGCGAGCTTGTCGCAGGCGGTGGCGATGCGCCTGGCCCGGGTCTCGGCCTTCTTGCCCGAGGTGACCCAATGGATCCAGTCGCGGCGTGCCACCGCGGTGATGTCGTCCCAGGTCGCGCGGGCCGCAGGGTGGTCGGCCAGCGCGCTACGCAGGTCCGGCGGCAGCTGCGGTTCGGGCTCCTGCGCCACCGGCGTCAGCACCAGCGACACCATGTCGCCTGCTTCGACGCCAGCCGTTTCGCGCAGGGATCGTTCGATCTTCAGCCAGTGGCTGCCCTGACCGTCGGGTTCCAGCGTGGCCTGGAACGGCTGCCCCGCCAGCTCGCCCTCGACGCTGACCATGCTGCGCGTGGGCAGTGCCGCGCTGGCGGCGGCGGGCAGCACCAGGAAGGTCCAGCTGGCGTTGGCGGGCCTGGCCGGGCGCAGCAGCCTGGCCTTGCAGCGCACGGTGGGCCTGGCGGTCGGCGGGGGCATGGGCCGACGATAAATGCCGGGCCGCGGCGCGGCAAGCGCCCGCCTGCGCTTGAATTCGCCGCCGACGCACGCATATCCCGCGCCTGCATGGCCAAGCAAGGGAGCCCTCCATGACCAACGTCGCCGAGACGCGCAAGTTCGAAGCCGAAGTCGCCCAGGTCCTGCACCTGGTCACGCACTCGCTGTATTCGCACAAGGAAATCTTCCTGCGCGAACTGATCTCCAATGCCTCCGACGCCTGCGACAAGCTGCGCTTCGAGTCCATCGCCCAGCCAGACCTGCTGGCCGGCGAGGCCGAGCTGCGGATCGACGTCAGCTGGGACAAGGACGCGCGCACGATCACCCTCCGCGATACCGGCATCGGCATGACGCGCGACGAGGTGGTGGCCAACATCGGCAGCATCGCCAGCTCGGGCACGCGCCGGTTCCTGGAGGCCATGGGCAGCGAGCAGAAGGCGGATGCGCGCCTGATCGGCCAGTTCGGCGTGGGCTTCTACTCGGCCTTCGTGGTCGCCGACCGCGTCACCGTGCTGACCCGCCGCGCCGGCGAGCCGGCCGACGCGGGCGTGCGCTGGGAAAGCGACGGCCGCGGCGAGTACACGCTCGAGGCCGCGACCCTCGACGAACGCGGCACCACCGTCACCTTGCACCTGAAGGACGGCGAAGACGAGTTTCTCGACGGTTGGAAGCTGCGCGCGCTGGTGCGCAAGTATTCCGACCACGTCGCCTTCCCGATCCGCATGCCCAAGGATGCGCCCACCGCCGACGATGACGGCGAGACCGCGGCCGACGCGGACGCCGCGCCCGAGTGGGAAACCGCGAACGACGCCTCGGCACTGTGGACGCGTCCGAAGTCGGAGATCGGCGACGAGGAATACCAGAACTTCTACAAGTCGCTCGGCCACGATTTCAACGATGCCGCGGCCTGGTCGCACAACCGCGTCGAAGGCAGCCAGAGCTTCACCACCCTGCTCTACCTGCCCGCGCAGCCGCCGTTCGACCTGATGATGGGCGGGCGCGACGAGCGCAAGGGACTCAAGCTCTACATCAAGCGCGTCTTCATCATGGACGCGGCCGAGGAACTGCTGCCCAACTACCTGCGCTTCGTGCGCGGCGTGGTGGATGCCGACGACCTGCCGCTCAACGTCAGCCGCGAGATCCTGCAGCACAATCGCCAGCTCGAGCGCATCAAGGGCGCCTGCGTGAAGCGCGTGCTGGACCTGATCGAGAAGCTCGCGCGCGACGAGCCGGAAAAGTTCGCCGCCTTCCTCAAGGCCTTCGGCAACACGCTCAAGGAAGGCATCGTCGAGGACCACGGCAACCGGGAACGCATCGCCAGGCTGCTGCGTTTCGCATCGACCAAGGGCGAGGGCGAGGCGCGCAACGTGTCGCTGGACGATTACGTGGCGCGCATGGGCGAGGGCCAGGACGCGATCTGGTACGTCACCGCCGACGGCTATCGCGCTGCCGTGGGCAGCCCGCAGCTGGAGGGCTTCCGCGCGCGCGACATCGAAGTGCTGCTGATGTCCGACCGCATCGACGAGTGGATGCTCGGCCACCTGCGCGAGTACGACGGCAAGCCGCTCAAGCACATCGCCAAGGGCGAGTTGCCGCTGGACGAGGCGGAGAAGGCCAGGCAGGAAGAGGCCACGCTGGCCGCGGCACCGCTGCTGGAGCGGATCAAGGCCCTGCTGGACGGGCAGGTGGAGGACGTGCGCGTGTCGGCGCGGCTAACCGACTCGCCTGCGTGCCTGGCGCTGTCGGAATGGGAAATGGCGCCGCACCTGGCGCACCTGCTGCGCGAGGCCGGGCAGGACGTGCCCGAGCAGAAGCCGACGCTGGAGATCAACCCGCAGCATGCGCTCGCGCGCCGGCTGCTGGGCGAGCACGACGATGCGCGCGCCGGCGACCTCGCCCACCTGCTGCTGGAGCAGGCGCAGCTGGCGGCAGGTGCACCACTGGCCGATCCGGCGGCATTCGTGCAGCGGATGAACCGGCTGCTGGCGGGCTGAGGGGCTTAGCGCGACCGGCTGGGCTCGGGCCAACGCAGCCGCCGCGATGACGGCAGCCGCTACCGCCTTCGCCCCGTCCTTCGCCGCACCAGTTGCGCCAGCGTGGCCGGGTCGTTGACCGCGCACACCCGGTCCGCGCCCAGCGCTTCGGCCAGGTAGCGCGCGTTGGCGCCGCCCAGCCACACCGGCACCTCGTCGGGCAGCCCTGCGTGCAGCAGGCGCAGCTCGGCCAGGGCCGCGCGCGCCTGCCCGGGGTCGATCGAGCTCAAGGCCACCGCCGACGCATCCAGCCGCGCGACGACGCGCAGCAGTTCGGCGGCGGGCAGTTCGGTGCCCAGGTAGAGCACCGGCGCCTCTGCCTCGTGCGCCAGCAGCGCGGCGCCGAGCAGGCCGAGTTCGTGCGGCTCGCCGGGCAGGGTGGCGAACAGGATGCGCGGCCGCTGTTCGCGGGGGTGCTGGTTGAGGATGGACAGCAGGCGCGCGCGCAGCAGGCTGCTGACCAGCCGTTCCTGCGCGATGGCCAGGCGGCCGTCGGCCCAGCGCACGCCGACCTCGCGCAGCAGCGGCATCACCACGCGCGTGACCAGGATCGGCACCGGCAAGGTGGCGATCGCCACCGACAGGTCGCGGTCGAACTCGTCGACACGGTATTCGGCCACCGCATCGAGCATGCGCTCGGGCAGGGCCTCGAGCGCGCCGTAGCCGGACTGACGCGCTTCGTCCAGCAGGCGGTCGAGGGCGGCGTCGTCGAGTGGCGCCAGGTCGCGGATGGGATGGCCGCGGCCGGTCAGGCGGTGCAGCCGGGCCAGGCGTTCGACCATCGTGCTGTCGTACAGGCGCCGGCCCCTGGGGTCGCGGTGCGGTACCACGGCCACGTGGCGGCGCTCCCAGGCACGCAGGGTTTCGGGGGTGAGGCCGCTGAGTTCGGCGGCTGCCTTGACCGGGAACATGCCGGCGAATGTACAAGGTTCGTACATGATCGGCTTGTACAGATGCCTAACGACCGTCTGCGGAGACTGGCCTCCTCACCCCAGTCCGGAGTTTCCGATGAAGCGTTCCGCCCAGACCCTCCCCTCCCGTGTCCGTCCGCTGCTGGTCGCCCTGTCGCTGGGCCTCGCAACGCCGTTGGCGATGGCGGGCCAGCCCGGTACCGCCACTGCATCCGCAGCCAGCCAGGCCCAGGGCGACATCGTCGAGACCGCCGTGGCCGCCGGCCAGTTCACAACCCTGGCCGCCGCGCTCAAGGCCGCCGGCCTGGTCGACACGCTCAAGGGCAGCGGCCCGTTCACCGTATTCGCGCCGACCGATGCCGCCTTCGCCGCCCTGCCCGCAGGCACGGTAGAAAACCTGCTCAAGCCCGAGAACAAGGACCAGCTGGTGGCCGTGCTGACCTACCACGTGGTGTCCGGCCGCTACCCCGCCGCGCGCGTGGCCGGCATGACCGAAGCCGCGACCGTCAACGGCGAGAGCGTCGATATCCGCACTGCCGGCGGCGCCGTCACCGTGCAGGGCGCGCGCGTGGTCACCGCCGACGTCAACGCCAGCAATGGCGTGATCCACGTGATCGACAAGGTCCTGATCCCGGGCAGCTGAGCCCGTCCCATCTGCTGGAGAACACGATGAAAGCGCTCAACATCACCACCCTGCTGCTGGTCATTGTCGGCGGCATCAACTGGGGCCTGGTCGGCGCCCTGCAGTTCGACCTGGTGGCCGCGTTGTTCGGCGGCCAGGACGCGGCGCTGGCGCGCCTGGTCTACGTGCTGGTCGGCCTGTCCGCGTTGTGGCAGATCATGCCGCTGCTCAAGTCGGTAAGCGCCGACGAAGCGCGCGCGCAGGCACATCGCTGAGGGCTTCCCTGCGCCGCCGCGCCCCTCGGGGCCGGCGGCGCTCCTGCTCATCCCGGCGATGTGCCGGGCAATCAAGGCGAAGGCTTCAGGTGCCCGGCACGCACTCGGTCACCATGATCATCTGCATGGGTCCGCCGGACATGCTGGGCACCATCCGCTGGCCAACCCGGGTCCGTGCGCATTTCCGGCCGGCTTTGTCGGGTTTCGGAGCCGTGGCCCCGGTCGCGGTGACCGTCGCGGCGGGCGGTGCACTGCCCGCCACCGGGTTCCCGGTTTCGCGTGTCCGGCGAACGGCCTCGCCATCACGCCGCCCCATGTCGGCCGCGGCTGCCTGCAGCCATGCGTCGGCACTGGCCTTGCCATCGTCGCGCTTGCGCCTCTGGTATTCGGGGAACAGCTCGCGCGCGCGCTGCTCCATCAGGCGGCGCTTGTCCGCTTCAGCAGCGGTCCCGTTCGCGTCGGCGCGCGGTTGCGCGGCCGCAGGCGCGGATGCAAGGACGGCACCGACCAGGAGCAGCGCGATCGCGGCAGGAAAGGCGGGTCTTGCAGGCATCCTTGCGGGCATGGCGGTCCGGTCTCGGCGGGGGCTCACGACGAACGCTAGCGCGTCGAACGTTAAGCGCGACAGAGGGTGCCGAATCCGGGCGGCCGATCAGGCGGTCGTGCACCTCCTGCGGCGTGCTGCGCACACTGAACGGGATGTCCGGTCAGGTCCAGATGACAGATCCGGTCAGGAGGACTGTCCGGGCCCAGCTTCCCGAATGCGCGGCTCAGTCCAGCCGCTCCGCGTAGTCGTCGCGGACGTGCTGGTTGATGTAGGTGTTCAGCCCTTCGCCGGCCTCGGCGAGGCGCTGCATCTCCAGCACGTGCAGCGCACCGGGATTGCGTCTGTCGTAGCGGTAGCTGCCGCCGCGGTGGAAGCGGATGACAATCCAGCCGGGGCCGCACTGGTAGGCCGCCACGCCGGAAGCTTCCGCCGACTGGTAGCGCTTCACCGCGGCTCTCCCGCCATGGACTGTGGACGTTCGCGGCATCGTGCGCCGCGCGACGTGAAGTACGCGCTGGATTACGTGAACGGGCACCGCGAAGACATTCAGATTGCACGTCCGCTTCATCGCGACGCATGGACAGTGGACGCACTTTCCAGGAGACGCCGATGAACAACGACAAGAAGATCCAGCACACGCTCAATGACCTGATCGAGATCGCGCGCGACGGCAGCGAGTTCTATACCGAGGCGGCCGGCAAGGTGGACAACCCCGAGCTGGCCAGCCTGTTCCAGAAGATGGCCGGCCACAAGCGCGAGATCGTCAGCGGGCTGACCGCAGACGTGGCCGCGGTCGGCGGCGACCCGGCCGACCACGGCACGATGGTCGGTTCCATGCGCCAGGTATATGCAAAGGCGCGTGCCGCGATGGGCAACACCGACTACGCCTATGTCGCCGAACTGGAGGAGCTTGAAGACCGCCTGCTCGACGCGTTCCGCGACACCGTCGAAGACAGCGACACCCCGGCTGCTGCCAAGGCCGCAGCGCAGAAGTACATGCCGCGCGTGGTCGAATGCCACGACATCATGCGCAGCCGCAAGATGGCGCTGAAGAACGCCAGCTGAGTCCTCCCTGCAGGTCGACGGGCCCCGGTCATTCCGGGGCCCGATGCATTCCGCGACCGGCAGGCACCGCCGCGCGCCCCGCGCGCGGGAGACTGCGATGACCCGGAACGCTGCAAGCGTGACTGGCCCCGCGCGGAAGCCACGGCGTTGACCCCACCCCGGCGCGTGTGCAGCCCTCACCGGGCCTGAATCCGGCGCTGCGTAGGCTCCGACCATGTCGAATCCCCTCCCGTCCGGCGCGATCGCGTCGTCCAGCAGCGATGCCACGCCCGACCTCAGCGCGGCGTACGTGGAGGTGCGCCATCGCACCCGCCAGATCGCCGCGCCGCTGAGCGCGGAAGACGCGCAGCTGCAGTCCATGCCCGATGCCAGCCCCGCCAAGTGGCACCTGGCGCACACCACCTGGTTTTTCGCGCGCTTCGTGTTGGACGAGCCGGACGCGACACCGCCGGGCTGGGACGTCCTGTTCAACAGCTATTACGTCGGCGCGGGCGAGCGCCACCCGCGGCCACAGCGTGGGCTGCTGTCGCGCCCCTCGCTCAGCGCCGTACTGGCCTGGCGCGCGGACGTCGACGCGCGCGTGCTGCGCGCGGTCGATGCCGGCCGGCTCGATGCAGCCGGATGCGACCTGCTGCGGCTGGGCCTGCACCACGAGCAGCAGCACCAGGAGCTGCTGCTCACCGACATCAAGCACGCGCTGTGGTGCAACCCGCTCGCGCCGGCCTATCGCGACGACCTGCCGCGCGACCCGCGCGCGCTCGCCGCCGTCGACGACGCGCCGGACTGGCTGCAGCGCGACGAAGCCATTGTCGAGATTGGCGCACCCCGTTGGCCCGGGGACGGCGCCAGCTTCGCCTACGACAACGAAACGCCGCGCCATCGCGTGCTGCTGCCCGCGCACGCCATCGCGCGCCGCCCGGTGTCCAATGCCGATTACGCCGCCTTCATCGACGACGGTGGCTATCGCAGGCCGACGCTCTGGCTCAGCGACGGCTGGGAGCTGGCGCAGCGCGAAGGCTGGTGCCGGCCGCTGTACTGGCATGTGGATGGCGCGCGCGAGTTCAGTCTCTCTGGCTGGCGCGAGCGCGAGCCGGACGCGCCCGTCTGCCATCTCAGCCACTACGAAGCCGACGCCTATGCGCGCTGGGCTGGCGCGCGCCTGCCCAGTGAGGCCGAGTGGGAAACGGCCGCTGCCGCGTGCGCAGTCGAAGGCAACTTCGCCGACGACGCGGCGCCACTGCATCCATCCGCACGCGGCACCGCCTCCGCCGCGGGCATGCCGCAGCACATGTTCGGCAACGTCTGGGAGTGGACCGCCAGCGCCTATGCCGCCTATCCCGGCTTCCGCCCGCTGCCGGGCACCCTGGGCGAGTACAACGGCAAGTTCATGAGCGGCCAGCTGGTGCTGCGCGGCGGCAGCTGCGCCACGCCCCGCGACCATGTCCGCGCCAGCTATCGCAACTTCTTTCCGCCGCACGCGCGCTGGCAGGTTTCCGGCCTGCGCCTGGCCAGGGACATCGAGTGAGCGCCGGCCTGGAACTGACCGACCTGCATCCCAGCACCGACGACATCGCCGGCGACGTGCTGCGCGGTCTCGCGTCCACGCCCAAACGCCTGCCGTCGAAGTATTTCTACGACGCGCGCGGTTCGGAGCTGTTCGAGGCCATCACCCGCCAGCCCGAGTACTACCTCACCCGGGTGGAACTTGCCCTGCTGGCCGACCGCGGCGAAGAGATCGCCGACGCCGTCGGCCCCCGTGCGCACGTGGTCGAGCCGGGCAGCGGCAGCGGTCGCAAGACGCGGCTGCTGCTCGAGGCCCTGCACGACCCGGTGGCCTACACCCCGATCGACATCTCGCGCGCCGCGCTGACCGCCAGCGCGCAGCGCCTGGACCGGGAGTTCGACAACGTCGAGGTGCTGCCGGTGCTGGCCGACTTCACCCAGCCCGTGCCCCTGCCACGCCCCACGCGTCCGGCGGATTCGGCGCTGGTGTTCTTCCCCGGCTCCACCCTGGGCAACTTTACCCGCGCCGAATCGGTGCGCCTGCTCGGCGCCATGCGCGCGACGATGGGCGAGGGCGGCGCGGCCCTGCTCGGCCTCGACCTGGAGAAGGACCCGGCCCTGGTCGAGGCCGCCTACAACGATGCCGCCGGCATCACCGCCGAGTTCACCCTCAACCTGCTGCGCCGGCTCAACCGCGACGTGGGCAGCGACTTCGACCTCGGCGCCTTCGCCCACCGCGCGCGCTACGTCGCCGACGAAGGCCGCATCGTCACCACCCTGGACAGCCTGCGCGACCAGGTGGTGACCGTCGCTGGCCAGCGCTTCGCGTTCACCACGGGTGAGCAGATGCACGTGGAGCAGAGCCAGAAGTACACCGATGCGCGCATCGCGGCGCTTGCCGCCGAGGCCGGGCTGCGCGTGACGGGCGCCTGGAACGACCCGCGGGACTGGTTCGGGCTGCGCCTGCTGCGGGCCGGATGAACCCGATGGCTGGACGCTTTGACCTGCCCCGGCAACGCCAGGGATCGGCGCCATCCGGCAGACTGTGCCACCACGAACCAGAGCGGATGCGCGCGCGATGACCTCTCCCGACCATGACTTCGATCCGGACGACAACTACACCGGCGACGCCGATCGCACGGAGATCGACGACGACGCCAGTGTCGAGGCGCTGGTCTGGCAGCTGCTGCTGGTCATCAACCCCGGCGACGAGGACGCGGCGCTGCAGCAGTTCGGCGCCTTCCAGGAAGCGCTGGACGGCGGCGACGGCGAGGACGTCGACGTGGTGTGGCTGCTCAAGGACGTGATCGACTGGAAGTCCGGCTTCCATATCGAGGAGACCGACCCGGGCGCGCTGATCGACTGCCTCGCCGAACTCGCCGCACGCTTCAGCCTGGTCATCGACTGGGGCGTGGAAGACCCGACAGACGAAGAGTTCCTGGCGCGCGCGAGCACCTCCGCACTGCTCGAAACCGCGTACGACCAGCTCCATCTCGACGGCTACACCCTCTGGACCTGGGAAACCGGCACCGAAGCACGCGCCGGCTGGATGACGCTGTCCAGCGACGACGATGCGATGCGGGTGATCGCGCCCGCACTGCGGATCGAGGTGCGGACCGCCGGCATATGACCTGTGCTGCGCCGTCGGCGGTCGTCTCGCTTCGCCCGCGATCCAGGATGGACGTTGCTGCGCTTGGCGGTCGTCCGCGGCGGCATGCGGCGCTGCCGGACGCCGGCGCGGAGCCGGTTCGATGGCGTTGCTGTTCGCACTGGCGCTGACCGCCGCCGTCTGGGCGCTGGGCGCACTGCAGCTGTGGCCGCGCACGCGCTGGGTCGGGGAGGTGCTGCCCTGGCTGGGCGGCGCGCTGGCGGTGACGGTTGCCGGGTGCGTGCTGCTGGGCATCGCCGGGATGCTGCTGCCGCTGGGCGACTGGCAGTCGCCGTCCAACGGGCAGGCGCTGCATCGATTGCTCGGCGAGGGCACGCTGGCGATGCGGCGCACGGACTGGGCCTGGCTCAACCGCGCCGCGAACGTCTATCTGAACCTCGATATCGCCTGGACGCTGCTGGCGCTGTGCCTGGCCTCGCTGCACGGACTGGTGTTCTGGTCCGGCATGGCCGAGCGCCGTCGCCAGGCACGGGCGCGGGACACGCGATGAAGCCGGGCGTGCCGGCCTGCACAGGCCGGGCCTTGCATTCGCGTTGCCCTCGGCGCTCCGTGCCGCGAACGACGCGCCGCATCGCCTGACCTCGCCTCGCATGCGCCCTGGCCGGCGCGGCGCGCGAACTCACTCCTGCTCGTGGAACCGCCGCACATGCTCCACAAGCGCGCGCAGCTTGGGCGGCTGGTTGTGGCGGCTGGGAAAGTAGAGGAAGAAGCCGGCGAACGGCGGCAGGTAGTCCTCCAGCAGCGCCACCAGTTCACCGCTGCGCAGCCACTGGCGGTAATTCTCTTCCAGGCCGAAGGTGATGCCGCCGCCGGCCAGTGCGGTGCGCAGCATCAGCCGCAGGTCGTTGGTGGTGACCTGTGGATCCACGTCCACCTCGAAGTCGCGGCCGTCCTCGCTGAATTCCCAGCGGTAGGGCGCGACCTGCGGCGCCGGGCGCCAGCCGATGCAGCGGTGCCGCACCAGCTCCCGCGGGTGGGTGGGCGCGCCATGCGTGCCGAGGTAGGCGGGCGCGGCCACGGCCACCTGGCGCTGCGGCGGGGTGAGCGGCACGGCCACCATGTCCTGCTCGATCACCTCGCCCAGTCGCACACCGGCGTCGAAGCCGCCTGCGACCAGGTCGATGGGATCGTCGCTGACGGTCACGTCCAGGGTGATGCCCGGATGCGCCTGCGCGAAGCTGGCCACGAACGGCCCGGACAGGAAACGCTCGGCGATCGACGACACGTTGACGCGCAGCAGGCCGCGCGGCGGGCCGTCGTCCAGCGCGTCCTCGAGCGCGGCATCGACGGTACGCAGCGGCCCGGCCACTTGCTGGTGCAGGCGCTCGCCGGCCTCGGTGAGCCGCACGCTGCGGGTGGAACGCTGCACCATGGCCACGCCCAGGCCGTCCTCGAGGCGACGGATACCCTGGCTGACGGCGGAACGGGTGACCCCCAGCGCATCCGCGGCCGCACGGAAACTGGCGGTCTCGGCCACCGCCAGGAACATGCGCAGCAGGTTGAGGTCAGGGGCCATTGGTTAGCCATTCTAACCAATGCATGCAGCGGTAGGCGGGTTCTCACGACAGTGGCCCCGCCCTAGGGTGTGCAGGCGGGCCAACCGGTCTGCCTTCCCCCGACCCGAGGACATCGACATGAAGCCTATCCAGGACAAGATCGTGCTGATCACCGGCGCCAGCAGCGGCATCGGCGAGACCACCGCCCGCCTGCTGGCCGCGCGCGGCGCCACCGTGGTGCTGGGCGCGCGCCGCATCGACCGGCTCCAGGCGCTGGTCGCCGACATCGAACGCGACGGCGGCAAGGCCAGTGCCCGCGCGCTGGACGTCACCTCGCGCCAGGACGTGCAGGACTTCGCCGACCACGCCCTGCAGCAGCATGGCCGCATCGACGTGCTGGTCAACAACGCCGGCGTGATGCCGCTCTCGCCGCTGGCCGCGCTGAAGGTGGACGAGTGGGACACGATGATCGACGTGAACATCCGTGGCGTGCTGTACGGCATCGCCGCGGTGCTGCCGGTGATGGAGCGCCAGGGCCAAGGCCAGGTGGTGAACGTGTCCTCGATCGCCGGGCTGTTCGTGATGCCGACCTCGGCGGTGTACTGCGCCACCAAGTACGCCGTGCGCGCGATCTCCGAAGGCCTGCGCATGGAGAACGAGAAGATCCGCGTGACCTGCGTGTATCCGGGTGCAGTCGAATCCGAGCTGGCCAGCACGATCACCCATGCCGACACGGCCAGGGCGATCGACACCTTCCGCCAGATCGCGCTCAAGCCCGAGGCGATCGCCGAGGCCATCGCGCATGCGGTCGGACAGCCGCCGGACGTGGACACCACCGACATCGTGGTGCGTCACCTGCGGAGCCCTGCGTGAGCGCGGCGGTCGTGGGATCTGCGGTCGCGGTCGATCCCGGCGCGACGCTGACACGGCGCGCGCAGGCGACTGCGCGGGGCGGACTGGCAGCGCGTACGCGCGCTGCCACCGCACTCGTCCCGGGCCTGGTCGTGGCGGCGGCACTGCTGGTGGCAACGCCCGCCGTGGCCGCAACCGCCGTGCCGACCACACAACACCAGGACACCTCGGCCGCGGCGACCAACACCCGGCTCGTGCGCGAGGCCTTCGATGCCTGGGCAGCAGGCACGGGCAGCGTGTTCGACCTGCTGCACGAGGACCTGGTGTGGACCGTGGCGGGCACCAGCCCCGTGTCGGGCACCTACACCTCGCGTGCCGATTTCCTTGCGCGCGCGGTGCAGCCGATCAATGCCCGGCTGGCGACGCCGATCACGCCGCAGGTGCGGCACGTCGTAGCCCAGGGCGACGCCGTGGTGGTGGTCTGGGACGGCACCGCCACCACGCACGATGGCCGGCCTTACCGCAACAGCTACGCCTGGCACATGGTGCTGGACGGCGGCAGGATTCTGCGCGCGGTGGCTTTCCTGGACACCTGGGCCCTGCAGGCGCTGATGGCGGAGTGAGCAAAGCCCGGATACGCGTGCGCGTCTCCGGGCGATGCACTCAGGCGATGGTCAGCACCACCGTCATCCGGACGTAGCCCGGCATGGAGGAAATCCCATGCCGGACATTCGCTTCCTTCGTACCCGCAGGTGGCGACAGGTCCTGTACGAATCCTCGCTCTCGAACCGGACATAGCCATTCGGATCGAACGGCGCCGCCGGGAAGTGGCGCAGATTGTTGTACCAACAGCCTTCCCGGTGATAAAGCGCGTGCTTTGCGCCAACGTTCCAGAGCTTGTTCAGTGCCCGGCCCGACAGGGCCCTGCTTGCCAGCATGGTCGGTTCCTCTTGCGTGGTCACATTGACGTTGACCGCAACGGTCGCGACTTGTGACAACCATTCGTCTGAAGGGCGAGGCCCGACCTCCTTCCAGGCGACGCCGCTCCCGCGGCGTCGCTCGACGTGGATGCACGCCCGCCGCTACGCCGCCAACGCCACCGCATCCGCGCCGGCCGCAAAGCGCATGCGACCCGAACGGTCGGTCGCCGCCCGCCACACGGTTTCAGCCACGTCGTCCGGGTGGGTGACGGCGGTCAGGCCGGCGAAGCCTGCGAACACGCGGGCGGCGAACGGCGCGTAGGGTTCGGTCACCAGCCCGGCCATGCGCGTGGCGCCGTTGTCGGCAAAGCGCGTGTCGGGGCAGTAGCCCGGCTCGACCAGCCTGGCGCGCAGGCCAAAAGCGTCCAGCTCCAGCGCCAGCGAGGCGGTGAAGCCTTCGATGGCGGTCTTGCTGGCGGTGTAGGCGGCAACCAGCGGGAACGGCGCCAGCGTGGCGCTGGAGGTGACGTTGACGATCGCGCCGGCGCCGCGTGCGCGCATGCGCGGGATCGCCGCCTGGCACATGGCCATGGTGCCGAAGGTGTTGGTCTCGAAGATCTCGCGCACCGTGGCCATCGGCGTGGCCTCGAACGCCCCGAACAGGCCGAGCCCGGCGTTGTTGACCAGCACGTCGACCGGGCCGGCCGCGTCGAGCGCGGCGCCGATGCTGGCCGGGTCGGTGACATCCAGCGGCAGCAGGCGGATGCCCGGCGCATCCTTGAACAGGTCGGCGCGCGGCCGGCGCATGGTGGCGATCACCTGCCAGCCCTGGGCATGGAAGTGGCGGGCGGTGGCCAGGCCGTAGCCGGACGAGCAGCCGGTGATCAGGACGGTGTTGTTATGCATGGAGTGGCTCCTTGGGTTTGACTGGGGGAGCCAGCATCGGCGACGCTCGCCGGATGATCGATACTCGATCATCCGCTTTTATTGCGCAGGAGTCCGGATATGGGCGATCCGCTGTCGCAGGTGATCGGTCTGCTGCATCCGCGGGCGGCGTTCGCCAATGTCATTGCCGGCAAGGGCGACTGGGCGGTGCGTTTCGCCGCGCACGGGCGGCCCGGCTTCTGCATCCTGCTGGAAGGCAGCTGCCGGCTCGCGGTGGAAGGCCACGCGCCCGTACAGATCGAGGCCGGCGACTTCATCCTGCTGCCGACCACGCCCGCGTTCACCCTGTCCAGCAGCGAGGCGGTGCGGCCGCTGCTGCTGGATCCGGCCGACCTGCCCAGCGATGGCAGCGAGGTGCGCTACGGCGAAGCTGGCGATGCGCCCGACATGCGCTCGCTCGGCGGCACCTTCCTGTTCGACGATGCCGATCCGGCCCTGCTGGTGTCGCTGCTGCCGGCCGTGGTGCACGTGCGCGGCGCGACCCGGCTGTCGCAGCTGGTGGCGATGGTGGCCGCCGAGACCACCCAGCCCCTTGCCGGCGGCACGGCCGTGCTGTCGCGGCTGGCCGAGCTGCTGCTGATCGAAGCCATGCGCGCCACCAGCAGCGGCGATGCGCCGCCGGGCCTGCTGAAGGGCCTGGGCGATGAACGCCTCGCCGTAGCGCTGCAGCTGATGCACGCACAGATCGACCGGCCCTGGACCGTACCGCAACTGGCGAAGGCGGCCGCGCTGTCGCGATCGAGCTTCTTCGAACGCTTTACCCGCACCGTCGGCGTCGCGCCGATGGAATACCTGCTGGGCTGGCGCATGCAGATCGCCAGGGATCTGCTGCGGCGGGGCGACGCGACCGCGGCCGAGATCGCGGTGCGGGTGGGCTATGGCTCGGCCAGCGCGTTCAGCGTGGCGTTCCGACGGCACGTGGGCGTGGCGCCGGGGCGGTATGCCGGCTCGATCCGCGCGGGCCGCTGACGCGCCTGCCCTGCCGCCGACGGGTTGGCCAGGCGCGCCGGCAGCGCGGCCTGGTTCGCAGGCGGGAACGCTGCGCCGGCTACGGCGACGCCATCGACTTCCAGGCCGCCTGCATGCGCGACCTGGTCGATCGCACCGACCCTCCCGGGTGCGCGATCGAGACGATGGCCGCCCTGCGCAGGCAGGTGCAGCGCGGCACGCGGACCGGCATCTCGACGACCGCGACAGCCGCTGCCGCTCCACCCTCACCGCACGCTGGCGCCGCCGCGCCTGGACCTGCACGCCCGATGTCGCCAATGGCTCCGGGCCGGCCGATGCGGCGTGCGACATCGCGGCGTTGCCGCTCGTCCAGCACGCGGCTGTCCAGGCCCCGTACCGCCCTGGCGGCCCGCCCCCTGCCGATCGGCACGTCCCACCCGGCCGAACGCGGGCGCATCCTGAGGGGCCACCTTGTCCTGGCCCTTCCGGAGCCTCACCTCATGCTGCGTCCCCTGCTGCTGTCTTCCGCGATCGTGCTCGCCCTGGGCGCCTGCGACCGCACCGCCACCGAGCCGCCGATGCCGAATACCGCCGCCGTTCCTGCCACGCCCGCGCAGGGCGACAACCCGCTGCTCGCCGCCAGCACCCTGGCCTTCCAGGCGCCGGTGTTCGACCGCATCCAGGACGCGCACTACCAGCCGGCGATCGAGGAGGGCATGCGCCAGCACCTGGCCGAGGTGCGCACCATCGCCGACAGCGCCGAGCCGCCCAGCTTCGCCAACACCATCGAGGCGCTGGAGCGCAGCGGCGCCCTGCTCACCCGTAGCGCCTCGATCTTCTTCGCCATGACCTCGGCACATACCAATCCCGCGCTGCAGGCGGCCGAGGCAGCACTGGCGCCGAAACTCGCCGAACACGGCGACGCCATCCATCTCGACCCCAAGCTGTTCGCGCGGGTGAAGACGCTGTACGCGCAGCGCGCGCAGCTGGGCCTCACGCCAGAGCAGCTGACCGTGCTCGAGCGCACGCACGACAACTTCGTGCGCGCCGGCGCCGAGCTCGACGCCGACCGCCAGGCCGAACTGCGCAAGCTCAACGCCGAGGAGTCGTCGCTCACCACCGCGTTCTCCAACAAGCTGCTGGCCGCGACCAAGGCCGGCGGCGTGCTGGTGGACGACGTGGCCAGGCTCGACGGACTGGACGACGCCACGATCGCGGCCGCTGCCGAAGCCGCCAAGGCCGACGGCAAGGACGGCCAGTGGCTGCTGGTGCTGCAGAACACCACCCAGCAACCCGTGCTGGCCTCGCTCAAGGATCGCGGCCTGCGCGAACAGGTGATGGCCGCCTCGCTGGAGCGCGCGCAGAAGGGCGACGCCAACGACACCCGCGCCACCATCCAGCGCCTGGCCGAACTGCGCGCGCGCAAGGCGCAGCTGCTGGGCTTCGACAATTACGCCGCCTACAGCATCGCCGACCAGATGGCCGGCACGCCCGAGGTCGCGCTGAAGCTGCTGACCGACACCGTGCCCGCCGCCACCGCGCGTGCGCGCGCCGAGCTCGCGAAGATCCAGGCCGTGGTCGACGCGCAGGGCGGCGGTTTCCAGGCCGGCGCCGCCGACTGGGACCACTATGCCGAGCAGGTGCGCAGGGCCGAGTACGACCTCGACGAAGCGCAGATCAGGCCCTACTTCGAACTCGACCGCGTGCTCAGGGACGGCGTGTTCTTCGCCGCCGAGCAGCTCTACGGCATCACCGCCAAGGAGCGCACCGACCTGCCGGTCTACCACCCGGACGTGCGCGTGTTCGACATCTTCGACGCCGACGGCACGCAGCTGGCGCTGTTCTACCTCGACCCGTTCCAGCGCGAGAGCAAGCAGGGCGGCGCCTGGATGGGCAACTTCGTCGAGCAGAACGGGCTGACCGGGGACATCCCGGTGATCTACAACGTCGAGAACTTCACCAAGCCGGCGGACGGCCAGCCGGCGCTGCTGAGCTGGGACGACACCACCACCCTGTTCCACGAGTACGGCCACGCCCTGCACGGCATCTTCTCCAGGACCGCCTATCCCAGCGTGGCCGGCACCAACGTGCCGCGCGATTTCGTCGAGTTCCCCTCGCAGTTCAACGAGCACTGGGCGCTGGACCCGAAGGTGTTCGCCAATTATGCGAAGCACCACCAGACCGGTGAGCCCATGCCGCAGGCGCTGGTGGACAAGATCGTGCGTGCGCGCACCTTCAACCAGGGTTACGCGACCACCGAGTATCTGTCGGCGGCCCTGCTGGACATGGCCTGGCATACGCTGCCCGCAGGCGATGCGAAGAAGGACGTCGAAGCCTTCGAGCGCGAGGCGCTGGCGAAGTACAAGGTGGATCTTGCGGCGGTGCCGCCGCGCTACCGCACCAACTACTTCAGCCACATCTGGGGCGGCGGCTACGCGGCTGGCTACTACGCCTACTTCGGCGCCGAGGTGCTGGACCACGACGCCTTCCAGTGGTTTCGGGAGAACGGCGGCCTGACCCGCGAGAACGGCCAGGTGTTTCGCGAGAAGATCCTCTCCATCGGCCACTCGCGCGACCTGGCGACGGCCTACCGCGAGTTCCGCGGCCAGGACCCGAGCGTGGAGCCGCTGCTGGAGCATCGCGGGCTGAAGTAGCCGCGACACGCTGCGCCATGACAAAGAAGGCCCGCGATTGCGGGCCTTCTTCCGTTGCTGGAGGCGCAACGCGCGCGGTGGTCAGTGCGCAGCCGTGCGCCGGGCCCGCGCCCGCAGCACCATGCAGTAGCCGGCCGTCACCGCAATGCCCGCGATGATCGCCGCGCAGCCAGCCGCGACCGCCACCGGGATCGGCGCGAACGCCCAGAGGCCTGCGTACACCAGTCCGCTGAGCACCATCGACCAGCCGCCCACCCGCTTGACCTTCGCGACCGCCGCGCTGGGCGCAACGGCCTTCGGCATGCGGTTGCCGATCCACGCGATCATCAGCCCGTTCAGGCCGATCACCACGCGGGTCACGGTATCCGGATCGACGTGGCCCAGCCGGCGCGCGTAGGTGGCCACCAGCGCGACGGCGATGAGGCCGGCCGCCCAGGCGATGTACCCCGTCAGTTGCCTGTTCATCGTGCAGCCCTCTTCCTGTGCGTCTTCGGTGCCGTCCCGCCAACGCCGAAGGAGTGGACGAAGCCCAGCAGCGCCTCTTCGAGCACCGAGAGCTTCAGGTGGTAGATCACCGACTTGCCGGCCTTTTCCGCATGCACCAGGTCGGCATCCTTCAGCACCGCGAAGTGCGCCGACATCGTCGGTTTGGATACGTCGAACTGCTCGCTCAACTCGCCCGCGCTGCGCGGACCGGCACGCAACAGCTGCAGCACGCGCCGGCGGGTGGGATCGGAGAGGGCTTTGAAGACCTGGCTCATGGTGAGATAGTTAGCTAATTATCGAATTATGTCAAGTGCCAGTGCCGGACAGCAGTCGTGTCTCCATCTCAGCGGAAGGGAGGTCGAAGCTTCCACAGCCCACGGACACGCGGCGCGACCGGCAAGTGGTGCAGCACATGCAAGGCGTGGGTTGTGGGTTTGGCTCATGCACACAGCTGGTCCGCGCCGGTGACCGCTGCACGGCCTCCATTCGTCATGACCACTCACGACACTTCTGCAGTTTGATGCGATCGCCAATGATCGCTATCGACAAGGCAACGAGCGCACGCACATGGCAACCCACGTCTCGACCCTGCGCCTGTGGCTGCTGCGCGCGATGTACGCGCTCATTGCCGTGGGCCTGGGCCTGACCATCTGGCCGCTGATCCTCGGCCCACCGGCGACTGCCGACGAAGGTTCGGTGATCCATGCCCTGCTCGGCGCGCTTGCGGTGATGTCGGCGCTGGGCGTGCGCTATCCGCTGAAGATGCTGCCGCTGCTGCTGTTCGAACTGCTGTGGAAGGTGCTGTGGATCGTTGGCTCCGCGCTACCGGTCTGGGCGGGAGACGGTCTCGATGCCTACGGCACGGAGACCTTCTTCGCCTGCCTGATGGGCGTGGTGCTGGTACCGCTGGTGGTCCCGTGGGGCTACGTGCGTGCGCAGTATTTCCAGGCGCGGGGCGAACCATGGCGCGGGGCCGTGCGGCCGGCGGACCCGCATCGGACCTGATGCCGCCGCACTGGAATGGCGCCGCGGACCTCGACCGGGAACGGAGATCGCTGCCCCAACCAATCCCGCACGGGTCACTGGCGGATATCACCGGGAGCGGGCGTGCGTGGCGAATCGCCGGGGTGCTGGCTGGGTTTGGCTCGCCGCACATGCAACCGATGGCGCGCATCCTGCGAAAGCAAGCGATCATCTGCCTTCCGTAAAAGCAAGCTCCGGCGGCGCGGCGCCAGGCATCAGCCCCGCTTGTGCGGGGCTGTTCCCTATCCCTTGACGCACACCACCTGGCGCAGCGTGTGGACCACTTCCACCAGGTCGGCCTGCGCCGCCATCACCGCATCGATGTCCTTGTACGCGGCAGGCGACTCGTCGATCACGCCCTCGTCCTTGCGGCACTCGACGTGCGCTGTCGCCTCGCGGTGCTGCTTGAGCGTGATGCTGTTGCGCGCCGCCGTCCGGCTCATCACGCGGCCGGCGCCATGGCTGCAGCTTTCAAAGCTGTCGGCGTTGCCCAGCCCGCGCACGATGAAGCTCTTCGCGCCCATGCTGCCCGGGATGATGCCGAGCTCGTCCCTGCCCGCGCGCACCGCCCCCTTTCGGGTCACGAATACCTCCCGCCCCGCGTGCGTCTCCTTCTGCACATAGTTGTGGTGGCAGTTGACCGCCATCGCCTGCAGCTGAAACTTCGGCAGCTCCGCACGCATGGCGTGCAGCACGCGTTGCATCATCGCCTCGCGGTTGGCACGCGCGTAGTCCTGCGCCCAGCCCACCGCCTCCACGTAATCGTCGAACAGCGGCTCGCCTTCCATGAAGAAGGCCAGGTCCTTATCGGGGACGTGGTAGCCGAGCACGCGCTTGCCCAGTTCCTCGCGCGCCAGCTGGATGAAGTAGGTGCCGATCAGGTTGCCGGTGCCGCGCGAACCCGAATGCAGCATCACCCACACCGCCTCGCTCTCGTCCAGGCAGACCTCGATGAAGTGGTTGCCGCCACCGAGCGTGCCCAGCTGCTGCTCCACCTTGTCGAGGCGGATCTTCGGGTGCCTGGCCTTGATGCGCTCGAGCCGCTGCCACAGGCCTGAATTGGCCAGCGCCGTCTCGACGCTGTCGGGCGTCCTGCGATGGTTCCCGCCCGGGCCGTTGCCGACCGGGATCGCGCGCTCGATCGCCGAGCGCAGCCGCGCCAGCGAATCGGGCAGGTCGCCCGCGCCCAGCGTGGTCCGCACCGCGGCCATGCCGCAGCCGATGTCCACGCCGACGGCGGCGGGGATGATCGCGCCCTGCGTCGGCACCACCGAGCCCACCGTCGCGCCGATGCCCAGGTGCACGTCCGGCATCACCGCCACCCAGGGCCCGACGAAGGGCAGGCGGGCGATGTTGCGCAACTGCGCGTGGGCCTTGTCTTCCAGCGGCACGCCGCGGACCCAGCCCTTGATCGGGGTCTCGCCCTCGCCGTGCAGCCATTCGTAGTGCGTCGTATCCATGTCTTCCATTCCTTGTAGGGTCCCGCGCGCCACGTCCCTGCGACGCACGGGGTGTTGCTACTTCATCGTCACCAGTTGCTTGACGACGCCATCCAGGCCGCCGAACACGGTCAACCGGTCGATCTTCTCGGTCACCTTCTCCAGGGCTTCCAGCTCCTTGAGACGCATCAGCACCGGACTCTGGTCGATGAGCTTCGCGGTGTTGAGCAGCGAACGGGTGGCGTTGGCCTCCTCGCGGCGGCGGATCACGTTGGCCTGGGCCAGCTTCTCCGCCTGCACGACCCCGTTGAGGATCTCGCGCATTTCGCCCGGCAGGATCACGTCCTTGACGCCGACACCCAGCACCTCGATGCCCAGCGCCTCCACGCGACCACGCACGTAGGCGAAGATTTCAGCGTCCAGCGTGGCCTTGTCGCCCAGCAGCTCGTCGAGCGTCCGCGCGGCCACCGCCCTGCGCAAGCCGTACTGCAGCTCGCGATAGACATAGTCGCCGTACTTGGCCACCTGCGTACGCGCGGCGACCGGGTCGGTCACGCGCGTCGAAGCAGCCAGGTTGATGCGCAGGCTCACCTTGTCGCGGGTCAACAGCTCCTGGCCGGAGACCTCCATGGACTGTACGCGCAGCTCCATGGTCTCCACTGCCACGTTCTTCCGGAAGTTCCAGAAAGCGTAGCTGCCGGCGCCGAGCACCTGCACCAGCGTGTTGTCGACGAACACCAGGCCCGCAGACTCCACCGGCACCTCGAGCACCACGGCCACGCGGGCCAGCACGCCGAGCTGGCGCAGGCGCCGGCTCACGTCCGGTGCCACGCGCAGGCCATCGGCCAGCGACGCCTTTTCGATGTCCACCCGCACCAGTCCACGCCAGTACAGCAGGCGCGCGCCCGGGGCCAGGACATCCTCGAGGCGGCCGTTCTTCGACACCAGGCCCACCTCGTCCATGCCGATGTCGGCAAGCACGAAGGTGTCGGCCAGGCGCTCGCCCAGCGCGGCGATCAGCGCCTCGACATCGTTGCCGGTGTATTCCGGCGAGCGGATGTCGTGCACGACCACTTCCAGCTGATCGCGCCACGCGAACAGGCGGTACACGCCCGGCGCGAGGACGCGCTCGAAACGACGGTTGCGATACACCAGGCCGCGCTCAGCGTCGCCGATCACGACCCGTCGGGTCCAGAACATCATGGGTTGTCTCCTTGTGAATGGCTCTGGTGATCCGGCTCGATGTCGCGGCGAGCCGGTTGCCGCGTATGCCGGCTGCACTGCGCAGGCGGCGGAACAAGGTGGAAACGCCCCTGGCGGAGAACGCACGGGCGGCCGGCGCGGGCGGTGGCGTCTTGCGTCGTCGGGCAGTCACATCCGTGTCGGCGTGCAACCACCCGCTTCGCTGTCGGCCACCGCCAGGACACGGTGCCGGTGCGACCCCGCTGCGAGTCCCGTCGTGCATCGCGATGTATTGCGATGTACGGCAGTGCTGGCGCGGGACGTTCCCGATTCGGGCTTGCGCCCTGTTTTGCTGATGCGAATCAGCGATCGTTGGAGCGGGAATCGAACCCGCGACACATGGATTACAAGTCCATTGCTCTACCCATCTGAGCTATCCAGAGGTCAACGTGCGGGACTCGAACCCGCAACCGACAGCCAATGGCTGTTGCTCTCCCTTTGAGCCAACGTTGTCGCAGCCGGCCCGGGCCGGCATCGGCATACGCCACGGCAACGCCGCGCGCACCGGACGGGAAGCAAACCCGCACCGCTGTTGCGGGTGGATCGACTGCGCATTGCCGCCTGTTTCGAAGCGGCAATTCATGGCGTCGCATCGCGCTGCGGCCTGCACCGAGGCACCCAGGCGCCGCGCCGGACGCGGGCGTGAACCCGCACCGTCGCGTTTCCGCGTCCCTTGCCACGGACCAGCATGGTCCGGATGCCTCGGGATACGCGATGCACGCGTATTTCTGATTTCCTTTGCGAACGCCAAAACGAAAATGCCCCCGGCATGGAGTCCGAGGGCATTCGCCGTACCTCGGAAGATCGGGGCGACCGATCTCCCGTGGAGGAGCCGGTCAGGTCAGGGGTGCGCCTTCATACGCGAACCGCGCGCGCAGGCCCGCGTCGCGCTTGGAAAGCGACGTCATGGGGCGATTGGCGATGTGGTTCGGTATGGACATGTTCGTTCCGAAGCGCTGGACAGGGACCGCATGGATCCCGAAGGGTGCGCACCCTACTCGCATCGTTGCGCGTGTGCAAGCGAAATTTCAATTGCGCGACGAACGGCTCGATTGCGTGTTCTCCCGGCCGAAGACGCGGGCTCAAGTGCGAAGGCTGCAAGAGTGACTGCGCTCCTCAAGCGCCGACAATCCCCTCGGCATTGCAGAGCAGCACGATGCTGTCAGGGTCCAGTCCAGGATCGGCACGCATCGAAAGTCGGCCACAGCCCTGCCCTGATCCGGCACAGTGACGCCGGGACGGTGAACAGTAGATCTCGACCGCGCCTCGGCCTGTTTCGCGCAGCTCGGCCGCGCTTGCCGCCTGCGGGCGCATCGTTCGACTGCGTACCGCCGCAGCGGCTACTACGACGAGACGCACCTGTGGTCAGCCGCGCCTTGCCTTCAGACTTTGGCCGCGTCGTCGACTCGGCCAGCGGCTAGCCTGCTGCTAGATCGGGCGTGAACATCAAGCCGTCGCCCACGTCGTCGATGCACAGGCGCGGGTTCGAGGACAGACGTGTCGGACGCTGCGCTTCCGGCGCGTCTTCCGAGATGCTGCCGGACTGGGTCCAGGCGCGGCCGGTCAGGTAGTTCACGCTGGTGGTCGTGGTTTCGCCGGAGCCGCGATGCAGGTGCATCTCGTCGTAGCCGATCAAACGCATGCAGCCGCCTTCGAGGCGAAACGTGTGCGTGACCTGGCGCATGCTCCAGGTGCCGGCACTGGCCCAGCTGCGCAGCGATACCGACCAGCTCCGGTTCGGGTGGAGGGTCACGGCAGCGGCCGCATCGTTGTCGAGGAAATCGTCCATCACCGGCGATTCCGGCCGAGGCACCAGATGGTGGTTGCGCATCACCCGGCGCCAGCCTCCATCGGGCTCGGCAAGCAAGGCCACCAGCATCCGGGGATTGGTGTCGAAGCGATCGGGGCCCAGGCCGGTGTTGTCGACCAAGTTGGCGGAATGATCCATGCGCAGCACCAGCAGGGCGTCCTCGCGGTCATCCGCATCCAGCCGACCGGGGGCCAGGTGTTCGAGGCGCCAACCCGGTGGCACGAATGTCTCGGGCGTTTCTCCACGCTCCGCGATGGGTGGATAGACCACGTGCGGAACCTCGAAGCCGTGCGAAAGTGCGGGCACGAGACAACAGGCGAAAGCGAGCAGCAGATGGATCGGATGCCGTGTCATGGAATCGAGCTGCGTGCCTCGTGGCGGGAGATTGTTTCCGACACCTTGATTGCGGACAGCTGGCCTGAATGTGTCGGCGGCCCAACACAACGCCGGAATACTGCCGATGCGAGCATCCCAGGAAGCGTCATCAGATGCGTCGGACGGACTGACGGCGGACCGAGACGCGTGAGGCGCTCCCGCATCAGCGCTTGAGGCCGGCCACGATCTCCGACACGTCGAGCCCCAGTTCCAGCTGCACGCGCACGTAATCGCGTTCCTTGCGCGACAGGGTGCGGCCCACTTCGATGCGCACGTCCTCGGCCTTGAGGATGCGCATGATCTGCGGCAGCGCCGAGCCAATGGCGTCGGCACCGTAGCCGGCTTCGCGCAGGGCGGCACGGAGATAGGTTTCGGCGTCCATGGCGTGTCTTTGGCCGTGCGGGGCCGTGCATTGTGCGGCATGCAGCAGCGCGACATGCAGGCAGTCCTTCCCGCTCGAAGGGGCGCTCAACCGCGCGCGCAACTCCGTAGCGGAGGACGCGGGACGCTGGCTCGCCCACAAAATTCAACCAGACGGTTGACAATTGCCACGCCTCAGCGCAACACTCAACCTCATGGTTGAACAAAATCTAGATAGCACCTTTACCGCGCTGGCCAACCCGACCCGCCGCGGGATGCTGGCGGACCTGATGCTGGGCGAGAAATCCATCGGCGAACTGGCCGCACCGCACCGGATGAGCTTCGCGGGCGCCTCCAAACATGTTTCGGTGCTGGCGCAGGCGGGGCTGATCGAACGCTACAAGGTGGGCCGCCAGCACCTGTGCCGAATCAGGCCGGAGCGGCTGAAGGACGCCAGCGACTGGCTGGCCCAGTGGCAGCGGTTCTGGACCACCCGTCTCGACGCCCTGGAGCGCGCATTGAATGACGACGTCTCGCCACGCGCCCGCGCGCCCCGCAAACCCCGCAAGGAGAACACCCGTGACTGACGCCCGACACACCGACCAGGTCACCGCTTCCATGCTGCGCTTCGAACGGCTGCTGGACGCGCCCGTGGACAAGGTCTGGCAGTACCTGATGGACCCCGACCTGCGCGCGCGCTGGTTCATGGCCGGACCCACCGACGCCCGCGTGGGCGGCAGCATCGGCCTGACCATGGACCACGACCGGCTGTCCGACCGCGACGTGCCCACGCCGGAGCGCTACCGCCCCTACATCGGCCACAGTTGGAGCGAACGCATCACCCGCTGCGAACCGCCCCACGTGCTCGCCTTCACCTGGGAGAACGGCGACGCCGGCGAAGTCACCTTCGAACTCGCCGACGCCGGCCACGACACTACGCGCCTGGTGCTGACCCACACCGGCCTGCGCGGCCGCAGCGATGCAATGAACTTCGGCGGCGGCTGGCATTCGCACCTGGCCGTGCTGGAGCGGCGCATCCGCGGCGACGGCGTCGACGACTTCTGGGCGCTGCATGCGAAGGCGGAAGCGCGGGTGGCGGAGATGCTGCCCGAGGGCAGCGACAACCGATGAGTAGAGTTGCCGCACGCCCGCCGGCGTGCGGTCGCCTGGCCTGCGTGGGTCAGGTCCGTCGACTGCCCTGACGCCTCCACCATCGCGATGCCTCGCGAACGCCGCTCAGTTGCACCACTGCCGCTCGCAAGGCTCACCATCGTTGTTTCCGTCCATCTGCGTGTTCGGACAGTTGCGGAGAAAGTATTCCGCCTCCGCGCACGAGGTCATCTGCGAACAGTGGGTGCGGCCGTCGCACTGGAATGTCGCTGCGGCGGCAACGGGTAAACCCGAAATGGCAGGCGCGGCGCTGGAAGTGCCCCATGGCGGATCGCCTGCCGGCGCCCTGGCCCGCACGGTTTGGACCACGGGCGCCTCAAGCCGGTCGGCCGTACGGGTCCGGTACTGGTCAAAGCCGACCAGGGCGACGGCGCCCAGTCCGACCAGGGTGAGAAAACTTGTGAGCTTCATGTCAGCCTCCGGCTCATCGACGACAGCACTGTACGGGCGCTTGGATGTCGGATGCCATGGTGAGGATGTGACACGATTTCGTGCCAGTGGCTGGGCCGTCTGCCCGGCTGGCCATCCCTCCCGAGCGACCGGACCATCCCGCGTGGATACCGATCACGTCAGGCGCGCCCACCGCCACGACTGAAGTTGTCGACCCGGCTTCCCCCTAGCCTACGCGCCGTCGACTCCTGATCGGCGCCACTGATGGGCATCGGGAGCCGCCATCTACCCGGCAGGCGACCGACACCTTTGCCACCCCGGATTGCCTGCCTATCACCTCGTCCAGCCCGTCGGCCCGGAGATTGGCCCTGGCACGTTTGCTTGCCTGGCACGTCTGCGTGACCCGGCGCGACTTCACGGTCCCTGCCCGCCGCATTGATTACGGTGCTTCAACCTACTCTGTTGGAGACCCGCGATGTTCAAGTTCCTCGGCAAGACCGCCGGCATCATCTTTCTGATCGGGCTGGTCGTGGTGATCGGCATATTGATGCTGATCTTCTGACGTCTGCATGCCAGGGGACCGCGGCGCGCCGCGAGCCCGGTCGTGGCACGAATGAGGTGGCACCGCGGGCAGTCGCGGCCAGAGGCCAGCAGGGCTGGTGAGCGGATCGTTCCGCGCTTGGTGACGGCCGGGGCGGTACGCCGCCCGACGAGGTTTGTCCGACGTCGGAGACGACAACGGGTTCGGCCGCGGAACCCCGGATGCGCCCTTCGGGCTTATCCGGGCTACGGTGATTGGGCGATGTCGTCGGCGCGGACGGCGCGTGTATCGCCGACTATCGCCCGGCGCCTGCAGTGCAGGCGCGCTCGCTGCGTTGCAGGCAGCGCCGTGGATGCGCGCATGCCTGTCGAATACCCCGTAGCGGGCGACTCGCGAGACTGCAATCGATCGGAACCGGGAGATGCATCGCGAATTGTCAGCGCCATGGCGACAGCAGTACGCTGGTTGCACGGCCGGGACTCGGCCGGAAGCCAGGGAGGGCACATGGGCAGTCGCGTCTTGCCGGACTGGTCGATGTGCGGACTTCGGGTTTCCGCAAGCTTGGCCTACACCACTGTTGGCTCGTTGCGCGCGGAGCGCGATGCGTGTGGCTGCCCGGGCCGGAAGCGCCCGCGAGCAGGTAGTGAACCCCTCAGGCACAGGGGCGCTGGTGTAGGGTAGGCCACTCATCAGGAGGGATTCTGGATGCGTGCGCTAGGGATGGTGGCGTTACTCGGTCTCGTCGCATGCGCCGGCCCGCGCACCGGGCAGGATCGCGGGGGCGTGGCGCCTGCAGGCGTGGAGACCACTCCTGCCGCAGCCTCGATGCAGCGGGCGGCGCCGGGTTCATTGCCGGGCGGACCCTTTTCGGGGGCCTGGGGGTCGTGCGAGGGTGCGTCAGCGCCCGAGGAATGCAGCCGCTACCTGCTGGTGCAGCGTGGCGAGCGGATCTGCGGAACCTGGTCCTATCTCGCGTCCGGACAGGCCTACGACGGCCGGCTCGTGGCGCGCGCAACATCCCCGACGCAGGCGCGGCGCACGCATGTCTGCGGTCGCCCGGGGAGCGAAACCGACACTGCATGCAGCGATGGCTGGCAACGCATCGACAAGCCGCTGCTGCTGTGCGACGGCAAGCTCGGGGACCTGGCGGGCGCGGGAGGCGAGTGTTTCGCCGACTATCAGGCTGCGCGCGCATCGCAAGGCGAATGGGACAGATTGCAGGCGGCACCGTGGGTGCAGGAGTGTCTGTCGAGCCCGCCGTGAAGGATGAGCCATAGGGACATGGATCATGACCAACCTCAATCCCCTGACCGCGAACGAACTGCGCGCGGCCGCGTACTTCGCCGTGGGCGTGACCTCGGAAGGCAGCATCGCGGGCCGCGACCTCGCCTACCGCCTGAGCTTCGCCGGCAACGTCGGGGCCGGCGGTCGCATGGAGCCGGTGGCCAACAGTGGCTACTCGTTCGGCACGATGCAGGTCGACCTGGGCCAGCATCCTGCCGTGGCCCGCGACCTGCTGGACCGCTACCAGGCCTGGGCGGCAACGCAACCCGATCGCACCGCGCTCGTGCTCGGGCGTGACGACTACGACACCGTACTGACATCCCTGCAGCGTACCGGTCGCGAGATGCGCGCCGCCCAAGCGATCGACATCGACCGCTCGGGCATCAATCGTTTCCTGGCGTCGGACGACGGGCGCGGCTTCGTCCACGCGCTGGATCGCGCGCACGTCGACAGCGTGACCGCGATGGATGGCGTCCGCGGCAACCGCGACACGGCGCTGGAGCGCCTGCTGGCCACCGATCTGTACCGCAACGCCATCGGCGACGAGCAGGCTGAGCTGGCGGGCATGTTCATGAAGCTGCAGAACCAGGCGGGGCAATCCCGCTGGCCCGGATTGCTCGATCGGGTCGAAGCAGGAACGCTGGCATCCTCGGACGCGGTGAAGACCGCCATCGACGGCCTGCTGCCCAACCGGCCGAGTGGCGACCCGGACTACCTGCAGAGCGGCGCGGACAATACCTTGCGCGGCATCGCCGTCCTCAACGCGCTGCGCGGCGCCAATGCCGAAAACCCCCTGGCCCGGGCATGGGCCAGCGTGTCCGCCGATCCGCTGGTGGGGCCGGTGGCCGCACACCGGCCGAATGCGGCAAACCCCCACCTGGGCTTCGAATACGACACGGTGCGGTCCCTGTTCCTCACGCCCGAGGCGTTCCGCCGCTTCATCGCCGCGCTCGATCGGGGCGGAGCGCTGGCCGAAGGCAGTCCGCAAACGCAGGCCAACGGCAGCCGGCAGGCGGGCTTCTATGTCTCGGGCAACGACTTCGTGCACTGGAACCGCAACGGCCAGGGCCAGGCCTTCATTGGCGGGCAATGGCGCAGCATCGATCCGGACCACTTGACGCGTGTGCGCCACGGCGATGGAACGACCGGGCTGATGCTCGACGAGGACGGGCGGCGCACGACCTTGCTGCAGGTCGATCCCAGGGGGCGCGACCTGCGTGCAGGCGCGACCGCTCTGCCTGGCGGGGCCGATCGTGCCGGGAACGAGCACGGGATGGGCGCCGATGCTTTGCGACCTCGCCGGGGCCCAGAAGGCCATCCGGAATCGCGCGATGTCCGGATCGACTCAAGTGCGGCACGCGCTCCCTTGCGGGCGCCTGACAGCGCAGCGGATGCGACGTTCGAGAACCCATACCTCAACCGTCTGCTTGCCGCCGTGGCTGTGGGAGACAAAGCGGCGGCCAGCCGCGTCGCCCTGGAGTTCGCGGACTCTCCCCAGGGCGTCGCGTTCATTCGACACGGGGATCGGCTGCTGGCCGGACAACACGCCGTTGGCCAGGAAGCCGAGCCATCCCCGGCACGCCGCCGGGACGGCGAGACTGAGGGGCTGGCCGGCCCCGCACCCGTCCAGCCCGCCCCCGTCCGCCATGGCATCGATCTCACCTGAACATGGCCCGGGGCCGCCGCGGGAGGAGGCAGGTCGCGGCCGGTCCGTCGGCCCGGTGCGCCGCACCGCACCGGGTATTCATACGGTCACTTGCCATCTGGCGTAATCTGTTTGCCAGATGGAAGGAGGTGTCCATGTCCGAGTCCATGGAAAAAGTGCTTGAGTACCTGGGCGAGCGGGACGCGAAGCCCGTCGCGACCGGGAAGAAGGCAGCCGGGTCGGCCGCAGCCGCAGCCGCCCGCCGCAAGGCCACGGGCAAGCGTGGCGTCGCGGACTTGGCCAGCCGGCGTGACGCGCGAGGCGCCGCCGCCATCGCGCCGGAGACGGACGGCCTGGTGGTCCGCTACGCCCCCCAGATCCGGAATCGGGCGGTGGACGTGCTCGCCAAGCGGCTGGCGGTGCCGGCGGAGCGGGTGCTGCATGTCTCGGCCATTCCGCCGCGCACCTTCCACCGTCGCCAGCAGCTCGACCAGACGCTGAGCCCCAGCGAGTCCGATCGCGTCCTGCGCATCGCCCGCATCGCCAGCGAGGCCGAGCGCGTGTTCGGTAGCCCGGACAAGTCCTCGCGCTGGCTGTCCACGGCGCATCCCGTCCTCGGCGCGACGCCCCTCGACCTGCTGGGCACCGATGCCGGCACGCAGGACGTGGAGGAAGAGCTGGGGCGGATCGAACACGGCATCTTCGCCTGAGCATGCGCGTCTACCGGATCTGCCGGGCGGAGCACGTGGCCACCTCGCTGACCGGGATCGGCGCCGCAAGCTACCCGGGCCGGTGGAATTCCAAGGGCGTGCACCTGGTGTACACCGCCGGCTCCCACTCGCTGGCGCTGCTCGAGATGCTGGTGCACGTGAACACCCTGCGCGACATGCCGGACAACCTGCGCCTGCTGTCCTACGACCTCCCCGACGCCTGCGTCCACGACCTGGAACCGGCGCTGTGGCCCGCGGGTTGGGGCCGGCTGCCCTACAGCCAGGCGGTCCGCCGCGTGGGCGACGAGTTCATCCACGCAGGCACGCATCTGGCCTTACGCGTGCCGAGCGCGATCGTGCCCGGCGAATCCAACCTGCTCATCAATCCCCGGCATGCGGACATCGCGCGGGCGACGGAGGTTGGCAATACGGCGTTGGCGCCGGATCCGCGGCTGTTCGGGTAACGGGCCAGGCGCCGCTCCCCCGCCCTACGGATCAGTTGCACCACTGCCGCTCGCGAGGTTCGCCATCGTTGTCGCCGCCCATCTGCGTGTTCGGACAGTTGCGCAGAAAGAGCTCCGCCTCCGCGCACGAAGTCATCCGCGAGCAATGGGTGCGACCATGGCAGCGGAATGTGGCGGGAAGGCGGCAACGGCAGGCGCGACGATCTGCGGAGCCATCCTGGAAGGGCCCCAAGGGGGATCACCCGCCGGCGCCCTCGCTGGCGTCGGCTGGACCGCGGGCACCTCGGCGCGGCCGGCCATACGGCTCTTGTACTGATCGAAGCCCACGAGGGCGACGACACCCACGCCAATCAGCATCGGCAAGCTTGTGAGCTTCACGGAAGCCTCCGGACCTTCGTTGATATCACTGCATGCGTGCCCGGATTCGACACGCAACTCGTCCACCCGGCCCATGTCGTATGCCATGGCCTGGACGAGACAGGGTGGACCCGCGCCCACTCCCAAAAGGACCTTCCAAAAATTGTCTCTGACACCATTTCGCTTTTACGGATGCGACGGGCGAACGCCGGGTGCCCATGCGGCATTCGCCGCGCCTCAGTCGCCGAGGTAGAAGCCGATCGGGATGAGCTCGACCGCCCAGCCCCCTTCCTCGCCCAGCGTGGCGGCCGGATGCATGGAGGCGAGGCGCACCGCCTCATCGTGGCTCTCGGCCTCGATGACGAACAGGCCGCCCACTAGCTCCTTGGACTCGGTGTAGGGACCGTCGCTGAGCCGCACCTTGCCCGCGCCTGGCCGTAGCGTCGTCCACCTGTCCGGCTCGCCGAGCGACGCGGACACCAGCACCTTGCCGGTGGCGCGCATCTTCTCGTCCAGCACCGGACACTGGCTCACCAGGGCATCGAGGGCCTCCGGCGTCATCGCGGTGAACTTCTCGGGGCTGTAGTAGGCGAGGCCCAGGTATTTCATGAGAGATCTCTAGCGTGGTATTGCCCGAATGACGAAGCGGGTCGACGCATGTCGACACGGCCCCGGTGCTTGACCGATCGTTCAAGAACCCTCGGCATCGGCGGCGCACCAAGAATCGAGCGCATGACACCAGCTTGCTGGACAACTCTGAGCGATCACCTTGTGAGATCAACAATGACAGCGCTCACGTCGCAGATCATGGCTTCTTGGCTGGATCTAATTCCCTCCTTCCCCTTTAGCCCCGTTCTAACGACAAGGTCCGCAGTGCGGGCATCGTGGTTCATGGCCGCAAGTCCCTGGCACCTTTTCTTTGGCACCTTTTCTTTGCGTCTAAACCTGTTCCATCGCGGACCATCAGCCCCCGTCGCCCATACGTTCGCGCTCGTGTTCTGACCATACGCTTGGCGTGTACATTCGTACGATGCTGCTTGGCTCGACAACATCGATAAGTGCTTTGGGTTGACGAAGCTCCTCGCGCATCCTTAAAACACCTGAGACCACCACAAAGGAATACTCCGTCGCATGAACCGCAGGATCGACACTAAGCTTGACCGAGGAATAACGATCGCCCACGGACCAACTTTCCCTGCTGAGAAATAGCATATTCCGAGTCTGACCGCCGCCCAGGAAACCTGCTGTCCTGACGTACTTCCCATCGTAAGACGCAGGACTGGAAACGATCGCAGCTAAAGGGCGCTCACAAGGATACACTGAACTCGATTCCTCGCACTCCTTGAGGCTTCCCGACTTGGAACTCTGTCCGCAGCCAGAAACTATCAGGCCCAGGCAAACTCCGAGCACCTTGAACAAGTTCATCTCGGATCTCCAAGATCTTCAACGTAATCATGGACACTAGAATCGGCCGGCCCTACCCCATCCGCGCGTGCCGCCTCCGCGTCAAATCGCATTGCGCGGAACGACGGATATCCATAGAAAATGTACGAGTACTTTGCTCCGGAACCAATCGCCAGTTCGAAATCATATCGACTAAACCCGCCAACTTGTCCCGACGGATGTGTATGCATCTCTGAGCCCCCCGCCGGAACCTCTCCTAGCGAAACTCGGAAACCCACTCCATTGGCGAAGTCGCTCGGAAACTCCGACCTGACGACGCCGAGAATTCCGTTCGCCAGGGGACTACTAACGGCCCCGAACTCCAGCTGCAAGAATCTACTCACCTTTGCGAATCTCGCTCCGAAGAATCTCGCCGCTTTGTCAGTGGTCTTGAAACTGTTTCCGCCCTCCCTCTTGGCAAGGTTCCTATTGAATCTCGCAATCAGACCGTCTGCTGCTTTAGTGCGCCTATCGATTGACCAGCCTTGTTCTATCGCGGTCACTCCATATGAGCCACTACAACTAGAGCCGCCAAGTCGACTGCACGTGTTGGCGACACTCACACGGCCGTCGGGGTCTGTGAATCTGAACGGATTGCTGTTTGCATACCTGTATCTATTGAACATAGTTATCGGATTGCTCAGCGCCGTCACCGGATCCACACTCAAGAACATGCCCAGCTGTGGATCGTAGTAGCGCTGCTGCATGTACACCAGCCCCGTCGCCGCATCCTCCGTGTGCCCCGTATATCCCGGCCCGTCCCGCAGCGCGCGGTTTCCCACCCGCCCGTACGGTTCGTGCTCCGTCCGTTCGGTAACGTTCCGACTGGCATCCGTCACCACCACCGGACTCCCAAGTGCATCCGTGTGCTGGTACTTCACCGTCACTGCACCGCCTGCAGTCGGCAGTTCCCAGGTAGCCACCAGGCTATTGCCCAGATAGATGTTGTTGAAATGCTTCGCCGAACGGTTGTCGCGGTGGTAGTACAGCTTCCCGTCGGACCCGTATTGCTGGTAGTCGCACGCCGTCGGCGTGCAGCTCAGCACCCGCCGTCCGTGTCCGTCGTAGGCGTGCCACTCCTTGCCCACGCTGCGCCGCAGGCGATTGCCCAGGTCGAACTCGTACGCCTGGCCGCTTTTGTTCAGGACATTGCCCTGCACGTCGTAGCCCAGCCCGATCACCGTCGCCCCGCTGCAGCTGCCCGTCTTGATGTTGGTCAGGCGCCAGTTGTCGTCGTAGCAATAGTGGTGGTCGCGGGCCGCAAGGGTGGCAGTGGTTCCCACCTGCACCCGCGCGAGGTTGTCGAGCACGTCGTAGCTGTAGGTGGCCGTGCCGAACATCGGCGAGATCGCTTGCGTCAGCCGGTCCAGTGCGTCGTAGCTCATCGAGCGGTTACCGCGCTGGTTGCGGCCCGTGGCGGCATCGGTGATCGCCAGCACGTTGGCATGCTGATCATAGGCATACTCGTCCTGCAGGAACGCCGTACTGCCATAGGCGTCCTTGCTGGCCGCCGGCAGGCCGCGGGCGTTCTGCGTCAGGGTGTGGACGATGCCGTTGCCGTAGGTGAATTGCTTGATCGCGCCGTTGGGGTGGTAGCTCACCCCGGTCGCGTACGTGCCTGCCTTGCTCGGTTGGCCCAGGGCATTGGGCGCGTAGTCCACGGAATGTCCGCTGCCGTACACAAGGTTCGCCAGATGGCCGTTGGCGTTGTAGTTGCTTTGATGGAGATATACGGACGAAGCGATCTTCGTCGACTCGGAGGCCAGCAACCGGCGGCGATTGTAGCTGTAGGTGTTCTCCACCGGGATCACCTGCGGCTGTTCGGTGACGATCTTCGCCGGCAGACCGTCCGGTGTGTAGGTCCAAGCCTGGTTGCCCTTCCCGTCGGTGAAGGTCAGAGTCGTGAGGCGGCTGCGGGCGTCGTAGGCGCGCGAGGCCTTGCGCGCGTTGATCGCTGTCGTGTTGCCGGTGGCGTCGCAGACCGTGCCCGCCGGCAGGCCCGAGGCAGACCAGGTCAGGTTGCCTGCCGCGTCATAGCCCATCACCGTAGCGCCCGTCTCCGGCTCCGCGGACCCGCACAGCTCCTGGTTGCCGTTGTAGGCATAGGTCCGATCGACCCCCGTCCCGGCGGTGGGACTTGCGTTGTTGCTGCGCCGGATCTTGGTCGGCTTGCCGTAAGGGTCACGAGTGATGTGGGTGAAGGCACCCGCCGGATGGGTCACCTGGACAGGAAAGTCCGTGGCTGGCTGGTCCCAGGCCATATAGGCGGTCGTCGTCTTCTGGTTGCGCGGATTGGTGACCTCGATCCGGAAGCCTTCCAGGTACCGGGTGGTCGTGGTCAGCTGACCCGCACCTTCCCAGTCCTGCTTCACCTGAAGCGGTCGATTCAGGGCGTCGTAGGTGGTGTGGCCGCCCGTGAGCGTGGTGGCCGCGTAGTTGCTCAGGCTCGCCATCGGATAGGACTGGAATGCCTGCCGACCGGCCACGTCGTACCGGGTAACGGTGACGCTGCGGGTAGCACTGGCCGTGGTGGAGTTCGTGTTGTCGAAGGTTTCGACCACCACCGGGCGCCAGAGGGCATCGAGATAGGCGATCTTGTGGCCGGCGCCCGTCGCGATCGTTTGCTGCCAGTGACCCGCCGGCAGACCGTACTTGGCGGCGGTGCTCTTGGCGAAGGCGGCCGTGGTCGCCGCCCACGTGGTGGTGTTGCAGGTGTTGGCCGCCGCTTCGGACGGATAGGTGATGCTCGTGATCCGCCCCATTGCATCATAGGCGTAGCACGTCCTGGACCCGGTCTCGTCAGTGACCGAGGTGAGCCAGCCGTTGTTGGCGACGACGGCCGTTTGCGTTGCGCCGGAGGTGGCTTCGGGCGTTGCCGGATATTTGATCGATTGCGGAATGCCGCGCTTCCAGTTGGAAGGCGTGATCAGATTGCCGTTGCCGTCGGCGACCGTCTTCACTGTCCCGCGCTGGCCGCTGTCCACCGCCGCGGAGGTGTCCCAAGCCAGGGTCTGGACAATCTTGTTGAACTGTCGGCTGACCGTCGGCACAGCCCAGGTCTGGTCGTATGTCGTCTCGGACATCACCGAAGTCGCGCTGCCATTGCAGGATTCAGCAACAGCCGGCGCCGGCACGGCTGCGAAGCAAGTCCGGGACTTTTCCTGGCCGATGACCCATTTGCCAAGATTGTCCTCGTAGGCAATCGTCTCGGTACGACTGTAGGTCTGGGCCTGTACGGCGAACGGCAGGCAGGCCAGCAACATGGCGGCGAGGTAACGGCTGCGTGTCGAATGCCGGTTCATTCGCCTTCTCCTTGCACCGTGCCCTCATCCAGGAGCGGCAGGCTCTCGATGGTGCCCTGCGCGACCACCACGGTCTTCGTGGTGGAGTAGTTGCCGCAACCGCTGCCGTTGCAGGCTTTTACTCGATAGATGTAGTTGCCCGCGGTGTAGTGCTCGGACTGTATGCTGAGGGCGGCGCCGGTGTAGGCGGCAGTGACCGTGCCATTGAATGTGTACTCGAGCAGGTACTGGGTCGCGCCGCTCACAGCCGACCAACTGACGTTGAACAGGACGCCCCGCCGTACCTGCGAAGGCGCGGACAAAGTCGGAACACCAAGCGCTACCACCGAAACGACTGTGGTGGTCAGTCCCGAGTAGGCGCTGCATCCTGAAGTGTTGCAGGCGCGGACGCGGTACTGATAGCTGCCTGCGGCCTGGCCACTCAGAGCCTTGCTAGTGCCGGCGTTGTGAGTTGTGGTCCAGGCACCACCGTCCTTGCGCTGATCCAGCTGGTAAGTCGCAGCTCCGGCAACCGCTGTCCAGCTGACCGTGTACGCGCCCGTCGTATTGCTTGCCGGTGACGTCAACGTCGGCACCTGCTCCGGCGCCAGGGTCACGACGGTGGTTTTTGTTGCCGACCAGGCAGAGCAACCGGCCGCATTGCATGCACGGACCTGGTAGCTCCAGCTGCCGTGCGCGTTGCCGACGACCGTGGCCGTGGTGGCACCGGCGTTGTGGATCGTGCTCCATGCGCCGCTATCCAGGCGCTGGCGAAGTTCGTAGGCGCTGGTGGATGCGACACTGGTCCAGCTGAGCGCGTAGTTGCCGGTGGAACTGGCGGCCGGCGCCGTGAGCGTGGGTACCGAAGCAGGCGGCAGGACCGGGCCCGTCCCGCCGGTTGAAACCATGGACGTCCGCTTGATCCGCACCGGGCGTGCAAGGGTGTCGAAGCAGAAGATGCCGGTGGTCACACACCCCTTCTCGACTTCCCAGACGAACGCAGCGCCATCCTGCAGAGTTTCTGTCTTGATCAAGGGGCGCGTGTACTCGGCGATGAAACCCGCGCCACGCGGCTGGGGACTGGTACCGATCCTGGCCGGATACGGCTGTCCGCTCGTGGCGTAGTTGTAGGTATGCAGGACGGACTTATGCAAATCGCTTGCGCTAGTCCCGACGGTATGGGCGAGCAGCTTGCCCTCGTTGTAGCGATAGCTGCTACCGAACAGGTAACGCTCCCAGCGTCCCCCTGGCCCCTGGACGACCATGTCGCGGGTACCCGCACAACTATCGCTCAGACAGATCGGATCTGCACAGGTCGTGGTCTGGCAGATCGGCAGGGAATGTTCCGGCGGATACTGCCAGCTCGAGTGGCTGTTGATAAGGTAGGTCCACTGCATCGGAGCAACGCCGACCCCCTGGATCTGCTTGTTCTTGATGACAAGCGACGTCCAGCTGACTGGAAATACGGGGAAGTCGTCTCGCGTATCGTTGCTCGGCGTACCGGGCGGCTGATAGTTCCTGCACAGACCTGGCACATTGGTGCGTCCAAGCCAGCTGGGGCCCACCACGAACGTTGCCGACGCTCCGGAAGGATGGGTGACAGTCCCAGTGAAGTCCTGGGGAAAGTACAGGGTTGGACTGAAGCAACTGCGCATGTCATTGGGATCGCTCGACTTCGCAATGACAGCATTGGCGAGCGCGGCAAGGCCGAGGGTCCACTGACTGCCGTCAGGCTGAGTCACTTGCGTCAGGCTTCCGGCCGCGTAGGTGTACGTCCAGGTCCGAGATCCGTCACTGACCGACGACACATATCCGCTGCTGTTGTATGCCAATGACAGGCTGCGGCCGTCGTTGGCGGCAATGGCTGTCAACCGCACCGGCTGGTTGTAACTGTTGCTGTAAGAATAGGTGACCCAGTTGCCGAATCGATCCTCAACGCGAGTCGCGAAGAGGATGTTCTTTTTCCTTGAAATTGTGAGCGGAGGTGGCGGGCTTGGCGTTCGGTTCACCCTGTAGGACGGCTCCGCGTACTGGGCCATGTGGTCGAGCCAGTATTTGTTGCCATTGCTGTCGATTGCCAGGAATCCCTGTCCAGTCCCATTCTTGATGGTGGACAGGCAGCTGAAGTAGGTGTTCCCCTCCGTCACCCAGCCATAGGGTCCGCCCGCAGTCGGCTTGGGCCGGACGACGTTGGCCTGCAGCATCTCGCCACCGCCCGGCAGTTCCGCCATGTTTCCCGCCCAGTACTCGTCGCCGGGGATCGAGCCGCCATTGACTGCGGGCGGTACGGCCTGACTGCAGCGATTGTCATGCCAGGTCGTCGCGAACACTCCGTGGACATGCGGGATATCGATCGCCCAGTCGGCAAACGGACCACGCGCCGCCGTGCCGTAGTGCTCGCGGTCGTAGATCGCCATCTTCCGCGAAATCGCCACAGGCAGGTTGTTGTTGCCCGGGATCGACACGTCCGTTGTCGAGAACGACAGGGCGCCGGTGTACATGTCGATCTGCTCGCCGAACATGCTGCTGGTATCCAAGGGAGCGATCGTGCGGCCCCTTTCCACCAACCGATCGTATTCCTGCCAAGGCAAGTTGCCCTGCGCCGCGGCAGAAAACGAAGCCATGCACAGCAACGCGAAGACATAGCGAGCGGATCTGATCACCCCAGACTCCTTTCCTTGGAAAAACATGGTCTACCGCATGGAATACCGGTATTTGCCGATCGTCAGCGCACTTACGGAAGAAATAGCAAGCAGGGTCGTGGCGACGTGCGCCCGCACCCTGGCCGCACATCACGGTGATCCGAATGGAGAAGGGGCTTTTCGATCAGTGCGTCTGCATCGGCAGCCGATGTCATGTCATTCCTTTGAAGCGCTGCTGTCCTGGCCTACCACACGCCCATCGATCAACTGGCGTAGATGTGCGCCACGAGCCACCGCCGGGCCAGGCGTGTACACGCCCTGATCGGAGATCTCGTAGTCAACTGTAGGCACCCCTGACGCGCTTCTTACTCCCGCCGGCGGGACAAGTCAATCACGGCTCAGCGCCTACGGCCCACTCACGCTTGTCCCCAGCCCTTCTCCGGACAACAACGGCTGGTGCGCCGGCATGCGTACCGACATGCGCAGCCCGTTAGGTCAGCCCCGACAGCACCGCCCACCTTGCGACGGACGAAGCGATGCGCAGCCAACGGCACGTCCTCGGGGCACGATGCGCGTCGTCCTCGCTGTTCGACCGACTGGTGCTTGCACGCCGACTACACCCGTGCGCCAGTGCTGCAGATGGCTCGAATTCTCGTGCTCGGCGGTGCCACGGGCTTCAGCCTTGTTCCCGATTGATAGCCGCCACTTGTCGTAGGACGTGCCCGCACATGCGGTATCCGCCCGAGGCGGGTTCCATTTCTGCTCGGGCTTGATGCAGGAAGAGCCCTGAGTTGCCGCTTCTAGGCTGGCAGCGTGCCTACAGGTTGATCACGCATGGCCTAAACCTTGACCCACATCCCAGAACCGAATCGCCAAAGCCATCAGGTTGGAACTCGGCATTCGCGGACAGGGAGGGTCCGCCATGAGCGCATTCCACACCAAGAGCGTGCAGTTGCAGGATCGAGTACGACTGGCGCTGCGATCGGGGCGCTACCTGCCGGGCGACCGGATCGATCCGGCCTCGCTGGCCGACGAGTTCAACACCAGCCTCATGCCGGTGCGCCTCGCGCTGGAGCGGCTCGTCGGCGAAGGCGTCCTCGAGCATCACGCCCGGGGTGGCGTCTACCTGCCGCTACCCCTCGAGATCGAGCTGCGCGATGCGTACGACTGGATGCAGCGCCTGCTGCTGATGGCCTGCGATGTCGGCATCGTGGTCAAGGTACCAGGCGGCGTCCGGCAGCCGCAGATCGCCTCGAATGACGACGACCTGGTCGAGGCGACCTGGCAGCTGTTCGACGCCATCGCCCACGCCACTGCGCATACCTGCCTGTACAGGGCCGTGAGGCGTACGAACGACCATCTCGCCCCGATCCGGCGGGCCAAGCCGGGCTTGGTCGACGACGCCTTCGAGGAGCTTGTCGCGCTGAACCGACACTGGCAGCAGCGCGATATCCCCAACCTGCGGTCGGCACTGCACGACTACCACGAACGCCGCAAGGACATGGTCCCGTGCATTGCGGTGACGCTCAAGCAGCTGCACCAGCACCGGCAGTAGCAGCGAGCCACGGATCCGCCCGGCATATCGGCAACGGACGTCACAGTTGCAGATAATTAAACGATGATCATCCAAAGATCATTTGAAGATCATCAAATCCGCCTCCTACGCTGAAGCGGTCATGGATCCCCATGACGCAGACGAAGGAGACAGAGATGAAGAAGTCCAATGAGACAGCCGCTGGTCACGAGACTGGCGATGATGTCGTCCTCCTCGGTACCGCAAGCATCGCCACGAAGGGCCCCGGCGCCGGCAAGGAGCCGGTCGGCGATGGGGAACCGCCGGGCATTGCTGGAATCTCCGAGGAGTAGCCAGAACAGGGACGCGCCACATGGCGCGTCCCTCTCGCTGGCGCGGGTCATGCACGTTCACCTTCGCAAAGATCTTTCGTACTGCCTGGCGGGCGGCCGGATCATCTTTCTGGATGTCCGGCGCGACTGCTACTTCAGGTTGTCGCACGAACTGGAACGAAAGTTCCTGTCCTGCATGAAGGCCGGAGCAGCGTCCGAAGCCGACGCTGCCGCGCTTGTCGAAAGCAACATCGTTACTGGTGATCCGAGATTCGCAGGAACAACCCGGCAGCTTCCTGGCAGCCCCTCTCGAAGCGCTCTGGAACAGCCTGCAAGCACCACCACACTGACGCCGGGCGTTATGGCAGACGTCTTCTGTGCCGTCGTGATGACACGTCTGCAGCTAAGAATCCGCAAGCTGTACGACGTACTGACGGAGCTGGCTGCCTACCGTGAACGCCGAGCACCAGGAGCCGGGGGCGCCCTGAGCGGAACGGAGATGACACGCCTGCTAGAGGAAGCCGCCCTTTTCAGGCGAGCCCGTCGTTACGTGCCCGTCGAGCCACGCTGCTTGCTCGACTCCCTATCGCTGACGAGGTACCTCGCAGGGCGTGGCCTGCATGCGTGCACGGTGTTTGGGGTAATAGGAGACCCATTCGCCGCCCATTGCTGGGTGCAGGCTGAAGACCTCGCGCTGAACGAGACAGTCGGCGATGCCGAATCCTTCGCTCCTATCCTGGCGATCTGATGAGCGTCGACTATCTGATCCTGCTCGACGAAGCCGGCCACCCTTCCCGGATGGATCCGCTCGCCATACGGCGGTCCGGCTTGCGCGAGATCGACTTCCACGCATCTCCGCCCCATCGAGTGCGTGTGTTCGTGGGCCAGCGAACCCCCATGGTACCGGTCCCTGGGCTCGGCGTAATTGTGGGGCATGTGTTCGATGAGGAAGGCACCCCCATCACCAATGGGCCGGCGCTCGCGCGCGCGACAAGCGGCACCCGGCTGGAACAGTCAATACTTGGCCGCCTCTGGGGCGAATATGTGCTGATCCACACCTCAGCTGAGGAGCCGGACGTCACGCGAGTAACCCGCGACCCATCTGGCGGCATTCCGTGCATTTTCAGGATCCGCCGAGACGAAGGATTCATTACATCCAGCATCAGCCTGGCAGAAGCGCTGGATCTGTACCGCCGGGACGTCGACTGGACTGCGATTGAGCACCGCCTGTCATATCCGTATCGGCGAGCGGAACGCACGGCACTGGTAGATGTCCAGGAACTCCTGCCGGGGTGCACTCTTACCCTGCGCGCAGCGAACGTGGATGTGACCGTGTCGTGGTCGCCCTGGGAGTACACCACGGACGGCCGATATAGCCATCCTCGCGAGGCAGCCGCGGGCGTCCGTCGGGCCGTGGCGACGGCAGTTGGCGCCTGGGCCGAGATCGATCGGGATGTACTGGTAGAACTTTCCGGTGGCCTCGACTCCTCGATCGTCGCAGCGTGTTTGCGCGATACGAGTGCACGCGTAACGTGCTGCACGATCATGGCGCCGGTTCGAGGTACGGACGAGCGGCTCTATGCCCGGCAGATGGCCGACCAGCTTGGCGTAGACCTTCATACCATCCAGATTGACTTCGAGGATGCCCGCTACGACTTCCCCATTTCACGGAACGCCGTCGTGCCAGGCATGGGGATCCTGCACTACGCGGTCGATCGTGCCATGGACAGGGCGGGCGTAAGCCACAACCCGAACAGCTACTTCTCCGGCGCTGGCGGTGACGCCATCTTCTGCTACCTCAAGGGTGCATCGCCAGCAGCGGACGCGTTTCGGGAGGGCGGCACGATGGCGGGCCTCGGCGCTGTCCGGGACCTCGCCGACCTCCATGGCTGCACGATGTGGAAGGCTGGCCGGCTGACGCTCAAGAAACTGCGGCGTGGTGCCAAGTCGCCGCACAAGGCAGACAGCACTTTCCTGGATGCCGGCGCTATCACTGATTGGCCGGAGCCACATCCCTGGTTGGAAGCGCCTTCCCATGTGCTTCCCGGTGACCGCGAGAAGGTCTTCGGACTGGTCGGCACGCAATCGTATCGGGACGGCATGATGCGCACGGACTCCCGTCCCATGCGCTATCCGCTACTGAGTCAACCCGTCCTGCAGACCTGCCTCAACGTGCCAACCTGGATGTGGATAGCCGAGGGACGGAATCGCGCCGTTGCCCGCGACGCGTTCGCCGATCGCCTACCCGCCGACATCCTGCACCGCAGGAGCAAAGGTACCTACGTTGCCTATTGCGCGGCGCTCTACAACCGGACGAAGGGCGGCATGCTGGATTTCCTGGCAACCGGCCAGATCCACGCGCGTGGTTTGCTCGACCTGCCCGCCCTGGAGCGCTTCGTCCGCGCCGACCTTCCGCCAGAGGATCAATCGTTCATGCGGATCATGGATCTGTGCATGATCGAGAACTGGGTACGACAGCAGCGCTAGTCGCCTTCCACGGAATCTGGAGGCCGTCTTCGTACGGCGCCTCGTATCTCCCGCCAGTGGGCGTACTGCGCTGCCCAAGAGGGGTGCGTGTCCTCATGGCCTTGCAGCCAGAACCGGAACCAGGCCAGATTTCGGCGATAGACAGCCAGTTTGTGTCGCGGCTGGACCTTGATATGCGGCTCGTTCGGAAACACGTAGGCGTCGGCGCGTCCCGCTTGGAGTAGTGGCAAGGCGTAGTCCAGCGCCATCAGGTACTCCTGCTCGGCCAGCTGGAACAGGATCGGCGCCCGAATGCGATCGAGATTGTATGCCGGCGAGATCATGCGCCAACGTTCGGGCGTTTCCGTCGGGGCACCCAGCTGCCACAGCCGGTCGACGGATTCTCGAAAACCCGGCCGCAGGCTGTTGAACAGGTACCACGTCGGCGTAATGGACGGCGACGCAGACGAGACGGCAGTCAGCAAGTCTGACTGCATCGCAGTCCACATGGCGGCCTCATTGCCGTAGCTGAGGCCACCCATGCCGACCCGGCTGCCGTCGATTCTGCCTTCGCCTGCTAGCTGTTCAACGACACTCTCGACCGCCAGCAGCCCTTGCCCGTAGTGCTCGGTGATATCAGTTCGCTGACCTGGCAACCCGTTGATGCACAACGCAGAGATTCCCACCTCGGCCAAGGTTGCCAGCGGCCATTCGTCTCCAACTCCGCCGCGCAGGAATCCTTCACAGGTGTAGAACGTCACGAACAGCGGCGGCGCGGGTGCCCCTGGCCGGAAAGCGTCGAAGAGATAGCCACTGAACATGCGGCCACGGCTGTCCTTCCAGCGGATCAGGGTGGCTGTTGCCGTGGCCTCCATATCCGCAGCGAGGGCCGCGTTGGGGTCGAAAAGAACGTGGCGCTCGCCAGCTTCCAGATCGATCCGCTCCAACCGCGGCGGTCGGTCCGCCTCGGCGCTAACGCATACCAGAGTTCCGAAGGTCGACGCGCAGGGGATGTCCCGCGGCCGCTGGCTGCTGCCTTCCAACAGGCCTCGGGAATCGACGATCCGGCGGACGGCTCCCGTCACGACGTTCCAGCTTCGTATCGAGCGGGCCCGGCCATGATCGCGGTCCACCACCGTGAACAGCACCTCGTCACTGCGTGGCCGCCATTGAACGTCGAAGATCGCCACGCCCTTGCACAGCTCGTCCCGGCACCGGACAAGTGGCCCCCGCCCGCTCGCTCGTTGCACAGCCAGTTCCACGTCCGGCTTGTTCACCAGGTCCGGCGCGGATCCTGTCCGCGTCAGGGTGGCGATGCGGCCGTCGTCTGGATGCACTGCCATACGCCACGGCTCCGGGTGCAGGGTGGCACCCGCACCGCCGCGTCCTGCTGGGGGGCGCTCCGAAGGACGCCCTTCCCGCCCGGTCGACCCGTCCGCCTCCACGATCTTCCAGCGGTCCGGTACCTCTGCCAGCAGTGGGCCGGTCGAGAACCAGTCGCCCACGAAGCGCTGCGTTGCGGGCCGACCTTCGAGCTGGCTCGAGCGGAACAGTCCCGCTCCGACGAAGACCTGCTGATCCAGGCGAATTCCCTGATCGTGCTCCTCGCGCTCCGCGCGGATCACCTCCTCACGCGTCGCGCCCACGCTGTAGACCACGGCCCCGCCGTCGTGGACCAAGGTGAAATCACGCACATCCGCCACATCACCGGTGACCGCATGTGCATCAGATCCGTCCGCAGCCGCACGCCATACCGCAACCGCGCCATCGATCAGCGCACGGTAGTAGATCCACCGACCGTCCGGCGACCAGAGCGCCGGCGCCGGCTTGACCACACCGCTCGCGTACTCCCGCAACGGAATACCGCCATCAGCCACCCGCAGCGGCTGCGACCGGCCGTCCAGTCGCTGCACGTACCAGGCCGTGTCGTAGCGATTGTGCTCAACGCTTGCCTGCTCCAGCCGGAAGGCAACGCGGCGCCCGTCCGGCGAGATCACTGGATTGCCGATATCGACGACTTCCAACAGCCGCCGCGGCGAGATCGTCTGCCCGTGCGCCGCGCCCGCCAGCGCGCCGACCAAGGAGGCGCCCAGCATGGCGGCGCACCCCACCCTTGCACGCGCCGTCACCACGACTTCGCGACCGAAGCCCCGACGTAGCGACCGATCGCAGAGTAGTTGGTGGAATCGAAGGGAACATGCATTGCCGAGACGGTGGTATAGAGCGGCGGCGGCCGGTTGAACAGGTTCTGCACCGACATCTCGAATGCCAGCCCCGACCAGGGGCCACCACGCGCGCCGGTGTCGTAGCGCAATGTCGCGTCGGCGGTCACGAACGACGCGGTTCTCTCCGTGCGGCCCGCGACCAGCTGGCTGGTGACACCGCCCGTGTAGTTGGCGAAGCCGGAGGCACTCAAGCCGCCCTGGGTCCATACGGCGCCGACGCGCGCCCGGTACTTCGCCGGGTTGAAGATCATCCCTGCAAGGTCATGGAAGCCCTGGCCGGGGCTGTTCTGCTGTTCACTGCTCAGCCGGCTTGCCGAACCGCGCAAGGTCAGCCGTCCCGGACCCGCATCGAGCCGGTACGATCCCGACAGATCGAGGCCGCGGACACGCTGCCGCGCCACATTGATGAACTGATTGCGGACGATGGCGACAACGTCGGCGGGGTCATAGTCGGCGCCGGTGTAGTTCAGGAACTCGTCGAAGCCGGCCAACAGCGCAGCCTGCTGCTCGGGCGTCGGCCCATACTGGACGAACTCGGCAAAGTTCGGATTGCTCAGCGCCTGCCGGTTCGTCGCGACCGGCTGCATCACCCGATCGTCGTACTCGACCGCAAACCATGTCAGTTCGCCCTCCAGGCCCGGCAGCGACTCCGGATGGAACGCCAGCGAGGCCGTCCGCGTGCGGGCCCGCTCGGGTTTGAGTTCGGGGTTGCTTCCCGTGGAGAACAACACGGTTGCATCCGACGGGTAGTCTATTCCGCCAGACATGGCCGCGGTATAGAGGAACGCCCTGCGCCCCGACGACTGCTGGTACAGCGTCGGCGCCTTGAACGATTCGCCCCATGACAGCTTGACCGACAACGCCGGCACCGGGTCGTAGATCAGACCCAGTTTCGGCGTGGTGACATGCCCAAAGGCATCATGATCTTCGGCGCGCACGGCTGCGCTGGCCATCAGGCGGTGGACACCGCGCATGCCCAGGGCAGGCGAAACAAACGGCAGGCTCAGTTCCGCATAGCCGTAGCGGGCGCGCCCCTCTCCGGGAGTGCGGTCACCGACCAGGTACGACTCCGACCGGTATCCGGCCGTTCTCGACCCCACGCCGATCGCCATGCGTGCATCGCCGCCCTGCAGGGCGAACAACGGGCCCTCGGCCCCGAACTCGTAGGACCGACTGTCGTTGCAGTAGCAGCCGTGGCTGCGGAACGTCGCAATCTCACCGGCTACTTCATGCGTGCGGAACACGTACTCGTTCTTCGAGTAGCTGGCGCTCGCCGTCAGCGTCCAGTCGCTCGGCAGCGAGAACGTGATACTGGGCAGGAACCCCCAGATCGTGGTGGTGGGCAGCGCGCGATAGTGGAACGCGCCGTAGTCGATGTACTGGGTCTGGTCGCGCCTGGAATGCAAAGCGTCCACCTGCAAACTGAGTGTGTCACCCAGTGACTGGTGGAAGCTGACCAAGCCCGCAGACGCATCGATACCTGGATAGAGCGTCGTCGGGTCGCCCAGCCTGTCGGTGTAGTCCCGCTGGTCCACGAAGATCGGATCAGCCGAAGACCTGGTCAATGTCGCAATCAGGCCGCCACTCGCCCAGGTGGCCCCGGCCGTCGCGAAGACCTCGCGTGTCGTCGGCCCCCCGTCGCTGGAATCCGCGTAACGCGCCCCCACGGTTGCACCGTCGAAATCGCGCTTGAGGATGATGTTCACAACGCCGCCGACGGCATCCGAACCGTAAAGCGCCGAGGCCCCATCCGGCACGATCTCGACCCGGTCAACCGCCCCGACTGGAATGGCGCTGATATCCACGGCCTGCCCGATGCCATCGTAGGACAGGCGCCTTCCGTTCAACAGCGTCAGCGTCGCATCCGGACCGAGGCCGCGCAGGTTGACCGCAGAGCCTCCCGTGAAGTTCTGGTTGGCCGAACCGCCTGCGACTGCGCCGCTGGCGACCCCGGGGTTCTGCCCGCCGCTGAAGTTCTGCGGCACGCTGCGGATCACTTCGCCCAGATCGGTGAAGCCTTCCTCGCGGATGTGTTCGGCGCCGATGGTGATCACCGGCGAGGGCGAGGTGCCGCCGCGGATGCGGGTGCCGGTGACGGTGATCTGCTCCAGCTCTGTCGCTGTTGGCGCCTGCGGCGAATGCTGAGACGGCGCTTGATCTTGCCGGGAGGCCGAAGCTGGAGGCGTGTCGCGCACGTCTGTGCGCTCGGCATCCTGTGCGTCTTGGTCGACTGTGCTCGCGGCTTTCGGCGCTTGTTGAGCTGCGACGCCGAAGGACGGCAGGAGCGACAGAAGTGCGGCACTGAGGACGCCTTGGACCAGCCTGCCCTCCACTCGATCCAGCGGGGTAGGTGTGCCTCGTCGAAGACAGCGCGCTCCAGCCAGCCAAGTCATGCCCATGGCAAACGAAGCGATGGAAACGGCACCGCAGAAGATCCTTGCATTCATGCTCATCCGTAGTTCCCTCATGATCGGCGTACCTCGAGCCGTGACTTGACAACGAACTCGAACGGACAGCAGCCAGCCGCCACCGTCCACACCTTGGATCGATCCACTCTTACCCATAGCGGCGCGCTCCCCTTCAGAAACCGCTTGGCAAAAGGCCGCATGCCTACGATAAACGTAGCGTTGTTAATACTACGTATTACGTAGTATCGGTGTCAACCGTCTGTCCGGAACCTTCTGCCCATCGGAACCGGATGGGCACGCATGGCCAAGGAGCCGGGCAACATCTACGGACGGCGTCTACGCGAGGCCCGGGAGAGCTATGACTACTCTCAGCCTGAGTTGGGCGTTGCGGCCGGGCTTGACGAATCCGTGGCGAGCCCCCGCATCAGCCGATACGAAACTGGCGAGAACGAGGCAAAGGAGGGAATGAAGCTTCGGCTCGCCAGAGTGTTGGCGCTGCCACTTTCCTACTTCCACATCGAAGATGACGAAGAGGCGCGTCGTGTACTTGCGGACTGCCGGAGCGAGAAGCCTGTGCAGAAGCTACAAGAGATCCGCCGTATTCGACAGAAGCTGAAAGACGCGAGAGGTTGAACTCTCACGCCGGCGATAGGCTGTCGCGCTACAAGTGAGCTGCTTGCACAGTCACCACGGGACGCACAGCCTCCCGAGTGGGCGATGGCTGCCCCGATGCGCGCCGAGGCAGCTTCCCGCGTTCGATGCGCACATTGGCAAGGGCGACATGGCCCTCTGGGCGCGTTTCCGCTATCTACGTTTAACGTAGTATCCGAGCCGAGCGCGCATCTGGATGCTTCCACACATGGAAGCCGAAGACGCGCGTAAACATGGTTGAGAAGGGCTCGCTCCCTATCTACAGCCGTCGGCTCCGTGAGGCTCGCGAAGCTCACGGCATCTCTCAGCGCAGCTTGGGTATCGCTGCCGGTCTGGACGAGTTCGTTGCCAGCACGCGTGTCAATCGCTATGAAACCGGCGTACACCAGCCTGATCTTCAGACCCTGCAACACCTTGCCAGGGTCCTTAGTTTGCCCGTGGCCTATTTCTATGCTGAGGATGACGAGCTGGCAAAGCTAATTGCAGAGTTCAAGAACAACAAGCGCAAACGCTAGTCACTAGTGTGCGGGAGTTGCGGGGAGATCCCGACCCCTCGCGCTTTGGGTGAAAGGTCTTTGGCAATAGCCGGACACAGATCCGAATGCGCCATAGGTGAAGAAGTCCACCGCCTTCTTGTTCCACGCTTCAATCACGATTCGGAAAACTCCTACTCAGAGTTGCGGCACGTCCTGATAGCGACACGGTGCCTGGCACGGCAAAATGATCGTGCCCCGGAAGCATCGCCTCGCGCCGCAACGGGCGCCGCTCTGCAATGAAAAGGAGGCCGCTGCCTTGAGCAAGCGGCAAAGCTGGGCCAGGGTACTTTTTCGAGCATCATCATTGCTGCGTGCTTGAATGCGAAACGCTCAGTGACATGATCGGTCGCGCTAACTCCCTTACCTTTTGAGCTAAGCAGTAGCACACTCATAACTCTTCTGGACCAGGGAGCGGTCATGCTAATCCTCTCGCGCCGAGACGGCGAAGTGATCCAAATCGGTGATGGCGTCCGATTGCTAATTAGTTCTGTCAGTGACGGCAAGGCACGAATCGGAATCGAAGCCCCTCCTGACGTTCTCGTCTTGCGGGAAGAGTTGCTTCCCAGCCCAGAAGACCAGAGCGCTGCCCCCTCCTCCAGCCACAGCTCCAATAGAGCTTCAGTCTTCACGACGAGCGGGACAGGAGGGTGAGTGTTAGCTCCTTGCTTGGGGACAGATCGTGATGCTTCTATTTCCTTTTCCGTAGCTTCGTCTGGTGCGACAGACTGCTAGCGGCCAACAGCGGACATCAGCTACGGCTTCGCACCAGATGCGAAACGCTGCAGCTAGGCTCGCCATAGCTGGCCGCCTGTGCGTCAGGGGTCGACCAGGTCCACCCGCCGCAGGAACGGATTGCCGTAGAGCGTCATCGCCAGCGCATCGCGCGGCGCGTTCCCCATCTGCGCACCGACAGCGCGATTGCCCGCGGCATTGGCATCGATCAGCGCCGCGCCGGCTTCCCATTGGGTGAGGAACGCCGGCAGCCAATGCGACGGCACGCGTGAATCCAGTGGCCACGGCGAGGCGATGACCGCCGCGCTGCCGCGATCGAGCAATTGCTTGGGCAAGCCCACGGTGGTGCTTGCGACCGGATGCTCATCCTGTCGGCCACCACTGCACACGAACAAGACAACAACGCCGGCGCCCTCAAGAGCGCGAGCGAGTGCCAGCGCACTCACCCGCAATTGCGCTTCATCGGACACAACCTTGAAGAAGCGGTTGTCGTCCGCTAGTCCGCCGTGGGCCGCGACGATGGCCAGCTGTGCACCCTTGAGCTGCTCGGGGAGCTGCGCGCCTGTCTGTAGCGCAACGCCGTGCTGTTCGAGCACGTCCGCCACACGGTCAGCTACCGTCGCCAATGTTCCGTTCCTATTTCCTTCCACGGCGGTTGAGATCCACGCAGCGGACGGTGCGAAAGGCCTACGTGGAGCTGACGTGGCAGCTCTGAGCCAAGTTAGTGATGGCGCCACAGCAACCGCGGCCCCGCTTCCGAGCAGCTCGCCATCGATCAACAACAACTGCGGAGGCAGACGCTGCAAGCGGGTATCGAGAACGAAGACGACCCGATCCCCTACCCCTTGAGACAGGCCCAGCTCGCGCATGCTCGTATAGAAGAGATTGGGCTCATTGATGTCGAGCCCGTACTCGTAGGGAAAGCGGAGCGACCAAGCGTGGAGTCCGCGCCGCGAGAACGTGGCATCTTCTCGATGCACCTCGAGCGTGCCCGCTTCGGCGCTCACCCGGACGAGCCGGTCGGCGCTGTCGAAGGCCAGCACCTCGATGCGCAGCCCCTGACACGAAAGATCTCTTAATGTCGTCGCCGGCTCCTCGATGGCCGCCGGCAGCCGACCGCCTTCAGCGGGCCCGGGCACCGCAATTGCATGATCGGTCGTCAACTCGGCCGCGAAGCTCGCCGTCGTCGCGTCGGCGAGCGTCGCGTTTTCAGACAGCTCAATGCGCGCCGCGCGCACGAGATACTGGACGTCAAAGCCTACGTCGTCGGCATAGCGCGCCTGCTGCGCTGCGCGGGCGCGATCGAGCAATCGCTCAGGCCCCACCGCGGTATCGGATGCCAATTGCACCAGCTCGGCGGTGATTTCACCCGCCGTGCTGGACGCCTCCTGAATCCGGCCTCGCGTCTGCGGGTCGATCTCCAGTTCTAGACCTTCGACTCGGCGCATGACTTGTACTGCCATCATCAGAACGGTCGCCAGTTCATCCTGCTCGCGCATGACGACCTGGAGATTGGCGTCGATCGCCAAGAGTAAGGCGGACCACGCTGCGCCGTCTCGGGAGTCTACTGCGTTGAGATCGGCCATCTGCAGTCCCAGCCGCATCGTCTCGATGCGATGTCCGGTACGCGCGTGCACCCCCATTTGGATCAACAGCTGTTCGCACTGGTCTAGAAACTGACGGGCATGTTCCAACAGTCCGGTGTCGCGCAAGGCGCGAACAACCCCCATCGCCTCGTAGTACGCGTGCTCCAACTCCACCTCACCCTGCGTGGCTAGCGCACAGCCGAAGGCCATGAGGGCGCGGGCACCATTCTGCATGCGGTGGAAGACGTCGCCGTACGCGTACCAGGCAAGGCGAAGGCGCTCCGGTCGTCCCTGCGTCGCGGTCAACCCAGCTTCTACGAGGTCGCGGGCCAGCTGGGCCTCGCCGCTAACCACGAGACGACTGGTTACCAGGCGCAGAATCTCCAGGTCGTCGTTTCGGCGGTCGGCATGCGGTGCGACGGCGAAAGCAACCATTAGCATCAGTCGAAGGGTGTGGCCATCATCCACCTGTTCTTTTTCGATCACGAACTGCACCATCCGTTTGAGAAAGTGCATTGCGGGGTTGGCCGGCAAGGTCAACAGTTGTTCCGGCAACACGACGGTGGCGAGATCGATGGTGCGTTGCCGATTTAGCCATACCGCCGCGCCGCGATAGAAACGCATGAACTGAGCTTCATCCACGTCGCCGTCCGCGGCAGGCAGCTTCGCCGGCACCACCGCCGGCGCGTTGGCTAGGCGCAACAGAGCGTGTGCGAGTAGAGCCACGCCGACCGGGCCGGCAATGTCGACCGACAACAGTTCGTCCAAGCGTTCCCGCGATGCGGTGTCCGTGGGATGGACAGCCAGGTAGAGCAGGATGAACATCACCGCATCGGCCAGATCCTCTTGCATCCGGTCGTCGCCGGTCAGGATTAGTTGTTCGACCGACCACAGTAGGAGGTTTACTGCGGGAGGCGCCAGCGCCGAGTGCGGGTCGATTGAGGGCGTGATCGCCGCCACGTGCATCGGCAATGCGCGCCGTCGCGCGTCGAGAGCGGCCGCCAAGCGCGTCTCGGCCTGCCGAACGGACCACCGCGCGTCGGTCTTCTCGACAAGCTCCGCGTAGTCCGGCGTAGCCGCGGCACGCAATGGCAAAAGCACGGAGTCGACGTAGTCATCCAGCGGCAATCGCGGCCAGTCGGCCGGCGGAGCGGATTGCCCATCGCGCGCGGCCAGGAGCAGTCGTCGTAGTTGATGCTCCTCAAGCACCGAAGAGGCAGGATAGTAGCGAGCCAGCCACTCCAGACATTGTGCTTCGATGCGCGTCGAGGGGATGGACTGCGTCAGCTCCAGCGCCAGCTCGTTGAGGTCCAGATCGGACAGCCGGTCCGCACTCGACTCAAACAATTGTCGCGCGAGGCCGAGATCGTCACCGGCCAGTGCGACCGTGGCGAGTTTCAACTTGACGTCGGCGGCGGTCTCGCCGAGATGAGGAAGATACTGTCGAAGAAACTCGAGCGCTCGAACCGTCCGTCCGCCCTTGTGCAGGATCTGGACCTTAATTAGCAACCGCGCCGGTGCGGACACGCCCACGAGCGCATCCATTTCCCCCAGCACGGACAGGATGTCACCGCGCTCGACGCGCCGCGTCCAGTCCTGAAACTGCCCCATCTGTTCATCGTCAATAGCTTGCGGGGCGCCGGCACCCCAAACAGTGCAGTCCAAGTCCTGCAGCGCTTGGACATTGCGCTCGAGCGTCGGCAGGTATTCGCCGACATCCACTAAGACATAGGTGCCTTCCCCTTCCTGCGCCACGCACTGCGTGGCGAGTTCGATCAGGGCTGGTATCCAACGATCCTCCGGTGCCTGCAGGGACGTCGGCCGCGCCGGCGAATGGTTTACCGGTCGATACCGGGCGCCGTCGACGACGATGACGAAGCTGCCGGGCGTGGCTGCCCTCACTGCGTGCAACACATCAGCCGTGTCGAACGACGTAAGGTGATGGACCTGCAGTCGGCGAGACAACACGTCGAGTTCCTCGGCGTCCAACGCAAAGCCCCGCAACTGCGCAGTGTCGGCAACCACATCCGCAGTCACAGTTTCCGGCATGCCGGGCGGTAACAGCACTACGGCCTGTAGGAAGGCGGGCCGGCCCTGGGTGTCCGTCATCCCGGCGAGAACCAAGAACACCAACCGCGCCAGGCGCGAGGGCTGCCCCGCGCGGCCCGTGAGCACGAGGTTGACACGGTCGAGCTGCCCACCGCCGAGCAAATCCTGCCACGGCACCTCAAAGCGTTCCGTTGAAACGGCCATTCCTAGGCACCGTATTGGCAAACAAGGGCCGTCAAGCATACGTCGCAGGCGGCGCTCGTCCGGGGTCAGTGTCGACTTCTTGGGAAGTCCGCTCTGCCCCTGATTTGGGGCCGAAGACGTCCAGTCTCGCGGCGGTCTGATCCCGAACGCTCGTTGACGGGCGTTCGAAACAGGGAAGCAGGCCTTGGGTACGACTATTCCAGCTAACGAAGCGCTTTAGTCAAAGGATGGGCAAAGAAGTGATCAGCCAGGTGCTTTCTTACTCCGTTGGCTGCTAGTCCACTCGCGTACTGCCGTATGTCACCACCTGACTTCCACGCAATTTTGTATCGCCGCGTCAACGCGGCTGCTTCAGAGAGCAACTTCAACGCCTCATCATCGAACGTGCCGCAGGTCCAGTATTCGAACGCCACTTGGATACTGGAGTCTTGCTCGACAATGGCGCCGTAGGAAGTCGGGATTCTGTCTTTTATCCAGCGTTTGATTTCTTGCGCCTTCGTCACGTTGGTTGGCTGGTGTCCCTTGCACTCATAGCAAACCACCTTTTTCTGTTTTCTTAGAAGCACATCTACTTCAGCATGTCTGCCACTTTCCGAATTTTTGAGAAGCACACCGATGCTGGCGCTACCTCCTTCCAGTTCGGTAACCATGTGACTTACGACCATTTCGAACAGCGCGCCTCGCAGATTCCCAGCGGCGCCTTCGATGGCGCTAAGACGCTTGAATATGAAATCGAGACGCTCTGGAGGAGCGACAGCGCTCGACGAGAGCACTTCTAGCAGCGATCCCAGTGCCATTGCGACATCTCGACCGAATAGCGTTTCGGCCCGGGTCGCTACTATCCCCACGCTGCGGCAGCGATTGAGCGCGTCCTGGGTGAATCCTTCTGCGATGAACATTGGCAGGAACGGACGCCGCCCGCGTGCGTTCGTGAGTAAGGCGCATTTTCGGAGAAAGGGTTCAACTCCTTTCCCGTCCACTTCCCCACCTAGAATGACATCCGCAACCATGAAACCCGGGGCCCGCTTCCCCGCTTTGACCTGGACCAACGGTGCCAAATAGGAAGGGCCGCATAGATCGAACTCAAACGTGGAGTACGTTGGGTTGCCATCCTCCCCACGGATCTTCACGACCTGCGGACTGACCATATTCATACGACCTAGCCACCCCGCCATCGCATCCAGCAGAAAGGATTCGGCCGCCAACCTCGCACGCATCCTCGTGACGCGATCGGCGGCAATCCCGCCCGTGCCGCCTCGGACGAGGCATTCCCCAATGCCTGACACATCGACCTTGTGCACGAGATTGGTTCCGAGGAGCCCAGCCAAGGCGCGTTCGGCGGACACCTGGTTCTTCTGGCGGATCGGACAACCGCAAGCAATGGTGAACTGGTTCAGCGGCATGATGCCGTCGCGACAATCGAGCGCGCGCAAGGCAGATGAGAGAGGCGGGTTTTCCGCATGAATCGCCTCCTCCAAGGCCCGGTAGTAGCGCCCCGTACCAATATCGTCCTTGTGGAAGATGAAGCGCTTTCGCTTCGGAAAGGTCACTCCCTGTAGTGCGGTAGTGTCCGGAGGCAGACGAGACGTACGCTGCCTGGCTGCGGCAGGTTGAATGCCGTCGCGTCTTAGCACGCGGGCCACATCGCTCGTCAGCATTGGACCTCGGGCTTTCAGCAAGCCCGACAAGTCGATGGAGCCCCTCCTACGGGCCATTGTCACACTCCGCTATTTATAAGAACAGCTCTACACGAGCGGCGTTCGTTTCGATGCGTTGCGAACATCGACAAAACTCTTTTCTGATCAATGATTTATTGATGAGCAAATTGTTAAATATTCGTTATTAGTCACACAGGCTATCGTAGCAATAGTCACAGTGTGCCTCAAACTGAGGCATTACCAGTCGCCGGATCCTGTGTCGAGGGGTCGGCTCGAATGGCGGCAGGCTATCCGGCTTCCCTCGCGCGGGGAGTCGCGGGCTAATACAGCCCAGCGGCAGGTGGTGACTGCCGCAAACGACCGTGCGCCCCTGGTCACCACCGGCCGCGACTCGGCCCAGCATCGGCATCTGCAGCCGGTCGGTCCGCCCAGCATCAGATCGAGAGCGCGGATGCGATTCGGGGGTGATCGAGATGCCTGGGACGACTACTTCTTTATCGCCGTCGGTGGCTATTGGCACGACGTGGCGACCAAGCGCCGCCTCAAGGCAGAGGCAGTGGATCAGTTGGTGATGAGCCTCGACGCCTGGCAGCAATCGGCCCAAACGTTCGACGAGGATGCGGCACTGGAGTACCACGATGCCGGGCGCCTCTACATGCAGTGGTACATCGACAAGGTGAATCGCATACGACAGGGAGATGTTGGCGCAGTCCTAGATTCCCCGATCATGGCCAGCACGGTGGGATACCTGCGCGACCGCCTGCCTAAAGACTTGCCGGAACTGGAGCAACTGCAGCGCTGTGCCGACTTCTTCAACTCCGAGTATTTCGCCGAGGTTCCGCATGAGTGGCTATCCGCGAGGCTCTTTGCGTCGCTGAAAAGCATGGTAAGGCGTGGCGCCTACGCAAACCGCTCGGAAGCACGCAAACGGCTCAGCGGCGTATTCGAGGATATCAAGCACATCTCTCTGCCCGCACCATACTGCGATGCCTTTGTCATGGACACACCTATGGCGGTGTTGGTTCGTCAACATCTCATCGGATTGGAGTCGCGCTACGGCGTACGGATCTTCAGCCTGTACAATTGGGATGAGTTTCTTGCGTGGATGGATGCGCTAGAAGCCGGCTTGAGTACGCACCATCTCGCCGGGGTCGAGGCAGCCTATCCCGCGTGCAGTTAATCCACGCCTCCACCAACTGACTCAAGGTGCCGTTGCCGTAGGCTCTACCCCGCTTCTACGGACGGTTGAGTTAGGGGTTACGACTATCCTGATTCGAAGCTCCTGCGGGATGTCTGCTTCGGGTCGGAAGCAGCCGCTGAGGTGAAGTAGCACGCTGGCACTCCCTCAAGATGGGAGTTACCCATGGCTACCAAGGTCAGGCACCACCGAGTGCCTTGGAATAAAGGCAAGATCGTCGGCCAGAAGGCGCCGCTCAAGCTCCGGGAGATATGGGTGATCCGCGTCCGTCTGCAGCTCCGCAGCAGCCTTAGGGAGCTCGCTCTGTTCAACTTGGCGATCGATTCAAAGCTCCGGGCCTGCGACCTCTTGGGTCTTCGGGTCGGCGACATTGCTCACGAGAACCACGTCAACTCACGTGCGGTGGTGATGCAGCGGAAGACGCGGCGACCAGTGCAGTTTTCGAGATCACCGAGATGAGCAGGGATGCTCTCCAGGCATGGACCCACGCGGCGGGGCTTCGAAGCTCCGACTTCCTGTTCCCGGGCCGGTCCGGCGACTCGCCACACCTGTCGACCCGGCAATACGCGCGGATCGTTCACCGCTGGGTACGCGAGATCGGACTCGACAGTTCCTGCTATGGGACGCACACCATGCGCCGGACCAAAGCGGCGTTGATCTACCGTCGGACCAAGAACCTCAGGGCGGTGCAGCTTCTCCTTGGCCATAGCAAGCTGGAGAGCACCGTCCGCTACCTTGGGATCGAGGTCGATGACGCCCTCGAGATATCCGAGCAAACCGAAGCCTGAGCGGCCGCTATCGGCCAGAAGCGGACACGCTCCTACGGCAGCTCCGCTGCCATTTAACGCATTACCCGCATCCAAGCCCAAGCGCTTCGATGCCCCCTACCAACTCATCATCCAGATAGTTGTCGAGGCATTTAAGCCCCCCCGCGCCATAGGCGGCCTGATCGACTGGACTGTAGACCACCAACGTGGACGATCGCGGGGGAGGTAGCCACGGATTAGCATCGTCACCAATTAATGGGTAAATCGCAAGCAACGGCTTGCGCATGCCCGCAGCGATATGCACGACGGAGGTATCGACGCTGATGACGACCGATGCCGCCCACAATGTATCGATCATCCCGGGAATGGTTTGCGCGCCTTGGCAGACTGCCACCGCTTCCAATCCTACCGCGTCGCAGATCTCTTCGGCGTGCACGCGCGTTTGTGCACAACTCAACACCCCGATGCGCCGTTCAGGGTGACGTGCAGCCAGCTGCTTCAGTGTAGATACCGCTCTCTCGGTAGATATCGATTTGTCCGGACGACTGCCGAAGGGATTGAAGACAACATCCACGTCGTCCCCTACGCGGCTCGTCGCGGTGGGAATGACCGGTGCAGTGTCGATTACGGACATGCCAAGCCGGCGGAGGACGGCGGCGTACTTTTCGTCGAAGCGCAGAGTGGCGGTGTCGCTCCCCAGCTTTCCGTTCACCCAGCGCGGATGGTCGTCCAACGAAAACACGTTGACCGGACGCAACAGCCACAGGAACACAATCTCGCGGGCGGCGAGGCGTTCTGTGAGGTGCACCACCGTATCGACGCCCCGTAGCCGCCACGCATGCCGCATCAGTTCCATCAGCCCAGGCTTGCGCGACGCGCCAATCACCAAGTCGGCACCGAAGTGCTCGGCGTGCAGGTCGACCAGGCTGGTCGTGGTTACTACGCTAACGCGCGCACCCGACCGCTTGGCCTCGCGATGGAAGAACGAGGAAACGAAAGCGTCGCCCAACTTGCCATCCCAGCGTACCAACAGAATGTTGCGCGCCGGCGTCTGTACGGGAATCACCACGGAACGGTCGAACAGCGCGAGCACAGCGTGCCTGGCGAGCGCACGGAATGTGGTGCGCAACAAACCTTCGCGGGCGGCGAAAGGATCCGGCTTCCGCGATCCGTTCACGTCAACTCCGCCAGCTGCGCCTCTCCGGCCTTGGACATCACCTCGGCGGCAGCATCCAGCCAGAAGGATCGGTCTGGATCAATCGCAAGGAACACTCGCGCCAGTAAGGTGCGCGAATCCAGGAACGACTCGACCGATGTGTTCAGCGCAAGACGGGAAAAATAGGTGTTATAAAGCTTGAGCACACGCATGTCGGGATTGGTCAGGAACGCCTCCACTGGCCGTACCGTGGACAGCATCGTTTCGCAGGTCTGGAAGCGATAGGGCGGCTCCGACCCCGGGTCCAGCAAACGCCGGTCCAGCATCTCCACCTCGCCTGGACGCGCTTCGATCAAATCCCGCACGCCGCCCGGGTTACCCCACACCTGTAGCCGGGCAGCGAGCGCGGCTTCGGCAGCCTCGCGAAGGATCGCGCACCGAGGCGCTGCGGCGAAGAACGCCTCGCTCGACCAATGCAATCTCTCGCTTTGCCAAGCGGCGCGCAGCAGGTCATCTAGCGGGCCAGTCACGATCATGTCCGCGTCGATCCACATGCCGCCGTGGCGCGCGATCCAAGCCAGCCGCACATAGTCGGACTTGGCGACGATGGCGAGATGTGTGGACGCATGGGCGAAAGGCAGCGGCTCGAAGTCCCAGTGCTTCTGCATGGCCACTGGACCCAGGCTGGCGATGCTGTTTGGAGTCAGGAGTTCGAAGCGTTCACCCATCCAACGCTGCATGGTGGCGATGCTGAGCGCCACATACGGTGGCATCGTCCGTCCGGGCGCGTTTCCCCAGTACGTATAGACCTTCACGATCTAGCGTCAACGTAGCCCCTGGCCGCCGCCAACGACTGCGCATACTTCAGGTGCTGGTTGAAGTCGGCGCTCAAGGCCATCCGGTACAACCTGCGCACGCGATCGCGCCCCACGCGTCGCATCAGGCCCGGGAAGCCGCAGTGATGCTGCTGGGAGAACACCAGCCGCAACGTACGAAGCACCAGCACGTTGTCCGGGTCAGCCAACATGTCCAGCAAACCGTCGTCGATGCCGGCGCCCACCGCGCAAGTGTTCAATGCGTCCTCCACCTCGGGCTCGCGGAGTGCCACAATAGGATCCATGAGGATCGGGTAAATCGCGTGGAAGGAACGTGCGCCGTGCGCCATGGCCGATGCATAGACCTTGTCCGCCGTCGCCCCGGTCACGATGACGTCGTCGGCGAACAGCACATGGACGCCTTTGCCACGATAGAAGTTTGCGTCCGGAAGCACGTGGTCCTGCACCAGCGACACCTGCACCCGCGCTTCCAGCGAGAGCTGTGCGTAGTTGTCGCACGGCGGTGCAATCCGTGGCAGGCGCACGTTGGCGATGGTGGGATAGCCGCGCGCCACCAGCGCCATGTTCGCCTCCTCGACGAACATCTCGCACATCACATTGGAGGCTGCAGGCACGTTGCGCAGCCCGGTTCCGAACAGCACGACGTGATCCCCGTGCGCCTTGGCTTGCTCAAACGTCGCGTGCAGGGACGTCGCCGGATCATCCATGCGGGTGCGTAGATCCGCCACCATGGCCTGCACGAGGCGCTCGATGTCAGGCGTGCTGCCATGCTTGGCACGGCTGTAGACGCGAACCAATGCGTCGACATCCCCGTTGCCGGCGGCGTCCTGGAAGCGCCCGTCCGGCAATCGCGTCAACAGATGGCACGCCTGCCCGCCGAACAGCGTGGCGTACTCGCCAATGGCGATCACCCCGTCTTGAAGCAGGTCCACCGAATCGTTGCGCACGCGCCTGCAGTCTGCATCTGTGCGTGCGGAAGCTGCCGAAGCGCGGAACCGCTCAAGGCGCTGCGTCGTCAGCGCCGATGTCCCAGCGTCCCGCTCCCTGATCGCCATGTTCATGCGAGCGCCGCTGCCGAAGTCTTCGAACGCAACAGCTGTGGAAACGCCACATCCGTCGCCAAGTCGCGCCGGCCGCGGCCTTCGTACCAGGACAGCTGCCGCGGGCAAGCATCACCGAGTCCCTTCAGCACTTCGACCAACCCGGCGCCGACGTCCTCGGGGCGATGCGCGTCCGAGCCGACGGTAAACCTGGCGCCCAGCCTATCCAACTCGGCCACCAGTGGCTTGCACGGATACGACCGTCCGCCCGACACCTCGATGCCCCGGGCGTCGAGCATGGACTTCTTCGATCCCGAAGCATTGATCTCGTAGGCGACGTCGTGCTCGATCATCAGTGGCACCAGCGGCTTGAACCACCGCAAGAACGCCGCCTCGCCGACGCCGGCACGCAGCACGGTATCGACGTGCCCCAGCGCGTCGAACAGTCCGCTGCCGATCAGGCCACGCACGGAGTCGAAGTAGGCCTCCAGCACCCCCGGATCGCGCATGTCCTGCAGATCCCAGACGTTGATCTTGCGTTGCCCGATGAACACATAGTGGATGGAGCCGATGACGAAGTCCGGCGCCACGTCCCCCAGCATCTCGACCAGGCCGGGTTCGTGCCCGGGCAGGTAGTCGGACTCCAGGCCGGCGAGCACCGTGATCTGATCAGCATGACGCTGCTTGGCCTCGTGCACGTCATCGAAGTAGTGGCGCAGCTCCGAACGCAGCAGGCGATTGCCCTGGTCCACGGGGAATGGCGCGTGGTCGGTGATGGTCAGGATTCGCACACCGCGCGCGATGGCGGCACGCACCACCTCGTCGACCGTGCCGCGAGCGTGCTTGGAGTAGTGCGTGTGGGTGTGCGAGTCGATCACGGCGACGCCACCTGTTCCAGCAGATGAGGATGGTCCTTGCCCAGGCGCTTGAAGACCCAGTAGGGATTGTTGGTCTTCTTGATCACGCTTCGCGCCGCTTCATCCATCGAAAGCTTCCTGAAGATGTCGCGCAGCGGAATGGTGTGCAGGGCGCGCAGGAATGGCTCGGAACGCAGGCGTTCGGCGAGCAGCTCCAACGACAAGAATTCCGAGTGGATATTGCCCAACAGGATGTTCTCGGCGCCGTAGAAGTGGACGTCGCCGTTGGGCTTGACGGTGATGTCCATGCCGTTCGGTACCGGCGCGCGGTTCAGGCTGCCAAGCGTGAAGTCTTTCCCCACCGAACGCTCGATCTCCGCGATGTACGCGCCCAGGTCCAGATACCCGACCGGCGTGTCGTCAGTTGGGTCGACCAAGTTCTTGTAATCGATGTCCAGCGCGAGACCCGGCAGGACGATGCGGTCGCGCAGACCACTGACCGCTTCGATGCGCGAGTCCAGGCCGATGGACCGCACCTCCTGCGTCAGGTAGTCCCGGGTGAACGCCCGGTCGATGTCGATGGAACGGAAGGAGAGCGTCAGGTTCCGCGGTTTGGACTCCAACAGGTAGGCCACGCTGCATGCATGCGGCCGATGCTTGATCTTCTCGATGTGGTAGGAGTCCGAACTCAGGCGGATGTTGCACGTGCTCCCGGAGCTGGTCAACCGGCGTTCGATATCGCCATAGACGGCGACCAGCTTGTGCTTCGGTAGGAAACCGCTGGTGATGAACTCGAACCGCACCGAACCCCGCGCTAAGCCGAGAATGTCCTGCAGCGCCGGAATGTTGTTCAGCGGCTCGCCCTCGCCACTGATTGAGACCCGCTTGATCCCCGGTCCGTTGATCAACCTCGCCAGGTTGTCGCGCGCCACGTCGTCGAGGCGCAACACTTGGCGACCCGAATGACGATCTGCATACATGCAGAAGGTGCAGCCGATTCCGCACACCTGGGTGATATCGATGTAGATCAGGTGATCCGACAGTTCCACGATCGTCTGCTCCGGTGACACGGTGCATGGATGGGCTATATTGTCAGGCAGCGCGCCCGAAGGCGACAGTGTTTCGGACATGCGCTTCTGCGCGCCGCGACGCCAGGCTGGCGAGGACCTCGCATTTGGCCTGCTCCATCGCTTCGCGGTCGACCCGCGCATGGTCGAACCTGCACCACTGTGGCAGCCGCGGGTGGTGCGTGTGCATCACATGAAAGCGCTCCGCCGCCGACGCGCTCTGCGCCACGAGCAATGCGGTCAGCCAGGCCGGCACGACGACCGGCCGGGCCGGCGCCACGTCCTTCCCGACCGCAGCCTCGACCGCCTTGCGTGCGACATGACGGGCGCCTTCGCCGGCCGCAAACGCGCCCGCAGTGCCGATCAGTGTTGCCCCCACCAGCACCGCGCCGCCTGTCATGACTGTCGCGCAGGCGATCGAGCCGACGGTGAAGCACAGGGTCCAACCCGCCATGCCGCCTGCCGTCGAAGCGACATCCTCGGCACCGCGTCGCCCCACCTGATCCCAGGTCATCTTGCCGACCATCGCGCGTGCGATGTTGGGTGCCGTGCCGACGGCCATCGTGACGGCACCGCCAATCAAGGACGACCGCATCAGCCTGGAACACTGATTGACCGCGGCCGCGCCTGCGACGGGCTTGCCGAGGCTGACCCGGGCGACGGCGCCCACCGCCTTACGCCCCGCAGAGGTCCTAGCCGCTGCGCGCAGGCCGTGGCGCATCAAGACGGTCATCTTGCGTGCGCCGTGGGTGCGCAGGCATTGCGAGGTCGCGATGCCACTGAACAAAGTCTTCGCACCTGCGGCGGCTGCGGCGGCCGCCGAGTCCCGAGCCTGCCGCCGGGGCGTGGATGCTTGCGAATGGCGCCCGAGATAGTCGGCGCAGAACGCAATCCCGGCGGACAGCACCGCATTGGGACCATGCAGCTTCGCGTCGAAGAAAAGGCTGTCGCGATTGCCTGGCCGCGCGATACGTCGGGACTGTTGGTAGCTGACCGAGCCTTTGCGCACCAGGTCGCCTGCTCGTCCAGGATCGGTCAGACCCTCGACGCGACCCTCGATGATCGCCTGGGCCATGGCCGCGATGACCTCATCGTACTGCTCCGGCGGAACCTCCAGGACCTGTCCCGGGTATCGGTACCGCCCATCCGATGCGATCGCCGCCTTGATGCTTTTGCTGCCGGAGGCGCAGTACTTGGTCTGGATGGCCACGCCTGCGCAGAGGCGGTCCGGGCCGTTGAGCGCGTTACCGGTGCCCACCTGTTCCACCGAGCGGCCCGACAACCGGTCGTGCAGCGCATTGGCGTCCTCCGCCGTGAACCCGTGTCCGCAACGCGTGTGGTATTTGCCAATCTGGGTCTGCTGGACGCACCACGCCGATCGGACAACAGACGCACCGGATAGGCCTTGCTCGCTAGCGCCCGGCGCGGCGGAATCCTGGTCGGCGTTCGCCGCTTCGACAATAAAGTACTGCGTGATGTGAAGATCAGTTCGCCAGATCATTGGGGCGCTCCAGGCAAGGGGAGGCCTGCGGACTCGGAAGTCCGACAGGCAAGGCGTGCGGGGACGGCGCACGTGGCGCCGGTAGCTCAGCCGCGTGCGGCGCGGCGCTTGTAGTACGCGTGTTGCGCGATGGCCGCGGCGGTAGTCACGGCACCGGCGAGGAACGAGAGCGCGAATGCACCGAGGTACTGGTAGGGCGACGGGACGATCATGGCGACACCTGCATGGCGCCGCCGCACTGCGGGCAGAACCTGGCCGAGCGCACCACCTGCGCACCGCAGCTGCACGTCGCGTGCGTCATCTGCATCAGCAGCTTCTGGCGGATGTAAGCCACTTGCAAGACGCAGGGCACGGTAACCCGGTACGCCGGCGCCGAAAGATCGGCCAGTGTCCACAACCCGGTCACGGCCCAGCCGATCGGACCGAGGGCGGCACCCAGCACGCGGCTCGCACCGCCGATCCCCACCACGGTCAAGCCGTGGCCCACCAACGCGCGCGCCGACGCTTCGGCCACGATCGTCGCCAACCGCAGCGACGCCAGTCCGCTCATGCGTCCCGCCAAGAGCGCCGCGGTCGCCACCCCCGATCCCCACGCGACATCGCCGGCGCCGATTTCGTCCATCACTTTGCGACGCTCCTCCGGTGACATCTTGTCGAAGGAGCGGCTCAGGATCTTGACTAGGATGGCCACCTCGAGATCCACGATGCTGGCGTTCTTGCCGGCCTCGACCTTGAGGTGCGAGGCGACATCGCGGACGACCTCCAGGTAGGACACCTTTTCATTGATGTCCGGCAGGATCGCGTGGAGCGTCGTTCCGAAGGGCACGCTGCTGCGCAGGCTGCGCACCAGGTTGCCCAGCGTGTTGCCACCGAACGCAAGGATTTCCCTCGCGATCAGGGCGCGCGCTTCGATGGGGTACTCACCGACCTTCTCGCTGACCGCCTTGGCCGCGACGAGCTTCGAGCACACGTTGTTGGCAAGCGAAAGCCGCCCGTCTCCGTTGTCGGTGATGTAGTCGACCAGCACGTCCAGGTCGCACGGGTCGGCCACTTGGAGGAGTGGCGTCAGCGTGGCCAGACCGTTCAACTGTTCTGCGTTCATGGGTGGAACCTCAGTTGTGCTTCGGCGTGCCAGCGAATGCGCACAGCGCGATTGCGGCGTACTTTTGGTCGGTCGTGAGCGATTGGTACGGCGGTGCAGCAGCGGTGTGGGCGACGCCTGTCTCCGCGGCGCGGATCGCCTTCGCCAGGTCAGGCGAAGGGTCGCCTCGCCGCTTGGGAATCGTTCCCAGTGCGCGAGCGAGTACGACGCCGATCTCCGCAGCCTCGATCGGAGTCAGGCTCTCCTTGATGCTGTCCAGGTGCGGAGCGGCTTCTTCACCATGGGCCTTGCTGATCGACATCAAGGTAATCACGGCGTTGGCGAGCGAGATCCAGTCTTCGCGTCGCATGAGCAGGAACGCCGGAGGCACTCCCAGGCCCTTCGCCAGCCGCTCGATCGTTTCGAGTTTGGCGCCGTCGCCCTGTCCGCTGCAGTACCCACCGATCGCCTTCCGGCTGACGCCCGTGCGCTCTTCGAGTTCGGTCTGGCTGATCCCGGCCGGCTCGCCTGCTTCGTCTTCGCCAGCGACCCGCATGGTCCGAACCAAGGCGTCCCGGAACGCCGAGGCCAATGGTGACGGAGTGCTTTCGTCGTTCTGCATCTGCTCCCCCCTGATGTGCACAGTCTGCAGATAGCGGGGGCGCCGGGCTACGAAACGTGTCCACGCGGGCGTCCGTTTCTCTATTGCAGCCGGAGCTCGGCCTGTGCTAATCGCGCGGTAGCGCGGATCGAGGCATTTGATACGAGCCAGGCTGGCCGCTGCTAGGAATCAGTGTCGGATACGGGTCGGAAGCGATCGTCGATCAACCGACCGCAGCCTTCAGCCGGAGGCGGCCCGTTCTGCATAACACCATTCACGCGTCGGACTCGTCACCGATCTGCGCCAAGGCATCAGCCCCGCCGCCAGACAAGGCATCGGTTGTTCGCCGGCATTGCCACATCGTCGACGCCGTGCAGACCGGCCTGCACGGCGAGTTCCTTGACCGCCTCGGCATCGCGAATCCCGGAACGAGGATCGCGCATTTTCAGCCAAGCATCGAAGTCGCGGTTGCTGGGGCTCGTGTAGATCCCACTCGTGTTGAAGGGTCCGTACACAGCTAGCATTCCCGCAGCGCCGAGCACCCGCCCGACCCCGGCGAAGAACGCGTCGACCTCGGGCGATCCGACGATGTGCAGGATGTTGGCGCCGAATACCGCGTCATACGGACCCTTTGGCCACGACCCGCAAACATCGAGCGCGAGCGGTGGCGGTGTGTTGGGCAGGCCAGCCTCGTCCAGCCACTGCCGGATGCCCGGCAATTGCGACGCCAAATCGGCGCATTGCCAGGACAGCCAAGGCAGCGCGGCAGCAAAGTGCACGGCGTGCTGTCCGGTGCCGCTGCCCACCTCAAGCACGCTGCCGCAGCCGACGAAATGCTTGCGCAGCACTGAGAGGATAGGATCACGGTTGCGCTCGCAGGCAGGCGCGAATGGTTTGAGGTCCATGCCTCAGCATGCCAGAGCGCGCGTCTTGCGCCGTTGACGAGCGCAAGTGTCCCCTCTCGGCCAGAAGCGGACATCAGCGGGCATCACTACTACAACCACTTGGGGGGACTGCGGGGGAGGCGCCTATCCCCGTATGCTCTCGATTAGCATATGACGGATGGTTCGATTCTCTAGCTTGGAAACGACGGGGCTACTGTCATCCACGTTCTCGTGAATGTGCATGCCTTCGTTGTAGATGATGCCCAGCAGGTAAATGGTGTCGTCCACATCGATACCATTAGCGACGGCAAAATCCAGCTTTTCCCTTGTCTTCGACGTATCGAGAAATTCAGACTTTCGAGCCTGATCTTGGATTGCGTCATGAACAATCTTCTCAACCCGGACACGAACAAAGCAGCAGACCGCAAAGGGGTCATAGTTATCCGAGTCGTCGATATACTTGGTCCACTCCGCTTCTGTGTACGCGTGAAATACGGTCGAATCTCCCCATGCCTCCCTCAAGCCTAGGGCTTGGAATTGCGCCTTCACGTCAACCGGCACCGGATCGTAGTGCAGATAGTGACGCCCGACGTCCTTCTTAATGGATGGATCGTCCCGTTTTACAATGAGGGCACGAAAGTCCTTGTTGATGGTCGGCCGGGACTTCTTTAGAAAATAGATCTTCTGGCTCGCGAATGTAAAGTTCCTAAAGTAGTATGGATTTAGATGCGTTAGTATAAGCGGGTACATACTCCTTTGTTTCTCACGGACTTTTTTTATGAGCCTAGTAATGTAGTACTGGACGGCAACCAGATTTGCGTCATCTAAATAATCAAATACCTCGTCAATGACGAGAATGATGTCGCGCGACGAGATGGATCGTTCAATCTTCCTCAGCTCTGCGGCAAAGCACAGCGAATCTCGCTGACCATTCGAGATTTGCAGGGCTGGTGGAAACGAGACAATGAGACTTCCCTTCCGCTCAACAGGCTTGACTTTCTTCCATGTAGCACCGAACGCCTTGATGATGTCCTCAAAGCTCTCCTTTTCGTTGATGTAGGAAAGATACTTGCACGCGTCCTTGAACGCCTTCTTGTCTCCGAGATAGGTGAGCACTACCTGCAGGCCTGAGAGCAGAGCATCGATGCGGGCCTGCCCGGGGCCGGCAACCAATGCCAGGAGATCCGCCAGCGCCTTGACGGCGTCAATCGCCTCAAGGCGCGGGGCGAGGGCACCGTCAGCCCATGTGCGCACGTCGTCGCCGGTTCCGGCTTGCGACTGAAGCAACGCGACCATCTCGCCGATGTCTCTTTGAATGCGGACACCGGCCACTCTGTCCATCAGGCTGTAGAGATCAATCAAGCTGTCGGCTAGCGCCGGGCTATCGAGTATCGTGCTGAGGTTCCGGAAGGCCTTGCCGGAGGATCCAAAGCGAGCGCGCATCTCTGTCACGTCATAGACATGTTGTGCCTTGGGAGGAATGGTTTGGACCAGCACCAATTCGCTGATCTCCAGCGATGCCGTTGCGGTCGTGAACTTGCCCATGTTGCGTTTAGTGGCCTTCGCCCGAAGCCGACTGGCGACCACATGGACATCAAAGGCTCCTGCAATTGCATTTGTGTTTCCGTCCGCGACGAGGGTAGAGATCTCGCTGTTTTGCCTAATGGTCAGGGTCAGCTTGGGGGCGAGCGATTCATCTCCAAGGTGGCACTGCTCTTTCGGGAGCTCCATCCGCTTCGTCTTGAGCGCGGCAAACGCCGCGGCAAGCGAACTCTTGCCAAACCCATTTGGGGCGACAAGGAGTGACGGCTTGTTTGGAATGACGTCGAGTTGGAACGTACTACTCCTGATGCCCTTAACGTTCTCAATGACTATAGATTTGATCATCATCCACCTTGGGAATGACTTAAGCGTCCAGTCGAATTGTCACGCGTCAGACTGCCATTACAGCAGTGCAGTAGCAAAGTGGCGCCGCGATGAACGCGTCAAGAGCGCGATTGAATCTATCAAAGCACCCAGTGCCGTGACACCTGAAGCGACCACTGTCCGCTAAGGGTCGCGCGCTCGGCGAGCGCAGGCTCGAAGTAGCGGTTGCGTCCGTGATGAGAGCGGTGGATTCGACGGGATTCCATACATGTACTGCAGCGACTACTTGTTCTCTTTGACAACGAATCCGAGCACGGCTTCCACTATCAAGGGATCGCCCAGGTCTGCCAGCGTCGCGTCGTCCATGACGACCTCATCTTCGTCCCTCGCCCACCGCCGCGCCATGTGTCCAGCGGGCAGCAGCTGGGTCACCTCCGCCGCGGCATCCGGATCTCGCTCCTTCAGAACCCAGATGATCAACAGGATCAATGCACGGCGCCTCTGCTTCGCCGCAATTCTCCCTGCGCCCAGAACGAGGGGCTCGATCGCTGCGCGCAACGACCACAGTAGCGTCAACCGGGCGGCGACGGTCGGATCGAGTCGCGTCAGCAGTTCGGGGGAGATACGGCCGACAAGCGCTTCCTGTGCTTGCGTGTATGCCACAAGCAAGGCGAGCGCCGCTGCCTCGCGAACTGCCGTTCGTCCAGGACTAGTTGCGATATCGAACAGTCGATCGCGGAATAGATCCTCGGCCCGCTTGGCGATGAGCTCGAACAACTCGACACGCAGCTTGGGGTCAGCTGTTTCGACGGCAATACTCCACAAACGCTCGGACGTATCCGCGGCGGGTGGTCCAAGCTGGGCGATGGCGGCGACCGCCAATCGGGCGATCGGGAACCGGCTTTCCTCTCCATGCGATGTCCAACTCGTCGTCCAGCTGTCCGCGGCCAGGCGCAGCAGCGCAGGTAGGTGCGCAGGATGCGGCTTGTCAGCCAGCACCTCGACCAGCGCAGTGCGGATCGGACTGCCCTTGGCGTCGGCCATCCTGAGCAGCCGGGCGGGAAGTGGCGCGGATGCATGGGCCGCAATCGCGTGCAGTGCGCGCGCGCTGGCACGCGCAAACCGATGGTCGAGCGCGGCGTCGAGTTCTGCAGTCATGCCTCTACGGGCCGCGGCGTCGACCGCCTCAGCCGCCACGGCATCGTCGTCCGCATGCGCGAGCAACCAGCGGATGTCTTCGTCCACCGGCAATGCGGCATGGCGATCCAAGCTCACCCGGAACCGTCGCAGCGCCACGTCGCCACCGGAGAGGGCAGCCACGTAAGTATGCATGTCCGCCGTGACGACCGGCGCCCTGTGGGCGCGCACTTCGCTGGCGGCGAGTGCAGTCGCATCGAGCGGCACAGGCAGCCTTGCCATCGCGGCCTCAATCGCCTCGAGCGCTTCGTCATCGTCCGGATGACGATTCTGTGCGTGGAGCTCGGCTAGATCGACGGCGATCGTAGCCGCCTGAATCGCGGCCCCGCCGGCGGTGAGATCGTAGACGATGTTCGTCAGCTGTTCGGGTGCACGCTTTGCGAGGCAGGCCAGCGCGGCCTCCCGCACATCCGCATCGTGGTGCCCTGCCTTAATGCGCGCAACAAGCCGATCAAAGTATCTCGGCTGCCACCATTGCTGCAGCAGACGCCAGGCCATGCCCTCCTGCGCATGCCCGTAAGCCGCGTCGACGGCCCTGTCCAGTTCGTCGGGATGCGGTGCTTCTGCCAGGCCCTGCCCAAACAGATCGCGCAGCCAGTAGTACAGCAGCCGATCAGCATGGCGGTGCTCGGCAATGCGCCGCCAGCCCAGGGTGCGCCGAACGCGAACAACGTAGGCCTTGAGCAACTCGCCCGCCGTATGACCCTCGTCATCGTTCGTCAGGTGCTCGGCGTACTCTTCGCTGTACTCGCCGTTGATAATCGCGAGGCGCTCCTGCTCATTCCGTTCCTGCTGGACCTCCGAGGGTGTCAGGACCGACAAGGCGGCGTCGACAACAGTCTCGAAGCCAGATATGTCGTCGAGCGCTCCCTCGGCAATTGCATCGCACGAGTCAATCACGCCGTAGTTCACGACTTGGTGCGCAGCGGCTAGGAATGCGTCGGTCAGCGACGGCGCGAGCAGGCGAAGGATGGACGCGAAGTCCGATGGATAACGCATGCGGATGGTTGGCAGCACTTCGCGGACGAAGGCATCGAGCAGCGGCGGGGTGGCGGAGTTGGCGCGCAAGCGCCCGTACCAGTCCTCGTTGCGATGCGGTGGCTCCCAGGACAGAAACCCCATCGGGCTGTCACGCTGATACAACATGAAACGCGCCAATTCCGAGACAATGCTGGATGTGGAGCCGGCTTCAGCGGCTTGGCGGAAGAAAGATTCAAACGCCTGGCCGTCGTGCGGCTCCCGACCCGAGAGCCACGTATCGATGATGGTCTGTGCGGTCGGCGACGGTGTTGGCTTGAGACCTTCCCGGCGCGCCGACGCCGAGAGAATGCGCACGGCCACCTCGGTTCCCCACTCCTGTGCCGGGCCGTCGGCGGAAACCAGCACCTCCAACAGCAGGCGCAGGGCTTTGCGCGCGAGAAGCCGATCGTCGTCGAGCGCCTGTTCGATGCCCGATTCCACGCGCGGATGGTAGTAACTCACCTCATCGTCGTTCTGGCGCAGGTTGCGTGCGGCAACGAAGAAGGCGACGAGCGGTTCAACACCCTTCTCGAACGCGGGGTGGCGGTCGGCTAGGCCTTCCTCAATCTTGCGCAACGTGCGCAGCGACAACTTGGCATTGGCCTTGAGCAGCGCCCAGACGACCGCAGCGGCGTGGATGTCGTTGCGTTGCTTGATCTGTTCGATGACCGTCCGTTCAATGGCGCGGTGATGCGCCTGCCCTATGGCCTCGGCTACTAGGCGGCGCGCGATGACGCGTCCGCCGAGCTCCGATTGAGCAAGCGCATCAAAGAACTTCTGAATCTCAAGCGGGGTCGCCAGATCTCGCAGAACTTGGGCCTCGGCTCGTACAGCGATCGGCTGCAGAAGCCGCGGCAGCCCGTCTATTCGTGTGCGATAGAGCTGCTGCCGCTCGACGCGACCGTAGTGTTCGGCCTCAAGACCGACCACCCACGGACTCACGGTGCCCAGCGCCCGGCTTGCCTGCGCGACGTCCCGACGCGATGTAGCGACGATCATGCGGTCGTGGCGAGCCTGTTCGAAGCATTGGGAGAGCTGATCGTTCCACGGCCGGCTGTCAGGATTGAAGTCGTAGCGGCCCCAAGGATCCTCAATGTCATACAGGACGGGCGGAGGCGTCGCATCGTTCAGCAGCTGGTGAGGCCCGAGTGTGATCGGGACGCGCGAGAGGCCAGGGATCCGGTCACGCAGTTCCTCGAACAGCTTGCGTGTCGCCAAGGTCTTGCCAGTGCCAGACTGTCCGATGATCAACGCGGCGTGGCGCAAGGTCATGGCCGAGGTCAGGTCTCCCCAGTTCGTCGGGTGGACGTAGTGCTCCAGTTCCGGGGACGCCGCGACGCTGCCCTCGTGTTTTCGGATCAGTTCCTCCAAGTCGGCGCGTTGCCAGCGTCCGTCGCAGCCTCCGCGGATTCGAAGGCGCGCTTCCTCGCGCAGTGCGTGCCGGCACTGCTCCCAGCGCGCATTGGGCACGCGGAAGTTCACCGTCAGCAGACGCTGGATATCAATCGCCAAGCGCTCCTCGTCCTGACGGCCGATGATCGCGACCCGGTCAGTGGCGCCGACTGGGAGGATGGTCTTGAGGGAGGCGGGCATCGCAACGCCTTTAGGCCAGTTGCCGGCGCGGCGGATGCCGAAGTCCTTGACACCGCTATTCAATGCTGCGCTGGTGACTAGTAAGTACCGACAGCTAGAATCGGCGAGGCGCTTGGCGGCGGACGGCCTCCCGTCACTGCCGTGTCCCAGCAGGCCGGCGAAAGCTTTGACGGTCCAAACATAGTCCTCACGATGCTTGGCCTGGACGACCAGCTTGTAGCCGGCCATGGGCACTGTGGTCATGGTGCGTCCAGGCTCGTTGTCTTGGAGATCAGCTTCAAGGTCTTCCTGGCTGCGGGGCTCCAAGACGGCCTCCAGGGCGAGCCGGTTGGCCAGTACCAGGTCGAGGGCGAGCCAGACCGAAACGTCGATCTGATACTCGTAGCCGCGGAGGGACGCGCTCCCGGCACCACGCTGGGAGGTCTGAGTGGTACGGCGTTTTTTCCGTGCAGGGGCGGGTGGCTTCATGTCATGACGCAGGTCGATGCGCTACAGCTGACGGGGGCGCGTACACCTGCATCCTATCTGGTGAGAATGGCCAATGGCGACCATTTCGGAGCCCAGGCCCAGTGTGGACTTCAATCTACGGGTCGGAAGCCGATGTCACCTATAGTCGGTTATCGGCCAGAAGCGGAAGTTGGCGCCCCGGCCGGAGCCGAACATTCATTTGCGACGAGTTGGATCCGTTGGTGACCCTAAAGCGGGAGCTAACCTGCGCGCGCGGGGCGGGCATCACCACCATGGGCACTTTCGCCGACCTTGTTCTCGTGTCGGCCACATGACACGATCCCGCGATTGAATCCTTGTAGCCATTACCCGCATGTCAGACGTTTCCGAGACCGCTGAAGCCGCGGCCCCTACGACGGGTGCGGTTTTTCGTGACGCCTTCCGCCTCCTGTGCATTCTTTTAGAAGGGAGTATCCCGGTCGACGAGGGCGAAGGCGCCGAGGGATTCGATCGGGTTTTTCATGGCGAGAAGCGGGCCCAAGCGTTCGTGTTCTACGTCTGCTACCCCGACTACCTCGCGAACCGGCTGCTCGACCTTCACGACGCCGGTCAGGCGGGGCTCCTTGAGAAGGTCGGGAAGATCTTCGCCGAGGACGAGCCGAGCGTCAGGTTGTCCAAGATGATCCGCTGGCAGCGCGGCGCTTATTTCGACCTCGACAACTCGCTGGGGGTACTGAGCTTCTATGAGTTGATCCGCCCCATTCAGAGGACGCTCCCCAACCTCGGCTCTCAGCACGATTACTTGGTCGGGCCCAAGGCTGCGGTCTTCGTGCAGGAGGCCGTAAAGGCGCAGCCAGCCCTCGCTTGGTACCTTGAGCGGGCGCGGCTCGCAATGAAGGTTGGTGGTCTGAAGTCCGGTCACGCCCTGAAGGCCGAACAATATAAGTTCGGGGAGTACGAAGGAACCAAGCACAGCGGCGTGATCCCGTCGATCGCCGATCAGGTAAAAAAGCGGTTCGAGAAGGCAAAAGCGGGGGACAGCAGTGAGTGCCACTGACACCATCAACTGGATCGACGAGATCGCCACCAAATCGCGAGTGGAACGCGATGAGGTCGCCAAGATCCTCCTCGCCCACGGGATAGAAGAAGACTCCACCCTTCCTCGCAAGCGGTCTCTCACGCTCAAGCGGGTGCTGCTCCGCGGGACGAAGCACGGGGAGGATAAGCCATTCGAGTTCCTGTGGGATGATCTTAGTAACGGGATCTGGGGCCTCCTGACGGACGCCAACAGCAAAGGTAAGTCCTCGATCCTCGGCCTAGTGCGCGGCGCTCTCCGCGGCGAGCTCCCAGGAAGTCGGCTTAAGCCAGATGTTTGGGGTTGGCTGAGCGAGTTCGAACTTGATTTCCTCATCGAGGAGCACGTTCACAGAATCCGCTTGACGAAGCCGGCGGGCGCGACCGAAGCCTCAACCACCGTCGCCACGCTGTCGCGCTTCGACAGCGACAGGGAACTGGTAATCAAACGCGGGATCTCCGACGGCGCCTTCGGGAAGGCGATTGACTCGCTGTTTATGGACGAACTCGGTTTCTCCCGGGTGCGGGCGTATCGCGCCAAGGAGGGAGAAGCCGCCGAACACGGTTGGCCGTCCATGTGCGCCTCGCTCTTTATCAGCGGCCCCGGCGATACCCTGTTCGGCGACACTTCTAAGGACGCCGTCCATCTGCGCCTGATCCAGCTTTTCATCGGTTTGCCTTGGGTCACGACCTACACCTGCGCGTCCACAGCCCTGAAGGCAGTCTCGGCACGCCTCGCGAAGGAGACAGCCGGCAAGAGCGACCGCGTCCAGGGCCGCATCAAGGAACTCGAGGAGGAGATCCGGGGACTTGAGATCAACTTGAAGGACGAACCTGACCTGAACAGATTCAGGGCCGACTTGCCTAGCCTTGATCAGGAACTGGTTGAGAAGCGACGGGAGGCTGAGGCTGCGGCCGCACTCATAATCGAGCGAAACACCCAGTATGGCGACGCAAAGATCGTTCGGGCTGAAGCTCGTCGAAAGCTGTTGCAAGCGAAAGACGACGCCGAGGCGCGTCTAGTATTTAAGCGACTGAAGCCGACCTGCTGCCCATCGTGCGCCCGCGAGTTTGAGAGGGATAGGTTCGCGGCGACCGATGCCCCGATGTGCGGCCTTTGCGGAAAGGAAGAGGACAAGGTCGGTTCAACGGAAGAATTGATCGCTGAGTTGGAAGCCGAGGCTGCCGAAACCCTAGTGTCTCAGAAGGCGGCAGAGAAAGCCGCGGGCGCGGCCAAGGACGCGTTCGAGACGGCTTCTGCAGCTGTCGGCGCCATCAGCCAGCGGATCGAAGAGGTTCAGGCCGAGCTTCATAGGGGCAGCGCAGCAGACGAAATCATACTGGACATCGCGAAGCTTAAGGCCCGCATCGAAGAACTAGAGCTTGCGAGCGGACCGTTGGTCGACGTTGATCCCATTCGCCGGGAAGAGGCCATTCTAAAGGCCGCCGAAAAAGTCACAAAGTCGCTCTTTTTAGATCTTCAGACGGAGATACTCACGGAAGTTTCGGCCGCGCTCCTGAAGTTCTCAAAGGCGTTCGGGGTCCGCAACCTGCAGAGCATGACCCTCAACGGTGCCGGCCATCTTAAGATCGAGCAGGGTGGGCAGACGACGTCCTTCACAAAGCTAAATTCAGGCGAGAACCTTCGCGTGAGGATTGCCGCAGCCCTTGCGGTTCTCGAGATCGCCGAGCGTCGGGGACATGGTAGGCACCCCGGTTTGATCGTCCTCGATTCCCCAGCGGCGCAGGAGATGTCGCATCAGGATTTTGCAGCCCTGGTCGAGAGTGTGGCTGCTGCCGCCGATAAATTCCCTGACGTTCAGATCATGGTCGGCGCCGTAAATCGGCACGAACTACTCAGCCATGTGCCTCGCGAACGGCGCCGCCATGCTGAGGGGGACAATCCCCTGTTCTGAGGTATGCCGATGGATAACCTGATTGACCGCCTGATTGAGTCGGCCGACGATGGTCGCCCGATCACACTCCATGGTCGATTCGACGCGGAGATCGAGAGCGCGATCAACGCGTTGGCTGACCATCCGTTCGGGCCCGACGTGTTCGTGGGACTTTGCCGATCTGGCGAGCCGCGCGAGGTGGCCGCGGCGCTCAGGATCCTCGAGTGCACCTCCAGTCCCGCCGTTATGGCGGAAATCGTCCGCGAGGTCATCTCCGGGTCCTCGGTGCCCGCTGCACTGGTCGACGTCCTGCACGGCGCGATGATCGGCCGCTCGGCCGACCGCGCCGGGCATTGGAGCTTGCGGAGCCAAGCGCTGTTGGGGGCTTCGCTTCTGGCTAGAACTAAACCGAACCTGGCATATAGGCTGGTGGCCAGCCTCCTCGAGACGGCGACTGACGACGATGGCCACTATCTCAGGCACGTCGCCACAATCGCAGGCGTCATGAATGCAGATCTTATGGTTCCTGGCCTACAGGAAAAGCTGGCGGATCTCGTCGAGATCACTGCAAGCCGTGACGAGGCCGCCATGGAGCTTGGCCTAATTGAACTCAAAAAGGGCTTGGAAGACCGACAGCGCGGGACGGCTATTGACGCGTTCACGAGGGCCAGAGATTTATTCGCGATGGCCAGCGCTACATCCGAAATGCGAGCGGACGCGGAACTCTACCGTCGCAGCTTGACCATGCTCCTCGAGTTTCAGCACGGCCGTCGATCGGCTCCCGCAGTTGATGAGGTTGGCGCGATCACGCAAGCCGCGTTTGAGTACTCGATCCATGCGGATCCGGACGATCCTCGCCTGACGAACACATGGCTTACGGATCGCGCTGGCGAAGCAATAGCTTGGTCCACGCTCGCGCTTAGGCTCGAAAGGCTGCAGGAGAGCCTTAATGAGGATGTGTGGCTCGAGGCGGCGCTGGTTATCGAGCGCCAGCTTCTCGTCTGCTACTCGGCCAGTCGCTCTACTTTGAAGCGCGCCGAAGATGGAGGTCTGGAGGCCATTCTTCAGCCGACGATATCTGATGCGATCCAGCGGGAGCAAGCAAAGCTCCAGGCACTCGAACGCTGGATCGATAAGAATTCAGGCAGTGACATGGTCATGGACGCGCAAGCGCTGCAGAAGGAGGCTGCGACGGCTAAGGAGGCCAGTGTCCTCCGAAACCCTACCGAGGCGGCGCCCACTGACCTGGTTGCCGCCGTATTGGGCTCGGGCTTCGTCACCCCCGCGGGCAAGTCGTCGGCGCTCCATGAAATCGCGGCCAGCGTGGCGCACGTTATCCTCACTTCAACGCCACTCGTGGTAAGGCAGAAGCTCGAAGAGATGGTGGCGGTACTTCAGGCCAACCCTGACTATGCCCGCAACCCTGAGGCGCGTGCGCTGTTCAATAGCGCTCTGTTCAGGACTTTGGCTTGGCAGTACGAACTTGAGAACATTGAGCCGGGCAAGCGAGGGCTGTCGGACTACGTGTTCAAAGCCGACGCCGACGAGGCGGACCTACAAGAGGACTACTTGGCCACGGTTCAAGCCTGGACAGGTGGGGGCGGAGTGAGGCCGGAAGCGCGGGCGATCGGACACGGCCGAGCCGATGTAGCCTTCGACATGGGCCTTGCGATGGTTGTTGCGGAACTCAAGAAGACCAGCCGCAACCGCACGCTGGAGGAACTGCTCGACGATTATGGTCTGCAGGCGACAGCATACCAAAGGTCCAACGTCCGGCTCGGCTTGCTGGTCGTACTGGATCTTGTGGATCGCGGCGGCACCGGAGAGCACTTCTCCGCGTCGTCGAAACTCCTCGATAAAACGCCGCCGGGAACAACGACACCGTACTCCGTGGCAGTGTTCAGAATTCAAGGACGCAAGACCACACCGTCTTCAATCAAGAAGCGCCCCCGACGAGAGAACCCGATTCGTCGGGGACAAGGGCCTTAGCTCCAGCCCGGCGGCGTGGAAGAAGGTTGTAGACGGGGCCGACTAAGCTGTCGCAATGCCGACGTTCTGAATGAGTAACGGGCCGGAGGTGCCCTTCCCTCCCCCGGATAAGGTGCCCTAACCTCCTGCCCATGTGCGCCCGGCTTCGGCCCTCGGACTATCTATTCACCAGTCGAGCCACTGACTCACCTCACTTGTCGACGAGGCAGTACGCCAGGATCGTCCATAGATCGGTTGAGGACGCCGGGTTGGAGACAGGATCCTATGGGACGCACACGATGCGCAGGACCAAGGCATCGCTGATCTACCAACGTACCCGAAACCTCAGAGCTGTCCAGCTTCTGCTAGGCCACACGAAGCTGGAGAGCACGGTGCGGTACCTCGGGATCGAAGTAGACGACGCTCTTGAAATAGCCGAGCAGACGGATGTCTGACGCGCAGGGTTGCCCCTCGGCCTGGGGACGTCGAGGAGCGGCCAGAAGTTGACATCAGCCAATGTCTGAACGGGGCGACCCACGACGTGGGTACGGCTTGAGTGCGCTGTTAGCCTACGTTGCCGATGGAGTAGGCAGGCATCAATTCTGGCAGCACTATGCCGGCTTGCGCGCCGCAAGCACCCCAATCATGGATCGCCGAGCTTGGCGCTTCTCGACCAACGCACCGACCTTGGCCTGTCCCACCCCCGCCACCGCGCCCACCGCTGAACCCAATGCGGCCACCGCCGGAAGCGTGGAGCCAAGCAGCGGCGAGAGCATAGGCAGCAGCGTCACGACTCCGGCCGTCGCCACCCCCGCGATTCCTGCCGCGATAATGGCAGCTTTGCGCGGGGCGTACTTGTTCTGGATCTCGTTCATCACCGCGTGCTGTTTCTGGACCATGGCAGCCAATCCGTGATTAACCTCACGCACCATCGCATCAGAGTCGATAGGAGATTCCGTCGCCAGCAGCGCCGTATACCTATTCATCTCTTCCCTAAACCACCGGTGTTCATTGTTCGCAATCAAGTCGCGCAGGGTATCTACGGGGATATCCGCCAGCCACGCTATGCTGTCGTCCTGAATAGCGCGAAGCGTCTGATACGACTGCTCCGAGAGTACGTTCTTTCTCACCAGTTCTTGCGCACTCGCAGTGGCCGACATCTCAAAATAGTGCCAATGTGCCACTTGCGATAGCAGCGGCTGTGCGTTCATTTCGTTGGCGTTTTCAAGCAGGTGATATTGCGGAGACAAGCGCTCCATTATGCCGTTGACAATGAGGCTAGGCGCAGGAAGCTGCCTAAGTTCCTCAAGATTATCCTGAGAACGAATGCCTGCCAGACCACTCAAATAGGCCTCTCGCGCCTGCGCAATGCTGAGCATCTCCCCAGGCGTGCCGTTGGGTGGGACGAAGAGCTTCGCATTGAGCAACTCTTGCGCAAATGCATCGTCCTGCCGCCTCGTGTACGCGAACAGATCATCCAGCGATTCGATCGTCCCCTTGCAGTGGGGACCTATCACGCTAACGATCAGCTTCTCCAAGCCCATTTTGGTATGCGCGTCGCCACCCTCCAAACTACGCTCGAAGCTTGGAAAAACAAAAACGGGCGGAACTGGGAATCGCGCATCGACTAGCGGTCTCAGCGAAAGGATATGGAACAGGGCGATCGCCAGCTGCAGGTGAGCGGCATTGAGGTTGAGACCGCCCTCCAAGAACGGATAGATGGGATCTGGAATCAGCTGCGTGTCGGCATACAGCGCCGTAAGCCTAAGCGAGGTCAAGGCAGACTTCTGAAACACCCGTTGCCCACCAGACAAGAGCCGCATGCCACCGAGCTGCTGGCCACGCCGAAAGAGCTCCAGATAATGCGCGTCGTAAAAAGACGCCAGCGCCTGTGTTGCCTCGTTTGTAGCCACCTCGAAAGCCTGGGTATCGTGCTTGATGCGCCACACCATCAGATCCCGAATTTCCTCCTCTTTCAAAACTAGATCGACCGCGCGACCCGTGAGCGCTCCAAACAACCGGGCGAACAAAGCAAACAGCGTTTCCTGCAGGTCCGCGGATGGAATCGTCAAGGGCGCAGGCGCCTGCTCATGCTTGCCATGCAGCAAGGCCATGCCGGCGCTCCGGGCGAGCATCAACGCCGATGAAGACAGTCGAGTCGTATCGACCAGACCGTTAGCCAACAGGGGCGCATCTTTAATCTCCTGCGCCAAGGCCGCCATGTGAGGCGGCAAGTGAAGCTTGTCGTTGTTGAGGGCCTTCCACGCCATCAGAACCCGTTGCGCCGTGTCGGCATCAGGCCGCTCGAGGGGTTCCATAGGGCCGAGCTCTCGTGTCGTGAATCGCTATTCTCGCGGTCCATCTATGCCGGGTCAAACTGGCCGTTTAGAGAATCCCTTCTCAATAGCGACGTGCTCTATGGCGGTCAGCTTGCGGCATCTGATGCGGCAAGCCCTTGGTCTCGAGGCACTGCCTGTTCAATCAATTGCACTGCCCGCTCAGACGGGGTCCGTGGGCGCCAGACGGGCGTGGCAGTACGCCCACTCGACCAACACCTTCATGCTGGGCGACCAGATCTGGTCAACAAGCTTGCTCATAACCGGTACCGGCACCAGACGTATAGCGCGCATCTTGTGGATGTCCGCTTTGGGTCGAGAGCCGCCCTTCGCTACACCGGCGCATAACCCGGTCCTCCTACCCGCATGCTCACCAGGAAAGACAGGCCGTCACCCGCGCCTCGTCCACCTGCAGCGAGAACTCCCACCCGTTGCGCTCGCACAGGCGCTGGACGATGCCGAGGCCCAGGCCATAGCCGTTGGACGCCGGCGCGCCATCCGGGGTGGGCCGACCGGCGTCGTCGCCGTTGCGGCGGTTGGTGACCAGCAGGTCGCGCGCGCGGATGCGCACCGTGATCGGCCCCTGGCCGGCGGGCGTGTGCTCGAACGCGTTGCGGACCAGGTTGGTGACCGCGATCAGGAACGCCTGCGGGTGTCCCTGGACGACGGGCGTGGCGCCGGGCTCGACCTGCACGTCGACCTCGACGCCCTTGCCGCCCAGCAGGTAGCGCTGCTGCTCGACCGCGCGGTCCACCAGCGGTCCCACCAGGAAGCGTTCGCCGTACTGGCCGTCGTCGGCTTCGCGGGCGATGCACAGGAACATCTCGATGGTGGATTTCATCTCGGCCGTCGCGCGCCGGATGCGGTCCAGCGCCTTGACGTCCTCGGCCGACAGGTCGCCCTGCTCCAGCAGCTCGATCGCGCCGGTGATCACGGTGATCGGGGTGCGCAGCTCGTGGCTGGCGGAGCCGGTGAAGTCGCGCTCGCGCACGACGAAGGCGCTGATGCGCTCGAGCGTCTTCTCGATGGTGCCGGCGAGCAGGCCCACTTCGTCGCGGCCGAAGCGGCTGGCTTCGATGAGCTCGTGGTCCCGTGCCGAGAGGTGTTCCAGATCGATGCCCGCGACCACGTCGGCCAGCTGCACCACCGGCGCGATCGCCCGGCGCATCACCAGCACCCCCAGCCCGAAGCCCAGCGCGCCGAGCACGACCACGACGCCGGTGATGACGAGCAGCCACCACCAGTCCTCGGACGAGGCGGCCTCGATCCCGGCGACATCGAACACCACGAAGGCGCGGCCCTGCGCGTTGTCGGCGGGGATGACCGCGACATGCAGCTCTTCGGCGACGAACTCGTACGTGCCCTCGTCAGGGCCTGCTGCCGCCCATGCCCGCAGCGGTTCCGGCAGGCTGCCGGCGTCCTCGTATCCGCGCAGGCTCAGCGACAGGTCGGGGTAGCGCTCGGCGGCGTGCTGCAGCTGGTTGGCCAGCACGCGGTCTTCGCTGAAGCGGATGGCGCCGTAGAACGCGAAACCCCAGGCCACGCTGAGCCCGACGACACACAGCGCGAACGCGTACTCCACACGCTTGCGCAGGCTGTGCCGCGACACTACCGGGCGTCCTCCGCGAGCCGGTAGCCGATGCGGTGCACCGTGTGGATCAGCGGCTGGTCGAACGGCCGGTCGATGGCTTGGCGCAGCTTGTACATGTGCGAGCGCAGCGCATCGCCATCGGGCCGCTCGTCGGCCCACAGCAGGGTTTCCAGCTCGTCGCGATCGACGACCGACGGGGATTCTTCCATCAGCCGCCGCAGCAGCTTCATGCCGGCGGGGTTGAGTTCGACCCGCCTTCCCGCGCGATGCACCTGCAGCGTGGAGCGGTTGAAGGTGAGGTCGGCCACGGTCAGCAGCTTGTCGGTGTTGCGGTGGCTGCGCTTGTACAGGGCGCGGATGCGCGCGTGCAGCTCCTGCAGCGCGAACGGCTTGACCAGGTAGTCGTCGGCGCCGGCATCGAAGCCCTTGAGCCGGTCGTCGAGCGTGTCGCGCGCGGTCAGCATCAGCACCGGCGTTTCGATCCCGGCCTCGGCCCGCAGCCGCTGGCAGAAGACCAGGCCGTCCATCCGCGGGATCATCAGGTCCAGCACGATGACGTCGAACGGATGGGTGAGCGCCAGGTTCATGGCGGTGACGCCGTCGTGGGCGAAATCGAGCACGTAGCCGAGCTTTTCGAGGTACGTGGCGATGTTGCCGCAGATGTCGCGGTTGTCCTCGACGATCAGCGCCCTGATGGGCGTCGCATCAGGCACGCGTGCCATCCGCCGCCTCCCGTGTTACCAGGCGTAGTCTAGCCGAAGCCCGATCAGCGGCTCGGCCTCGCTGTCGTCGGCCACGTTGACGCCCCGGCGGTAGTCGAACTCCGTGTCGTCGGTGGACGAGGACGAGGTGAGGTTGATGACGTCGAGGAAGGCGGTGACGTCGATGGGGCCGAACGCGCGCCGGTAGTCGACGCGGGCGTTGAGCACGCCGTAGCCGTCCTTGCGGCCGACGCCGCGCTCGACCGTCTCGCGCGAGTAGCGCAGCGGCTGCCCCGGGCCCAGCACGTCGGCGTGGATGACGTAGGCGTCCTCCGGCCGGCCGGACAGGTACTTGTAGCGCGCGCCCACCTTCCAGCGGTCGGTGATCTCCCAGGTCATGCCGAGGGTGGCCACGTGCTCGCGGCTGAACTCGTCGGCCACCCTGCCGCGGCCGTCCTTGCGGTCGATCTCGGCATCGTTCCAGGAGTAGGTCGCGCTGGCGTAGAGGCCTTCGCGGATCGTGCCCTTGAGCACGACGTCGACACCCCTGGAAGTGCCGTCGCCGATGTTGGCAAAGGTGCCGCTGGCGCGATCCTGGTCGACCACCAGGTTGTCGAGGTTCTGGTGGTAGGCCTCGGTGAGCAGCGACCAGCGGGTGTTGAAGAAGTATTCGAAGCCGACGCTGGCGTGCGTGACGTTCTCGTTCTCCAGCGTGTTCGCCGCGTTGGCCGCGAGGTCGAGGTAGCGCGGCGACTGGTGGAACAGGCCCGCGGTCGCGAAGTAGCGCGCGCTCGCGCCCGGTTGCCAGTTCACCCGGAGCCGGGGCGAGACCAGGGTTTCGTCGGTCAGGCCATCGCGCTCCACGCGCAGGCCGGTGCGGATGTCCCAGGCGTCGCGCTTGAAGGCCTGGTCCACGTAGGTCGCATAGCTGGTCGCCTTGCGGGTCAGGGCGGAGTCGATGGCCTGCGGCGTCAGCACGATGTAGCGCTGGGCGGGATCGGGCCGGAAGTCGTCGCTGTCGTAGACGTAACGGATCCAGTCGCCGTCCAGCACGGTGCGGTAGTCCAGTTCGATCTGCGTCGCATGGACGCCGGCGCTGAACGTGCCCCAGCGGTTCACGGTGGCGAAGTCGTTGCGCCAGCCGAGTTCGGTCTCGTCCTCGGTCACGGTGATGATGTCTTCGCGCACCGGGAAGTCGGAGGCGGGCGAGCCGGGAGGCACGAGGTCGGGAAACGCTTCGCCCTCCGAGCTGATCTTGTGGCTGGCGCGGCGGTAGACCCGGTTGGTCCACGTGGCGTTCTGGCCAATCAGCGATCGCAGGGTGAGGCCGTAGAGGTCGCTGTCCTGCCGGAAGTCGAGCAGCGCCGCATCCTCGAAGTTGGGCGACTCGAAGACATGGGTGACGTCGCGGGTGTAGGTCTCGTTGGTGTCGATCAGCAGCACCTCGAGCGTGTTCGACGCATCGATCGGCACGACCGACTTGACGATCACGTCGCGCAGCACGGGGTTGCCGATGTCCAGCTCCTCGATCGTCTCGAACAGGGAGCCGAAATCCAGCCGGCGCGCGGACACAAGCAGGGTGGCGTCCCTGGTGATGCCGGCGGGGCCGTCGTAGCCGACCTCGAAGCCGGCGAGGTCGTAGCGCAGGCTGGCCGACGGGCTCGGGTTGCCGCCGGCCACGTCGAGCTTGAGCAGCGAAGCGGCGCGTCCGCCGTAGGCCGGGCCCCAGCCGCCCGGCGAGAACTCGGCGCCGCCGATGACGTCGGGCGCGAAGATCGAGAAGCGGCCGCCACCGCCGACGTCCTCGTCCTCGCCCAGGGTCGCGTCGAAGTGCACCGCCTTGTCGAAGGGGAACTCGTCGACGAAGACCAGGTTGTCGCGCGGCCCGCGGCCGCGCACGCTGAAGCTCGCGAACTCGCTCGCCGATGCCAGGCCTGGCAGGCCGTCGAGCGACAGCAGCGGATCGGCGCCGCCGCCGACGGCGTCGCGCAACGCGTTCCGGTCGAGGTAGGTGCTGGACGGCGATGCGAGCGCATCGATCGGTCGCGCCTGTACCACGACTTCGTCCAGCAGCGGAACGACCAGCTGGACATCGAGCCTGGAGTTCTTGCGCGTGACCACGCGGACGCTCGGCTCGGACACCGGGGCGAAGCCGGCCTTGGCGATGTCGATGGTGTACAGGCCCGGGTCGAGCCGGTCGACCACGATGCGGCCCTGCGCGTCGGTGTCCAGGGTGCGCGCGGCGTCGGTTTGCCGCTCCCTGATCGTGACCCGCGCGTTGGGAAGCGGGCGGTCGGTGGTCTGGTCCCTGACGACGATGGTCAGCGCACCGGGCGCTTCCGCCGCATGGGTGACCAGGGGAGCGCCGATCAAGGCCGCCGAAAGCGCCCACCACAATGCCCGCCGCACGTGCCTGTCCATATCGCCCCGTCTCCTGGAATGTGCCGTGTCACTGCATGAAGCGGCGCGAGGTTAAGGGCGCAAATGTCGCCAAAAGGTCGCCGGATCGAGGGAGCGCTTCGGAGGGAGTGTTGCGATCACAGGCCCCGCGCTTCTCGTTTGGAGGCCTGGAGACAGAGGAGGCTGATGAGAGGCGCGCTGCGGGCGCGAAAGGTTCGATGCGACCTGTCTTGCCCTCACCCCAGCCCTCTCCCGCACGCGGGAGAGGGAGCAGTGCGCAGGAGAGGGCGCGGATCCTGTGATCAGCGGGTAGGCGGGTCAGCTGGCGTCGACGGTGCCGCGGTGTTCGCCCAATCGCCAGGCCAGCCCCGACACCCGGCTGACATGGCGCGCAAGCGCGGTGGCCAGCACGCCCGGCGTGGCCGACAGATGCAGCTCGGACTTGGCGCGGGTGAGGCCGGTGTAGACCAGTTCGCGCGAGAGCACGCGGTTGTCGCGGGCGGGGAGCAGCAACCAGACGGCGTCGAACTCCGAGCCCTGGGCCTTGTGGACGGTCATGGCGAAGGCGCTGTCGTGCGCGGGCAGGGTGGCAGGGTGGAAGGCGCGCGGGGCGTCGGGAGTGTCGCCGGGAAACCAGGCGACGAGATGGCCCGCGTCATCGCGCCCCGCGGGACTCGCTTCGCTTCGCAGGCAGATGCCGATGTCGCCGTTGAACAGGCGGTGGCGGTAGCTGTTTTCGGTGATCAGCAGCAGGCGGCCGTGGAAGGCTTCGCCCGCGTCTCGCGCGGCGTTGCCCTTGCGCTGCGGCTGGGCGGCCTGGCGGCCGGTGAGCAGGGCCTCGATGCGGGCATTGAGCGTGCGCGCACCCTGCGGCCCTTCGCGCACAGCGGTGAGGATGCGCAGGCGGGCAGCCTGCGCCAACGCCGCGGACGGTGAGTCCGCATCGGCCAGCGACTGCCAGTGCGCGAGCAGGCGGTCGCGATGGCCGTGCAGGGGGTCGCCGCCGCTGGCATCGAAGTGCACGTTCGACAGCGTGCCGGCCTGCAGCAGGGCGAGCGCGGTGTCGGCATCGCCGGTGCGCACGGCATCGGCCAGCGGCGCGAGCTGCAGTGCATCGGACTGGCGCCAGCCGCGCAGCAGGTGCACGCGGCGGCCGGGGAAGTTTGAGGAGACTGGCGCGGCGACGGGCGAGGTGCCCAGCAGCGGCGCCAGTGCGGCGGCATCGTCGGCGGGCAGTCCGTGGCCATCGCCGGCCGCGCGCAGCACGGCCGAGAGCACGTCGCCGGCTTCCACCGAAGGCAGCTGGTCGGGATCGCCGATCAACACCAGGCGCGCGCCGTCGGGCACGGCATCGACCAGCTTGGCCATCAGCGGCAGGTCGATCATCGAGGCTTCGTCGACCACCACCACGTCGAAGGGCAGCGGGTTGTCGGCGTGGTGGCGAAAGCGCGGCGCATCGGGAATCGTGCCGAGCAGGCGATGCAGGGTGCTGCCGGTGACTGGCAGCTGCGCGCACAGCGCGGGATCGACGCCATTGGCGGTGAGCGCGGCCAGTGCGTGGCGCACGCTTTCGGCCATGCGTTCGGCGGCACGACCGGTGGGCGCAGCCAGGGCGATGCGCGGCGGCGTGCGTCCGGCTGCGGCGGCCTGCGCGGCGAGCAGCACCAGCAGGCGGGTGATGGTGGTGGTCTTGCCGGTGCCGGGGCCGCCGGTGACCAGCAGCAGGCTGTGCCGCAGCGCCAGCGCGGCAGCGCGCGCCTGGCGGTCGTCGCCCTCGGGCGCGGCAGGTGTGCGCGTGGCTTGCGCTTCGGCAGGTGCGAGCAGGGACAGCTGCGTGGGCGCCTCCATCGTCGCGGCGGGCGCGGGCGCCGTGCGTGGAAACAGCTGCGCGAACAGCGCTGCCAGCGGCGCAAGATCTTCGTTGGCCGGCGTCGCGGCGGCGATGCGCTGCAGGCCGAGCACCAGCGCGCGTTCGTATTCGCGGTAGCGGCGCAGGTAGAGCAGGCCGTGTTCCAGCACCAGCGGTGCATCGGCGCGCGCTTCGTCTTCGCTGCGGGAAGGCTGCGCCACCCAGCGCGACGCGGCCAGCTGCTGCTGCCAGGTTTCGGCGTCGGGCCAGTCGACGGCGGCATCGACCAGCAGCTGCGGTGCGGCGAGATCGACGCCGGCATGACCGGCGGAGACCGCATGTGCGGCGAGCGCGACGGCCACCAGCACGGCGTCGGGCGTGTCGGGATCGAGACGGCGCAGGCTGTGGGCGAAGGCGTGGTCGAGGGTGCGGAGATGGCCGTCGCGGCGCAGCTGTTCGAGCAGGCTCATGGATGGCGCTCCGGATGCCCCGTTTGCCCCCACCCCAACCCTCCCCCGCGCGCGGGGGAGGGGGCGGAAACATCGATCGCGTCTGGGAGCATGTTGCCGGCGAACAGCGCATCGACCGCGTGCACCAGCTCCGGTGCGAAGCACCAGGCCTGCACGCCGGGGGAGTCTGCGCGCGTGGCGTCGAGGCCACGGCAGAACAGGTAGCGCACGCCACCGAAATCACGCGCGTAGTCGTAGCCGTCGCCGAGGCGGAAGCGCAGCCAGCGATGCAGGGCCACGGTGTAGATCAGCGCCTGCAGGGTGTATTCGCTGTGCGCCATCGCGGCGTCGAGCTGGGCCGGGCCGTAGGACGGCAGCCGGTTGGACTTGTAGTCGAGCACGTACCAGCGGCCGCCGTGCAGGTAGGTGAGATCGATCAGGCCGGTCATCAGGCCTTCCAGCCTGTAACGCGCGCCGAAGGCCTGGCGCTCGCGCACCAGGCCATGCCGGTGCAGCATCGCGAGCAGCGCATCGACGCGGGTGGGCGCGAGTGCGAACTGGAATTCGATTTCGGGGCGCCGCTGCTGCAGGGGCAGCGCGGCCAGCGTGGTGCCCTCGGGCAGAGCGAGGGTGAGCGTATGCCCGACCAGCGCGGTGAGCACGGCGATGCCGTCGTCGAGATCGGCGGCGGCGTAACCGCCGCGCCCCAGCGCCTGCGCGATCAGTGCTGCTTCATCGGCAGGCGGCGCATCGCCCGGGCGCCAACCGGTCCAGGCGCCAAAGTCGGCGTGTTCGAACACGTCGTGCAGCACCACGCCGAAGCGGGTGCCGCCGAAGCGCGGGTCGACGACTTCGTCGGCCAGCACGTCGTCTTCTTCGGCACCGCCTTCATCGCGCCCGCCGGCGGCCGGCTGGGTGGCGGCGCTGGAAGGATCCTGGCCGGCATCGGCATGCGCCAGCTGGGTGAAGCTGTAGACCCACCAGTCGCTGGCGAGCGAGCGCTCGGCGCGACGCGCCGGCGGCACGGCATCCTCGCGTTCGGGTGTCAGCCACGGCAGCTGCGCGGGCGGCGTGCGCGGATCGAGCACGATGCTGCCAGTGGCCGCGTCGACCAGGGCCTGCGCGTCGCGGATCATCGGCCACAGCGGCGACTGGGCGTGGTTGTAGAACCGCCCGCTGGCCAGCCACAGCGCATCGCGCGTGCGGGTGAGACCGACGTAGAGCAGGCGCGCGTCTTCGGCGCGCTGCGCGGTCTTCCAGCGCTCGGCGGCGGTGTCCCAACCGCTGGTGCCGGCCTGCAGCTTCCACTGCAGCACGCGGCCGTCGTCGCCGTGCACCACCACGCGCCGGCCCGGCTCGGGCGCCTTGGCGCCGATGCCGACATAGGGCAGGAAGACCAGCGGGTACTCCAGGCCCTTGCTCTTGTGCAGGGTCACCACCTGCACGCGACGCGCGTCGGATTCAAGACGCAGCAGTTGCGCTTCATCGTCGGCACTGGCTTCGGCGATGGCGCGCTCCAGCCAGTCGACCAGGCCATGCAGGCCCAGCGTGCTGCGCTGCGCTTCCTGCAGCTGTTCGGCCAGCTGCAGGTAGTTGGTGAGCCGGCGCTCGCCGTCGAGCAGGCCCAGCAGGCGCGGCGCCTGCTGCGCGCACAGCTCGCTGACCAGCGCCAGCGGGCCGCCGCGCTGCAGGCGATCACGCCAGGCCAGCGTACGCAGGCGCCACTGGCGCAGGGCGTCGCCGTCGCCCTCGCCATCGAGCGCGGCGATGGCCTGCGCGGCTTCGCCCACCAGCACGGTCGACAGCGCGGCGCGCAGGCGGCCGTCGTCGGCGCCATGCAGCAAGGCCAGCAGCAGCGCGTGCAGCTCATGCGCCTCGGCGGTGGCGAACAGGCTCTGCTTGCCCGCCGCGACTGCCGGAATGCCCACCGCCGCCAGCGCCTCGCGCATGCGCGTGGCCTCGTGGTGCTTGCGCACCAGCACGGCGATGTCGCCCGGACGCACGGCGCGGCCATCGATGCTGGCGCGGCCGGCGCGCGCGTCGCTGAGTACGCCTTGGATCGCCGCCACGCAGGCGCGGGTGGCCAGCTCGCGCGAGGTGGTGGCGTCATGGCTGGTGTCGCGGCCCTTGTCGTCCTGCCCGGGCGCGGGTGCCTGCCACAGCACCAGGGCCGGCGCGGGGGCGCCATCGCGCTGGTAGTCGGCATCGTCGCGCTGGCCGCCGGGCTGCACGCTGTGGAAGTCGATGCGGCCGTCGACGAAGGCCGTATCGCCCGCCTGTGCATACAGCGCATCGATGGCCCGCAGCACGGCCGGGCGCGAGCGGAAGTTGTGCGACAGCGGTGGCGCCTGCTCGGCACTGCCACGCGCGGCGAGATAGGTTTCGACGTCACCGCCGCGGAAACCGTAGATCGCCTGCTTGGGATCGCCGATCACGAACAGCGCAGGATCGCCGCTGCCGGCGCCGAACACGCGGTCGAAGATCTGCCACTGGCGCGGATCGGTGTCCTGGAACTCGTCGACCAGGGCGATCGCGTACTGCGCGCGCAGGTGCCGTGCAAGCGCATCGGCGTGCGGGCCGTCGAGCGCGTCGGCGACGCGGTCGATCAGGTCGTCGTAGGTCTGCACGCGCAGCTGCTGCTTGCGGCGGGCGAGGCGTCGTCGCGCGTCCTCGCGCAGGCGGTGCAGGAGCGCCACCTGCTGCGCCTCGCGATACTCACCCAGCTGCGCCAGCGCGGCGGCGTAGTCCTCCACCGCACCGCACAGGGGCGAGTCGGGCGTGCGCCCGCTGCCGGCCTTGCTGGTGCGCTCGCGCAGGGTGGCGCGTTCGAGCTGCGCCAGCTTGGCGTGCTGGAACGGGCGCGCGGCATCGCCCGCCTCGCACCATGACTTGAGAGCATCGAACAGGTCGCCGATCCAGGCGGCCTTGTAGCTGCCGCCATGCAGCACCTTGTCGTCCACCGCCTTGAGCAGCTCGCCGCGGAAGCCGTCGCCATGCTGGCGGCCGCTGTCGATCAGTCCCTGCGCGGCAGCCTGCAGCATCGGCGTGGGGTCGGGCAGCGGCGCCGGCGGCAACGGCCGCAGCACCGGCTCGCGCACCAGCAGCGACAGATCGCGCGCCAGGCCCTCGGGCCCGTCCGGCCACAGCGCGGACAGCGCCTCGACGCTGTCGGTATCGCGCGCATGCGCACGCCACAGGTCGGCGGCGATGGCCTCGCGCAGGGCGGCGTCGTTGCCCTGCAGTTCGGGCGCATCGAAGCCCTGCCCGCTTTCCAGCGCGTGTTCGCGCAGCACGCGCGCACAGAAGCCGTGGATGGTGAAGATGGCGGCGAGGTCGATGCTGTCGGCGGCCGTGCGCAGGCGCTTGCGCACCGCCTCGCGCGATTCGCCGCTGCGTGCGCAGTGCGCCTGGATCAGTGCCTCGGTGAGCGCGGCCTCGGGTGCGCGGGTGTCGGTGTTGCCGGCCGCAACCTCGGCCGCCAGCAGCAGGCGCTTGCGCACCCGCGCACGCAGCTCCTGCGTGGCTGCCTCAGTGAAGGTGACCGCGAGGATGCGCTCCACCGGCAGCGCGCGTTCCAGCACCAGGCGCACCACGAGCGTGGCCAGGGTGAAGGTCTTGCCGGTGCCGGCCGAAGCCTCGATGGCGCGCACGCCGTCCAGCGGCAGCTGCAGGTAGGCGTCCTGCGCGCTCATGCCGCGTCCTCCGCGTCGGCCGCCGAGGCCAGGCCCTGCAGGGCCTGCGGATCGATGCCGGCGTACACCTGGCCCGACTGCAGCGCGGCGTAGACGCTCATCGCCACGTCGGCGAACTGCAGCAGACCGCCCTCGTCGGCGAAGGGGTCGCGGCCACGCAGCGCCAGCCGCAGCGCGACGTCGTCACCCTCGGCGAACCCGCGGCCGTTGCCGCGCCATTTCGCCGCGGCCAGCTTCACCGCGCGCGCGAACGACTCGCCGTTCTGGAACAGTTCCCAGCTGCTGTAGGGCGCGAACGGCAGCGGCTCGCGCAGGCCCTGTGCGCGCAACTGCAGCAGCCCGCGCAGCGCCGCGCGCGCGGCCTGCGGCGTCAGCTCCGGGCGCGGGTGCGGGCCCAGGCCACGCTGGTCGAGTTCGTGGAATTCCACCATCGGCAGGTCGAGCCCGGCGGCGCGCGCCAGCAGCCAGTCCAGGCCGTTGCGGATCGCCTGCGGCCCGCTGGGCTTGCCGAAGCGCAGCCGTGCCAGGCCCTGCGGATAGGCCTCGCCGATGCGCCCGTGCAGGCGCAGGCCATCGATCTCCACTTCAATCGGCAGCGACTGGGGCGTGGCCGCGCCGCGCCAGCCACCGAAGGCCTCCACATACGGAGCCACCACGTTGCGCTGCGCGGCCAGCGCGCGGCGCCCCAATGCGCCCGACGGCAGCAGGCCGCGTGCGCGCAGGTCGGCATGGATCGCGGCCTCGTCGTCGCCACGCAGCAGCGCCTCGAACACCGCTGCCTGCAGGCGCGCGCGTTCCAGCCCGCCATCAGGACCGGCGAGCGGTTCGATGTCCTCGCCGCGCGCCTCCACCTCGGGCAGGCGCAGGCCCAGCCGCTGCAGGAAGGCCGCCGCGGGCAGCCGCAGGAAGCGTCGCAGCGCTTCGATCGACAGTTCGGTTTCGGCATCCTTCGCCTGCAGGGCGTCACCTTCGAACCACGGCCGCAGCGGCGTGCGCTGCGCCACCGATTGCGCGGCCGCCTCGCGCCAGGCCTGTCGATAGGAGAAGCGGCGCGGCTCGTCGCCGGCGCCGAACGCGGCGGGCGAGAACGGCTGCAGCGGATGCGCCACGACCAGGTCTCCGGCGCCGATGTCAGGTGCATGCTGGTCGCGCGCCACGTCGATCAGTTCGGACACCAGCACCGAGGGCTCGCGCACGCTGCCATCGCGCGGGTCGGCGCCCTGCCAGCTCACGTAGAACACGTCCTGCGCGGCGGCCAGCAGCTGCAGGAACAGGAAGCGATCGTCCTCACGGGTGGAGCGGTCGCCGATGCGGCGCGCGTCGCTGCCCAGCTCGGCGGTGAGACGGTTGAGCCCGGCGGCGGGATCGCGGCGCGGGAAGTCGCCATCGTTCATGCCCAGCACGCAGATCACCCGGAACGGCAGCAGGCGCATCGGCACCATGCGGCCGATGCTGATGCCGCCGGTGAGCAGCGGCGCGCGGGTGTCGGCCTCGCCGAGCACGGCGGCGAAGTGCGCGCGCACGGCTTCGGGCGGCAGCGCATCGGCAAAGCCGGCGCGGTCGGCGCTGGCCGCGAAGTCGTCGACCAGGCTGCGCAGGCGATCGAGCGCGCGCTGGGTGGCGGGGTTGGACGGCGACCGCGGCAGCAGCGCATCGAGCAGGCCGAGCAGGCGCTCGCGCCAGGCCTGCGGCGGCATCGCCGTGCCCAGCACGCGCGCATGCTGGGCCAACACGCGCAGCAGGCGCACGAGAGTGTCGAGCGCGTCCAGCGCACCACCCTCCAGATCCGGCATCGGCGCGACCACTTCGCCGGCCGCGCCGGTGATCGCCACGTCGCTGCCGCTGGCATGGCCGAGCAGCAGGCGGTCGAGCGCGAAGGCCCAGGTATAGGCATCGTCGGCCGGCGCATCGAAGCCGCTGCGGTGGGCGGCATCGATGCCCCAGCGCGCGCCGGCCGCGGACAGCCAGCCGGCCAGGCGTTCGAACGCGGCCGCGTCCAGCCCCGCGGCCTCGGCCAGCGGCGGGCTGGCCAGCAGGTCGAGCGTCTCGTGCAGGCCGAAGCGCGAGACCGGCAGCGCCAGCAGGCGCAGGAACACTTCGGCCAGCGGTTCGCCGGCCAGCGGGCTGGCGTCGGCCAGCGCATAGGGCATCGCATCGTCCTGCCCGCGGCTGCCGAACACCGGCGCCAGGTACGGCAGGTAGGGATCGATGTCGGGCGCCAGCACCGCGACCTCGCGCGGCTGCAGCGGCGGGTCGAAGCGCGGATCGTCGAACAGCGCGCGCAGCTGGTCGTGCAGCACCTGCAGTTCGCGCAGGCGGGTATGGCAGCTGTGCAGCTGCAGGCTGGGATCGTGGCGGTCGACCGCCTCGCGCAACGGCCAGCCGGGCGTGCCGCGGCGCTGGAACAGGTCCGACTGCAGGCGCCGCAGCAGGCTGCCGTGCAGGGCGCCGCCGCCCTCGCCCGGATCGGCATGCACGGCGAACTCGGCCGAGGCGTGCACCACCTCGTAGCCGCCGATCACGCGCATGAAGTCCACGCCGGCCGCGCCCCAGCGCTGCAGCAGCGGGTTCTCGCCATCGTCGGGCGCCTGCCCGGCGCGCAGCCGCTGCAGGTCGCCCCAGTAGTCCTTGGCCGGGGAGGGCACGAAGAAATGCAGGGTGCCGGCGCGGGCCTGGGTGGCGATCACCCGCAGCACGTCGGGCGAGACGTTGAGCGTGGCGAAGGCGCACAGCCGCGGCGGCAGGCCGGCGGGCAGCGGCGCATCGGCGGCCTCGAAGCGGTCGAGGTACTGCTGGATGCGGCGGGCGCGATGCGGGCGGCCCTGGGCGACGCGGCGCCACAGGATGGCCTGCGGGTCGTCGGGCTCGGCACCGGCTTCCCAGCGCAGCAACCAGTCGCGCCGCCAGGCCTGGTACTTCTCGAACACCGCGGCCAGTTCGCCGGCCAGCGCCCAGGCGCGCAGCGGGTCGTCGCCCTGCACATGCGCGGCGATGGCGGCCAGCGCCGGCGTGGCCAGCAGGCTGCGGTCGCCCAGCGCGGCGTAGAGCCGCCACTGCAGTGCGGCCGCATCGAGTTCGTCGCGCTCGCCGCCGGCCATGCCCGGCGCCGGGTTGGCCGCCAGCGCGCGGCCGACCAACTCACCCGGGGTGAGGAACTCGATGTTGGCGGCCACGCCATGGCGCGCGGCCAGGGTGGCCTGCAGCCAGCGCCGCATCGCCACCTGCGGGATCAGCACGATGTCCGGGTCGAGCGGACGCGCCGGATCGGCCGGCGTGCGCAGCACTTCGGCCAGGATGCCCGCAAGCACGTCCAGCGCGTTGGAGTGGTAGAGGCGGAAGTCCATCGGGGCGTCGCGATGCATGCGCGGCCATTGTGCAGGAACCTGTCTCAGGCCCCGATACGCAGCCCGTGCCTGTGCATCGGCGCCTTCCCCGCACCCCGGGGGAAGGCGCAATCGTGGCGTTCCGCCGTGCGGCCGGACCGCGACGGGGCGGCCGGACTGGGTGCGGCCGGGTTTGATGTTTATACTTCGGGGCTAGCTGCGGCTCCGTGTGCCGCGGGCCATAGGGTGTTCCGTGCGCAATTACGATCTCGAATTCCTCAAGCGCTTCTCGATGGTGCTCGGCTTCCTGGCGTTGGTGACGCTGGGGCTGATCATCGCGTCCGTGTTCCTGCACCGGACGCTGCCGTTGGAAGTCGACCCGGCTGCAGCCAAGCGCACCGAGCACCGCATCGCGCCGGTCGGCGCGGTCTATGCCGGCAGCACCGGCGCCGCCGCCCAGGCCGCCGCTGCGGCTGCCGCCGTGGCCCAGGCCGCCTCGCAGGTCGCCTATGGCGGCACGCTGGACGGCTCGGTGATCTACCAGAATCTGTGCGCGGGCTGCCACACCTCGGGTGCCGGCGGCGCGCCGACCCTGTCCCGGGCCCAGTGGACCGATCGCCTGGCCCAGGGCACCGAGACCCTCTACAAGCACTCGATCGAAGGCTTCACCGGCAATACCGGCCTGATGCCGGCCAAGGGCGGCAACCCCGCGCTGACGGTCGAGCAGATGCATGCCACGGTCGACTGGATGGTCGCCAACCTGCAGTGACGCGACCGCCCACGGCGGTTGCCCAGACGCCGCCTCCGGGCGGCGTTTTCGTGTCTGCGCCCAAGGAATCCCGCATGGCCATCGCTCCCCTTCCCCTGTCCCTCGTGCTGGCCGGCCTGCTGGCCGGCTGCGGCACGCCTGCCGTCGACGCCCCGGGTGCGGCGCCGGCCCGGGCCGAAGGCGTGCTTGCGATCGGCCAGGTGCAGGGCGAGGGCGCAGCCAGCCCGCTGCTGGGGCGCAGCGTCACCGTCGAGGGGGTGGTCACCGGCAATTTCGGCCGGCACCTGGGCGGCTGGTTCGTGCAGGACGAGGGTGATGGCGACACGGCCACGTCCGACGCCATCTTCGTGGTCGCCGACGACGATCCCGGCCTGCGGGCGGGCGACCGGGTGCGCGTGCACGGGCGCGTGATCGAACACGGCGAGCGCGGGCACGGCACGCTGACTGCGCTGCAGGCGGCGTCGCTCGAGGTCGTGGGCCGCGGCCAGGTCGCGCCCCTGGTCCTCGACGGGCCGCCCGAAGACTGGGAGCCGCTGGAAGGCATGCACGTGCGCATCGACGCGCCGCTGACCATCGGCGGCCAGCACGAGCTGTCGCGCCGCGGGGTGCTGCACGCCAGTTTCGGCGCGCGGCTCTACACCCCGACCGAACTCGCCCCGCCGGGCCCGCAGGCCGCGAAGGTGGCGACCGACAACGCGCGCCGGCGCCTGCTGCTGGACGATGCGATGGCGCAGGAGCGGCCGCGCAAGGTCTGGTACCTGGAGGGTGGCCCCGCGCCGCGCTCGGGCAGCGTGGTCACCGGCGCCGAAGGCATCGTCGACCAGCGCTGGGGCGAATGGCGGCTGCAGCTGACCGCCGCGCCGCGCATCGCGCCGGCTGCGCGTCCGTCGGCGCCGGCGGTGGCGGGCAACGTGCGGCTGGCCGCGTTCAACCTGGGCAACCTGTTCAACGGCGACGGCCGCGGCGGCGGTTTCCCGACCGCGCGCGGGGCGCGCACCCCGGGCCAGTGGCAGGCGCAGCTGGCGCGGGCCGCGGCCACGCTGCAGGCGCTGGACCCGCACGTGGCGGCGCTGATGGAGCTGGAAAACGATGGCTATGGCCCCGAATCGGCGCTGGCCCAGCTGGTGGACGCGCTCAACGCCGGCGGCGGCGACTGGGCCTTCATCGACGCTGGCCAGGGGCCGGGCACGGACGCGATCCGGGTGGGCCTTGTGTACCGCAGCGGTCGGCTGCGGCCGCTGGGCCGGCCCGCGACGCTGGAAGACGGCCCGCTGGGGCGCGGCAGCCGGGTGCCGCTGGCGCAGGCCTTCGTGCCGGTGGCGGCGGGACGCGACGCCGGGCCGGCGTTCGTGGTCGCGGCCAACCACTTCAAGTCCAAGGGCTGCGGCGAAGCCCAGGGCGAGCAGGCCGACCAGGGCGATGGCCAGGCCTGCTGGAACCCCAGGCGGGTGGAATCGGCACGCAGGCTGGCGCGCTGGCTGGATACGGACCCGACCGGATCCGGCAGCGATCTGGTCGCGATCGTCGGCGACTTGAACGCGTATGCGCAGGAAGATCCGATCCGTCTGCTGCGCTCGCAGGGCTGGGTCGACGCCTTGGCGGCGACTGCCGCGGAGCGGCACAGCTTCGTTTTCGATGGCATGGCCGGACGCCTCGACCACGTGCTGCTCAGCCCCGGCCTCGCCGGCCGCCTGTCGGGCTCGGCGATCTGGCACAGCAATGCCGACGAGCCGGCGAACGCCCGCGACCGTGCGGACAACGACCGCGATCGTGCTGCCCCTTGGCGCAGCTCCGACCATGATCCGCTGCTGGTCGGGCTGGACCTGTAGGGCGCCCGCCGCGTCGGTGGGACCGCTGCGGGAGCTGGCGGCCTTCATTTGCCGGTCTGAGCTCTGCCGGTCTCCGTCTGCCGGCCCGCGTCTGGCGATCCCCGCCTGCTGCCATTTCGACCGCAGGGAGAAATCTACCGACGTCGCGGCACGAGATTTCTCCCTGCGGTCGAAATGACAGTCCCTTGCGTCGCACCAGTCGGCATCTCACCGATCAGATGACAGTCCACTGCGGCCCAACTGGCAGCCCTTGCTGTCCAGACGACAGTCCGCCGCGACTCACCTGGCCATTCCTTGCTGTCCAGCTGGCAGTCCAGCTCGCAGCCCACCTGTCAGCTCACCGCCGTCCAGATGACAGTCCGCCGCAGCCCAACTGGCAGCTCACTGCTGACCAGATGACAGCCCACCGCTGACCAGACGGCGGTCCGCCGCCGCCCGGATGTCGGTCCCCCGGGGCCGGGGCCGTCACGGCTCCGCCATGGCAGCTGATCCCGCTTTCCCGACCCGGCCCCCGGGCATGCGGAACCGGCTCACCGGCCACTTGCAGGCCCCCGGGTATCATGCCGGCATGGCCACCCTCCCCGACTTCCCCGCCGAATCCGCCACCCTGCTGCTGCCGGGTCCCGCGGGTGCGCTGGAGGTCGCGGTCGATCCGCCCGATGGCGAGGTGCCCGCCCTGCCGCTGGTGGCCATCGTCTGCCATCCGCTGCCCACCGAGGGCGGCACCATGCACAACAAGGTCGTGACCATGACCGCGCGCGCACTGCGCGAGTCGGGCGCGACCACGGTGCGCTTCAACTTCCGCGGCACGGGGGGCTCTGAGGGGGCGTTCGACGACGGCGAGGGCGAGCTCGACGACCTGCGCGCGGTCGCCGCCTGGGTGCGCGCCCAGCGGCCGGACGCCACGCTGTGGTTGGCCGGCTTCAGCTTCGGCGCCTATGTGTCGCTGCGCGCGGCGGCCGAGCTGCGGCCCGCGCTGCTGGTGTCGATCGCGCCGCCCGCCGGGCGCTGGGACTTCGACACGATCACCCTGCCGACCATGCCCTGGCTGGTGATCCAGGGCGAATCGGACGAGATCGTCGACCCGCAGGCGGTGTACGACTGGCTGGAGCAGACCGGCGCCCAGGCCGAGCTGGTGCGCATGCCCGACACCAGCCACTTCTTCCATCGCAAGCTGATCGACCTGCGCGGCGCGATCAAGCACGGCGTGCGCGCCTACCTGCCTACCGCACATGACTGAGGCCGGCGCGGCGTCGCCGCCGTCGGCGCACTACCGCGCGGGCGTCGAACGGGGCGAGTGGAGCGCGGACCCCGCGCAGCTCGAGGCGCTGCACGCGCTCGACCGTATCCATGCCGCGCTGCTGCAGCCGGCGCCGCGGCGCAGCCTGCTCGACCGCCTGCGCGGCCAGGGCGCCGCCGAAGCGCCGCAGGGCCTGTACCTGTGGGGCGGCGTGGGCCGCGGCAAGACGTTCCTGGTGGACCTGTTCTACGCCACCCTGCCCCTGCCCGAGGTACGCGGCGCGGCCCTGGCCAGCGGCGCGCTGCCGCAGCCCGCGCAGGCGCGCGGCCCGGCCGGCAAGCGCCGCACCCACTTCCATCGCTTCATGCGCAGCGTGCATGCCCAACTGCGCGCGCACGCCGGCGAGCGCGACCCGCTGGCGACGATCGTGCGCGAATGGCGCAGGCAGATGCGGGTGCTGGTGCTGGACGAGTTCTTCGTCAACGACATCGGCGACGCGATGATCCTGGCGCGGCTGCTGGAGCGCATGTTCGCCGAGGGCATCGTGCTGGTGACCACGTCCAACGTCGATCCGCCCGACCTGTACCGGGACGGCCTGCAGCGTGCGCGCTTCCTGCCGGCGATCGAACTGGTCCGGCGGCACTGCCAGGTGGTGTACCTGGACAGCGACATCGACTACCGGCTGCGCGCGCTGACCCGCTCGCCGGTGTACCGCGCGCCGCTCGATGCCGGCGCCGATGCCTGGCTGGAGACGCGCTGGCGCGAGCTGGGCGGCGACGATGCGCACCGCGATGCGGGCATCGAGATCGACGGCCGCCGCATCGCCGTGCGCGCCCGCTGCAAGGACATGGCCTGGTTCGATTTCCGGGCGCTGTGCGAAGGCCCGCGCGGCAACGCCGATTACATCGAGATCGCGCGCGAGTTCCACACCGTGCTGCTGGGCGGGATCCCGGTGCTGGACGACCTGCGCAACGATGCCGCACGCCGCTTCGTGCATCTGGTCGACGAGCTGTACGACAGCCAGGTCAACCTGGTCTGCACTGCCGACGCGCCGCCGCATGCGCTGTACACGGGCGAGCGTTTGACGGGCGCTTTCGAACGCACCGCCTCGCGCCTGATCGAAATGCAGGGCGCGGACTACCTGGCGACCGAACACCGCGGCTGAGCGCAGCCGCGATGCCCGCGTGGACGGCGCCTGTCGAAGCGGCGCGACGTCCGGCACCAGGCGCCGGCTGCCGCTTCGTCAGCGGACGATCCTGGCAGCGACGATCGGAGAGTAGACCGACGGGCTGCCCGGCGAAATTGTGTAACCCCGCCGTCCGCGGATACCTTGCACCGTCATGGCCCAAGTGCACCGCCACCGCCGGTTGCCGCTCCTGCACGTTCTCGTGCTGGGGTTGCTTGCGCTGGGCTTGGTGCTGCAGCCGGTGATCGCGGCAGTGGGCGAGATCCACGAGCTCGGACACGACCCGTCCGGCATGCACAGCCACGACCCGCACGCCGACCACTTGCACACAGTGCCCACCGCAGCAGGCGGCAACGACCCGGATGGGTCCGAGACCTTGCACGCACTGCTGGATTTCGCACACTGCTGTGGCGCGGCCGCGATGGTCGTGCCCGTGCTCGATGGCCCCTCCGTCCTCGTGGCATCCCGCCAACTGGCAAGCGCCAGGGTGTTCCCACCTCCGGCAGTGCGCCTGCCCAGCCCGTTCAAGCCTCCGATCTTCGTATGACCGCGTCGTCGGCCTGACGCCGACACCCGTCATCCCGATTCACCGGAGCAATCCCATGCATTTGCGATCAGCGGCATTGGCCGCGTGGGTCGTCGTGTGTGCCGTGGCATTGCCCACGCACGCCGCCGACCCTCTCACCCTGGACGACGCCTTCGCCCGCGTTGCCCACGCCCATCCCCACCTGCGCCTGTTCGGCGCCCGCCAGGAGGCACTGGCAGCCGAACTGGATCGTGCCTCCCTGCGCCCGGCGCTGGTCGCTGGCGCCGAGGTCGAGAACGTCCTCGGTACCGGCACGGCCAGTGGCCTCGACGGCGCGGAAATCACGCTGAGCCTCGCGTCCGTGCTGGAGCGGGGCGGAAAGCTGGATGCACGTCGCACGCTCGCGCAAAGCCGGATCGACGCGCTGGCCATCGAGCGCGAGGCGCAGCGCCTGGATCTCCTGGCGGAAGTGGCGCGCCGCTACCTGGCGGTGGTCGGCGCACAACGGCAAGGCGCTCTCGCAAAGTTGGACATCGAGCAGCGCGAACGCAGCGTCGCTGAGGCGCGCAGGCGCCACGAGGCCGGTGCATCACCCGAGTCGGTCGTACTCACCGCCCAGGCCGCGCTGGCGCGGGTCGAGCTGGATGCGGCCCGCGCCCGGCAGCGCGAGAGGGCCGCCCGCCAACATCTCGCAGCCCTGTGGGGCGACCGCAATCCGGCATTCACCATTGTTGGCGGAGATCCGCTGGCAGTGCCCCGGGTCGCAGACTTCGCGGTCCTCGCCAACTGGCTGCAGCGCACCCCCGAGCTGGCGCAGTTCGTCGACCAGCAACGCATTGGCGAAGCGCGATTGCAGCTCGCGCGCAGCGAAGCGACCCCCGACCTCGACTGGCAGCTCGGCATCCGGCGGATGGCGGAGGCCGATGAGTTCGGCCTGGTCGGCAGCGTCTCGATTCCGCTGGGACATGCCAGCCGCGCGCGACCGGGCATCCGTGCCGCGCGCGCCGGGCTGGCTGCGCTGGAGATCGAACGGGAGGCCACGGGTCTGTCGCTGTACGCCACGCTTGCCGAAGCGCATGGCCGCTTTGGCGTAGCGCGCCTGGAAGCGCTGCGGCTGGGTGAGGACGTGCTCCCGCTTCTGGCCCGGGCGGAAGCCGCGGCCGCCACCGCCTACCGGGCGGGCGCCGCCAGCTATCTGGAATGGTCGAACCTGCAGGCAGAGCACGCGGCGGCGCGGCGGCAACAGCTGGACGCGGCGCTGGACGCCCAGCGTGCCCTGATCGAGATCCAGCGGCTGACCGGCCAGGCGTTCGTCGCCACGAATCCACAGGACAGGCCGGGAGAATCGCCATGAAGCCCGCCCACCTGATCCCGGCGCTGGCACTGGCGCTGAGCCTGGCGGCCTGCAGTCGTGAACCGGACCACCCGGCGCATGGCGGCCATGCCGACGAGGCTGCCGCCCATGCTCCGGCGACCGACGCGCACGACCATGAAACGCGTGACGGTGCCCGCACGGTCATTCCTGCCGACATCGCCTTGCAGTCCGGCATCCAGACGCGCCCCGTCGGCCCGGGCGTGATTGCGGACGAGCATGAGGTGCAGGGTCTGCTGACTCCGATCGAGGGTCGTGTGGCCCAGGCCTCGGCCCGCTTTCCGGGCCCGATCCGATCGCTGCGCGCCAATGTCGGCGACCAGGTGCGCGCCGGCCAGGCGCTGGCGACCATCGAGAGCAATCTGAGCCTGAGCACCTACAGCGTGGCCGCACCGATCTCCGGCGTGATCGTCGAGCGCCGTGCCTCGGTCGGCGGCCTGGCCGGGGAAGGCGCGCCGCTGTTCGAGATCGCCGATCTCTCGCAACTGTGGGTCGATCTCCACATCTTTGGCGCCGACGCCCAGCACATCCAGCCAGGCGTGCCGGTGGCGGTCACCCGCATGAGCGATGGCCAGACGGTCAACACCACGCTCGAGCGCGTGCTGCCGGGGATGGCCACGGCCAGCCAGAGCACCGTTGCGCGCGCCACGATCGACAACGCCGACCGCCAGTGGCGGCCGGGAACGGCGGTCAAGGCGCGGATCACGGTCGCCCGGCAGCCGGTCGCTCTGGTGGTGCCGTTGGCCGCACTGCAGACGATGGATGGCCGCGAAGCGGTGTTCGTCCGCGAGGGCGAGGCCTACCTGACCCGGCACGTCGAACCCGGTGCGCGCGACGCCACGCAGGTGCAGATCCTGTCGGGCCTGCGCGAAGGCGAGGAAGTGGTTGTCGCCGAGAGCTATCTGATCAAGGCCGACATCGGCAAGGCAGGCGCTGCGCATGAGCACTGACACCGCGCCCCGCCAGACGGGCGTGCTGGAGCGGATCGTCCGTCTCTCGATCCGGCATCGCTGGACGACCCTGGTGCTGACCCTGGGCCTGATCGGCGCGGGCATCTGGAGCTTCACCCGGCTCCCGATCGACGCCACGCCCGACATCACCAATGTGCAGGTACAGATCAACACCGAGGCGCCCGGCTACTCGCCGCTGGAGTCCGAGCAGCGGGTCACCTATCCGATCGAGACCGCGCTCGCCGGCCTGCCCCGTCTCGACTACACGCGCTCGACGTCGCGATACGGCCTGTCGCAGGTGACCGTCGTGTTCGACGACGGCACCGACCTGTACTTCGCCAGGCAGCAGGTGGCCGAGCGCCTGCAGCAGATCCGCTCGCAGATCCCCGAGGGGCTGGAGCCCGGAATGGGCCCGGTCTCAACCGGCCTGGGCGAGATCTTCATGTACACCATCGATGCCGCACCCGGCGCGGCGAAGCCGGACGGCACGCCGTGGAGCGCCACGGACCTGCGCACCCTGCACGACTGGGTCATCCGGCCGCAGATGCGCAACACCCCCGGGGTGACCGAGGTCAACACGATGGGTGGCTTCGAGCGGCAGATCCACATCACGCCGGAACCGTCCAGGCTGGTCGCACTGGGCTTCACGCTGCAGGACGTCGTCGACGCGGTGGCCGCCAACAACCAGAACACCGGCGCCGGCTACATCGAGCGCAACGGCCAACAGTACCTGGTACGCGTGCCTGGCCAGGTCGGCGGAGTCGAACAGCTCGGGAACATCGTGCTGGACCGGCGTGAGGGCCTGCCGATCCGGGTTGCCGACGTGGCGCAGGTGGCCGAGGGTGCGGAGCTTCGCACGGGCGCGGCCACCCAGAACGGCGAAGAGGTCGTGCTGGGCACCCTGTCGATGCTGGTCGGTTCCAACAGCCGCACGGTGGCGCAGGCCGCGGCGGCGCAGCTGCAGCGCGCGAAAGACAGCCTGCCCGAAGGCGTCACCGCGACGGTGGTCTACGACCGCACCGGCCTGGTCGAACGCACCATGCGGACCATCGCGAAGAACCTGGTCGAGGGTGCATTGCTGGTGATCGTGGTCCTGTTCCTGCTGCTGGGGAACTTCCGTGCCGCGCTCATCACCGCAGCCGTCATTCCACTGGCCATGCTGTTCACGATCACCGGCATGGTGCGCGGCGGCGTGTCCGGCAACCTGATGAGCCTGGGTGCGCTCGACTTCGGGCTGATCGTCGATGGCGCGGTCATCATCATCGAGAACTGCCTGCGGCGCTTTGGCGAGATGCAGCACCGACTCGGCCGGACGCTGACCCCCGTGGAGCGTCAAGACCTGACGGCCACCGCCACGGTCGAAGTCATCCGCCCCAGCCTGTTCGGCATGTTCATCATCGCCGCGGTGTACCTGCCGATCTTCGCGCTGACCGGGATCGAGGGAAAGATGTTCCACCCCATGGCGATCACCGTGGTGCTGGCGCTCACCGGTGCAATGGCGCTGTCGCTGACCTTCGTTCCCGCATCCATCGCGATCTTCATGGGCAACCGTGTCGAGGAGCAGGAGAACCGGCTGGTCCAGTGGACGCGGCAACGCTATGCGCCGCTGCTCGGGTGGTCGCTTCGCCGGCAGAACCGGGTCCTGGGCGGGGCGCTCGCCCTGGTCGCCGTCTCCGTGCTGCTCGCCACGCGGCTGGGCAGCGAGTTCATTCCCAGCCTCGACGAGGGCGACATCGCCATGCACGCGATCCGCATCCCCGGGACGGGACTCGAGCAGTCGGTGAAGATGCAGCTTGCCGTGGAAGAGCGGCTGGTCCAGGTCCCCGAGGTGGCGCGGGTCTTCAGCAAGATCGGGACGGCGGAGGTCGCGACCGACCCGATGCCGCCGAACGTGGCCGACACCTTCCTGATGATGAAGCCGCGCGCGCAATGGCCAGACCCGCGCAAGCCCAGGGACGCGTTGATCGACGAGATCGGGGCGGCGGTCAGGACGCTTCCGGGCAACAACTACGAGTTCACGCAGCCGATCGAGATGCGGACCAACGAGCTGGTGTCGGGCGTTCGCGCGGACGTGGCGGTCAAGGTGTTCGGTGACGACCTGGACACGCTGGTCGAGGTGGCCGAAAGGATCGAGGCGGTGGCCAGGCAGGTCGAGGGCGCCGCCGACGTCAAGACCGAGCAGGCAACAGGCCTGCCGCTGCTGGCGATCGTGCCCGATCGCACCGCACTTGCCCGCTTCGGCCTGAATCCGGGCATCGTGCAGCAGACCGTCGCGACCGCGGTCGGTGGCCAGGTCGCCGGACAGCTGTTCGAGGGAGATCGCCGCTTCGACATCGTGGTTCGCCTGCCTGAGCACATGCGTGTGGACCCGGCCGCTCTCCAGGATCTGCCGATCCCCCTGTCCGACAATGCGAACGCCGATCGATCCAGCCTGGAGCCCAGCTGGGCGACGGCCCGGACGGTACCGCTGCGGGAGGTGGCGAAGATCGAGAGTCTGCTCGGGCCCAACCAGATCAACCGCGAGAACGGAAAACGCAGGGTGGTGGTCACCGCCAACGTGCGCGATCGCGACCTCGGCAGCTTCGTGGAAGACCTGCAGCAGCGCATCGGACAGCAGGTCGACGTTCCGGACGGCTACTGGATCGGCTATGGCGGCACGTTCGAGCAGCTGATCTCGGCCAGCCGGCGGCTCGCGGTCGTGGTCCCGGTGACCCTGGCCCTCATCTTCGGCCTGCTGTTCATGGCGTTCGGCTCGGCCAGGGATGCGGTGATCGTGTTCAGCGGCGTACCGCTGGCGCTGACCGGTGGCGTAGCCGCACTGGCGCTGCGCGGCATCCCGCTGTCGATCACCGCCGGGGTCGGCTTCATCGCCCTGTCCGGGGTCGCCGTGCTCAACGGCCTGGTCATGATCGCCTTCATCCGCAATCTGCGCGCGCAGGGCCAGTCGCTGGATGAAGCGGTCTTCAACGGTGCGCTCGGGCGGCTGCGGCCGGTATTGATGACGGCACTGGTGGCATCCCTCGGCTTCGTCCCGATGGCGCTCAATGTCGGTGCGGGCGCGGAAGTGCAGCGACCGCTCGCCACCGTGGTGATCGGCGGGATCGTGTCCTCCACGCTGCTCACCTTGCTGGTCCTTCCCACGCTCTACCGTCTTCTGCACCGCCGTGGCGATACGGGGAAGCCGCAACCGGAAGCGCGCCCGTAGCGGGAAGGCCGACGTGCATGACGTGCGCCAGCGTCGGGTCCTGTGGCTCGTCTTCGCCCTGGGCCCCCGTCGCGTTGGTCGGCGGGGCTGCACGGACCGGCTGGCGACGGAACATCGCGGCTGGGCGAAACCGCGATGCCCGCGGGGACGGCGCCTGTCGAAGCACCGCGGCGACCGGCAGCAGGTGCCGGCCGCCGCTTCCTCCGCGGACGATCCTTCAGCGGACGATCTTGCCGTCGATGATCGGGTAGTAGACCGAGGGATTGGCACCGTCGATGTCGATCTCCAGCAGGCTGGTGTCCCAATGGTCGATGGTCAGTTCCCAGCGCTTCTTCTCGCCGGCCACGTAGGCCTCGATGTCGGGGAACAGCTTCTGGATCAGTTCGCCCCGCGACAGTCCCAGCGGTTTGGGATTGGCCGGCGACACGCTGATGATCACGAAATCATAGGGCGATCCGATCTGGTGGTTGCGCAGCGCGTACAGGTTACTGCTGGTCGTGGTACCGGCCTTGATCTGCGCGTCCATGATCGGACGATGCCACTGCTTGTACAGCGCAAGCCATTCGTCGTGCTTGCCCGGCGGGACCTTGTAGTAGCTCACGCCGACGCGCGGACGGTCGGGCAGGTCGCGGCCGGAGAGCGCCTGGGCGGCGGCGGTCTGCACCGCGAACATCAGGCCGAATGCGAACAGTGCGGCCGCAGCACGGCGCAGGGAATTGGAACGGGTCATGGTGCTTCCTTCGGGTTGGGTGGGTGCAACGGTGGATCAGAGCTTCAGCGTCAGGCCGACGAAGAACTGCCGGCCGTAGATGTCGTAGGTGGCGTTGTGGGTGCTGCCGGCCACGCCGCCGACCTGCGGCGGCGACTTGTCGAGCAGGTTGTTGATGCCGGCGTTGACGCTGGCGCGCTCGCCCAGCGCCCAGCGGCCGAACAGGTCGAAGTAGCTGTACGCATCCACCGGCGGCGTGGTCGAGGCCGGATTCAGCACTTTCGACGCGTGCTCCATCGCGCCGATGTAGCGCCAGCGCAGGCCGGCACTGGCAGGGCCGCGTGCATAACGCAGATGGCTGACCGCCTTCCAGCTGGGCAGGGTGCCAACGAAGCCGGCGTAGTCGTGCACGGGGCCATCCTTGATCGACTGCACGCTGTAGTGCTCGACCCAGCTGGCCACGGTGCCGAGGGCGAGCGTTCCGCCGGCCAGCGCGCGCTGCCAGTCCAGCTGCAGGTCCACGCCGCTGGTCTCCAGCGTGCCCATGTTGGAGGTGGGCTTGTCGATGTTGTCGATGCGGCCGGTCTCGGGATTGCGCTGGACCAGGGCGCAATGGAAGCTCGACGATGAGTAGCCGGGATTGGACCCGTCCTGGTTGAAGCAGGCCGCCAGCACCTGCGAAGACGACAGCGTGCCGATCACGTCTTCGACGGCGATGTCGAAGTAATCGATCGCGGCGGAGAAGCCGCTGCCCTCGGGCGTCCAGACCAGGCCGACGGTGTAGGTGTCGGCCGCCTCGGGCCGCAGTGCGGTATTGCCCGCGCGCGTGGCCAGCGATTCGCGCTGGGTGTCGATGTAGTCGGCAAGCAGCGCCGCCGGCACGCCGTGCGCCAGGCACAGGGCCGCGACCGCGGCGGCGTTCGGGCCACTGCGCAGCGGGCTGCCCGCCTCGCACTGGTCGCCCTGTCCGTTGGCGACCAGGCCGTAGCCGTTGGATTCGGTTTCGGCGGCGACATAGAGCTCGCCCACGCTCGGCGCGCGCACCGCGCGCTGGTAGCCGGTGCGCAGGCGCAGCGCCGGGGTCAGCGCCCAGTTGAGGTCGGCCTTGTAGGTGTCGACGCCGCCGGAACGGTCGTAGTGCGAATAGCGGTAGGCCAGGCCCGCGTCCAGCGCATGCGCGAACGGTCGGTCGTAGAGCAGCGGCACGAGCGCCTCGACGTAGCCTTCGCGCACGCTGGTGGTGCCGTGGCTCGTGCCCCTGGCCGGCACGCCCACGATCGCGCCCTGCTGCAGCAGCCGGTCGGGATGGAAGTCGTAGCCGTTGCGCCGCCAGCCCAGGCCGGTCGCGAATCGCACTTCGCCCGCCGGCAGTTCGAACAGGGCGCCCTGCAGGTTGGCTTCGAACACGTCCTGCCGGAACACGGTGCGGCTCACCGTGGCCGCCACCAGGAAGTCGCGGCAGCCTGGCGACAGCGTGGTCAGGCCGAACGGGTTGTAGCCGCCTTCGCACAGGCTGGCGCCACCATCGGGCGCGCGCAGCAGCCGCTGCAGCGAATCGATGATCACCGCGCCGTTGTTCACTTCGTGGGCGCGGGTGCGTCCGGAACTGGCATACACATCCCAGCCGCCGTTGAGCGCTTCGAGATCGCCTTTCACGCCGGCCAGGAACTGCCAGCTGTCGAACTCGCGCTCGAAGGTGCGGGGGCCGGCCTCCTGGAAGCGCCGATGCAGGCGGAAGTCCGCGCCGGGATCGGCGCGCGAGGCGAGGATGGTGCGCAGGTCGTCGGGGATGAAGGGATTGGACAGCGGCACGTTGACGCCGGTGTTGCCGGCCTCGGCCGCGACATAGCTGCCCAGCTGCGACCAGTTGAACTGTCCGTAGGCCTTGATGCTGTCGGTCAGCGCATAGCTGGCGCGGGCAAAGGCCGTGCGCCGGTCGAGCGGCACCTGGATCAGCGAGAACTGGTTGAGGTTGTTGAGCTGGGTGCCGGTGTCGTTGAGCTGGCCGTCGGGGCCGCGCCAGTTGAACGGCACCTTGTTGGCGGAGAACAGCGTGCCGTCGTCGTTGAAGCCGAGGTAGGTGGTCTGGCTGACCGGCACGCGGCCGGCGGCGGCGCCATAGCCGGCGAACACCTGGTCGACGACATCCTGGTCGGGCAGGTTGGCGCCCATTTCCCAGGTGCCGGTCTGGATCCGGAAGTCGGTGCCGCCCGGATGCCTGCGGAAGAACTCGCGCGACATGAAGTCCACACCTTCGCGCTCGCCCCACGACAGCGACAGCACCGCGTTGCCGCGCCTGTCGGCGAAGTTGCCGCCGAAGGTGAGCGCGGCCTCGCGTGCGTCGCCATCGCCGGCGCCGTACTGGCTGGCGCGCGTCTCCAGCTCGACGCCTTCGAATCGATCATTGATCTGGATGTTGACCACGCCGGCGATCGCGTCGGAACCGTAGACCGCCGAGGCGCCGCCCGAGATGATCTCGACGCCGGCAATCAGCGCGCCGGGAACCGCGTTGACGTCGACCACGTTGTCGGTCGTGGCCGGCTGCAGGCGCCTGCCATCGAGCAGCACGAGGTTGCGCTGCGGCCCAAGCCCGCGCAGGTTGAGCGTGGCCTGGCCGGTGCCGCCCCAGCCTGCGTTGGTCTTGTTGGCGCCAAGCCCCAGCTGCGGCAACTGGTTGAGCGTTTCCTCGATGGTGAGGCTGCCGGAGGACTCGATCGCCTCGGCCGAAACGGTGGTCAGTGGACTGGCGCTGGCATAGTCGTGCCGGGCGATGCGCGAACCGGTGACGCTGACCGCGTCGAGCAGTTTGGCTTCGTCGCGCGCGGCATCCACGGCAGGCGCGGCGTCGAGCGCCCAGGCGGGCATCACGGACAGTTGCGCAAGCAGCAGCGAAAGCACGGTGCGCCGCGGCAGCGGGAAGCGGGGATGGCGTTGCCGTTCGCGTCCGTCGACAGCGACGGACACGTTCTTGTCGAAGAACATGGGGAAACCCCTGGAGGGAAGGCGGGAAGGACCAGCGATGGAGCGGGCTGGTAGGTGGAGCGCGTGCATGCCCGAGGGGCCGCACGGCGCAACCGCCGCCGCTATGCGTGAAATCTGCCAGCGCGCCGGGACCGCGCCCAATGACTGCGGACCATGTGCTTATGCAGTTTTTCGCAGCACCTGCCTGGCCGTGGCGCTGCGGCGGGCTGGAACGCGCTCTCCGTCGCCATGCGTGGGCGAAGGCCATGACGCCCTGGCAAGGCCAGGCGCATGCAACGGTGTGGACGCAGGATCCGCCTGCGTTAAGTCACGCCATCTGCGGTGCGGCGCGTCGGCTCAGCGCGAGATGTACGCGCTCGGTGGTTCGCCGAAGGCGCGATGGAACATCGCGGTGAACGCACTCGGGCTTTCGTATCCCACGTCGAATGCGACGGAGGTGATCGAGCGCCCGGCCGCGAGCAGCGATACCGCCTGCATCAGCCGCACCTGCTGGCGCCACAGTGCGAAACCCATCCCGAGTTCCTGCCTGAAAGCGCGGGTGAAGGTGCGCCGGCTCATGCCGATCTGCGAGGACCAGGCATCGATGTCGCGCTGGTCGGCGGGGTTGGCGATGATCGCCTGGCAGACGCGCGCGAGGCGCGGCTCGGCGGGCATCGGCACGTGATAGGGCGCGCCGGGCATGCGTCGGATCTCGTCGAGCAGCAGCCAGACGATGCGGCCCTCGCGTCCATCCAGGTCGTATTCGGCGGGAAACTTCACCGCTTCGAGCACCAGCGCCTTGAGGAAGTCGGACACCTCGAGCACCCGGCAGGCGTGCGGCGCAGTGTCGTGCACGGGGTCGATGTAGAGCGTGCGCAGCGATACCGCGCCACGACACGACACCTCGTGCATCATTCCGGCTGGCAGCCACAGCGCGCGCTGCGGCGGGATCACGAAGCTGGTGGTCGGCGTGACCACGGACATCACGCCCGAGGACGCATACAGGAACTGCGCGTGCGCGTGGCTGTGGCGCGGGTCGACGAAGCCGGGCAGGTACTCGTCCTCCAGCCCGATCATCGGCCGCGCCCTGAGCGGATAGTCCTGGCTGTGCTTCATGGCGTCGGCGACATCGGCAGCGAACCTGCGATCACACCGCAATCACGCGCGCGGCGCAACCGCGGCGGCAGGCGGGCGCCGGCGCGTGGCCCGACCGCGGGAGTCTGCGACCTGTCCCCGTGGCCCGGTCCAGGTGGGCGGCGCTACCGTAACGCCGCACGAGGAGAGCGCATGCACCCACAAGGACCCAACCCCGCGCCGGCGATGGATGACGATGTCGATCCGCAGCTGCGCCAGTTCATGCGCCGCATGGCCGAAGGCTATGTCGGGCATCCACCGCTGGACGGCCTGCCGCTGGACCAGGTGCGCCGCATCACCGCGCGCGTGCGCGAGCAGTGGGGCACGGGCGGGCCGGAAATGGCCACGCGCGAAGACGTCGATGCCGACGGCGTGCGCGTGCGCATCCTGCGCCCGACCATCGACGCGGCGCTGCCGCTGCTGGTCTACCTGCACGGCGGCGGCTGGACCCTGTTCAGCATCGACACCCACGACCGCTTGATGCGCGAATACGCCGCGCGCGCCGGCGTTGCGATCGCGGCGGTCGACTACAGCCTGTCGCCCGAGGTGCGCTATCCGCATGCGCAGGACGAGACCGTGGCGGCGATCGGCTGGCTGCGCGCGCACGGTGCCGCGCATGGGATCGATCCCTCGCGCATGGCGATCGGCGGCGATTCGGCCGGCGCCAACCTCGCCATCACCAGCCAGCTGCGCCTGCGTGATGCGGGCCTGCCCACGGTCTCGGCGATGCTGCTCAACTACGGCGTGTTCAGCGACCAGGCCACCGCGTCGTGGTCGCGCTACGATGGCGCCCGCTACATGCTCGAGTGCGTCGAAATGCAGGGCTTCTGGCACAACTACCTGGCCGACCAGGCGCAGCGCGGCGATCCGCTGGTGATGCCGCTGCTGGCCGACCTGCGCGGACTGCCGCCTGCGTTCATGGCGATCGCCGCCTGCGACATCCTGGCCGACGGCAACCACGCCATGGCCGCGGCGCTGCGCGGGGCGGGCGTGGCGGTGGAGGCGCGGGAGTACGCGGGCGCGACCCACAGTTTCCTCGAGGCGATGTCGGTGTCCGACCTGGCCAACCGCGCGATCGACGAATCCTCGGCCTGGCTGCGGCAGGCGCTGTCGGCATGAGCGAGGCGTTCGATCCGCGCGGGCAGCACGACATCCTGGCGCTGGTGCAGGCGCATCCGCTGGCCTGGCTGGTGCCACGCGATGGCGATGCGGCGGCAACGCCGCTGCCGCTGCTGGCCGAGTGCGATGGCGAGGGGCGCATCACCGCGCTGTTCGGGCATATGGCGCGGCGCAATCCGCTGTTCGCCGTGCTGCAGGCGCAGCCACGCACGCTGGTCCTGTTCCAGGGCCCGCAGGCCTACGTGCCACCGCGGCTGGTGTCCAAGCCCGATTGGGGTCCGACCTGGAACTACGCGGTGGCCCGGTTCGACACGCAAGTGAAGTTCGTGCCGGACGAGACCGACGCCTCGCTGCGCCAGCTGGCCGCGCACCTGGAGCAGGGCCGCGACGAGCCGTGGACGGTCGAGCGCATGGGTCCGCGTTTTGCGCAGCTGCGCGAGCATGTGATCGCCTTCCGTGCGCACGTGCGCGACGTGCATGCGACCTTCAAGCTGGGCCAGGACGAATCGCGGACCAGCTTCGACGAGATCATCGACGGTCATGAGGATGCGGCGCTGCGCGAGTGGATGCTGCGGCTTCGACAGGATTGAGCGCAAGGCGCGTGCAATCGCGCCGCAGGCGGAGCCCTGTGCCCTGCCTGATCCGTTGCCGGATCAGGCAGGACGCGGAATGTCGACAACTGCCGTTCCATGGCGGCGCTCCATGGCTGGAGCTCCATAGCTGTTGCTCCGTGGCTGTTGCGGCATAACGTGACCCCGCTGCTGCGGACACCCGTGCGCGGAGGCATCGCTTCGGATGGGCCGCAGTGCCCCGGGCCGAGGTAGCGCACCGCTCGGGCACACATCCATGTGCGCACTCACGGCCGCGGCACATCCATGTGCCGCTTGCGCCACCTCGGCCCGTGTCCCCGCGGCTTTGCGACCGTCAAGTTCCCGCCTGCGGCGACCTGCTGTTGGATGCGCGCATACGGCGCTTCCTCAAAACCAGGTGCGCCCATCACCAGACAGCTCATCGGGATACCGGGGATCATGAGGTTGTTATTTCCACCGCAGGGAACGTCGCTCTTCAATGGCGACGCCGTCAGATCTCCCGAAGACGACGTCGCGAACCTCGTCCTGCGCCTGACGGGAGATTTCTCCCTACGGTCGAAATGACAGGGTGGCGCACGTGTCCGCAGCTGTTTCGGAACAGGCCACGTAGCCCGGATAAGGCCACAGGCCGCATCCGGGAATACAGGAGCCACCAGCCGGATGCGCTTCATCGGCGGGTACGCCTCGCGGTCGCGCCATCCGCACCTCCGCGCAGTCGCCCGCCACGTCACACCGGTCAGGACCGCGCAACAACGTAGCCCGGATAAGGCAGAAGGCCGCATCCGGGGATACCGGAGCCACAATCCGGATGCGCTTCATCGGTGGTTGCGGTTCGCTTGTGCGCGCAAACGCCCGGCTCGGCGTGCCGGTCAGGACCGCGTAGCGATCCTGACCGGCGAGAAGCTATTCCCGGCCGACAGGGTGTGGCGTCAACCCAAACCCAAGATCGGCGCAATGCCCTTCCCAGGCCCCAGGCCTCTAGAGGGATCCAGCCTCACCGATGTCGCATCAACCTCCCAGTGAAGCGCGAACCCTTACAACCGCCAGGTCACCGTCGCCATCAGCTGCCGGCCCTGGCCGTAGATGCAGTTGGCGATGGCCGAGCAGCGGCCCACGAATTCCTTGTCGAACAGGTTGCTGGCGTTGAGCGCGAAACGCCACTGGTCGCGGTCGTAGTGGACGATCGCATCCCAGATGGTGGTCGGCTTGGTGTAGAGCACGTTCGCGTTCCACTGCGTGACCAGGCTGCCGGCAGACTCACTGAGGTAGCGCCCGCCCAGGCCGAAGCCCAGCCCCGCCAACGCGCCACGCGCGATGGTGTAGTCGACGAACGCGGTGAGCTTGTGTTCCGGCGTCGTCGGCAGCGGATCGCCGGTGGCGAAGCCGCCTGCGTCGCGCACCACTTCGGTCTGCGTGTAGCTGTAGGAGGCGTTGACGCTCCACTGGTCGTGGATGCGGGCCACGACTTCCAGCTCGCCGCCCTGCGACTCCACCTCGCCGATCTGGCGCCCGAACATCGGCGTCTGTCCCGACTGCACGTTGACCAGGTTGTCCTGCTGGATGCGGAACAGCGCGGCAGTGGCGAACAGGCGCACACCCTGGTCGCGCAGGCCGCGCGCGTCGAACTTCAGGCCGGCCTCGACCTGGGCGCTGGTGCTGGGCTTGAAGTTCTCGCCCGTCACGCTGTCGGTGCCGAGCACCGGCTCGAACGAGGTGCCATAGCTGACGTAGGGCGCCCAGCCGCTGTCGAACACATGATTCACGCCGACCCGGTAGGTGAACTCGTCCTGCTTCGTGGTCACGCCGGTCTGCCTGTTCTGCAGGTCGACGTCATCGTAGCGGCCGCTGAGCGTCAGCACCGTGGCGCCGAAGCGAATCTGGTCCTGCAGGTACAGGCCGCCCTGCTGCACGCGCTGGTTGTTGAACACGATGGACAGCGGCGGCGCCACGATCGGCGCACCGTAGACGGGGTTGAACGCATCGAGCGCGGGGCCGGCGGCAAAGCCGTAGCGCGCCAGGTTGGCCAGTTTGCGATAGTCGTAGCCGGCCAGCAGGCTGTGCCGCACGCCGTCGCCTTCGCCGCCGAAGCTGAAGCTCAGGCGGCTGTCGATGGCGAAGCCGTCGACCTCCTCGCCCCAGGGATAGATGTTGCGGTTGACGGTGCGCTGGTCGGCCTGGAAGCCGGCCGAGTACACCATCTTCTGCGCCTCTTCGTACTCGTACCACTTGGCGTTCTGCTGGAACTCGACCGTATCGCTGAAGGCATGGCGGAAGTCCCAACCGACTGCGGTCTGGGTGCGGTCGTAGCGGTTGTGGTCGGGCTCGCCGAGGTTGCGACCACGCGGGATCACGCCGTTGGGATTGCCCAGCAGGGTGCCGTTGGCGGGCAGGTAGCCGTTGGTGTCGCCGGTATTGGCGTCCTTCTGGTAGTACGCCAGGCCGGTGAGGCTGGTGCGCTCGCCGATCTCCCAGGTGAAGGTCGGCGCGAAGAAGGTGCGCTCGCCGGTCACGTGTTCGGTCTGCGAGCCGCGGTCGCGGACCAGCAGGGTCGCGCGCGCGCTCAGCGATTCGCCGATCGGGCCGGTGACCGTACCGTGCAGCTGCTTGTAGTCGTCGCTGCCCACGCGCACGCCCAGTTCGCCGCCGAATGCATCGTCGGCGCGACGGCTGGTGAGGTTGTAGATGCCCCCGGGCGGCGAGCTGCCGTACAGCACCGCGGCCGGGCCCTTGAGCACGTCGACTTCCTGGAAGCCGTAGAGCTCGGCACCGACGTTGAAGACGGTGGTGGTGACCGGCGCCTGCAGGCCGTCCAGGTACTGCTTGGGGGTGAAGCCGCGCAGCGTGAGGAAGTCGAAGCGCAGGTCGGGGCCGTAGTTCTCGCCGACGATGCCGGAGGTGTAGCGGATCGCCTGCTGCACGTCGGTGAAGCCGAGCAGGTCGATCTGGTCGCGGGTGACCACCGAGATCGACTGCGGCGTCTCGATCAGCGGCGCGCCGGACTTGGTCGCCGTCATGCTGCCGGCAGGCACGTAGTTGGGTGCGGTGACGACAATGCGGTCGAGTTCGGTGGCGTCGGTCGCGTCCTGCGCGTGGACCGCGCCGGCGGCGAGCGCGGCCACGATGGCAACGGACAGGCCGTGTCGCAGACGGGGTGCGCGTGCGGCGCGGGATGGACGATGGCGCATTCGGGAACTCCTGCAGGTGGGCGGTCGCGTGCAGCCCGACTATGTGACGGGCGTCATCACGCGGTTGCGCCGCGAGGGTCGGATGCCGTCGCGGTCAGGCCATGCGCGCTCAGTGCGTTTCGGGGCGCTGCGGCACCGCGCCCCAGCGATCGTCCGCCGCCCAGATGGCGAAGGCCAGCAGCCGCGCTTCCTGCGCGCGCGTAGCGCTTGCGCCGCTGTCGCCGGCGTGGCCGGCGGCCATGGCGATACGCACCATGATCGGACGCTGGCCGGTGCTGAGTGCACGCGCCTTCGCCGCGAACTTCAGTGGCTCGTAGAAGGCGACGCGCTCGTCGGCGACCGCACCGGTGGCCAGCAGCGCCGGATAGTCGGCTTCGGCCAGCTGTTCGTAGGGCGACCAGGCCTGCATCGCGGCATGGTCTTCGGGAATGCGCGGGTCGCCCCAGATCGGCACCGCGCCCGCACCCAATGGATGCGTGTCGAAGTGCTCCATGGTGTTGACTGGGTCGACGAAGGCGACCTCGGCAATCGCGCCGGCCCACAGCTCCGGCCGCATCGCGTACACCGCGCCGGCCAGCAGCCCGCCGGCCGACATGCCGCGCGCGACGATGCGGCGTTTCGCACTGTAGCCCTGCGCGATCAGGTACTCGGCGCAGGCGATGAAATCGGTGAACGTGGTCTTCTTGTTGCGGGTCAGCACCGAGCGCCACCAGTGCGTGCCCTGCTCGGCGCCGCCGCGCACGTGCGCGATCGCATAGACCCAGCCCTGGTCGACCAGGGCGATGTTGGACGGCTGGAAGAGGGCCTCGACCGACGACCCGTAGGAGCCATAGCCGTACAGCAGCAGCGGACTCTCACCATCCAGCGCCGCACCGCGCTGCATCAGCACCGTGACCGGAATGCCGGCGCCATCGTCCGCGCGCGCGAACAGGCGCCGCACTTCGTAGCGCTGGGGATCGTAGGCCGGCAGCGACGGCGATGACCCGGTGGCCACCGTGCCATCGGCAAGGCTCGCGCTGCAGGCGACCTCGGGCAGCCGCGGCGACTGCAGGCCGAACACGAAACGCGGCGCCTGCCAGTCCTGCTGCGGCGGCACGCGCAAGGCATAGGCCGGCTCGTCGAAGGCGAGCGTGTGCTCGCTGCCGTCGCGCCGCGTCAGCACCAGTCGCGGTTTGGCCTCGCGCCATTCCTCGCGCACCAGCGCCTGCTCGAATGCGTGCACCGCGGTGATCAGTCGTCCGGGCTGGTGTTCGGCCAGCGGCCGCCAGTGCGCCTTGCCGGGTGTGGCCGGATCGGCCTGCATCAGCTTGAAGTCGACGGCGCCATCGGCGTCGGTGAGGATCAGCAGCTGGCCGTTCCAGTCGTCGACGTCGTAGTTCAGGCCGGGCGCGCGCGGCTCGACCAGGATCGGCGTCGATTCGGGCGCGTCCATCGGCACCAGCCGTACTTCCGACTGCGCACCGTCGTAGCTGCGCAGGACGACGTAGCGGCCAGACGCGGTGGTGCGCATCAACAGGAACGGACCCGGCTGTTCGACGCGATGGATCTCGGTGTCCTGTCCGCTGCGCAGGTCGCGCCGATGCAGGCTGTCGGCACGGCCCACCGCATCGCGACCGACCCAGTACAGCCAGCGCCCGTCCGGCGACAGCGCAAAGGTGCCGTAGGCACCGGATACTTCGGTGACGATGCGGCCTCCGTCGATCTCGCGTACGCGGATAGCGTACTGGCCCGAGCCGACGCGGTCTTCTGACCAGGCGAACAGGCGACCGTCGCCACTGCGTACCGGCTCGCTCCAGTGCAGGGCGTAGTAGTCGCTGCCCGCGGCTTCGACGTTGGGGTCGAGCAGGACCTGCTCCGCGCCGCCGGCGACCGGCCGTCGCAGCCACGCGGCGTATTCCGCGCCTTCGGCCTGGCGCTTGAAGTACGACCATTCGCCCGCCTGCAGCTCGAGTTGCGCGGCGCCCAGCGGTTCGAGCGTGGCGATGCGCGCGGCCAGCGCATCCTGCAGCCCGGCGGTGGGCGCGAGCATGGCATCGACATAGTCGTTCTCGGCCTCGACCGCGGCCTTGATCGGCGCGTCGAGCGAGGCCGGGTCGCGCAGCACCGCCAGCCAGTCCCTGGGACGGAACCAGGAGAACTCGTCGATGCGGTTGTGGCCGTAGCGACCGACCGTCGCCGGGATACGCGGATGCTGCGGCGGCAGCGGCCAGCGCGCGGTGGCGGCAGTGACGCCGGCGAGCGCGCGAAGCGGGTGCAGGGCAAATGCGCCGATGCCGGCAAGGCTGGTGGCGAGGAAGCTGCGGCGGGTGCTCAGTTGGGACTCCTTGGAAGGTTGCGGTCTCCCTGCGCGTCATCCTCCGCGAAAGCGGGGGATCCATTCTGGCGACCTGCAGAATGGATCCCAGCGTTCGCTGGGATGACGGCTGTGTTCGCTGGGATGACGGCTGTGTTCGCTGGGATGACGGCTGTGTTCGCTGGGATGACGGCTGTGTTCGCTGGGATGACGGCTGTGTTCGGT